>Ga0210024_1003928_pt1 | contig 11941 bp, 10 predicted proteins | sample CryGeymeta201525_FD_183988 | JGI IMG/M metagenome (GOLD analysis project Ga0210024, IMG submission 183988) | Groundwater microbial communities from Crystal Geyser aquifers in Utah, USA - Crystal Geyser metaG 2015-25 (SPAdes) (version 2) | ecosystem: Environmental > Aquatic > Deep subsurface >... | reverse complement strand
AGAGATCCGCAATACTGCCTGGCCACACAGACACTATGGCGACCTTTCTTCGGAAATCCCGTATCATCAATAACCAACACTCCCTGGGGATCGGCGGTCTCCGCAAGCATCCGTCTCCTGTATTCGCCAAATGCGCCGTCACGGTCCCACTTGACCTCTGTCAACAACCTTTGCATCCCCCTTTCCGAGGCGTGGACCTTTTCCGACATCGGCTCGACAGACTTCCTGTCCCCATCCATCATCAGCCCGACGACATAACATTGCGCCAGCTCTCTGGCTTCCGCTCTCTTGATGTACGAAGTATACAGCGCCATGTAGTCGTCTATCCCGAAAAATACGGTTTCTTTTTCCATGAAGGCTGCATAACATATCCTTCACAACTAGTCAAGACAAAATGTCGGAGTAGAATTAAGCCATTGGAATAGATGAGGAATAAAAATTATAGAAGTGGAAAGCGACATTTTTTTGGGAAAGTTTGAAGATTCCTGAGTATAATAGTATAATAGCTTTGATTGTTTAGAATCTTTTGATAACAAAAGATATGGAGGAGTTATGAGCCAGGAATTTAAGACTGTAACCATTTTGAAAGCGCAGTTGTCGAGATTTTCAGGAATCATTTCCAGGGGATTCTCTAAGCCGAAGCAGAGATTAATCAAGGAGATTCTCTATGGGATACAAGCCTCAAAGGACATAAAACTTTCCAATATTGCCAGGACGTTGAAAGAGGATCAGGCCTTGATAAAGACAGAGGACAGGCTTTCGAGGAACCTTGATGATGTGGATTTTACAGAAGGGATCAATGCTGAAGTTGTAAGGTTGGCTTCTTCCAGGGTAAGCGATGATATGGTTATAGCTATTGATCCTGGGGACATTCGGAAGAAGTATGGGAAGAAGATGGAGTATATAGCAAAGATCCGTGATGGTAGTGAGAAGGAGATTGGAGAGGGTTACTGGTTATGCAAGGCTGTGGCATCAGACATAGAGCAAAAGAAGGTTATTCCGCTTTACTTTGAGGCATATTCTCAAGAGGCTCAGGGATTTAAGAGTGAGAATGATCAGCTTTCCAGGTGTATTGATTTGATATTTGGGCAGATAGGAAATCGGGGGATACATGCTATAGATCGGGGAGGTGATAGGGGTTTTTTATCTATAAGAAGTATCTGGGCAAAGAGGAGGCTACCAGGTTCGTGATTTGATTAACAAAGAAGAGGGGTTTGATTCATAGAGGAAAGGTGAAGAATTGTTATGAGTTAGCCAGGTGTCTACCGACTCCTCATGAGGCAATCCTTGTTATCTATGAAGGAGGTAAGGAGAAGAATAGGACGGTTTCATACAATGCTGTACCAGTTTGGCTTTCTGGGTACATGCATCCTCTTTATTTGGTTGTGGTAAGGGGATTTGGTAGAGAGCCCATGATGCTTTTAACAAGCTGTAAGGTAGCTATACATAAGAAGGAAAGCATCTGGAGGATTGTAGAGGTTTATCTGACTCGATGGAAGTGTGATGAATCCTATCGATACATAAAACAATGCTATAATCTGGAAGACATAAGGGTGAGAAGTTATGTAGGCATCAGGAATATGGTTGTGCTTTTGCTTGCTGTAAGCTATTTTGCTGCGGTCTACCTGGGGCAGAATTTGAGGCTTAAGCTCCTTGTGGAACGGATATTCTTAGTCTCGAAGCGCTTTTTTGGGGTTCCGAGTTTTTTCAATTATGCGATTGCCGATGGGATTTACAATCTCCTTTTCCCTGACAAGACAGCCTTAGGCCAAATTAAAAAGAGTACCATCGATGACTTTCAACTGTCTTTTGACTTTGGATAAAAAACTCAGGAAACTCCAGGCTATTTTCCCCTTGACTTCCCTTTTTATTCCATATATAACTACCCATTAGTAATAGGCAATCTTGTCAAATGCTCCAGCCAAACTTACCGGAGCAGCCATGCCTTGGGCAAGATGCGCAAGTATATGTGGACTTTCAGAGCCTGAACGGCGGCTTCACCGGCAATTCCTCCGTATTCATCCTAAACGTCCCAAGATACAACCTAAACCAGCCGGATACATAATCCATGGGCAGTGCCTTGCCTGCTGAGGCAACACGCCTGAGGAAATTAAGGAGATATATGTTATTTTCATCGTTTGGACTTCATCCCCATCTGTTGAAAGCCCTTCAAGAAAAGGGTTTCGATCAACCTACACCAATCCAGCGGCTGGCCATTCCCCACCTTCTACAGGGACATGATGTCATGGCCACAGCCGTAACGGGAAGCGGTAAGACTGCTGCCTTCCTTCTTCCCATTCTTCACCAGTTGATGGGTAAACCCCGGGGAATAACGAGGGCACTTGTCCTTGCCCCCACTCGGGAGCTTGCCGTGCAGATAGTGGATCACCTTCAAGACCTCGCCATTTATACCCCCCTCAAGAGCGCTGCTGTCTACGGAGGCGTTTCTCCTGTCCCCCAGGAAAGGGCATTCCGAAAGGGAGTGGACGTTCTTGTCGCCACACCCGGCCGCCTCCTTGACCATCTAAGAAACAAATATGCACGGCTCGATGGCATTAGCCATTTAGTTCTAGATGAGGCGGACCGTATGCTCGATATGGGCTTTCTCCCTGACATCAGACGCATCCTGGGATACCTTCCGGAACGCCGTCAGACTCTTTTCTTTTCGGCTACTCTCCCCCCACCTATCGTGACACTGGCCAGGGAGATGCTCAAGGATCCCCTTTCCTTTAATATTACTACGAAGCCTGCGGCTGCGGTTGGGATCACACATGTGGCCTATCCCGTGGCACATGAGCTTAAATCTACCCTCTTTCTTGCCCTTCTCAAGCAGAGCATGTCAAAGAGCGTACTTGCCTTTACCCGTACCAGGCATCGGGCCAACCGGCTGGCCGATTTCCTTGAAAAACACGGGGTGGCATGTGCCCGTATTCACGGTGACCGCACACAGGGACAGAGAACCGAAGCCATGAACGGATTTAAGCGTGGGATGTTTCGCGTCCTTGTGGCAACGGATATTGCTGCCCGGGGGATAGATGTGCAGAACCTTGGTCTCGTCTGCAACTTCGATGTGCCTCCCATTGCCGAAGATTACGTTCACAGGGTAGGCCGGACCGGCCGGGCAAGCGCAACAGGTGATGCCTGCACCCTTGTCTCCCCCAACGAGGAAAAAACGCTTCGTTCCATCGAACAGAGTCTTGGCCGTTGTATGCCCAGGCATAAAATACCGGGTTTTGACTATAAAAATAAGCCTTTAGAGCGTTTCGAGATTCCCCTCGACGAGAGGGTTGCTGCAATCCGCCTCAGGAGAAAGGGCGAACGTGCCCGCCGAAACGAAAAAGCCGAAGCTAAGGGCCATTCGCAAACCGGGCGACTCTTTACCGGACAGGGTGGACAGGGCATACATAATACTTCCCAAACCAGTATTACTCCCAGGTATCTTCGAGACAGGGCAGAGGAACCTTCGAAACAAAAGAGGAAAGCTTCACGACGGTTCTCTGCAGAGAGAGGCTCTAGGTAGTTGCAGGAGGGAGAAAGCTTCTCAGGAAGGGTGTTTCCCCCCGGTGTCCGGTTGGGAATAACCACCTTTCGATACTGGAGGGTGACAAGTAGGGCAGCAAAGGTCAAGCTAAATTGATCTTGAAAAGGGAAGGCATGTGGTATCCTTCTTATTATGGGTATCCTTTAGTGCTTCGTAATACAACTCAACAGGATGTTTTACCTGGACGGGTAATAATCTCTGGGCCAGCCCGTCCACCAGTTGCATGTGACAACCGGCACAACTGGTTAGCACAACAGTTGCACCAGTCTCTTCTATATCATCTAACTTTTTATCAAGTATCTTTAAAGAAAGGTCATAGTATGAGAGGTTAAAACTCCCTCCCCCGCCACAACACCTATCGGGCATGGACATCTCTTTCAACCTGACCCCTTCTATCAGGTTTATCAACTCTCTCTGTTCCTTGTAAATTCCCAGTCCGCGCCTCAGGTGGCAGGGATCATGGTAGGTTACAATGATTTCATCTTCAGGGCTTTGAGTTTCTTTATACCATATCCTTTTAACCCCAATGATGTTTACCAGATATTCACAGATATCATAGGTTCTATATGAAACTATCTTTGCCATACTAAGGAGTTCCTCTGGCTCATTGGAAAGTAATGCAAGATATTGGTGCTTTAAAGTGTAACCACATGTGGCACATGCTACAATTACTGCATCAACATTTAACCCTGACAGGAGCTTCAGATTGCTTTTTGCCAGTGTCCTGAATGTGGATTCATCTCCTGCAGCCATAGCCACAATTCCGCAACAGGATTGGTCTTTGGGAATGATTACCTCAACCCCGTGGTTTAAAAGGGTCTTTATAACCGCATCTCCCACCCCAGTAAGAATATAGTTCATGGTGCATCCGGTAAATAATGCTACCCTTCTCCTTACCCTCTCAGGAGCAACCATCTCTGGCCATCTGTCCCTCAAGGTTTCTCTTGCCAGCGGCAAGACAATCCTTCTATTGTCCAGACCTATAGCAAATCTGGATTTGCGGGCATGGCCCAAACCCGTTGGCATAAGGATCATTCTTTGAAGAGTTACACCAATCTTCACGCCCAAGTTGAAAAGCCATTGATTCCTCAGAAATATCTTTAAAATCATCCATTTTATAGGGGAAATGCCTCTGATCCTTGCAGCAATTGCCCTTGCCCTCATTACTATATAATCCACCCTTACACCGCTAGGACAGTTCTCAACGCATGTACCACATAACAGGCAACACTGAATCCTTTCAGCCAGAGTTGATGTTAGCTTTAACCTTCCTTGTATCAGTGCCTCAACCAGCGCTATTTTACCACGGGCAACCGATGATTCCCTGCCTAACTCCAGGAAGACCGGGCACACAGATTGGCACAAACCACACTTCATACACTTGATAATATCATCTTCCAGTTGTTTAATCATTTCCAGGACATTCATAGTAGACAAAACCAGGGAATCAAAAACTTGGTAAATTTTTGGCAGGGTTGAATGTATTTTGGAGGAAGATAGCCGATGCTTCCTCTGCTTTATTTTCACTCAGTTGTGCTAAAAAGGATGGGGCAAGATTGAGGGTTTAAAGATTTATTGGCTTTTTAATTTTTCTTCAGCCTCTGCCCTTGTTTTACAATCGATGCATAGGGTAGTGACAGGCCTTGCTTTAAGTCTCTTCTCTGAGATTTCTTCTCCACATACCTCACAAATGCCAAAGGTGCCTTCATCAATCCTTTCCAAGGCAGATTTAATTTTCAATATTAGCCTTCTCTCTCTGTCTCTAATCCTTAATAGAAAATTCCTGTCTGATTCCATAGCAGCTCGATCTGTGGGGTCAGGAAAGGTTTCTTCTTCATCGGTCATCCCGGATACCGTTTTTTCAGCTTCCTGGATAAGTGTTCCCAACCTGTCATTCAGAAGATCTTTAAAATACGCTAACCTTTCCTTATCCATTCTAGTCTCCCTTATTAAAGGAAAGTAAGATGTAACTATTCAGGTATTTAGGCTGAAGACCGAAGGCTGAATCCGCCAGAGGCGGACTAACAGTCTTCCACCTTCAGTCTATCTACCTGAGATTTATACCCTAGTGTTTGTGAAAAGTAAAGAAGAAATTAAGTATATGGCAAGTGTAATGGTAAAGAAGAGATGCAAGGACTGCAGTTATGAGAAGGAGAGGCAACTTTCTTTTGAGAAGACATTTTACCGAATTGGTAGAAGTATGAAGAAGAAAAAAGGCCAGAATCATTTTTAATTCTGGCCTTTTGAAGTCCTCTTATCTATAGTAAACACAGAGATTTCGTCACATAGATGTCTTTCTCCATCCTGTTATAGGAACAAATATCATCTTATCTATGTCTGCCTTTAAGACCCTCAGGGCATGTAACCCCTTTCGACTTATCGGTCCCTGGCTGGTTGGACCGTAAGTAATTGGGGGAACAAGACCACCTGTCTCAAAACCCCTTAAGCTCTCCGCCGCATTTACCAATCCTTCTCGGGTAAGGTCTCTCCCTGCCCTCTTTATCACCTCTGCTAGGGCTATACCTCCAGCCCATGCAACAGTCATAAGGGGATCTATCCTCTCTAAGTCGGGGCGATATTTCTTGAGTATTGATTTCATTTCAGTCATTCCAGGGACATTTTCCTGGGGCATTGCACTGTGAATGACGTACATACTGTTCCTAGAAGACTCCCCTGCTAGCTCCAGTGTCTGAGGAGTAACAGTTGCTACGTCGCCAAAGAACTTTGGAGATATCCCCATTTTTCTGCACTCTTTCATGAGGGTCGCAAAATTGGGAGCGAATCCTATGTATATCTTATATTTCCCTTTTTATTCTATACCCTTTCGATCTCTTTGGTACCGAAAAGACCGTAAGGCCTTATCATCATTATCAGAATGACTACAACAAACGCTGTTATCTCTTTGACCCCTCCACCCAGCAGATGGTCAAGATACCCCCCTGCGAGGTTTTCACTAACCCCGATTATCAAACCACCGACGATAGCACCGGGTATGCTATCCATTCCACACAGAATAACAGCAGGGAACGCCCTTAAGCCAATGAAGCTCATGATGGGCTTTTCCCATATCCTTGGGACCCCCAGAAATACTGTAGGGTATATCTCTTTCAAAGCCTCCTGGACTGTGTCCAGGCTTTCAGCAAAATTGACCGTACATCCTGTATATAAGGGGATAAACACTGAGAACACCCGCTCGGCAATATGACACAGAGGGGGAGATATGAGACCACCTCATCGGTTTCATACATAGGACAGATAGGCATAAAAGACTCGGTCATATTGAGGATGTTCTGATGGGTTAGCATGGCCCCTTTAGGCGGACCAGTGGTGCCAGAGGTATAAACCATCAATGCCACATCCTCTGGTTTTGTTTCGTCCAATAGACGTTGGTAGAGATCAGGTTGGTTTTTGTCCAACTCCTTGCCAAGTTCCTCAACCTCTTCAAGGCTCATGATTATAGGGTCTGTGTATTTTCTGAGCCCTTTCATGTCAATAACTATGGCCTTCTTCAAAGTTAAGATTTTTGTGGTTGTAACGTATTTGAAATTTAGGCTGCATACCTTCAAGAAAATTTGTCAAACCTTGTAAGCTTATTTATAGATAATCAGTCACGATAATAATCTTTGATATTATTTAAATAACTTTGATATTATTTAAATTTTAGATATATTATTGTTTATTTTTCCCACTACTTGTTTTAACAGCTATAAATCATTATATTCAAGCCTTGATTTTTGGATTGAGGATGGATACTATAGCTAAAAGTTAGCACTCGTATTAAATGAGTGCTAACAAAGGGGTATAAATAAACCAATAAATACTGGTGTTTGCATAAGGAGGTGAGGGTGCTCAATCTATAGACAACGTCACTGGTCATTGGTTAAGTGTGGAAAATTGATCGCTTTTACCAGTGACAAATGACTATTGACAAATGACATTCACTATAGTCATTTCATTTATTTGTATAACCAAAATAAGAGAGATTTAACTTATTAAAAGGAAAGGAGATTTTATTATTATGAAGATTCGGCCTTTACAAGATCGAGTAATAGTAAAGCGGGTTGAGGAAGAGGAGAAGACCAAGGGAGGAATAATCATTCCTGATTCCGCAAAAGAGAAACCCATGGAAGGCAAGGTTATCGCAGTAGGAACTGGTAAGGTTTTAGAAGATGGCAAGAAGCATCCCCTGGATGTGAAAAAAGGAGACAGGATATTATTCGGCAAGTATGCTGGGACAGAGGTAAAGATAGATGGAGAGGAACATCTGATAATGCGAGAGGACGATATCTTGGGTATATTAGAATAGAGACTACACAACTATAAGGAGGAGTTTGTCAAATGGCAAAGGAGATAAAGTACGAACAGGCTGCAAGAGATTTGCTTTTAAAAGGTGTAAATACCCTGGCGGATGCCGTGAAAGTAACTCTTGGTCCTAAGGGCAGGAATGTGATTTTGGAAAAGAGTTTTGGCGCGCCCCTAGTTACTAAAGATGGGGTTACCGTTGCCAAGGAGATAGAGTTAGAGAATAGGTTTGAGAACATGGGTGCCCAGATGGTAAAAGAGGTTGCCTCTAAGACCAGTGATGTGGCTGGTGACGGAACTACAACGGCAACGCTGTTGGCCCAGGCTATTTATCGAGAGGGTTCCAAACTGGTAGCCGCTGGTAACAATCCCATGGAATTGAAGAGAGGTATAGAGAAGGCAGTAGAAGTAGTGGTGAAGGAGTTGGCCAAGCTTAGTAAGCCTACGAAGGATCAGAAGGAGATAGCTCAGGTGGGAACCATCTCTGCCAACAACGATGATACGATAGGCAACATCATAGCTGAGGCCATGAACAAGGTTGGTAAAGAGGGTGTTATTACTGTTGAAGAGGCAAAGAGTATGGAGACCACTTTGGACATCGTTGAGGGTATGCAGTTTGACCGCGGTTACCTGTCACCTTATTTTGTTACCGATGCTGAGAGAATGGAAGTGGTATTGGATGATCCTTACATCCTTATGCATGAGAAGAAGATAAGCAACATGAAGGAAATGCTTCCTATACTGGAGCAGATAGCGAAGATGGGTAAGCCTTTTTTGATAATATCCGAGGATATAGAGGGAGAGGCGCTGGCTACATTAGTGGTTAACAAGCTTCGAGGTACATTGAAGTGTGCCGCTGTAAAGGCTCCTGGGTTTGGAGACAGGCGTAAGGCCATGTTGGAGGATATGGCCATACTCACAGGTGGTACGGCAATCTCTGAGGATTTAGGCCTCAACCTTGAGAAGATTACATTAAACGATCTGGGTTCAGCCAAGCGTATTACCATAGATAAGGACAACACCACCATAGTTGATGGGGGTGGTACAAAGAGTGCATTAGAGGGTAGAGTCAAGACTATCAGAGCCCAGATAGAGGAGACCACATCGGACTATGACAGAGAGAAGCTTCAGGAGAGGTTAGCAAAGCTCATAGGCGGTGTAGCAGTAATCAACGTAGGTGCTGCTACTGAAGCAGAGATGAAGGAGAAGAAGGCCAGAGTAGAGGATGCCTTAAATGCAACCAGGGCGGCTGTTGAGGAAGGTATCATTCCTGGGGGTGGCGTTGCTCTCTTGAGGGTAATACCTGCTCTGGAAAAGTTAAAGCTAGAGGGAGGCCAGCAGTTTGGTGTAAATATTGTTAAGCGGGCACTAGAGGAACCCATAAGGTGGATAGCCAACAATGCTGGGCTAGAGGGGTCCATAGTAGTAGAGAAGGTAAAAAATGGTAAGGAAGCATTTGGCCTAAATGCCCAGACCGAAGTATATGAAGATTTGATTAAAGCTGGGATAATAGATCCTACTAAGGTTACCAGGTGTGCTCTCCAGAACGCAGCCAGTGTTTCATCCTTGCTGCTTACAACAGAGGCCATGATAGCTGAGAAACCTAAGGAAGATAAAGGTGGTCCTATGATGCCACCTGGAGGCATGCCACCAGGAGGTATGTACTAGGATTTCAGGGATTATACGTAGAAGAAAAAGCCCCCATTCTCACGGACGGGGGCTTTTTTTATCCTTTTTATTCTTCGCTTGACATTCCACATATAACCCCCCCCTGGTGTTTCTATCAGGAACAAGAGAGCTTTGGAAAAGTATCCCTTTTCGCTTCAGCATCCATTTTTTGACCCATCTATGATCGTGAATCGAAAGTCGGGAGTCGTAAATAGAATAAAACCCATTCACGATTCACGACTTACGACTTACGGTTTTGACGATGTTCGCTCTAAGGGATACTTTTTCAAAACATAAATAGTTCACCCTGAAAAATGAAAAATTTCCTTTGGAGCGAACATGAGCAGGATTTTTGGGGCACCCATCTTGACGAAGCGGAAGATAAGCATTTTCAGGTGTTTGAGCCCGAAGGGCGAGTTCCTGAAAATGCCTGGAGCGAGTCATAGATGGGTCAAAAAACCTGAACCAGAGAGCGGAAAAGGGAATTTTTCAGTGTGAACTAAATAGTTTTTCAAAGGTCTAGACAGATCAATCAAAAACGATTTCCCCTTGACAACAGCTAGATTTATGCTAGTTTAATCTATCCGTATATTAGATGGTTAGACAATCCTTTCGGAGGATATAATGGATTATAAGGATACCTTGAACCTTCCCAGAACCGAATTTCCAATGAAGGCCAATCTTTCTCAAAGAGAACCGGAGATTCTAAAAGAATGGGAGATAGAACAGCTATATAATAAGATAAAAGAAATTACAAAGGATAGGGAAAAATATATCCTTCATGATGGTCCCCCCTATGCCAACGGACATATCCACATGGGGACAGCTCTGAATAAAATCTTAAAAGACATAATAGTTAAGTCAAAGGTTATGACTGGTTTTAATAGTGACTATGTACCGGGGTGGGACTGCCATGGTCTTCCCATAGAGCATGAGATAGATAAAAAATTGGGGGAAAAAAAGCGTTCTATGTCTATCCTTGAGATAAGGACGCTATGTAGAGAATATGCAAAGAAATTCATAGATATTCAAAGGAATGAATTTAGACGTTTAGGGGTATTCGGTGAGTGGGATAACCCCTATCTCACTATGGATTATAAGTATGTAGCTACTATAGTTAGAGAATTTGGTAAGTTTGTAGATACGGGTAGTGTTTATAAAGGTAAAAAGCCTGTTCACTGGTGCCCATCCTGCAGGACTGCCTTGGCGGAAGCTGAGGTTGAGTATCAGGAGCGCAAATCCCCCTCTATATATGTTAAATTTCCGGTAATATCAGATATTGGTAAGGTACTTCCCGCACTCACTGGTCAGAGGATTTCAGTCCTTATATGGACTACTACCCCATGGACAATACCGGCAAATCTTGCCATTGCGCTTCACCCTGATTTTACCTATGTTGCCGTAAAAGTAGGGGATGAAACCTTTATATTGGCTGACGGATTGCTGGAAGCGACTATGAAAACACTTGGAATTGTGCAATATAAGGTCACAGAAAGGTTTTCCTCTTCAAAGCTGGAAGGGCTGAGATGTCGCCATCCATTCATAGACAGGGAATCATTGCTGATTTTAGGCAATCATGTAACACTGGATGCGGGAACCGGCTGTGTCCATACCGCCCCGGGCCACGGGCAAGAGGACTATGAGATTGGTCTGAAGTACGGTTTAGAAATCTATGCCCCTGTTAATGATGAGGGAAGGTTTACCGATGATGTGGAGTTCTTTGCAGGGGAGTTTGTCTTTGATGCTAACAAATCGGTCAATAAAAAACTGGATGAAGTAGGTGCCTTATTAAAGGAAGAGTCTATATCTCATTCATATCCCCACTGCTGGAGGTGCAAAAACCCTATTGTCTTTCGCTCTACCGAACAGTGGTTTATCTCTATGGAGAAGAACAGGTTGAGAGAGAAAGCGCTGGAAAGCATCGACAGGGTAAAGTGGATTCCGAGTTGGGGTAAGGATAGAATCTATGGAATGATTGAGAATCGTCCGGATTGGTGTATCTCTCGCCAAAGGGCTTGGGGGGTTCCTATTACTGTGTTCTATTGTAACTCCTGTAGTTATACCCTTGCAAAAAAGGAGATTATAGACTACGTATCTGACCAATTTGAAAAAGAGGGAAGCAATGTCTGGTTTTCAAAAGAGGCAAAGGAGCTGCTTCCTCCCGGCACCAAATGTCCTGAGTGCAATGGCAGTGATTTTAAAAAAGAGATGGACATACTCGATGTTTGGTTTGATTCTGGTGTGAGTTATGCTGCAGTTTTAGAGAACAGAGGCTATTTAAAATTTCCAGCAGATATTTATTTAGAAGGGAGTGATCAGCACAGGGGATGGTTTCACAGTTCCCTGTTAACATCTGTAAATAACAGAGGGAGTGCCCCGTATGAGTCTGTATTAACTCATGGCTTTGTTGTTGACGGTCAGGGAAAAAAG
>Ga0210024_1003924_pt1 | contig 11949 bp, 8 predicted proteins | sample CryGeymeta201525_FD_183988 | JGI IMG/M metagenome (GOLD analysis project Ga0210024, IMG submission 183988) | Groundwater microbial communities from Crystal Geyser aquifers in Utah, USA - Crystal Geyser metaG 2015-25 (SPAdes) (version 2) | ecosystem: Environmental > Aquatic > Deep subsurface >... | reverse complement strand
TACCACTCGTTTGGCGGTTGGAAGCGCAGTCTGTTTGGTGACCTGCACGCCTACGGCCCGGATGCCGTGCGTTTTTATACCAAGCGCAAGACCATCACCCAACGCTGGCCGAGTGCTGGCGTGCGTGAAGGCGCGGTGTTCAGTTTTCCGAGCAGCCGGTAAATATTGGTCGAAAAAAAACCTCGACTTGGAGAAGACGAGGCTTTTTGATTAAGGCGTTCAGTGTGTTGCCAGCATAAACTGCTTGGCACGGTCCGCCGCTACAAATTTAACAATACCACGGGTCTGCTCTGAGCAGCCTTTCAAAATCAGCCGTTGCATGATCTCCGGGCCTTCTCGCAAAATCAGCGCGCCCAAAAGCTCATCCACAAAAGACTGGGTCACTTCAACCCCCGTGAAGTTGACAACGACTTCCCGCTCCTTTTCAAGGGCCAACTCAATCGTCCGGCGAAGCGGCGCTGCGGACGAACGCATCCCCATCATGCGGCCGATGGCGTGCTTCTGAAGTGCGATTTGCGTGGTCATGGCGATGTCCTCAGGTTGGGAAGATCGAACGAGGGGCAACGGTTACTGGTTGGAAATCATACTATCAGTCGTCGAATCGCAGCGCAACAGGGGTTTTCGCCTGCTTTGATGGCTCAACTGGTGGCAGCAGGTCAGCAATATTGACGGAAGGCAGGTTTTGACAAATAAAAGTTGCGGAAATAGCAACACCGCCCCATTTGCCATGCAAAGCTCGTACCTGGTCCCGGCGTTTTGCCCCGGCCACGCCGCCATCCAGAAGCAAGGCATCCCCGCTGACAATGTGAACGGCGCCACCGGTTGCCTTGGAAATCCGGACCGTGGTTGTCAAACCAACCCCCTCGTTAATGCTTTCGCCGAATGGTCCCATGTCACGGTTGCAACTCACCTTGGACCTCAGCGCTGTGCGAATTGCCGCGCCATGAGTTTTCTCAACAAGCTCCGGGTGATTCCGCAACGTAGCCAAAAAGCCGCAGCCATTGTCAACAACGGCTGCTTGAACCCGCCCACCGGCTTGTGCATCTTTGTAATACTGCGCTGCCACCCATACCGATGAATTGAACGCACCTTCGCGTCGGGCGTGCGTCAGCGCGTTTTCCATTAACTCTGCCAGTGCATAGCGCAATGGCCGGTAATACTGGTCGTACTCGGTGTCTGGCACATTGAAGTTGACTGGTTTGGGACCGCGACCAATGATTTTGCTGACGATTGCGTTAGCCAACTGGTCTGCCACGGCTTCGGACTTGCCTGAGTCGACGATTCTCGTCATCTCCAGTAAATTGGCCCTTTGGTCGTGCCGCGTGCGGTTGAGAGGTATGTCCACGCCGCCGATGTCCATATCGACAAAGAAATTCATGCGCTCAAGGTAACTGGTCGTATTTTTAGCCAGCCATGGCATTGCAACCCGCCGCCCTTGGTCCAGTGCTTCTCTGATCGCTGCAGCGAGCACGGTAATACCCAAGGGGTCGAAAAAACAGACATTGGAACAATCAAGTTCAACGTTCCCTGAAGATGCGCGCACCTGGTTGAGCACCTCAAACAGCGCATCAATATTAGCGACCCCCACGGCTTTAGGCAGCGTCAGCTTGACCTCGTTTTTGTTCGTCTCAACAGTCATGGGTGAACTTTTGCGCAGTGCAAAGCGGGTAGGTCTGTGACCAGCGCCTCAGCCAGACGGGCTTGGGTGGATTGGCTGGCGGTCATGCGCTGGCGCAGCTCGAAGCACAGGCGGAGCAGGGATTCGACGCGATTGACGATGCGGGATTGTTCGGCTAGGGGTGGAACAGGCAACAGTAGCAAATCCCACTTACCTTTGCTAATAATTGGTGTCGCTGAGCCGGTAGCTGTACCTACAACAGTCGCCATGAATTCACTTGCGCTCATGGCATTCAACACATACTCACTTGAGGCCAGAACTGGATGAATACTGTTGATCTGTTGGTTGAATGCCGTTGCATAGGACGCAGCCGCGCACTTGCCAATCGACCCACCAATGCAAACCATAAGAACGTCACCCGGTTCGGCAACGGAAGATTCTAAGCGGCCGCGTTCAGAAATGAACTTCTCTGGCGGCAAAATCTTCCCGCCTGTGGTAATTTGCCCTGGCCCAATGAATGGGAAGTTGCCATCAAAGTATTCGGGTTTACTGGATGCAGGTGTGCCGCCGGTCTGCGTTGCTCCAATGCTTCCGACGCGCGCCCATTCCCAACCCTGCGGCAACGCAAACGGCTTTTCGTCGTCTGAAATCAGCGGCAGGGGTTTGTCGCGCTTGATCTTGCACTCGGCAATGAGGCGGTTTTTATCGATGCGGATTTTCTTGAGCAGTTCGCTGGCGGGTTCGTCCTGTAGGTCTTGAGGGACGAGCATGCCGCGCACGGCGAGTTGCAGGATGGTTTGCTCCAGCGCGTCCACGGCTTGGGGGCGGTCTAGCAGCAGGTCGAAGTGGGTGGCGATGCGTTGCCAGTTCTCCGTCAGTTGTTCGGGCGTTTCGCTGCTGGTGAGGGTGCCGAGCAGGGTGCTGACGAGTTGGGCGTGCTGCGCGGCTTCGAGCTGGCCTTTGGCTTCGAGCGCGTCGCACAGGCGCATGAGTTCTTCGACGCGTGTGACGATGCGGGATTGCTCTTTCGTCGGAGGAAGAGCGATAACACCCTCAAAAAAATTGGCGTCGTTGATAGCTGGATACGCTATGCCAACAGCCTTGCTGGAAACAAAGTCTGTAAATACGGAGCTCCGCAAGTAGTGCAGTAGGTACTTTGAATGCAGTCCACCATGGGGGTGCATGATCGCAAATGCAGTGCTGGCGATAGCACGCGGCGCATAGTCCTTTTCGACAATGGCGATGTTCTTGAGGTATGGGCGCACGGTCGAATACAAAACAGTGCCAACGGTGACGTTCTTTCTGGCTCGTGACGGAGCGTCTGCCGCTTCCGCGGTTTCGGCGGCTTCCGTGACTACGCCTTTTTCGTTGTCTATTGCGGCGACATCGATATACGTGAATTTTTCAGTTGGTGCGCCTTGCCCGAGGTTATATGTGATTTCCGGCAGCCGCACCCACTCCCACCCCACCGGCAACCCATACGGCTTTTCGGCTTCAGTAATCTCCGCCAGCGGCTTGTCCCGCTTGATCTTGCCCTCGGCAATCAGCCGGTCTTTCTCCGCCCGAATCTTCTTCAGCAGTTCACTCGCCGGTTCATCCTGGAGGTCTTGAGGTACCAGCTTGCCCTGCACCGCCAGCGTCAAAATCAGCTCGCGCAGCCGCGCCACGCCGCCGGGGGCGGTGGCCAACAGGTTCAAATTTAATAGCAACATGCGCGATCTCAACGAGGTCTGGCGAGCGACTGGCCCAAGATGTTTCTCAGCTCGTCGCGCAGCGCCTGGGCCTCACCCTGCAGCCGAGCGTATTCCACCAGCAGTTGCTCGGGGTCGTGGCTGATGGCGTCCACCGCGTGGGGGTTTTTCTGGTCCAGGTTGTAGTTGGCGGCCTTGATCTGCGCAATGCTGACCTTCCATGCACGTTCGTTTTCGCAACGGATTGCAAATCCGTCTAGCTCAGTTCCCCACCAGGCTTTCTCCGCGTCGAACTCTTCGATGCGGATCGGTTTGGTCTTGTTGTAGTTCTTCACGCCCGGCGGGTAGGGGTGCTCGTAGTACCACACGTCTCTGGTCGGCGTGCCTTTGGTGAAAAACAGCAGGTTGGTTTTGATGCCGGTGTAGGGCGCAAACACGCCGTTGGGCAAGCGCACGATGGTGTGTAGGTTGCACTCGGCAAGCAACTGTTCTTTGATGCGGGTCTTGACACCTTCACCAAACAGCGTGCCGTCGGGCAGCACCAGCGCGGCGCGGCCATTGACCTTAAGAATGTGTTTGATGAGCACCAGAAACAAATCCGCCGTTTCCTTGGTGCGCACGTCAGCCGGAAAGCCCTGCTCAATGCCGGGCTCTTCGACGCCGCCAAACGGTGGGTTCGTCAGCACCACGTCCACCCGGTCGGCTTGCGTCACTTCACGCAGCGGGCGGGCCAGGGTGTTACCGTGGGTGATGAGGCTGGGCATTTCGATGCCGTGCAGCATGAGGTTGGTCACACACAGCATGTGGGGCAGCTGCTTTTTCTCGACCCCGGTGATGCTGGCCTGCAGCGCGGCTTCCTGCTCGGTGTTTTGCACTTGTTTGCGCAGGTGTTCGATGGCGCAGACCAAAAAGCCGCCGGTGCCGGTGGCTGGATCCAGCAGCTTTTCGCCCAACTGTGGGTTGACCATGTCGACCATGAACTGGGTCACGGCGCGCGGGGTGTAGAACTCGCCCGCGTTGCCGGCGCTTTGCAGGTCCTTGAGGATTTTTTCGTAGAGGTCGTTGAACTGGTGGCGCTCAGACTGGCGGTTGAAGTTGATGGCGTTGAGCTTGTTGATGACCTGGCGCAGCAGCTGGCCGCTTTTCATATAGTTGTAGGCGTCTTCAAATACGCCGCGCACCACATAGCCCCGCGGGTTGCGCTGGGCGTCACCGCCCAGGCTTTTCAGGGTGGTGAAGAGTTCGTTGTTGACAAAGCTCAGCAGCACATCGCCGGTCATGCCTTCGGCATCGGCAGCCCAGTTGCGCCAGCGCATGCTCTCGGGGATGGGGCTTTGGTAGTGGTCGCGCGTCAGCTCCAGTTCTTCTTCCAAGGCGTCAAACACTTTGAGGAACAAAAGCCAGGTGAGTTGCGAGATACGTTGGGCGTCGCCGTCGACACCGCTGTCTTGACGCATCACGTCCTGAATGGATTTAATGACGCTGGAGATATTGGACATGGGTTTGAGTCAGAAAGAAAAAAAGCAGCTTACGCGCCAGCCGTGTACAGCTCGCGCTCCAGGGTTTGAATCGCGCCCAGGTAGTGCGCCCGACCGCCAAAGCTGTTGACGAGTTCGACCGGGCTGCCCAGGTGGGTGAAGGGTTGCACCTTGAGCACATCGTTGCTTTCCAGGGTGGCAATGCCCTCGTCGGCGTATTTGTCGAGCAACGCGTCCAGCACCTTGCGGGCCACGGGGCCGTATTGGGTGAAGACATTGCGTTTTTTAACGCGGCTGGCGCGCTCACGCCGGGTGAGTGGTGGCATGTTGTAGGCCACATGCAGCAGCAGGTCGAACGGGTCGAGGTCTTGTCCCACCTCTTCCGCCAGCGCCTCGATCAGCACGCCCTGGCTTTCCAGCTCGGCGATCAGGGCGGCTTTGCGCTCGGCATCGCTCCAGGCTTGCAGGAATTGGTCGAGCGAGTCAAAACGCTTGGCCAGGTTGATGCGGGTGTAATCGCGCAGGCTTTCGGTGATGAGCTTGCCCTCGGCGTTGAGGTATTGCACCCGCTCGCGCGCTACTGCCACGGTGACCATGCCGCCCACCACATACTTTTTAGGCGCTTCGGCACCGTCGGGGGCGAAGGGGCCGAGGGGATCGAGTCCGGCCACGACAGGCTCAGCCTGGCCCGGGAACGTGTCGGCTTGACCGGGGTTCATCACCACTGGCGGGTCCATTGGGTCGCCCGCTTTGGGCTCGTAAATTTGCACCGGCTCGCCGTCAAAGTGCTTGTCGGCAAACAGCTCGGTGGCGCGTTTGAAGTCAAGGATGGTGAACCAGGTTTTGCCCAGGTCCTCGCGCAGGCGGGTGCCCCGGCCAATGATCTGTTTGAACAGCGTCATGGATTTGATGTTTTGGTCCAGCACGATGAGCTTGCAGGTTTGGGCGTCGACGCCGGTGCTCATGAGCTTGGACGTGGTGGCAATGACCGGATAAGGTTTCTCGGGGTCAATGAAGTTGTCCAGCTCGCGCTTGCCCTCAACGTTGTCGCCAGTGATTTGAACCACGTATTTGGGGTGGGCGGCGCAGATGTCGGCATTGGCATTGCTGAGCGCCTGGCGCATGCGGGCGGCGTGGTCGATGTCTTCGCAAAAGACGATAGTTTTGGCGTAGCGGTCGGTGGCCTTGAGGTACTCGGTGATGCGCTGGGCGACCACGTCGTCGCGCTTTTCCAGCACTATTCTGCGGTTCATGTCAGTGCCGGTATAAATGCGGTCTTCAATCAGGTTACCGTGTTTGTCAGTCATGCCTGCTGTGGGGCGCCAGCCAAAGGCGTCCTTGTCCAGGTCCACGCGGATGACCTTGTAAGGTGCGAGGTAGCCGTCTTCGATGCCTTGCCTGAGGCTGTAGGTGTAGAGGGGCTCACCAAAGTAGTCGCTGTTGGAAACATCTTTGGTTTCCTTGGGTGTGGCGGTTAGGCCGACCTGGGTGGCGCTGCTGAAATAGCTGAGGATTTCGCGCCAGGCAGAGTCTTCATCGGCACTGCCACGGTGGCATTCGTCCACCACAATCAAGTCGAAAAAGTCGGGGCTGAACTGCTTGTAGATGTTTTGTGCTTCTTCGGTGCCGCTCACGGCCTGGTACAGCGACAGATAAATCTCGTAGCTTTTATCCACCAGCTTGGTGGTTTTATTGACCGCAAGCGCCACGTCTTCCACTTCAATCTGGCCCTGCGCATTGACCCGTTCCACGCCTTTGGCGTTTGGGCTGAGCTTGGCCATGGCACCCTTGAACGGGCGGAAGTCGTTGACCATGGTCTGGTCGATCAGGATGTTGCGGTCCGCCAGGAACAGGATGCGTTTTTGGCCTGATGGTTTGTCCGAGCGCCAGGGCGACTTCCAAAGCCGGTGAATGATCTGAAACGCCGTGTAGGTTTTTCCTGTGCCGGTGGCCATAACCAGCAACACACGATTTTGGCCGTTGGCAATGGCCTCGACCGTTCGGTTGATGGCATTGAGCTGGTAATAGCGCGGCGTTTTGGCCGTTGTGGCCAAGGCGTAGTCAAACCCGGCCACGCTTTGTACCTCGGTGGTCCAGCCCTTCCACTGGCAGTAGCGCGCCCAGAGTTCTTGCGGCGACGGAAACTGGTCGAGTGTGAGGTTTTGCTCCAGCACGCCACTGGCCAAGGTGGCATCGCGAAAGACAAAACCGTCGCCATTGCTGGCAAAGCTGAACGGCACGTCAAGCAACTGTGCGTAGTGGATGGCTTGCTGCGTGCCAGCGCTCATCGACAAACGGGCTTTTTTGACCTCCACAACGGCCAGAGGAATGTTTGCTTTGAAAAACAGCGCGTAATCGGCTCGCAGCACGGTGCTCTGGTCACGTTTGGCTGTTTTGCCACGCACCACCACGCGCCCGGCCCGAAGCGGGTATTGAGCGTAAATCTGGTCAAAGCCATGCCAGCCCGCATCGACCATGGCGGGGCGCACGAATTTGTCGCAGATGTCGCTTTCGGAAAGGTTCTTCTTGTTCATGACGGTCCCTGATCGGCGTGGGAATTGATGTCGGCCGCAGCTGCCATTGTGACCTGATCAGTGTGCGGTTGACGTCGGCAGGCGCCACGTCCAGAGTGCCACCATCGCGCAGCAGGCGCCAGGAATCCAGCCGATGCTCGAAGGCATGAACCAGCAGGCGATGCCTGAGCTGATCGCCATGGTGACCCAGGCGACCTGCTTGGCGCGCAGCGGCACGGCGTGCTTGCTGCGCCAGTCCAGCACCATCGGGCCGAAGCGCGGGTGCGTCAGCAGCCACTGCTCGTAGCGCGTACTACCCAGCGAAAAGCAATAGGCGGCCAGCAGCACAAACGGGGTGGTGGGCAACAGCGGCAGCACAATCCCGATGACACCCAACAGCAGGCACAGCGCGCCGCACATCAGCCAGAACCAGCGTACCCAGCGCGGGCGCGACGGCATTGGCGTAGGCGGTGACTTGGGTAGTGGCGTGGGTGGCAGTGACACAGAAGGTGGCGGGCTGACGGGCAAAACTGAAAGTGGGGTTGATCAACAGGCGGCCATTGTCAGGCGGTTTTACGATCATGCGCTGCGGACGTGAGGCTTGCCCGGATCAGACTGAGGAATGCACCCGGCAAGGGATAATGCGCGCCACATGGCACTTATCACACTCCTCGACGCACAACTGGCTTTCGGACACGTCCCGCTGCTGGATCACACCACTTTTTCACTGGAAACGCAGGAGCGCGTCGGTCTGATCGGCCGCAACGGCGCGGGCAAATCGTCGCTGCTCAAAATTCTGGGCGGGCTGGACAAGCCCGACGACGGCATTTTGCAGGTGCAAAGCAACACCCGCATTTCTTACGTGGCGCAAGAGCCGCAGCTTGATTCTGACGCTACCGTTTTCGAGGCGGTCAGCGCCGGCTTGACCCGGGTGCGCGAGCTGATCGACGAATATTCTCAAGGGCACGGCGACCTGGACGCGATGCAAAGCGAGATCGAATCGCTGGACGGCTGGAACTGGGAGCAGCGCGTGGGCGAAACCCTGCACCGGCTGCACCTGGACGCCGATGCGCGCATCAGCACCCTGTCCGGCGGCAACAAAAAGCGCGTGGCGCTGGCGCAGGCATTGGTGGCTGCGCCCGACGTGCTGCTGCTCGACGAGCCAACCAACCACCTGGACCTGGACAGCATCGAGTGGCTCGAAGGTCTGCTGTGCGACTTTAAAGGCAGCATCGTGACCGTGACGCACGACCGCTCGTTTCTGGACAATGTGGCGACCCGCATCGTCGAACTGGACCGGGGCAAGTTGCTGAGCTACCCTGGCAACTTTTCCGCGTACCTGCAGCAAAAAGAAGAGCAAATGGCGCAAGAGGCCGTCATCAACGCGCGCGCCGACAAGCTGCTCGCCCAAGAAGAGGTGTGGATTCGCCGTGGCGTGGAAGCGCGCCGCACCAAGGCGCAGGGTCGCATCAACCAGTTGGCCGTGCTGCGCGCCAACCGCGAAGCGCGGCGCGAGGCGCTGGGCAGCGTCAAACTCGACGTGGCCAGCGGTGCTGTCAGCGGCAAGCTGGTGGCGGAGCTGACCCATGTTTCCAAGAGCTTCGATGGACGAAAAATTGTCGATGACTTTTCCACGGTCATCCTGCGCGGTGACAAGGTCGGCCTGCTGGGCCCCAATGGCGCGGGCAAGACCACGCTGCTCAAACTTATTCTGGGCGAGCTCAAACCCGACCCGGCGTCCGCCAATGCGCCCAAGCCCGGCTCGGGCGAGAGCGCCTGGGGCACCGTGCGCCAGGGTGCCAACATCACCGTGGCCTACTTCGACCAGATGCGCAATGCGCTCGACCTTGATGCCACGCTGGAAGACTTCATCAGCCCCGGCAGCGAGTGGATCGAAATTGGCAACCGGCGCCAGCACGTCAAAAGCTATCTTGGCGACTTTTTGTTTTCGCCAGCGCGTGCCAATTCCCCGGTGCGGTCCTTGAGCGGTGGCGAGCGCAACCGCTTACTGCTGGCGCGCCTGTTCGCCCGGCCTGCCAACGTGCTGGTGCTCGACGAGCCCACCAACGACCTCGACATTGACACGCTGGAACTGCTGGAGGAACTGCTGCAAAACTTTGACGGCACGGTATTTCTGGTCAGCCATGACCGCACTTTTCTCGACAACGTGGTCACCAGCACGATTGCTTTTGAGGGCGAAGCCAAGTGGCGCGAGTACGAAGGCGGCGTGACCGACTGGTTGACCCAGACCAAGCGCGCCAACGAGATCGCCAAAAGCAAAGGCCAAAAAGGCGCGCAGCCGTTTCACTACGAGCGCGAAATGGCGGTCAAGGCGCAAGCGGCGGCAGTCAGCGCCCCAGTGCCCGCGCCGTCGACTGCACCTTCAGCCGTTGCTGCAACGGCCAAAGCCCGCAAGCTCAGCTTCAAGGAACAGCGCGAACTCGACGGCCTGCCCGACCTGATTGCAGCCCTGGAGACCGAGCAAAAAGAGATTGCCGAATTGCTGGCCGACGGCAGCCTGTACGCCATCGACAACGCCCGCGCTCTGAGGCTGGCCAGCCGCAGCGCGCAGATTGACGACGAACTGATGACTGCGCTGGAACGTTGGGAAATGCTGGGTTCACCGGTCTGAGAATCCCGGATTCCGCTGCGCTCAATTCGGGCTACGGGCTGATCAGTTTCAGGTCAAACAGCCGCTCCAGCAGCCGGACCAGAGCCACCGCAAAGGTCAGCACTGATCCGCCGATGAACACGCCCTTGCGATAGAAAGTGCTGTGGCGAAGCCAAAAAGCCAGCGGTAAAAACGCCGCCACAATCGCCAGTTGCCCGGTCTCAACGCCCAGGTTAAACCCCAGCAGCGACAACACCAACGCGTCTTGCGGTAGCCCCAAGTCGGCCAGCACGTTGGCAAAACCAAAGCCGTGAATCAGGCCAAAACCAAACGCCACCAGCCAGCGCCGCTGCGTCACTACCGGGCGCAGGTTGTTGGGCGTAGCCAGCACCACCGACAGCGCAATGGCCGACTCCACCAGGCGCGATGGCAGTTCCACTACCCGCAGCGCCGCCAGGGTGAGGGTGATGGAATGGGCGGCGGTAAAGGCGGTCACCACCCACAGCACCTCACGCAGCGCCTTATACTTGTCGCCCACGGACAGCCCGGCGGCTCAACTGCTTGTCTGTCATTCTGGGGTAGGTGTTAAGCCATTTGCCTGTTTGTCGGCCGGAAAACCTCCGGCAAGCGCCGTGCGAGGTTTTCTGCCGGGTGCTCCCAAGGTGCCGGGCAGAAGCTCTCATTGATTTAGTTTCCAGCGCCAGCATGAAGGTCTGCTACGCCATGGCGCGCAGCTCATCGGGCGCGGGATTTGAAATCCATTGAAACAACACGGACGCATACAGCAGAATGAAAACCAGTCAAGCCAAATACCCCGGCATCCCCAACGTTATCCACGGCAACGGCGCAGTCGCCTACGTCATGAACCATGTTTGCGGCGGTGTCATCGGCTACCCCATCACCCCGTCGACCGAGATCGCCGAAATTTACGAGGCCTTCCGCGCTGAAGGCGGCGTCAACGTCTGGGGCAAGCACCCCTTCTTTTTTGGCCCGGAGGGCGAGCATTCGGCGCAAAGCGGCGCGCTTGGCGCCGCGCTGACAGGCGGGCAGTTCATCTCCAACGCCTCGTCGAGCCAGGGTATTTTGTATGCGCTGGAATCGCATTACGTCACCGTCGGCAAGAAGGTTGGCGGCTTTGTACTACAGGTTGCCGCGCGCGTGGTGTCCAAACATTCGCTTAACGTCATGGCCGGTCATGACGATGTGTATGCGCTGATGTCGTCAGGCTACACCATTTTGTTTGGTGCCAACCCGCAGGAAGCCGCTGACCTGGCCGCCATTTCTTACCGTGTGGCCTCACTGTCGCTGATTCCGGTGGCCAACGCCATGGACGGCTTTGCCACCAGCCACATGCTGTGTGAAGCACTGATGCCCGAGCCCGAACTGCTGGCCGAGTACCTGGGCGACCCGGCCGGGCGCATCAAGGCGCCGACACTGGCGCAGGAGATGCTTTACGGCGCCAAAGGCCGGGTGGCCCAGTTGCAGCAGTATCTGGCGCGCCACGGGGCTGACTTGACGGACAAAGATTTGTCAAAGCTGAACGCTTTTCTTGAAGCCAACGCAGCCAAGGTAGAACAAGACAACGCCGGCAAACTGGTCGCCCAGACCCTGATCTGGTTGCCTGAAGAACTGCACGCGCAGTGGCGACGCCAGTGGGTCAATGCTTTTGAGAAAGGCACGCGCCAACTGGTGCCTGCACTGGTGGATGTGAACAACCCGGGCCTCACCGGCGCCGTGCAAAACCAGGCCGACTTTCAGGCCGGTGTCGCCGATCACCGCACCCACTTTGCCAGCGCCGTGCCCGCCATCGTGCGTCAGGCCATGGATGAATACAGCGCGTTGACCGGGCGCACCTACGCGCCGTTGCAAAGCTTTATGTGTGAGGACGCCGACTGCGTGATGGTGGGCCTGGGCTCGGTCACCGACGACGTTGAAGCGGTGGTCAGCTACCTGCGCGGCCTGGGGCAAAAGGTGGGCTCGATCGCAGTCAAACTGCTGCAACCGTTCCCGGAAGCAGAACTCGTCGCAGCTTTGCGGG
>Ga0210024_1003923_pt1 | contig 11949 bp, 10 predicted proteins | sample CryGeymeta201525_FD_183988 | JGI IMG/M metagenome (GOLD analysis project Ga0210024, IMG submission 183988) | Groundwater microbial communities from Crystal Geyser aquifers in Utah, USA - Crystal Geyser metaG 2015-25 (SPAdes) (version 2) | ecosystem: Environmental > Aquatic > Deep subsurface >... | reverse complement strand
TTAAAGGTTCAGAAAAACCCGGAAGCGAGCAAGGAAAAATATGAAAAGGCGATAGAAATTGTTCAGCCCAACAAAAACGAAATTCTGATTTTGGCCAATGCCTTTTTGGGTTGGCAGGAGTTTGAACATGCAAAACAAACCTATTTGAAAGGTGAAAAGATGCTGGGGCCCGGGGAGTTTGATTTTGAACTTGCCCGTGCTTATTCGTATTTGCGCGATTACAACAACATGATGGAGAAGTACCTCGATTTGGTAAGCGCCAACGAACAGCAGCTACCCCGGGTACAAAGCAGCCTCTCTTCCACAATGCGTCTCGATATCGACGACGAAATGCTTGAAACTTTCAGGGAACAGGTTTTAAAACGAATACAGTCAAATCCTGAAGTGATTGGTTACAACCGTTTGCTGATCTGGTTCTTTTTGCAGGAAAATAAATTTGCAAATGCACTGCGCCAGTCGATTGCGCTCGACCGTAGAACTGGGCAGGAAGATGTTCAGATTATCCAGTTAGGCAATATGGCGCTCAACAATAAAAAGTACGACGATGCCAAAAGAGCTTTCGATTACCTGATTATGAAAGGTAAGGAAAACCCGTTTTACGCCCAGTCGTTTGCACTTAATATGCATGCCTCTTATTTGCAGTATGTAGCCGAAATGAGCGGTGATAAAGTTGAAGGTGAAAAGGTTGCCGCACAGTTTAAAGAGGGGCTCGAATTTTTAGGCATCAATTCGGCAACCTTGAATTTAGTGCAGGATTACGCGCATTTACTGGCCTTTTACCTCAACAAAACCAATGAAGCCATTGCGTTGCTGAATAAAGCGCTCGAAACCGCGCGTTTGAAACCCGAAGAGTGGGGCAGGTTAAAAACCGAAATGGCCGATATTTACATTTTTGCCAACGACCCGTGGGAAGCTACTTTACTGTATTCGCAGGTGATTGATGCAAATAAGAATAATTCGTTGGGCGACGATGTGAAACTGAAAAAAGCACAACTCGGGTATTATCTTGGCAATTTTAGCTGGGCAAAAGCACAACTCGATGTATTAAAAGCCAGTACTTCGAAACTCACCGCCAACGATGCTATGGAGCTTTCGTTGCTGATTGGTAATAATTTAAATCTCGATACTACTGCTGTTCCGCTTACCATGTTTTCCAAGGCTGACCTACTGTTTTTTCAGAATAGAAACAGTGAGGCGATGACGGTTTTGGATGGCCTGATGGAACTGTTTCCCTACCATTCGCTGGTTGATGATATCCTTTTCAGAAAGGCGAAAATTGAAATCGAACAGCAGAATTATGCAATGGCTGCCGAACATCTCGAAAGTATTATTTCCGGTTTTAGTTACGATTTACTGGGCGACGATGCCCATTTTATGCTTGCCGAATTGTACAATTATAATTTGGGCGAGCAGCAAAAAGCAAAAGATTTGTACAAAACAATCCTGACCCGCTATCCGGGCAGCGTTTTCATCGAAGAATCGAGGGAAAAATACCGGGCTTTAAGATTGATTTACCCCGATAAGGAACCCGAACCGGATGTTAACAATGAAGAGTTGTTTATAAAAGGCGTCGAAGAAAATGAGTTCGAATAAAAAGGCATACTTTTATGCCGGGTTTGCTGTTTTTTTCTGGTCAACGGTTGCAACTGCCTTTAAAATTGCACTTCGCGAATACGACTTTATCCAACTGATTTTTTATGCCTCCGGAGTTACGGTTTTGTTGCTGTTCCTGGTTCTTGTTTTTCAAAAAAAAACAGGATTGATTTTAAAGCAAACCCGCAGGCAATGGGTGAATTCGCTTTTAATGGGAGCTTTTAACCCGCTCTTTTATTACCTTGTTTTATTTAAAGCATACTCACTTTTACCGGCACAGGTTGCGCAACCCGTAAATATGATTTGGCCAATTACCCTGGCTCTGCTTTCGGTTCCTTTGCTGAAACAGAAAATATCGTGGCTTAACTTTGCTGCACTGTTTATCAGTTTAACAGGTGTGTTTATCATTGCTTCGCAGGGCGGTGGCGAAGGATTTAAAAATACCAGTACACTTGGGCTCACGCTGGCAGTGGGCAGTTCGGTATTTTGGTCGTTGTACTGGATTTTAAATGTGCTAGACCGTCGCGATGAAATCATCAAACTCTTTCTGAATTTTCTGTTTGGCTTTATTTACCTGATTCCGGTAATGGCAGTATTTTCCAGTTTCGAAATGCATCCGGGAAACAGCTTGATTGCCATTATTTATGTGGGATTGTTTGAAGTTGGCGTCACCTACATATTGTGGTTAAAAGCCATGAACTTCAGTACAAACAATGCCAAAATCGGGAACCTGGTTTATTTTGCGCCGTTTCTTTCCCTGGTTTTTATCCGTTTTATTCTGAAAGAACAACTTTTTGCCACTACCTTTATCGGGCTGATTTTTATAGTTGCAGGAGTGTTGGTGCAGCAAATCGGGAGGAAGAAAGTGATAAAAATTGAGATTGATGGAGATTAGAAAGGAGATTGGTAGAGATTAGAAAGAGATTGATGGAGATTAATTGTTTCAAGAATCACAATCAATTACAATCAATTACAACCAATCTCAATCAATTACAATCAATTACAACCAATCTCAATCAATCACTAAAAGTCATTATTTTTACCAAATGGAAAAGCCACTCAGAATATTGGGAATTGACCCTGGAACAACAATTGCCGGTTATGGTTTGGTTGAAATACGCAATAAAAAACCTGTGATTTTAAATATGGGAACCATCATTCCGGGCAAATTATCAGACCATTACGAGCGGTTGAAATATCTGCATGAACGGGCTTTGGCCTTGGTAAAAGAATACCAGCCCGATGTGATGGCGCTGGAAGCCCCGTTTTACGGGAAAAATGTGCAGTCGATGTTAAAACTGGGCCGCGGCCAGGGTGTTATTATGGCTGCTGCGCTGCATTATTCGGTGCCAATTTTTGAATATGCCCCGCTGCTGGTTAAACAGGCAATTACCGGAATGGGCCGCGCCTCAAAGGAACAGGTTGCCTATTTTCTGCAAAAAGTTTATCACTTAAACGAACTTGAAAAAAGCCTGGATGCCACCGATGCAGTTGCGGTTGCTATTTGTCATTTTATTCAGTTAGATAAACCGCAAAAATCAAAAGAATACAAAAACTGGGGCGACTTTGTGAAAAAGAACCCGGGGAAGGTGAAGTGATAAATCAGATATTTGGCTCGACATTCTATCGATTGAAAATATATTCAGTAACATGTTTAAAATCCTCAAACAGGTGATTTATTCATATTGCTTAACACAATCTTTTATGAACTTACACCATTATAAAAACAAATACAAATTTTCAAAAAGACAATGAAAAAACTAAACCTGTTTTTAATGCTTTTAATAATTTCATGCAGCTCAATAGCACAAAATAAATTTTTTATCGAAACCGGTGCCGGCATTCCCGAAGGTTATAATCTTGGGCTTGGTTACCGGTATTCTTCTTTTGGGGGTATCGAAGTAAAATATGGAACTGATCTGCAGTTTTCAGATGGCCAAAGTTTTCACCTTCTAACAGTAAATCATGCAATTTATTTTGGGAAACTGAACAATAACGCAGGCCGTAAATTATGGTCGTTTAACACAGGATTGACAACTGAATTTTTTAATAATGAACATGAGGAAGGTTACGAAATGTTTTTGAGTGGATGGTTTGCACGCGAAATTGCAATTACAAAAAGGATTTTAATCGAACCCGGGTTAGGAGTCTTTAAGTTAGTTTATTCGAATAAGAAGAATAAGGACGGGATAATTGAGGGTTCAGCAATTTTATTACCGGTTTATCCGAAGTTCGGTATTAGTTTAATTTTTGACATTTAGGAGTTTAGCACAATCTCAGGAGGATTGCCAGTGAATACAACTATCACCCTTAACCCTGATTCACTGAACATCAGTGTTAAGAAGGAGACATCCTTTATTTTACAATTATAAAATATGAAGAATGTGGGATGGGTTTGTAAATACAATGTGTGTAAGCCCGCAATATTCAGCACAAATCGAAATCTGTAACCCGTAAAATTATATTCAGAAAAAGTAGGGTTCCCTAAATCGCTTTGACTTAGGAAACTCGATAGCTATCGAGTCAAAGTCCCAATCACCGCAGCAACGCATCTGCAATCAGAAAAAACATCATTAAAAGATACAGCAGATTGAGTTTTAAAAATGCCGGACGTACCGCAAATTCCTTTTGCGAAAACACTGCAATCGACAGCGAAAAAAGCAGGTAAAACGCGTAAAACAAAAGTACGAACATTAAAATTGAGTTGCTGAAGACAAAGAAAATAACGAGCAAAGCGGCAGCAATTGTGGTTAAAATCCAGGTATAGGTAATTCGTTTAAGTTGGCCTTCGTTAAAAATCTGGTTTAAACTTGGCAAACCTGCCAGCTTGTACTGGTCGCCAAACATAAGCAGCAAAAGCCAGAAATGCGGGATTTGTCCGATAAAGAAAAATGAAGCCACAATTAAAATAATTTCTGAAGTCAGGCTTCCCCCGGCGCCTGCCCAACCAATCAGCGGAGGCAAAGCGCCCACCATTGAACCGGGAATTACGGCAAAAGCAGTAACTTTTTTCAATGGTGTGTAAACCAAATTATATGAAAACAGCGTAACCCAGCTTAAAATTAAAGCCATCACCGGATTTGATAAAATCAAAATTACAGAGCCAACAGCGGCAAATCCAACAGCAACTGCAAGCGCCCCATTTCTGCTGATTTTACCCGAGGGAATCGGGCGGTTTTTAGTGCGTGGCATTTTGGCGTCAATATCGCCCTCCTGCCAGTGGTTGAGCGCTCCCGAACTGCACGACATAAAAAAAACACCCAAAGCCAAAAGCCAGGCCTGGGCATGCAAATCGCCGGTAAACAAAACGTAACCGGTAAGCGCAGATAAAGAAACGGGCAAAGAAATACGTACTTTGCCCAGCTCAGCTATAATTTTAAAATGTGATTTCAAAATTTTTATTTCACCGTTTTCAGATATTCAATAATGCTTGCAATATCATCTTCCGAAAGTTGGCCCTGGTAAGAAACCATCAATCCTTTCGCAAATCCTTCAACAATATCGGCATTCGGATCGTATATCGAACGTTTGATGTATTCTTCGTCAACAATGATTTTACGAGTTTCCTTGCCAGTTACAACAACTTGTTCTTCACCCCAAATCCCTTTAAAACTCGGGCCGACCAGTTTCGTTCCGTCAACAGAATGACAGGCAAAACAGCCAATATTTTGCATAATCCGTTTTCCAGTGGCTGTTGGCGATTCTATAGCGGCAGCAGCCAATTTAGTTGTATCAGCAATAAACGACTGGAAAGCGCTTTCTTCCATTACTTTAACATACGAATACATGTATGAGTGTTGTAACCCGCAATATTCGGCACAAAAAATTTCAAATAATCCTTCGCGCTGAGGTTCAAACCACATAAAGTTATTTTCCTTGTTCGGAACCATATCCTGTTTTACGCGGAAAGCCGGAATATAAAAACTGTGCAACACATCTAACGCCACCAGGTTCAGTTTAACCGGTTTATCTTTGGGCAAATATAAGGTATCTGTGCGTTTGCCATTTTCGTATTCAAAACTAAAATTCCACATTCTGCCGTAAACGGTAACTTCCATGGCATCTTTCGGGGCTTTGGTCATTGGTTTCCAGCCTGCCCATCCATAGTAAAACATAACCAGGGTTAAAAGAAAAGGAACAACGGTCCAAATAATTTCGAGTTTTGTGCTGCCATGAATTTGCGTGGCCACCGGATTCCGTTTGCGGTTGTACCTGTAAATAAAATAGATCATGACAACTGTTAACCCAATGAGAAAAAAGAAAGATATTCCTAAAACCACAAGGAAAGCGGTATCTACTCCCTGAACAAAATTGGATGCTTGTGTAACTTCCGGACTATACATAATTATCGGTATAAATAATCTAAAAACGTAATTACAATCACTACAAAAAACAGGAGAAATACAAAGGCCACCATTGCCACAATATATTTTTTATCGTATTTCAAGTGCATGAAATAAGTTAAAACCAGGACAGATTTTATGCATGCAAAAATGAGCGCTGCCGCAACAGTAAACTCTCCCAGCTCGATACTTGTAATCCCTATGGATGCAAAGGTTAATACCAATAAAGCCAGTAACACAAATACATACACCCGGTAAGGTACAATATGATGTTTTTCTTCCGACATAATTCTTGTTCTTTTTTTAATGAATTAAATAAAACAACGGGAACAGGAAAATCCAGATAAGGTCAACCAAATGCCAGTACAAACCTGCGTTTTCAAGCAGGGCCGCCCGGTTTTCATTAACTGTTCCTTTTTGAATGCGAAAAACTGCAAATAAAATAATAATCAGCCCAATGATGATGTGAAGCGCGTGAAGACCCGTCATCACAAAGTACAACCCGAAGAAAAGGATTTCTCCCTGGCTCAACTCGCTTAACATGTGTTCCGACCCCGGCCAGATTCCATGTGAAAATTTTGTGCCCCATTCAAAATACTTGTTCACCAAAAAAACTACTCCAATAATAACGGTGACCGCAAGTAAACCCAAAGTTGCCCCTTTCTTTTTATACTGAAGAGTGCTGGTTGACATTGCAATGGTCATACTGCTGATTAAAAGCAGAACGGTGTTAATTGCGCCAATTGTGGTATTTAATTCTTCGCCGGCGAGGTGAAATGCCTCCTGATTCATAAACCGGTAAATTGAATAAACAATAAAAAGCCCTCCAAAGAGCAGCAATTCTGTAAAAATGAACAGCCACATTCCAATTTTCGATGCTTCTGCATCATAATGAATGTGTTCTGCGTGTGCATTTTGTTCCATAATTCAGTAGTGGTTATTTATAGTTATAAGGTCCGTCATCTTCAGCAATTACCGGAATTTCATCAAAATTTTCAACCGGAGGTGGCGATGATACTGTCCATTCAAGAGTTTTACTGTGCCAGGGATCCATTTCGGCAACAGGTCCTTTTCTGGCCGACCGGACCAGGTTGATAACAATGATTACCAAACCGGTTACCATAATCCACGAACCAAATGTACTCAGGATGTTCCCGCCGTGAAATTCCTCCAAATAATCGTAATAACGACGGGGCATTCCCATCATTCCGAGATAAAACATGGGTGTGTACAAGGTTAGAAAACCAATAAAGAAAACCAGCCATCCTGCGTTTGCCCAAGCTTTATCATACATTCTTCCGAATATTTTTGGAAACCAGAAATGAATGGCACCCATAAATGCAAAGCCTGTTCCACCAAACACGATGTAATGAAAATGAGCCACAACGAAAGCTGTATCATGCACATGGACATTGGCTGCAAGTGCCCCAAGCACTAATCCGCTCAATCCTCCAATAAGGAAAACAAAAATAAACGATGCCGCCCAGTACAAAGGGGTTTGAACATTGATTGAGCCCTTATACATCGTTGAAATCCAATTAAAAACTTTTATTGCACTCGGTATCGCAACAACAAATGTAAGCAGCGAAAAATAGTATTGTGCTGTTCCACTCATTCCGGCTGTAAACATGTGGTGTCCCCAAACCAGGTAACCTACAAATGCAATGGCCATGGTTGAGGCAATAATTGCTTTGTACCCGAAAATCTGTTTTTGAGAAAATGTGGGTATAATTTCTGAAATAGCGCCCATTGCAGGTAAAATCATGATATAAACCGCAGGATGCGAATAAATCCAGAATAAATGCTGATACAAAATCGGGTCGCCACCCAAGGCAGGATCGAAAATACCTACACCGAAAATACGTTCAAGGGCAATCAGTACCATCGTAATTCCTATTACAGGCGTTGCCAGTAACTGGATCCAGGCGGTGCCGTACAAAGTCCACACAAACAGCGGTAATTTGGTCCACGTCATCCCGGGACAGCGCAGCCGGTGGATGGTTACCAAAAAGTTTAATCCGGTTAATATCGATGAAAATCCCAGGACAAAAGCGCCAAAAATGGCAGGGAGAAGGTTTGTACCCGTTTTAAAACTGTAAGGAGCGTAAAAAGTCCAGCCAGTATCGGGAACGCCATTACCAAACAAAACGGCCGACAATACTAAAAATACACCCAAAACATATAACCACCAGGAAAGGAGGTTCAGTTTTGGAAAAGCCACGTCTTTGGCGCCAATCATAATTGGCAAAAGGAAATTCCCAAAAACTGCGGGTAATCCGGGTACAACTACCATGAAAATCATAATTACACCATGCACTGTAAAAGTTGCATTGTAGGTTTGTGGGTTCATTATGGTTTTGCCAGGAGCCAGCAATTCAAATTTCATGGCAAGGCCAAGCAAAACTCCTACAAAAAACATGGTCATTATTGAGTACAAATAAAGTAAACCGATCCGTTTGTGGTCGGTTGATAAAATCCATCCAAGCAAACCTTTGTGCTTTCCCTGGTAAGTCAAATAGTTTGCTTCGTTTGCTGCATGTTCTTTTTGCATTTTATTCAATTTAAATTCTTCTTCTTTTTGGTTTGAAAACTAAGATCAATAAAAAAACAAGGCCGAAAAACAGGATTAAAATACCGCTTATTTTGGTGATGTTCATTACATAAGTTTGACCAACAGGATCATAAGAATAGCAGAAACGCAATACTTTATTGAGTGTTGGTCCCGATTGACCTTTCGAAGCTTCAACAATCGCCATTTTCCATTCGAATGGTAAAAAATACAGTCCGTTCAAATATCGTGTGATTTTGCCTTCCTTGCTGACCACGGTTAACGATGCTGCATGTAAAAAGTCGTTTCCCGTTTTTTTGTATTTAAAACCAGTGGCATTTGTTGAACGCGCAATACTGGAACTGTCGCTGGTAAAAAACAGCCACCCTGTTTTGGCTTCTTCCACTTTATTCGACATCAGGTTGAGGTAATTGGCTTTTTTCCGGATACCTAAATCAATGGTTTCGGTTGGGTCAAAACTAATTGTTAACACCTGGTAATCAACTCCGGGAACCATATCCGACTTATCCATTACTCCGGCAACAGCCTCCATTAGAGGGCTGCAAATTCCCGGGCAACGATAGTAAACAAAGTTGATAATGGTTGGTTTGTCGATAACATCGGCTAACCAAACCTGCTGACCATTTTCGTTTATTAGCAAAATACTGTCCGGTAAAAATTCATCAAGATGTTCAACTACTCCAATTTCAACATCGTCGTTTTTTGCGACAGGATTAATAACATTCTGCCCAAAAACGAAGGTCGAAAATAAAGCAAACATCATTAAAATAATAACTTTCATGATTTTATTTTTTCACTTTCACTCCCGTTTTTCATGTCCGGCAAATATACCTGAAAACTTTTTATGTTTTCCTTTCTAAAAACCACAAACACTGATTAAAGTTTAATCACAAGTTATTTTCCGGCTATTTTTTTAAACAATCATTATTTTATTAATCACAATCAAAATCATTTTTTGCTGTTTTAAAAAAAGATTAAATACAAATTATCGAAATTGGTTTTGAGTAAAAGTCAATTCAAAAGTCAGAATTTATAAAGATTCTTAAGCCTTATTTTATTTTACTTGTTATTTATCAATAATTTAAGAGTAATGTAATTTTTTAGAAAAGATGAAATTTTGTAATTCGCTCATTTTTAGGAAATAAATCTATTTTAATCTTTTATTTTTGAAATTACTTCAGCATTTGCAACTTTCATCAGATTATTTAATTTCGTGCATTTAAAGCAAGTTTAGACTCGCTGTCAATTCTTCAAAAAAAGAGAAATAAATGGAGAAAAATACACGAAGAAATTTTATGAAAACACTGGGCGCCTCAATGGGTGTTGCAGGTGTTTTAGGGGGATCAAGCCTGTTAAATTCATGTGCCAAAGTTGAAACAAACACAGGCGATAAAATCAAACTGTTAACTTCAAGTGGTGAATTGGTTGAAGTTGACAAAGTGCAGTTAAAACCTGCCGAAATGCCTTCGCTAACCGAAAATCAAAAGCGGGGGCGATTGGGGTTACCTGGCAGAAGTTGGGTAATGGTTATCGACCTTTCGAAATGCCGCAATGCCCGCGAATGTATGAAAGCCTGCCAAAACCACCACCAGTTGCGGCCGGAACAACATCACATGAATGTGCTGCAAATGCAGGATGCCGAGCACACCGCGCCTTACTACATGCCAAAACCTTGTCAGCATTGCGATAATCCGCCTTGTACAAAAGTTTGCCCGGTAAATGCAACATTTAAACGCGATGACGGCATAGTTTTGATTGACAATGAAAGGTGCATTGGCTGCCGTTTTTGTATTGCAGCCTGCCCTTATTCAGCGCGTGTTTTTAACTGGTTCGAACCGCGTGATGCCGAAAAATACGAGGGTGTTACTTATAACATTGAAGCCAACGTTCCGCAGAAAAGAGGAACCATTTCGAAATGCCTTTTCAGTGCCGACAGGTTAAGAGATGGCAAACTACCATCGTGCGTTTCTGCCTGCCCCAATGGTGTTTACTGGTTTGGCGACCGCAACGAAGATGCCGTAACAAACGGAACCACCAAGGAAACTGTGCGTTTCAGCGAACTGATTGAAAAAAATGCAGCCTACACCTTAATGGAAGAACTGGGGACCAAACCCCGGGTTTATTACCTGCCGCCAAAAGACAGGGCTTTCCCTTTTCAAGGGCATATTGACACTCATCATATTTAATCGAATAAATAGCAAATGATGGAAAAAATAGAATCACCCGCTGAATCGCGAAAATTATTAGACAAAATTACTTTCGACCTTACACGCTCGATTGTGAAAAAAGATGAGCTGACCCGATTTTGGTTTTTCATCCTCATCATGTTTGCAGGCGTTGGTTTGTGGGGCTGGATTATACAATTCAGCACCGGGCTGGGAGTTACCGGAATGCGTGACTATGTTTCGTGGGGAATGTACATTGCCAATTTTGTGTTTTTTGTGGCGGTCAGCCTTATTGGTTTTCTGATTAGTTCTGCGCTGCATTTGCTAAAAATAAACTGGGCCAAACCGGTTTCACGCGTTGCCGAACAGGTTGCCATTGCAGCAGTTGCATTGGCAGGTGTAATTATTGTTATGGACATGGGCCGCCCCGACAGGTTTCTGAACATCTTTTTGCACGGACGGTTTGCATCGCCAATTATCTGGGATGTTACCGTTATTACAACCTATTTGGTGATTTCGCTGTTGCTTTTTTACATTCCGCTTATCCCTGATTTAGCGTTAATGCGCGATCGGATGGGAAATGAGCTTCCCAGATGGCAAATAAAACTTTATACCGTTCTGGCATTGGGATGGAAAGGAAAAGCTGAACAATACAAAATTATTTATCACGCGTTAAGGATTTTAATGCTTTTGATTATCCCTGTAGGTCTATCCATTCATACCGTTACATCGTGGTTGTTTGCAGCTACTTTGCGCTCGGGCTGGGACACCGCTATTTTGGGGCCTTATTTTGTTGCCGGCGCTTTTGTTGCCGGCACTGCTGCTGTAATAGTCGTAATGTATGTTTACCGTTTACGTTACAATCTGAAAGATTATTTTGAGGATTTGCATTTCGATTATATGGGAAAACTACTTGTTTTTGTTTGCCTGGTATATTTGTATTTTAACATCAACGAATATCTTGTTCCCGGTTACAAAATGAAACTGGCCGATGGAATCCATTTAAGGGAATTATTTAAAGGAAATTATTCAGGAATGTTCTGGCTGGTACAAATTACGGGTTTGGTGCTGCCAATTGTGCTGTTACTGTTCAGGTATTTCAGAAGACCGTTACCGATTGCAGTAATTTCACTGTTGGTAATGATTTCATCGTGGTTTAAACGCTACATTATTGTTATTCCAACACTCGAACATCCTTTTTTACCGGTTCAGAACGTACCCGAACATTTTCAGAACTATTCGCCAACCAGCATAGAAATCATGATTACCATATTCTCCT
>Ga0210024_1003920_pt1 | contig 11956 bp, 10 predicted proteins | sample CryGeymeta201525_FD_183988 | JGI IMG/M metagenome (GOLD analysis project Ga0210024, IMG submission 183988) | Groundwater microbial communities from Crystal Geyser aquifers in Utah, USA - Crystal Geyser metaG 2015-25 (SPAdes) (version 2) | ecosystem: Environmental > Aquatic > Deep subsurface >... | reverse complement strand
TTAATTATCTTCCTAATTTTTTAAAATTTTCTTCAAATTTTTTTCTTAACTCAGACTGCATTTCCTGGTGAAATTTTTCATCGTAACCCTTAATTATTTTTTTAATATATCCGCAGTTTTTTACTTCAGGACAAAAACCAATTGTTTCGCACTTTGGCCCAATAAATTTATTCAACCAACCATATCCTTTTTTGGCTAGAGTTTTTTTAATCTCAATGGTTTCTTTTAGTGTAATCCTTCTTAATTCTTCTTCTACGGTTTGGCAAAGTCTCAAAGGATAATAACCAGTTAAAAGATTATATAAATCGTACTCTTGGAGAATATCAATTTTAACTGCCCGGGGAATTAAAAAAAGGGCTTCTCTTGGCTTAATTCCTAATTTTATTAAATTTTGGTATCCTTTAAAAGCTCCCGATGCAACCGAAAGATATTCTGTCAAAAACTCAGGGCTTTTCTTAATGGAAGGAGGAACGGAAAAAACCTCTTCGATTTCTTTTATTAATTTGCCGTTAATTTGTTTTTTCTCGATTGGATTTTTAAATTGAATAAATTTTTTAACAGTTCTTTCAATGCAATAATATATCGATTCAATAATTTGGGGGCAGGTTCTATGCCTCTTTTTTTCTCCCCAGACCCGCCAGGGTATGGAAGATAATATTCTAAATCGTAAGGCTTCATTGTAGTCCCGGAGAATCTCTTTGCGTAAAGCAAGAAGTTTTGGCCAATTGGATTTAATTTCTTTAAAAGAAAGGAATGTCTTTTTAGTTATTTGCTTCAACTCAGTTAATCTTTTTTTAAGATTTGGAGTCATCAAAATATCTATTGAGATTAATTTTGTTCCCTCAGACAGTTTTATTTTCTCTCGAAGTTCTCTAACGATATTGAATTTAGCAGGATTTTTAAAAATATTCGGATAAGGATAAATGTTTCTCGGGGCTATTTCTCTAGTCGTATAAATCCAATCTACTCCTAATTTCTTTGTTGCCTTTTCTATTTCTTTAAGTAAAATTCCGATTTCCTCCGGCATCCATTCTTTTTCTGCTAAATACTCCCTCTTTAGACCGGCAATTGATTCAATTGGCAAAGAAATTATGCCTATTCCATAAATTCCGTACTGTAAAATCTTACTGGCTTCATCTTTTGGAATTCCTTGAGATAAAAGAAAATTGAAAAATTTAATAATCCTTTCCGAAATCTCTTGGTATATTTTTCGTGCTCTTTTATTTAAAAAAATTTTATTGGGAAAAACAATGTCTTTTGCGGTAGTTTCAGTTCTTCTTCCAGAAGAAACCATTGAGGAAGAAAAAACGATACCAGTTAGAGCAGAATCTAAAAATTTACTTCCCTCATAAGTCAAGCAAAGAACAGGGGTAGTAGCAATTGAAGCATGACCTATTAAAGAAGATTTTAACAAAATTCCTTTAATTGTTTTCTCTAAGCTTCCACCTTTTTTCTTAATTTCTTTTAAAAGTTCTTTAATATGTCTTCCCTTGAAAGTTGCCAAACCAGAAAGAGCAACAACTTCTTGCGGATTTAAAATCCCGCCCCTGTCTTTGAGGAGCGGGGTGATTCCTAAAAATTTAACTTTTAAATCTGATGTCAGACGGGGCTTCATAATTAACTTTTTTTTCTACCTTCTTTAAATTCTTGATTTATTTTGCTTGCTTGGGGAGATTTGGGTTTAGCGTATTTGTGATCTTTTTGTTTCAAATAAGGTATTTCAGAAGGAGAAGATAAAGTTTCAAAGGTCATAGAACAAATTCGGGTAATTCCGGCATATAAAACTACTGGCATGGTACCCATATTACCAAGTTCAAGAACTGCCTTCCCTTTCCAGCCAGGATCAAACCTAGCAGAGGTTATATGGACTATTACTCCAAGTCTTCCTAAAGAAGATCTTCCATCAAGTCTTCCCATGATATCACTACTAAGAGTCAGGTCCTCTTTGGTAGTAGTTAAAACAAAAGCTTTGGATTGTAAAATAAAAGGTGCACCATCTTCAATTTTAATTTCTTCCATAATTTCTTCAAAATCAATTTCTCTTTTTTGGTCTAAATAAGGATACTCAGAAGGTTTAAAAGTTTTAAAAATATTTCCCAAGTGTAAATCTATTGAACAAGGTCCCAGTTGTTCTTTAAAATTTGGTTTGGGTTTAATTTTAATTTTTCCCTCTCTTATATATTTTTTGATATCGCGATCAGATAAAATCATATTCTTTGATTATAAAATCTTTATTATTCAATTTCAATTCCCATGTTTTTTGCTTGGGCTTCGATGATTTTCATTGCCTGTTCAATATTTTCGGTATTTAAATCTGGTAATTTTTGTTCGGCAATTTTTCGAAGTTGTTCTCTGGTAATTTTGCCAACTTTTGCTTTGTCAGGAGTGCCAGAACCTTTCTCAATTCCGGCCGCCTTTTTCAAAAGTTCAGAAGCTGGCGGAGTTTTTAAACGAAATTGATAGGTTCTGTCTTCAAAAACAGTGACATCGACCGGAATAGTAAAACCGGATTGATTTTTGGTTAAATCATTAAATTTCTTGCAAAATTCAGCCAGATTTAAACCGTGGGGGGCTAAAGCCGGACCCACTGGCGGAGCAGGAGTTGCTTGACCAGCCGGGATTTGTAATTTTATTTTTGCTTTTACTTTTTTTGCCATTGTTTTTAGAAGCCGAGAAACGCCGTAAATTTACGCCGATTTACGCCGAATCTCTTTTTCTCTTGCCAGATCATAGACTCGACGAATAAATTCTAATTTTCTTGGGCTAAAGTTTACCAGTATCCCAACTTTATATGGTGAGGCTTTGAGATAATACCAAAATTGCCTTTTATCTTCCTTCATTAGAAATGGTTTACATTTTACCTCCATTAATACACAATCGTTAATAATTTTATCTGGCACATAAGTGCCTACTTTTTCTCCCCGATAATATATATTTATTCTTTTTTGTAAATCTACTTTTAAACCCTTCCTTTTTAACGATATGGTTAATGTTCGGTCAATAATTTTTTCTTTAAAATTTCCTCCAAACTCTTTCCATATCTCTCTACAGGCTTCCCTTATTTTAAATGTATCTTCCTCATAAAGTAAATTAGGGTTTAATTTCATGTTATTAACGGCGTTATATCGGCGTTTTTATTACGGCGTTAAACGGCTTCTATAATTTCTTAATTTGTAGCGAATCCAGTTCAACTGGTGTGTCCCTTCCAAACATATTGATGAAAACTTTAACTTTCCCTCGCTCTTCGTCAATTTCAGAAACCTTGCCATCAAAATCTTTAAAAATTCCATCGGTAATTTTAACTGAATCGCCGATTTTAAATTCAATTTTATATTGGGGCTCTTCTACCCCCATCCTTTTTTTCAAAATTTCAATTTCTTCTTTGGAAACCGGGACTGGAGTTGTCCCAGCGCCAACAAAACCTGTCACATTGGGAGTATTTCTAACAACATACCAGGAATCATCGGTGACAATCATTTCAACCAAAACATAACCGGGATAAATTTTTTCTTCGATCACTTTTCTTTTACCATTTTTGATTTTAATCTTTTTCTCTTTTGGAACAATAACGCTAAAAATTTTATCTTCCATACCCAAAGCATCAACTCTTTGTTTTAAGTTTTTTGCCACTGCCTCTTCGTAGCCAGAATAAGTGTGAATGACATACCAGTTTCTTTCCGGTGGTATTACTTGTTTAGGCATGTTGGATAAGTTAATTCATTCGAATTACCATCCGAATTTCATTCGAATATAATTCGAATATAATTCGCATAAAAATTCGTGTATCATAAAATGAGCTTATTCAGTAAGTTGGTAAATAGGAAATCGAGACCACCCAAAAAAGCAGCTAAAACTACCGAAATGCCAGTGACAATTAAAGTGTTTTTAAAAACCTCTCTTTTGGTAGGCCAATTTACTTTTCCCATTTCTTCTTTCACTTCTTTCAAGAAATTAATAATTTTTTTTGGAAATTGTAAGATTTTCATTTTTTAAAATTAAATCAAATACTCCCTTTTGTCAAGTTTAAATATCCAAATTCTTGGCTTTTTTTGCGTATGTTTGGATAAATTTTTTTCTTGGCAAAACTTCTTCTCCCATTAAGGTATCGAAAATTCGATCGGCTTCCTTGGCATCTTCAATCTTCACTTTCAATAAAACTCGATTTTCTGGATTGATCGTTGTTGACCACAACTCTTCCGGATTCATTTCTCCTAAACCCTTGTAGCGTTGAATAGAAATTCCGGGGTACCCACCTTTGGTGGGTCGTTTTTCTTTTTTCAGAGAATCCAAAATTTCCGCTTTATCGTCTTCGGTATAAGCATATTCAATCATCTTACCGGCCTGAATTCGATAGAGTGGAGGCTGAGCGATATACAAGTAACCTGCTTCAATTATTGGTTTGAAATAACGATAAAAAAGGGTTAAAAGCAGAGTGACTATATGTCGGCCATCAACATCTCCATCGGCCATCAAAATAATTCGATGATATCTCAATTTCTCTAAATTGAAATCTTCGGCAACAGCCGTACCCAAAGCAATGATCAAAGATTTAATTTCTTTTGAAGCAAGAATTTTATCAAGCCTTGCCCTCTCAACATTTAAGATTTTTCCCCGCAGAGGCAAAATAGCTTGGAAATGTCTGTCCCTGGCTTGCCTGGAACTGTTATGAACGAATATACCCGAAGCTAGTGCAAAATTGTGAGTATCTTCAATCTCAAAATCATAAACATCCATTCTTTTCTTAAGTTTTATTATTTTCTTAATTCTGTGATTGTAATTTAAGACTGCCTCTTTTAATCTCGCTTCGTTATTATCAAAGAAGCGTTGGCAAATTGTATCAAACCTTAAAAGACTTTTATCCTGCAGCTTTAGTCTTTCTTGGTTGTATTTTTCTTTGTCAAATTTTTCATATTTTTCAAAAATTCCTCTCATTAGTTTTACGGCCTTTTCCCGATAGGTCTGATTGTAACTCTTTTTTCTTTTCAACCTAAATTCTGGCGTCCATTGTTCTTTCGTTTTTTGACTCCGCCATTTCAAAAGGTCTTTGTCTTGCCACTGTTTTTTGGCTTTCAGAGAAAGTTCTTTCCTTTTTTCAGGATGTTTATCAAAGTACTCTTTTACTTTCTTAGCCCATCTTCTTCTATTCTCTGGATTACTCCAATATCTTTTTTGATTTTCATTTAAGATTCTATTGTTTTTTTCTTGATATTTCTTATTTGATTTATAGAATTCAAGGAATTTCTGGATCATATATTGCTTATATTCTTCATCTTCCCATTGTTTTTTTGCGCGCTTGCTTAATATTTCTCTCATTTCCGGTTTCAACATTGTTGCCCTAACTTTTTCTCGGAATTCTTTTGATTGATGAAATTTTCTTATTTTTTCTTGTACATCTTCCCTAAATAAATTTTGTCTTGCGATTTTCCCATGATAATAAAAATGTCTTATCTTATTCATTCTTGTAACATTATTGGGATTATTATTTAATTTATTAAAATCGATATGATGAATACAGGACTTTTTATCCGCTGTATATTTTCCATTTTTCAAATTATATTCATCTGCTAAAGAATGAGTATAAATCCATTTGCAACTTTTTTGGTCATAAACGATTTCATACCCATCAATTTTAAACCCATCTTTAATTTTTGAATATCTTCGATATAAAGGCATCAAAGAATCTCTCGATGTGAGATCTTCTGCTTTTTTATAGCGGCCGTTTCTTAACATGAAAAGATGATCAAGGGTACAAATAATTTTTTCTGTATTATTTAGAATAATTTTTATAACCTTAACATTTTTGCGAGTTTTCCGAGGATTTCGAATTAAGCCAATCCCTATTCTGCCATCTTTCTTTATTGTATAGCAGTAGTTTTTCTTTCCTTTTTTATTTTCCTTTATTAATTCTTTAAAAGTTAAATTTCGGCCATCAACTAAGGCAACTTTTGTATTTCCAAAAAAACACCCCCCGGCTGACTCTCCTTCGACGATAAATAATTCACCTTCTTCCGGTTTTCGAGAAATGCAATCGGCTAATTTCCCGGGCAAAGCCAGACCTTCTAAAATTCCTCTTCTTAAGACCGTTTCTTTGGCGGCTTTAGCTGCCTTTCTTGCCTTTTGCGATAAGACACATTTTTCAATTATTATTTTTGCGTCTTGGGGATTTCTTTCAAGGAAATCAGACAAACTCTCTGACACTGCTTGTTCAACTGCTGTTTTTGCCTCAGGATTACCCAACTTTCTCTTTGTCTGACCTTCAAATTGGGGTTCTTTGATTTTAATTGCCGCCACTGCTGTTAAACCTTCTCTAATATCTTCGCCGCTTAAATTTTCATCGGATTCTTTCAATAAATTATTTTTTCTGGCGTAGTCATTAAATGTCCGGGTTAGAGCAGTTCTGAAACCGGTTAAATGGGTTCCGCCATCTTGGGTAAAAACATTGTTAGCAAAACTCTCCTCATAGCATTCGTATTCATCGGTGTAGCAAAAGGCTGATTCCACCAAGACGCCATTTTTCTCTCCAGAACCATAAAAGATATTGGGATGAATTAAATTTACCCCCTTTATTAAATATTTCAAATAGGAAACAATTCCTCCTTCAAAATAAAAGGTGTAATTCGGGTAGCCACCTGGGTGGCCGGGTTTTTCCCTTTGATCAGAAAAGAAAATTTTCAATCCCTTTTGCAAATAGGCCTGCTGTCTTAAAGTATTTAAAATCCTCTTTTGCTCAAATTCTATTTTTTTAAAAATTTCTGGATCTGATTCGAAAATAACAATTGTCCCATTATTTTTGCATTTTCCAATTTTTTTGACCAATGTTTTGGGCTTTCCTTTCGAATACTCTTGAAAATATTTAAAACCATCTCGACAAACTTCAGCCCTCAAATATTTTGAAAGGGCATTAACAACCGCTACCCCAACTCCGTGTAGTCCGGTTGTTGTGGTATAAACCTTCCCACCAAACTTTGCCCCTTTATGTAAATAAGTCATCACCGTTTCTAAAGCCGATTTTTTTGTCTGGGGATGTTTTTCTACCGGAATTCCCCTTCCATTATCTTCAACCCTTACTTTGTTTCCTGGCAGAAGGAAAACCTTAATCTCGTTACAATAGCCCATGATTGCTTCGTCCAAGGAATTGGAAAAAACCTCCCACAACAATTGGTGGAGACCATTTTGACCAGTGTCTCCAATATACATTGCCGGTCTTTTTCTTACCGGTTCCAATCCCCTTAAGACAAAAATTTCTTTTGCCGTATATTCAGTTTCAGATTTTTTAGTTTTTTTCATGTCCTACGAAATTACGAATAAATACGAATCTACGAATAAATTGAGCGAGGCATCCTTGCCGAAGGGAGCATTGCGCAGCCCCCCACCAAAATTATAATGAAGTACTTTTTAGATAGTATTGTTATGAAACTTTGTTCTCATCTTTATATTTCTTTTTATCCTAACTTCGAATTGGTGGGGGGCGAGCAATAGCAGCGGCTGGAGATAAACCTTGTCTTTAAACCTTTAGCCGACTGCGTGCTCCCTGAGGCAAGGTGCCGAGCGATCTTCTTTTATCTCCTCACTTGCCATTCTGGCTCCTCTTCTAATGCTTCAATAATTTTTTCTTGCATCTGGTCAATTTCTTTTGAAGACAAAGTCCGGTCTTCGGCCTGGTAAATAATATGAAAAGCCAAATTCTTTTTGCCTTCAGGAATTTCTTCTCCTTCATAAATATCGAACAAATCGACATCTCTTATTAAGGAGCCACCGGCAATTTCAATTTTGCTTAAAACTTCTTCAACTTTCGTCTCGGGAGGAACTAAAATGGCTAAGTCCCTGATGGCAGATGGATATTTGGAAAGTGGTCTAAATTCGTGTTCTTCCGAAGCCAATTTTTGTAATTTTTCGAAATCGAAATCAAAAACAACAATCTTTTCCTGGGCGGATATTCCTAAATTGTCTAAAATTTTTGGTGAAATTTCCCCAAAAAAGCCGATCTCTTGATGGTCAACCTTGATTTCAGCACACTTTTTAGGATGCCAAAGAGAAATTTTTGATTCCTCGGGAGTGGGCTGATAATTATCATACCAGAAACCGGAAATTCCCATCTTTTCAAAAAGCAAGTCGCAAACTCCTTTTAACTCAAAAAAAGTTTCTTTACTTTCTTTTTTAAAAATTAAACCGGTCAGGGCTTTTTCCTCGGAAATTTTTCCCACTGAATCTTTTTGGAACCCCGTTAGAGAATTTGAAAAGTTTGTCATTTTAGTATCTTTAGATTTCTCTAACCCCGTTAGAAATCTTCGGTTTCTAAACGGGGCTAACGGGGTGAAAATTTTTCCTAATTCAAAAATTTTAATTTCTCCGAGGTTTTTTTTATTATCCTTAACATTTTTTAATAAATTGAGAGTTAAACTTGGCCTTAAAAACTTCTGTTCCGAACTGATCGGATTTTCAATTTCAATTAAATCTTTTATTTGATAACCAAAAATTTTTGCCACCTTCTCACTGATAAAGGAGTAATTATAAACTTCAAAAAATCCGGCTTCTTTTAAAATATCTTTGACAAAATCCTCCCAAAAAATGTTTAAATTTCTTTCGGGCGGGATTAAGGAAACTAAAGGAGGATGAGCAGGAATTCTTTGAAAACCATAGATTCTTCCGATTTCTTCAATTAAATCTTCAGCCAGATTGATATCCAATCTAAAACTTGGCACCTCAACCGTAATTTCTTTATCTTTTGACCGAGGTCGGACCTGTGTCACTTTGAACTTTAAACGCTCCAAAATATCTTTTATTTCTTTTGCGGTGATTTCTATACCTAAGAGGCAATTGACATAATCTGAATCTAATTTGATTTTCTTTGGCAAAACCTTTCGGGGATAAAAATCAACCAGGCCCTTAGCAATCTTCCCCTGAGCGATTTTTTGAATCAAAAAGGCGGCTCGATGGATGGCAAATTCTGTTAAATTTGGGTCGATTCCATGTTCAAATCGCAAGGAGGCATCGGTTTTTAAATTCAGTTTTTGGGAAGCCCGACGGACAACCCTGGGATTAAAATTCGCTGATTCCAAAACAACAATTTTTGTTTTCCCATCAATTTTTGGCATTATTCCCCCTTTTATTCCGGCGATAGCCACCGGTCTTTTGGTATCGGTAATAACCAAAATTTCGGGATTTAATTCAGATGTTTTTTCATCCAAAGTAACAATCCTTTCCCTTCTCTTGGCAAAACGAACAACAATTCTTTTTCCTTCTAATTTTTCGAGGTCGAAAGCATGTAGGGGTTGACCGGTTTCTAACATTACAAAATTAGCAATATCGACAATATTATTTATTGACTGTAATCCACAAATTTCCAATTTATCTTTGAGCCATTTTGGTGAGGGTCCAACTTTAACACCGCTAATTACTCCGGCTGTGTAGCGAGGGCAGGCAGTTTTTTCCTTTACCTCAATTTTGACAAAATCTCTGGCTTTTAACCCCGCACCAGAAACTTCGTTTCGGTGCGGGACTGGTCCAGCACCGAGCTTCGCTCTGGTGCTGGGTTTTTTATCTTCTTTCAAATCGTAACCAGTAACCAGTAACGGATAACCAGTGATAGCGGCTATTTCTCGAGCCACTCCCAAATGAGAAAAGCAATCCGGTACCCGATTGGGCAAAACATCAATATCTAAAACCCGGTCATTTTTAAATTTTTTGACTTCTTTGACTTCAAATGAATGCATTGTCAAAAGCTCAGCCAATTTTTCTGGCCCAGGTAGTTTCTTTTTGAAAAAAGATTGTAACCAATTATAACTAAAGTTCATCTCGCGAATAATAAGCTAATTTGAAGCGAATATAAAGCGAATTTGGTTTCTATATTCGTTTATTATTCGCTCTAAATTCGTTTATAATTAGCGATATTAAAATTGACCAAGAAATCGCAAATCTCCACTGTAAAACAATCTTATATCACCGATTTTATATTTCATCATCGCTAATCTATCCAAACCCATGCCAAAAGCAAAACCCTGCCACTCTTTTGGATTCAACCCTGAATTTTTAAAAACTTGAGGATGAACCATTCCGGCTCCCATTATTTCCATCCAGCCGGTTTTTTGACAAGCCGGGCATCCCTTTCCTCCGCAAGCCAAACAAGTAATATCAACTTCAAAAGATGGTTCAGTAAAAGGAAAATAACAAGGAATTAACCTTATTTCAATTTGTCTCTCGAAAAATTTTTGGAAAAATTTTTGGATTATCGCTTTAAAATTAGCTACCGAAACATTTTTATCGACCATCAAACCCTCGATATGATAGAAATTGGTTTCATGACTGGCATCGGTTGCTTCGTGACGGAAAACACGACCGGGAACAATAATTCTCAAAGGCGGCTGATTTTTTTCCATATATCTTACCTGAACCGGACTGGTATGAGTTCTTAACAGTAATTTTTGATTTTTGATTTTTGATTTTTGATTTTGTGGCTTCAGCCACAGGGTATTCCATAAATCCCTCGCTGGGTGATCTTTAGGAATGTTTAAGGCATCGAAATTGTACCACTCGGTTTCAATTTCCGGTCCCTCAACAATTGAAAAACCCATCGATTGAAAGATTTCTTCAACTTTTCTCTGAACCTGAGTTAAAGGATGCAAATGGCCGAGGGTTATTTTTTTGCCCGGAGCAGTGACATCAATTTTTTCTTTTTTCAGAATTTCAGCGGTTAATTTCTCTTTTATCTCTTTGGCTTTTTCTTCAATTTCTTTCTCAATAAATTCTTTTAGCGAATTTAATTCCTTTCCTCTCCTTTTTATTTTCTCTTTGGGAAGTTTCTTCAAATTTTTCAGCAAAAGGCCAATCTCCCCCTTTTTTCCTAAATATTTCCGAAAAACTTGGTCCAATTCCTTCAAATCTTTTGCCTTTTTTATCTCCTTTTTAACCTCATTTTTAAACAATTTTAGGTTCATAAATATGATGCAAATCTACAAATTTAATGCCAATCTACGAATTGCGAATATTCGCATGTGCCTTTTCGCATAGAGCAAACGAAGTGAGCTCAGACTTTTCGCATACTATATTTTAGCCCAAATTTAAACAAAATTCAAGTCCCGTAGTAGAATTTGGACAAATATCCATTTGCGTAGCAAGTCCAAATTTCACTACGGGGCAAGTAATTTAAAACAAAAAAGGCCTAGTTTTTAGCTAGGCCTAGAAAGAGCTAGGAGGTGGTACAAATTAGATTTTCTTGAACCTAATAGTCAGCTGATCCTCAGATGGTTTAAATTCTATCTCTTTGATTCCGCCTGCTGCCTTAGGTTTTAATGGAGCGCCGGTAATTCTGAAATCCTCCTCACTGTCATCAAGGGAGCCACTTTTAACTACCGGCACATTGTCATCTGCGGTTGCAACTGAAGTCAATATAGCTGCGAGACCTTGTAGCGCTTGCCCCGCTACTTGGATTAATCTTTTTTCTTCATCTACCATTCTTAATCACCTCTAATTATATTTTAATCATTAATAAAATTTTGTCAAGGATTTCAATAAAAAACCCGCTTTTTGCGGGTTAGTTTTAAACTTTCCATCTGCCTTTTTCTTTTTTGTCGGAAGGAACTCATCTTATCGCTTCCAACATTTTAGGATAAATCGATGTAACATTTTTCGCAATCGAAACAATGTCTGCCCATAAAGGGCTGACGACACTTTTTCTCTCGAAATTCCTGATCGGCACAGCACCCAATTATCACATGTTTTCTCATCTGGGCTGAAATTTTACCAACAAACAAAGGGCTTTGAGTCGTTTGGTCCGTTTTCAACTTCATTTTAAAGATCTACCTCCATTAATTTAATATCGCGAATTTTAAGATATGCCAAATAAAAAACCCACTCAAAATTAGAAAAAAGTGGGTTATAGAAATTTTTAGATTTCTTTTTTAAAGAGCACTGCGCAATTATCTCCAATTTCTGGCTTTGCTTCTTCTATTAATCTTTC
>Ga0210024_1003915_pt1 | contig 11965 bp, 14 predicted proteins | sample CryGeymeta201525_FD_183988 | JGI IMG/M metagenome (GOLD analysis project Ga0210024, IMG submission 183988) | Groundwater microbial communities from Crystal Geyser aquifers in Utah, USA - Crystal Geyser metaG 2015-25 (SPAdes) (version 2) | ecosystem: Environmental > Aquatic > Deep subsurface >... | reverse complement strand
CCGCGCGGCGCAGGTCCACCCACAGGCTCTGGTCGAACGTCCCGCCCTCGGGGCGCGCGATGGTGACCGTGGCGGCCCCGCCCAGCAGCCGCGCGGCGCGGTCATAGCTGTCGCGCGCGGCGAGGTTCAGCGCCTGCACCCCGCTCCACAGCGCGGTGGCCAGCGCCAGCCCCGCCATCAGCGCCGCAAGCTGGCCCGGACGGCGGCGCCAGTGGCTGAGCAGCACCGCCAGCGTCCAGCGAAAGCCGCTCATGCGAGACGTCCGTTGTGCAGCCGAACCGTGCGGCCCAGCATCCCCGCCAGCCGCGCGCTGTGGGTGGCCATCAGCAGCGCGCAGCCAGAGGCCGCCACAAGCTCAAGCATGAGCGCCATCACCGCGTCGGAGGTCGCCTCGTCGAGCGCCCCGGTCGGCTCGTCGGCCATCAGCAACAGCGGCCGCGCCGCCAGCGCCCGGCCGATCGCCACGCGCTGCTGCTGGCCGCCCGAAAGCTGTTCGGGATAGCGTGCCAGCAACCCGTCCAGCCCCAGCCGCGCCGCCAGTTCCGCCTGCCACGCGGCGTCCTCGCGCCCGGCCAGCCGCGCCTGAAACGCGAGGTTGTCGGCGACGCTCAGCGACGCGATCAGGTTGAACTGCTGGAACACCAGCCCGATCCTGTCGCGCCGCAGCGCCGCGCGCCCCGCGTCGTCGAGCGCCGTCACCTCGGTCTCGCCGACGCGGATCGCGCCCGCGTCCGCCGCGTCCAGCCCCGCCGCCAGATGCAACAGCGTGCTCTTGCCCGAGCCGGACTCGCCCATCAGCGCCAGCGTCTCGCCCGCCGCCAGCGCCAGATCGACGCCGCCGAGCACCGCCTGCGGCCCCTGCGGCGTGGCGTAGCTCTTGCGCAACCCGGTGATCGACAGCATTCAAAAAAGCCCCGCGTCATTTCTCGCGGCGCAACATAGCGCGCCGGGGCCGCAGGCGAAGGGCGGTCAGTCGCCCTCGAAAGCGCAGAGCGCGTGGACGTCCACCCCCAGCGCCTCCAGCCGCTTGCGCCCGCCGAGGTCGGACAGATCGACCACGAAGGCGCAGCCGACGATCTCGCCGCCGAGCCGCTCGACCAGCCGGATCCCCGCCTCCGCCGTGCCGCCGGTGGCCAGCAGGTCATCGACCAGCAGAACCGCTTCGCCGGGCTGGATCGCGTCCGCATGGATCTCCACCACCGCGTCGGCGTATTCCAGCGTATAGCCCTGCTCGATGGTCTTCCAGGGCAGCTTGCCCTTCTTGCGGATCGGCGCGAAGCCGACCGAAAGCTGATGCGCGATGGCGCCGCCAAGGATGAAGCCGCGCGCCTCCAGCGCCGCCACCTTGTCGATGCGCAGGCCCGCGTAAGGGTGCAGCAGCAGGTCGATCGCCATGCGAAACCCGCGCGGATCGCCGAACAGCGTGGTCACGTCGCGGAACATGATCCCTTCATGGGGAAAGTCGGGGATGGTGCGGATATAGTCGCGCACGTTCAGACGCTGGATCATGAGCCACCGGAAAGTTGTGATACGGCGTCGATCAGGTCGATGCCAAAAAGACGGATGCCGACCGCAAGCACGATCAGAACCGCCGTGGTGATGACGGATGAGTAGAGGCTTGTCTCGACCTGCCGCCATACGCCGCCCTGCCGTTCGATGCGGTCTGCGGCCCGCTCCATTCTCATGGTGATCGCTTCGCGCTCGATCTCCTGCCGCGCGCCCGCCACATAGACGTTGGCGTAAGCGATCAATGGATTCTGCGCCTCCTGCCGATAGCGCACGAGCTGATCGCCGACGCAGGCGCCGTCGGCGAACACGCGCTCCTCGCTGCGGTCCGGAGATCGCGACCTGTTCTTGCGGAACTCCAGAAGCCAGGACCGCTTGTGGCGCTTGTAGTATGCGTATGCAAGCAGCCCTTCGACATCGTCATTGGACTGCACGAGCTTGTCGAAAACCGGATTGAGCGCCGGGCCTTGGTCGTCGATCACTTTTCGATCGGCTCTGCGGGTTTCGACGCAGCTGCGGCTGCTGCGGCGGCGAGGGCGCGGCGATGCACTTCAGGCTTGACCGACACGACCTGCTCGCCGGAGGGGCTTTTGCTGACCCCGAAGACGCCAGACCACGACTCGCCGGATCGCGACACGCGGTGGAGCGGTTTTGAGTCCATGGCGCTTCCTTTCGGTCGAACAAAAACAGAAGTTCAGTTTAGCGGACAATAACCCTCCCCGCCACCGCATCCAGCCGCGCCAGCGCGGCAGGGTCGCGCGCGTCGGGGGCGGTGATCAGCGCGTGGTCCAGCGCGCGGTCGCAGCCGTGCGGACAGGGCGCGCGCGCGCCGCCCAGCGCCGGGACCGCCGCCTTCACCATGGCGCGCGCCTTCGCGGCGTTGCCGTTCAGCACGGCGACCACGGCGGCCACGTCCACCGCGTCGTGGCCGGGGCGCCAGGCGTCATAGTCGGTGACCATGGCGACGGTGGCGTAGCAAAGCTCCGCCTCGCGGGCGAGCTTGGCCTCGGGCATGTTGGTCATGCCGATCACCGCGCAGCCCCAGTCGCGGTAGAGCCGCGACTCCGCGACCGTGCTGAACTGCGGCCCCTCCATGCACAGATAGGTTCCGCCGCGATGCACGGTGACGCCCGCGCCGCGCGCCGCGGTCTCCAGCGCGTCGCCCAGCCGCGGGCAGACCGGCTCGGCCATCGAGACATGGGCGACGCAGCCGGGGCCGAAAAAGCTCTTGTCGCGTGAAAACGTGCGGTCGATGAACTGGTCGACGATCACGAAGTCGCCCGGCGCCATCTCCTCGCGGAAGCTGCCGCAGGCGCTGACCGAAATCACGTCGGTCACGCCGCTGCGCTTGAGCGCGTCGATGTTGGCGCGATAGTTGATCGAGGACGGCGTCTGCACATGCCCGCGTCCGTGACGGGGCAGAAAGCGCACCGGCACGCCGCCGATCTCGCCGCACAGCAAGGCGTCCGACGGCGCCCCCCACGGCGTCTCGACGCTGCGCCATTCGGCGTTCTGCAACCCCTCGATGGCGTAAAGCCCGCTGCCGCCGATCACGCCGATGATGCTCTGGCTCATGCCCCCTCCGTTCGCGATTCGCCGCCGCACCATGCGGCGCCGGGGCGGCGGGGAAAAGCGGTCGCGCGCGCCGCCGCTAAACCAGCCTGCTCTGCGCCACCGCCGCCGCGATGAAGCTGGCGAACAGGGGATGCGGCGCGAAGGGCTTGCTTTTCAGCTCCGGGTGGAACTGCACCCCGATGAACCAGGGATGGTCGGGGATCTCGACGATCTCGGGCAGCGCGCCGTCGGGCGACAGGCCGGAGAACACGAGGCCCTCCGCCTCCAGCCGCTCGCGATAGGCGATGTCCACCTCATAGCGGTGGCGATGGCGCTCGCTGATCCGCGTCGCGCCATAGATCTGCGCCACGCGGCTGCCCGGCGTCAGCTGCGCCTCATAGGCGCCGAGCCGCATGGTGCCGCCCTTGGCGTCGGTCGCCTTGCGCCGCACGGTGCGCTCGCCCTCGACCCATTGCTTGAGGTGATAGATCACATGCTCGAAGCGCGCGGCGCCCGCCTCGTGGTCGAACTCCTGACTGCCCGCGCCCGCGATGCCGGCCAGATCGCGCGCCGCCTCGATCACCGCCATCTGCATCCCCAGACAGATGCCGAGATAGGGCACCTTGCGCTCGCGCGCGAAGCGGGCGGCGCGGATCTTGCCCTCGGCGCCCCGCTCGCCAAAGCCGCCGGGCACGATGATTCCGTGAAAGCCCTCAAGGTGCGCGGCGGCGTCCTCACGCTCGAACACCTCCGAATCCATCCACTCCGCCCTGACCGTGACACGGTTGGCGATGCCCGCGTGGGTCAGCGCCTCGGCCAGCGACTTGTAGGCGTCGCCAAGCTGGGTGTACTTGCCGACCACGGCGATGCGCACCGCGCCGTCCGGGCGCTCGATGGCGTCCATCACCCGCTCCCACCGCTCCAGCGCCGGGCGCGGCGCCGGAGAGATGCCGAACCCGTCCAGCACCGCGCGGTCCAGCCCTGCGGCGTGCAGCGCCAGCGGCGCCTCATAGATGCTGTTGAGGTCCAGCGCCGCGATCACCGCCTCGGGGCGCACGTTGCAGAACAGCGCCAGCTTGGCGCGCTCGCGCTCCGGTATCTCCTGCTCGGCGCGGCACACCAGAATGTCGGGCGCGATGCCGATCGAGCGCAGCTCCTTGACCGAGTGCTGGGTCGGCTTGGTTTTCAGTTCGCCGGAGGTCTTGATGTAGGGCAGCAGCGTGAGGTGCATGTAGATCACCTGGCCGCGCGGCCTGTCCTGCCCGAACTGGCGGATCGCCTCGAAGAACGGCAGCCCCTCGATGTCGCCGACCGTGCCGCCGATCTCGCACAACATGAAATCGACCTCATCCTCGCCGATGGCGAGGAACGCCTTGATCTCGTCGGTGACGTGCGGGATCACTTGGATGGTCTTGCCGAGATAATCGCCGCGCCGCTCCTTCTCGAGCACGGTGGAATAGATGCGCCCGGCGCTGACGCTGTCGGTCTTGCGCGCCGCGACGCCGGTGAAGCGCTCGTAGTGGCCAAGGTCGAGGTCGGTCTCGGCGCCGTCATCCGTCACGAACACCTCGCCGTGCTCGAACGGGCTCATCGTACCGGGATCGACGTTGAGATAGGGGTCGAGCTTGCGCAACCGCACCGTGTAGCCACGCGCCTGCAACAACGCGCCCAGCGCCGCGCCCGCAAGCCCCTTGCCGAGCGAGGAGACCACCCCGCCGGTGATGAAGATGTAGCGCGCCATTCGGCCCCCGAGAAATCCGCGCGCGCCGGCCGCATGCGGGCGCATCGCTTCGGGTTGGGAGTGCTAGTGGATTCTGGCGCCCCTGCCAAGCAGCCGGGGCGCCCCGCTGCGGGGGCGCCCCGGCATCACGCGCTCAGGTCTGCGGGTTCGCGGCGGTGTCGGCGATGACGACGCACTGAACAAAGCCGGAATACGGGTCATCGATGTTGCCGGAACTGTCGCGCAGCAGGAAGTCGGCCGCCACCGTCACCGCGTTGTTGGTGATGCGGACCACGTCGAGGTCGATCTCCTGCCGCAGGACGTGATGATCGCCGTTGGTGTAGCCGATGCGGAAGCCCTTCAGCATCGCCTGCGCCTTCTGGACCCGGGCGTTGAAAACCGCCGTCGCCTCCTCGCGCTGGGCGCGGCCACGGGTGGGATCGAAATGGATGGTCAATTCGCGAAATTCCATCGCCATGACGTGTCTCCTCTCTGTCAAAGACCCCGCACCAGCGCGGGGCCGTGAGAGAGAGGATGCTGACGCAGCGTCAGTGCGCGATCAGCGCCGCGTCAACACAACGTCAGCGCGATTATTCCACCGACACAACTTCAGCGCGATCACTCCGCCGGCGGCGGGGCGGCGGGGCCGTCGGCGGCGGGGGGGGCGGCCGGGCCGTCGCCCAGCGACGGCAACTGCGGCGTGAAGTCCAGCCCGGCGGGCGGCGCGGCGGGGGTCTCCTCCACGCCCAGCACGGCGCTCGCGCCCCGGTTCTGCGCGGCCAGCACGGTCAGCGTGAGGCTGGTGACGATGAAGGCGATGGCGATGCCCCATGTCACCTTGGTGAGCGCGGTCGCGGCGCCCCGGCTGGTGACAAGCCCGCCGCCGCCACCGCCCATGCCCAGCGCGCCGCCTTCGGAGCGCTGCAACAGCACCACGATGATCAGGCACAGCGCCAGGATCAGGTGGACGGTGAGGACGACTTGCTCCATGGGACGCGCAACCCTGTCGAAGGACTTCGGCGCCGCGCGCCGACGGCGCGCCGCTTCAAGATCGCGCTTCTAGCGCCGCGCGCGGGGTTTGTCGAACCCCAATCGCAGCGCCTCGCCCCGCCCGCCGGTCAGCCCATGGTGATGAGCAGGATCGTCCCAAGCGTCAGCACGGCGGCGGCCAGCATGCCGACGACCAGTCCGGGCAGGCCGAAAGACAGCGCCGCGATCGCCAGCAGCGCGGCGAGCGAGAGCGCGAACCAGCCCAGCGCATGGTCGTCGCCCTCCGCCACGTCGCGCAGCATCCAGCCGAGCACCGGGATCGCGAACAGCAGGCGGATCAGGAACGGGCGGCGGACACGGGGCATGAGGCTCTCCATCTTGGTGCACGGCAACACGTGGGGTCCGGCCGCGCACCGTCAACCGCCGCGCATTCCGCCCGCGCGCGCGCCGCGCTAAAAACCAGGCGCGCCGCCCCGGCCCCCGCCAAGGAGCAAGCCCCATGTCCCCGCCCGTGATCGGCGCCGCGCTGACCATCGACACCCTCGCCCGGCTGCGCCCGTGGATACTGGAGCTCCAGCGCGACGTGGAGGCGCAGGATTTCTTCTGGCCGCAGGCGCTCGACGGCGACTGGCGCGGCCTGGCCGACCGCTACGCGGCGCTGCTCGACGGCCATCGCGGGCGGCTGGGGGTGCATGGGCCGTTCTGGAGCTTCTCCATCGCGGCGATGGACCCCGAGATCGTGCGCGTCGCGCGCAGGCGGCTGGGTCAGGGGCTGGACATCTGCGCCGCGCTGGGGGCGGACCAGATGGTGATCCACAGCCCGTTCACCGCCTGGGACCACCGCAACCTCGACAGCTGGCCCGGCGCGCGCGCCGACATGATCGCGCGCACCGCCGAGACGCTGGCGCCGCTGGTCAAGCGCGCCGAGGATCAGGGCGTAACGCTGGTGATCGAGAACGTCGAGGACATCGACCCCGCCGACCGGGTGCGGCTGGCGCAGGCCTGCGCCAGCGACCGGGTGCGGGTGTCGCTCGACACCGGCCACGCGCACTGCGCCCACGGCGCGACCGGCGCGCCGCCGGTGGATTTCTTCGTCAATGTCGCGGGCGACATGCTGGAGCATGTCCACATACACGACACCGACGGCCACGCCGACCGCCACTGGCCGCCGGGCGAGGGCGCGGTGCGCTGGCGCAGCGTGTTCGACGCGCTGGCGCGGCTGGGCTCCCGCCCCCGGCTGCTGCTGGAGCTGATCGACGAGAGCCGCATCGAGGCGGGCGCCGCGTGGCTGGTCGCGCATGGGCTGGCCGAGTGAGCGGCGGCGTCACGCTGCAGAAATGCCGCCGTTCACGCTGATCGCCTGACCGGTGATCTTCGCCGCCGCGGGCGACAGCAGGAACGCCGCCAGCGCCGCCACGTCCTCAGCCGTGGTCGGCCCCAGATGCGCCAGTGTGCGCGCCTTGGCGAACAGTTTGGCGCTGAAGCGGCCCTCCGCCATCAGCCGGTCGGTCAGCGGCGTGCCCTCGACCAGGCTGGGGGTGATGACGTTGGCGCGCACGCCGTCGCGCTTGGCCTCCATCGCCAGCCCGCGCGTGAACTGGATGATCGCGGCCATGCCCGCGCCGATCACGCTCTCGCCCGGCGTCGCGACTTTCCCGGCGTCCGAGGCGATGGTCACGATGGCGCCGGAGCCTCGCGCCATCATTACCGGCAGCACGGCGCGGCAGCTCAGCAGCACCGGCGCCAGGTCCTGCGTCAACGTCTCGCGAATCTGCGAAAGAGTCTGGCGGAACAGCAATTCCGGCAGATGGGTCGCGCCCGGCGCGCAGATCAGCGCGTCGATGCCGCCCATCTCCGCCGCCGCGCGATCCGCCATCGCCTGAACCTGCGCCGGCTCGGCGCAATCGGCGGCGATATAGCCCGCGCGCGGGCCGAGGCGCGCCGCCGCCGCCGCGCCGCGCGGCGCCGAACGCCCGACGACGCGCACCGCCGCCGCCCCCTGCGCCAGCATCGCCGCCGCGCAGGCAAGCCCGATGCCCGAGGTTCCGCCGACCGCCAGCACCCGCACGCCCTTCCCCGCCATGCGCCACCCCCTTCGATCAACTGCGGCGACGCGCCTGTCGCGGCGCGCGCGGCGACGCCATGCCGGCCGCGAACAGATGCAACTCGCGTAAAAAGCGAGCGCTTGAGACATTAACGGAATTAAAAAAGAACAATATGGGATTATTGAGGAATCTATCCCCGAAAAGCAGTGCGCGCTTTAGAACACAGAAAGAACGCGGCCCTATTCCGCAGCGATGGCGCCCTCGACGAACTGGAGCCGGGCGAGGCGCGCGTAAAGCCCGTCCTCGGCCACCAGCCTGTCATGCGCGCCCTGCGCCACGATCCTGCCCTCGTCGAGCACGATGATGCGGTCGGCGCGCTTCACGGTCGCCAGACGGTGGGCGATGATCAGCGTGGTGCGCCCTTTCGCCAGCGCCTCCACCGCCTGCTGCACCGCGCGCTCGCTCTCGGCGTCGAGCGAGGAGGTCGCCTCGTCGAGCAGCAGCACGGGCGCGTCGCGCAGGATGGCGCGGGCGATGGCGATGCGCTGTTTCTGCCCGCCCGACAGCATCACGCCGCGCTCGCCGACATAGGTGTCATAGCCCTGCGGCAGCCGCGACAGGAATTCATGCGCGGCGGCGGCCTTCGCGGCGGCCTCCACCTCCGCGTCGCTCGCGTCGGGGCGGCCGAAGCGGATGTTCTCGCGCGCGCTGTCGGCGAAGATCACCGGCTCCTGCGGCACCAGCGCGAAATGGCGGCGCAGCGCATCAGGGGCCATCGCCGCCGCATCGACGCCGTCGAGCGTCACCCTGCCCGACGCCGGGTCGTAGAAGCGGAGCAGCAGCTGGAAGATCGTGGTCTTGCCCGCGCCGGAGGGGCCGACCAGCGCCACGGTCTCGCCCGGCGTCACGGTGAACGAAACCTCCGACAGCGCCGAGGTCTCGGGCCGCGCGGGATAGCGGAAGCTGACGCTCTCGAACGCCACCGCGCCGCGCGCAGGGCTGGCGGGCGCGACCGGGCGGGCGGGCGCCGCCACCGGATCATGCGCCTCCAGCAGCTCGATCAGACGCTCGGTGGCCCCGGCGGCGCGCTGCAGCTCGCCCCAGACTTCGGACAGGGCGGCGACGGCGCCGGCCACGAACACCGCGTAGAAGATGAACTGGCCGAGCTCGCCCGGCGTGGTGCGCTGGGCCATCACGTCGCGGGCGCCGATCCACATCACGCCGACGATGGCGGTGAACACGAAGAAGATCACGATGGCGGTCAGCGCGGTGCGCGCCACGATGCGGCGGCGCGCGGCGTCATAGGCCGCCTCGACGAAACCGCCAAAGCGCGCGCGCGAGCGGTCCTCATGCGTGTAGGCCTGCACGGTCTGCGCCGCCATCAGCGTCTCGGAGGCGCAGGCGGCGGCGTCGGCCACACGGTCCTGGCTCTCGCGGCTGAGCTTGCGCAGGCGGCGGCCCAGAATCAGGATCGGGAACACCACCGCAGGCACCGCCAGCAGCACAAGGCCGGTCAGCTTGGGGCTGGTCAGCATCAGCGCCGCCAGCCCGCCGAACAGGATCAGCACGTTGCGCAGCGCGATCGAGGCGGAGGAGCCGATCACGCTCTGGATCACCGTGGCGTCGGTGGTCAGCCGCGACAGCACCTCGCCGGTCTGCAGCCGCTCATAGAACGCGGGCGACATGCCGATCACCCGGTGATAGACGGCGGCGCGCACGTCGGCGATCACCCGCTCGCCCAGCCGCGTGACGAAATAGAACCGCGCGGCGGTGGCGGCGGCCAGCGCGCCCGCCACACCGATCAGCGCGATGAAATACTGATCCACCTGATCGGCCTTGTCGGCGTCGAATCCCAGGTCGATCACCCGGCGCAGCGCCAGCGGCAGGATCAGGGTGAAGGTCGCCGCCAGCACCAGAAAAGCCAGCGCGGCGAGCATGGTGGCGCGGTGCGGGCGCAGAAAGGCCCACAGCGCGCCAAGCGGCTTGACCGATTTCGCCTTTGCGCGCGTCTGCGCGTCGTCACTCATGGAGCGCCCCGTCGTTGCATCGTCACGCGCCCACATATCAACCGCAAGCCCGGCGCGGCAACCGTGCGCGGCGCCTCCATGGCGTCGCAGGCGGGTTTGCCGCGCAGCCGCGCCCGGCTAGGTGTCGCGCGGGACGCAGGCCAGAGGAGCGGCGCGATGACGGAACAGCGGTTTGGCGCAGGGGCGCGGGCGGCGGTGATCGGCGCCTCGGGCGGGATCGGCGGCGCGCTGGCGGCGGGGCTGGCGGCGCGCGGGGCGGAGGTCTTGTGCTTCTCGCGCTCCGGCGCCGCGCCGCAGGGGCTGAGCGCGGCGCGGCTCGACGTGACCGATGAGGACAGCGTGGCGGCGGCGGCGGCGGGCGCGGGAACGCTCGATCTGGTGATCGTGGCGACCGGCCTGCTGCACGGCGCGGGTCTCCAGCCGGAAAAGGACATGCGCGCGCTGAACGCCGACCGCCTGATCGAGAGCTTTCGCGTCAACGCCGTCGGGCCGGCGCTGGTGGCGAAACACTTCCTGCCGCTGCTGCGCCGTCATACGCCCACCGCGTTCGCCTGCCTGTCGGCGCGGGTCGGCTCGATCGGCGACAACCAGGTGGGCGGCTGGCACGGCTATCGCGCAGCCAAGGCGGCGCTGAACATGCTGCTGAAAACGCTGGCCATCGAGACCGCGCGCAAGCGCCCGCAGGCGGTGATCCTGGCGCTGCAACCCGGCACGGTGGACACCGCGCTGTCAAAACCGTTTCAGGGCGCGGTCAGGCCCGGCCACCTGTTCACCCCCGATCAGGCGGCGGCGCACCTGCTCGACGTGATCGAAAAGGCGACGCCCGATTGCTCGGGCGCGCTGTTCGACTGGCGGGGAGAGCGGCTGCCGTATTGAGCCGCCTACATCTTCTTCTGCACGTCGGCGGCGGTGTCGGTGATCGCCTCGCCGCCGCTCTCGACATCCTTGCCGACGCCCTGAACGGTGTTGCAGGCGGAGATGGCGAGCAGGCCGAACATGCCGAGCAGGACAATGAACGTGCGGGTCATGGGGATACTCCTCGTGGAGCGCGGCCTTGCGCGGCGCGCAATGAAACCGACGACATAAAGGGAATATATGCGCGCCGCGCGTCAAATCACAGCCCCCTTCGCCCGCGCGCGCGGCGCCTTTGCGGCGTCGCCCGCGATCCGCTATGCAGCGCGCAATCGCTGCAAGGAATGAACCATGGCGCGCATCCTCGTCACTTCCGCCCTGCCCTACATCAACGGGATCAAGCACCTCGGCAACCTCGTCGGCTCGATGCTGCCCGCCTGCGCCTATGCCCGCTACATGCGCGCGCGCGGCCATGAGGTGCTGTATATCTGCGCCACCGACGAGCACGGCACGCCCGCCGAGATCGCCGCCGCGGCGGCGGGCGAGCCGGTGGCGGATTATTGCGCGCGGATGCACGACGTGCAGGCGCGGCTGGGCGCGGGGTTCGGGCTGTCGTTCGACCACTTCGGGCGGTCGTCCTCGGCGCGCAACCGCCAGCTCACCCAGCATCTGGCCGGGCGGCTGGCCGACGCGGGGCTGATCGAGGAGGTCAGCACGCGGCAGGTCTATTCCCCCGCCGACGGGCGCTTTCTGCCCGACCGCTATGTGGAGGGAACCTGCCCCAACTGCGGTTATGAGCGCGCGCGCGGCGATCAGTGCGAGAACTGCACCAAGCAGCTCGACCCCACCGACCTGATCAACCCACGCTCCGCGATCTCGGGCGCGACCAACCTTGAAGTCCGCGAGACGCGGCACCTGTTCCTGCGCCAGTCCGCCATGCGCGACCGGCTGCGCGCCTGGATCGAGAGCAAGACCGACTGGCCGATCCTGACCTCCTCCATCGCGAGGAAATGGATCAACGACGGCGAGGGGTTGCAGGATCGCGGCATCACTCGCGACCTGAGCTGGGGCGTGCCGGTGGCGCGCGGCGCGCAACCCTGGCCGGGGATGGAGGGCAAGGTGTTCTACGTCTGGTTCGACGCCCCCATCGCCTATATCGCCGCCACCGCCGAGTGGGCCGACGCCGAGGGCCTCTCCGACGCCGCCTGGCTGCGCTGGTGGCGCGAGGACAAGGGCGCGGGCGACGTGCGGTATGTCGAGTTCATGGGCAA
>Ga0210024_1003910_pt1 | contig 11975 bp, 6 predicted proteins | sample CryGeymeta201525_FD_183988 | JGI IMG/M metagenome (GOLD analysis project Ga0210024, IMG submission 183988) | Groundwater microbial communities from Crystal Geyser aquifers in Utah, USA - Crystal Geyser metaG 2015-25 (SPAdes) (version 2) | ecosystem: Environmental > Aquatic > Deep subsurface >... | reverse complement strand
GGGTCAATTCATCCACTTCGTCGAGATAGTCACGAAAGTCGGTGTCTGGAATTGGTGAAAACAGGTTGCCGGAGCAAGGGATTTCGGTAGTCTTTTGGCGTGTCGCACGTGTTGGTTTATTCAATTTCCTGAGTGATATTAAGTTGTTGAATTACAACATGTTGAGTCACACCTTTTCAAGGTATTTATTTTATTTTCAATGAATGATTCATACGCAGGCTGCGACGTGTTTTCGGCCGGTCAGCGGCTTTTCGAATAGGGTCTGGATAAGGTCGCAGGGAAGGTTGTCTCGGGCAGTCACTCCGGCAACGTGATCACCCTCCAGTTGTCGGGTGCCTCGGACAGTTCCACCATCGATTATGTCGAGGATCAGGTTTCCTGGGACGGCAACGGTGCAAAGCTGCTCTACGGTTCCAACAACATCGCCGCACTGACCTTCGCGGATGTCGCCATCGGTCCGCCGCAGCCCGCGGCACCGGCGAGGTCGCGCTGACCCGTATCCCCAGTGCCTACGGAGACAGGGAATGATCTAGCCTACGACGGGCAATTCGTAGCCCTTGCGGCGCGGGCGGTCTTGCATGGCAGCCGCCTCCTTGTCGCCGCTGATTTGCTGGGCGGCCGGATCCCACTTGACCGTGCGGCCGAGTCGCTCGGCGATACCGGCCAACTGGCAGATCGTCCCCGAGCGATGTCCCACACTTGCCGGACAAATCGTCGGTTGCCGGCTTACGATCGACTCGATGAAATTCATGCGATGGTCCTTCGACTCATACACCTGGATGTCATTCGGGCCGAACTTGTGGCGGACCAATTCTTTAGGTGAGGTTTCGATCTTGCCGCGACTGACCAGCACTTCGCCCTCGGTGCCGATGAAGCGGATCATGTGGCCGTTGTCTGGTTTCCTGTCGCGCCACACAGTGATGCCGTCGGCATAGCGGTAGTGATGATACTCGGAGCCTTCGAAGCCCTTGGGGATAAATTCCACCGGGCCGGTGTTGTCGCGGTCGAGCGCCCACTGGATGATGTCGAAGTGGTGTGCGCCCCAATCGCCGAACTTGCGGCTGCCGTATTCCCAGTAGCAACGCCAGCCGCCGCCGTAATTGCCTTTCACCCGATTTTCCGAATACTCGAAAAACGGCGACGGCCCCAGCCAGCGGTCGTAGTTGAAGCCAGCGGGCACGGGCACGATGGTCTCCTTTTCCGGTGGCAGCGGGAAATGGCCAAGCTGGCAATAGATCTCCTTCACCTCGCCGATCAGCCCGTTGCGCACCAGGTCCGCCGCGATGCGGAAATGCACCGAGGATCGCTGCTGGCTACCTACCTGGAGAATGCGGTCATACTTTTCCTGCGCCGCCACCATCGCCTTGCCCTCCTCGATCGTCAGAGTCATGGGCTTCTCCACATACACGTCCTTGCCCGCCTTCATCGCTGCCAAGGCAATCGCCGCATGCCAGTGGTCCGGCGTGGTCACGCACACCGCATCCACATCGGGATTCGCCAGCACTTCCTCAAACTGCGCGGTGGCAAGGATATCCTCATAGCCCTTCTCTTTGAGAATCCCCGCAGCCTTCTTCAGTTGCCACTCCTTGATGTCGCACACGGCGATGGGCTGTACGTTCATCATCCCCGGGAACGAACGCACGTGGCCCTCCGAGATCAGGCCCATGCCGATGAATCCCATGCCGATTCTGGAATTCGCCGCCGCCTTGGTGGCATTGCCCAAGGTCTCCGCCCGCACGATTTGCGGGGCGGCCATCATCGCGCCTGCGGCGCTCAGTGAGGTTTTGAGGAAATCGCGGCGAGTGCTGGGTAGTGACGTTTTCATGATCTGGACAACATCTTGCCGAATCCTCCCTCTACCCCACAAGCGCATAATCAGGGATGAATCCACGGCGAACGCGCAGTCCCCGTTTGGCAGATCTGGACCATTTGGGAAACAATTGTCATCACCGCCGCGTAGATCCATCCAAGAAACCAAGATGAGAAACCAATACAAGCACCTCCGCCCGGCTTCGCGCATCGCCGCGGTTCTGTTTTTCATCGCGGCGCTGATGGCACCCGCCGCTGCCGAAAAACTCCCCAATATCGTCATCGTTTACAGCGATGATCTCGGGCTGGGCGATCTTTCATGCTACAACCCGAAGGCGGCCTATCAGACACCGCAGATCGATCGCATGGCGGCCGAGGGGATCCGCTTCACAGACGCGCACAGCGCTTCGACGATCTGCTCGCCCTCGCGCTACAGCCTGTTTTCCGGCCAGCAAATCTACCGTTCCACCGGGGGTGGGGGAGGGGCCTTCGAGGGGCCGAGCGGACCGAGCTACCTGAAACCCGGCACGCTCACGCTTGGCGACATGCTGCGCAAGCAAGGATACCGCACGGGTGTTTTCGGCAAGTGGCATGTCGGGCTCACGTGGCTCGACAAGGACGGTAAGCGACTCGCCGGCGGCTTTGAGACTCCCCCCCTCATTGACTACGAGAAAAGCACGCCGTTGGTGGATGGTCCGAACGCTCGCGGCTTCGATGAGTCGTTCGTCACGCCGAACTGCCCGACTACCGACCCACTCTACATCTACATCGAGAACGGGATGGTCCCCGTGCCCGCCGACCACCGCCACAAGAGGGACACGCTGCCCAATCCCGGCGGCAAGTGGCGCTGGGACAACGACGAGGGCTGGGCGGCTCCGGGCTACCAGTTCGTCAAGGCGGACTTGCTCTTTTACGACAAGATGCGCAATTTCATCACGGCGCACCGCAAGGAGCATCCGAAGCAACCGTTCTTCGCGGTGCTCTCGACCCAGATCGCCCACGCGCCGGTTCTCCCCGCCCCCGAATTCGAAGGCACCACCAAGGCCGGCCCGCGCGGAGACTTCGTCCACGAGCTCGATGTTCTCGTCGGCCGCCTCTTCGATCTGCTCAAGGAGCAGGGTATCGACGACAACACGCTTGTGCTTTTCAACTCCGACAACGGCGCGGAGACCAGACATGTCGATTGGATGCGTCAGGACCATCAACACGATCCTGTCGGCGGATGGCGGGGCATGAAGCGCGACGGCTGGGAAGGCGGCCACCGGGTTCCCTTCATCGCCCGCTGGCCGGGGAAGATCCCAGCGGCACAGGTTTCCCAACAGGTCACCAACACCACGGACATTTTTGCCACCCTCGCGTCGGCGGTAGGCTACCTGCTCCCCGACGAGGTGGCGGTGGACAGCTTCGACGTACTGCCGGTGATGCTGGGCAGGCAGGATGAGGCAAAGCCGGTCCGGCCTTATCTCCTGACGCAGAGTTTCAGGGGCGAGTTCCAGATCCGCCAAGGGAATTGGAAGTATCTCGACCACAAAGGCTCGGGCGGAAACAAATACGATGGAGACTTGAAGAAATACATGCTTCCGGAAAAGGCACCCGAAGCTCCGGGACAACTCTACGATCTAACCAACGATCCGGGTGAAACCACCAACCTGTATTTCAAAGAGAAAGCCAAAAGGGAGGAACTCCGAGCGCTCCTTAAGAAACTCAAGGAAGAAGGCCGTAGCGCACCCAAGGGGCGGATGCCGGTGCTCAAGGGCGAAGGTGCTTGAAAGTGGAAGTTGGCCGGTCGGGAATGGAGAATGGGGTTGATCTTCCAAGGACATGGGTGGAGCCACCCGACTCGCCAGTCGGAAGAAGCCATTCCGGATCCTCCCTGCCTGCCTTCGAACTTGTCTTGAGGAGAAATTGGCAGAAAAGGTCATGGAATCTTCTCGGCCTGAAGGCGGTTACCCACTAAGTTCTCGCTCGTTCGCAAGCATCGCACCCATGAATAAAACACCGATAACGAACTTTATCTTGGCGGTTCTAGCCATTTTGATTCTGCCGATCCAAGCCGCCGATCCGGCCAAGCCGAACGTGATCCTCATTATTTCCGACGACCAAGGATACACGGACTACGGTTTCATGGGCCATCGCATCGCGAAGACGCCTCATCTCGATAAAATGGCCGCCGAGAGCCTGCTCTTCACTCGCGGGTATGTGATGCCGGTCTGCTCGCCCTCCCTTGCTTGTCTATTAACGGGAAAACTCCCGCACGAACACGGCATCACCGGCAACGATCTTGCCAGCGGTAGGTCGAATCGAGAGAAGCTTGCCAAGCAGCTTCTGGGAAATTCCCTGATCCTTCCCAAGGCGATCACCGAGGCAGGCTATCTCACATTTCAAACCGGCAAACTCTGGAATGTGACCTACGAGGAGGTTGGTTTCACCCACGGGATGACCGACACCGCAGGGCGCCATGGGGATGCGGGTTTGAAAATCGGTCGTGAGGGCATGCAGCCGGTTTATGATTTCATCGCGACTGCCAAGGCTGAGAAAAAGCCCTTCTTCATCTGGCACGCGCCACTCCTTCCTCACGACCCTCACAATCCCCCCAAGGAGATCCTTGAAAAATACAAAGGCAAAGGGCCCACGCCTGCTGCCGAAAAGTACTATGCAATGGTCGAGTGGTTCGACAACACCTGCAGAGAACTGGATGATTACCTTGAGAAAAACGGCCTGAGGGACAACACGGTTATTCTCTATCTTGCAGACAATGGCTGGAACGCCGCTCACGGCTACAAGGGTCAGCGCGCGAAGCTCTCACCCTACGAGCTTGGAATTCGGACTCCCATGTTCGTCCGGTGGCCGGGCAAAGTCATTCCTCGCCGCGATGATGAAACTCTCGTCCACATCACGGATTTTGCTCCCACCATCCTCGATATCACTGGCGCGAAACGACCTGACGATCTGCCTGGTCTGGACTTGATGGATCAGGAGGTATTGAAAAAACGCGAGACGGTTTTTGTCGAGGCATACACCCACGATATCGCGGATCTCGAAGCTCCCGAAAAAAGCCTGACCGCCCAAGTGGTGATCGACGGATGGTGGAAGCTGATCATTCCTGGTCCTGTCAAACCGGTCCGTCCTTTTGCGACCGTCCCGGATGAGGTCTCCCTCTTCGAACTGAAGACGGATCCGATGGAGCAAAACAACGTTGCCGATCAGCATCCCGAGGTGGTGAAGCGCATGAAAAAACTGCAGGAAGCCCAGTGGAATCCCTAGTGAGCGGCATGCCTATCCGATCGCCTCGTATGGTGCGTTGACCGTGCTGCCCGCGAGTCTAGGATTGATCGTCGATCACGGGGGATCTCATGATCGTTCGGTTCGAGGTGGGAAAATGCGGGCGACATCAATAATACCGCCGGCAGCCGCTCATCTCGCTTTGGGATTCCAGAAGGGATTGCTCTTTCCGCCGCGCTTGTCGATGTCCTGGATGTCGGCTTTGCTCATTTCGCCGGCATGACCGTCGAAATACACCACCAGGACTTTGTTCCGGTGGCGATAGGCAATGTCGCCGGCGGCGGTTTTCGAGTCGTTCGGATTCTCGAAATCCCATTTGAAGCGACTGTTGTAGGTGACCCGGAAATCGGTGGCGGTCGCGAAGGCCATTGTCCGGCCCGGGTCGAGGATTTGATTGATATTGTGGCGGGAGTTGAGGTTGGGTTCACCACCGAGTTTCAGGCCGGTGTCGTTCATACCGTAGGAGCAGTACACCCGGCTGTAGAGGTCTTTGCGGGCGCGCACGACCTTGGGGTCGAGCATTTTAAGCGGTATTGTGTTGGGGTTGAGTCTCTTGAGCTGCTCGGCTGGGATGCCGGTCAGGTTGGTGAGGTATTCTAGGTCCTGGAACCAGCGAGTGGCATTACCCTGATCACTATTGGCTCGGATTGGAACGCAGTTGCCACTGTTGTCGGAGGCGTAGGACATGTTCGCGAGTTGCAGCTGATTGAGATTGCGGATGGAGGTCGCCTTGTCAGCCATGCCACGGACCCGGCGCGAGCCCAACATGGCCAGAGCGGCGAGAACGACAATGATGACGATGACCACCAGAAGTTCCGTGAGTGTAAAGCCTCGCGAGAAGCCCCTGACTGAATTTTTGATCGCGGGTTTTTTCATGATTGGTAGGAACAAGGTGGCGGGAATTCCACCGGTTCCCGAAAGTTTCCACGAATATGGAATGTTGTCTATCCCATAAACAGGTGAAAAAGCCCAAAAAAGGCAAGCCTTGGGATGGCTCAGTCCGACGAGACACGCAAACGGAGGAATGCTCTGGGCGGTCCGCTTTGCAAGGTATATGAGATGGTGGTCGGGTTGTTGACATAGGAACCGCCGGTGACTTCGGTCCATGGATCGATCTGGCCGAGGTCGGCAGAGGTCTCGATGGCGTAGATGAGGCCGTTGGCTGCGGGACGCTTGGTGAAAATGAGGGTGTTTCCGGTGAAAGTGCCGACCTGCGGTTCGGGGACGGTGGGATCCTGCCGATCGAGGGCGTATTCAACCAGGTTGAGAACGCCGTCGTTGTCGAAGTCGTCATTGGGCCCACGCAGGTCAATGGGGATGGAGCCGTTGGCGAAATTTCCGGCAATCCACAGCTCGAAACCGCTCGTCGCGGCGGCGATGAGGTAGCCTTTCCCATCGAGGGCGAAATTGGTGAATCCGTCCGCCGAGATGAGGGCAAGTTGGGAGGGGCTCAGGCCACCGCCGTCGCTACCGAAACGAAGTGAAGCACCGGGGACGAAGGAGCCCGTGAGATCGAGCGTGCCGCTCCAGTCCACGGCACTGCTGTCTGCGAATGATAGGGCTGCCGCAACATCGAGATCAATGACGGCAGCGCCGGTGACGTCCAGACTGCCCATGACTTCGGTGAAGGAGCCGGCATCGAGCGTGGCGTTGCCCATCGAAACCGTGGTGCTGTCGGGAAGGACTCCGCTGTCGCCGAGAGTCAGCACACCACCGTCGATGGTGGTTGGCCCGGAGTAGCTGTTGGCGAGGGTGAGCACGGTGTTCCCGGTTCCAAGCTGCGTGAAACCGCCGTCGCCGGAGATGGCGACCTTGAGGGCGGAGCTGCTTCCCTGCGTGATCGTGTCATTCCGGTTCACGGCGACGGTGGCCCCGGCTTCAACGATGATCTCTGGCGAGTTCATCGAAATGCCGCCTGAGCTGCCGCCATCGCCTATCATCAAGGTGCCGGCGCTCACGATCGTATTGCCCCAGTAGTTGTGCTGGGCGGTGAAGGCGAGGGTGCCGGCTCCGATTTTGTTGAAGATGTTGTTCGTGCCTCCGCTGGAGCCACCGGCCACGATGGCGCTCATTTTTGCATCGATCATGGCCGCGCCGTCTTCAACCTGGATGAGGCGGGTGCTACCGGCGAGGGAGATTCGCTGTTGCCAGACGAGCGTGGCGTCGGCGCTGTCATGCCCGAGAATGAGCGCTTGCCCGGCTCTGATGAAATCGGTGGTGTTCCAGTTGATGGAGGTGTTCGGATCCGGGGTGAATCTCACTGCGCGATCCGCGCCGAAGGCGGCGAACCCGCCCTCTCCAGTCCAGCGGAGCTGATCGACACCCGAGCCGAGAGTGCGATTGACGAGGTCTCCGGCTCCCAGGCCGAGGATGCCACCGGTGAGTTCGAGATTGCCGCTTGGCAGCGCATCGGCTTGCTGGAGTCTCAGGACACCGCCAGCCACAGTGGTCGCGCCTGTGTAGGTATTGGCTTTCGCGAGTGAGAGAACGCCCGGACCCGTCTTGTTGAAGCCGCTGGATCCTCCTCCGGAAAGCACGCCACTGAGAATGGCGTCCACCGAGGCTTCACCATCCTCTACCTGGATGGTCCGCTTGCTTCCTGCGAAACTGATGCCGTTCTTGAAGTCGATCGTGTGGGTAGCCGTCGGATGGCCGAGGATCAGGATGTTGTTGGGTCCGATGAGTGCAGTTTGCCAAGAAAATGCGCCCGTGCCGTTGTTGAGTTTCACTTGACGGTCCGCGCCGAAGGCGGCGAAGCCTCCGCTGCCTGCACCGCCGGTGTCTGGGTCCCAATTTAGGCGACCAGCTCCAGTGCCGATCTGGCGCGTAAAATCGCCACTGGCGAGCCCGAGCACGCCGCCTTTGAAGGCCATCGCGCTTTCCCCGGCTCCCACGGCGTTGTCGATGCCGCCCGGAATGCCGTCCGAGTCGTCGAGCCGTAGCAACCCGTCGCTGAGGGTGGTCGCGCCGGTGTAGGTATTCGCGGATCCGAACACGACGATGCCCGCACCGGTTTTGTTCAAGGAACCGGCACCACTGATTCCGCCCGTGAAGCCCAGCGTGCCGGATGCGGATTGGTTGAGGTTCAACTGCCCGACCAGGGAGACCGGGGCCGAGATGAGATCGTTGCTGCCGGTCGTTTTACTCAGGCTCGAAGCGCTACCGGAGTTGTCGAAAACCATCGACCCTCCAGTCGGTGCGAGGGTGAAGGCATGGGTGTTATTGGAATCACCCAGAACCAAGCTGCCGAGCGTGGTGGTGCTGCTGAGCTGGATCGTCTGGTTGCCCGAGATGTCGTTGTTGATCCTCACGGTGGTGGCGGCACCGTTGGGCGCGCTGCCGGATGCCCAGTTGGACGCGCCGGTCCATTGATAGGCACCCGCAGCGACGGGTAGCCAGGTGGATCCGTCGGGAGCCACGCCGGAGATGACTAAGTGGTATTGGCCGAGACTGGCGTAATCCGAGTATCCGGTGGTGAGCGGATTGCCATTCCCGATGCCGTCCACGGAAACATGGTGGATGCCGGCGGCGACCGTGCGGGAAAGGGTGACCGGTTGGGTGCCATCCATGGTGTCTGCGGAGGTGGCTGTCTGGAGCAGCTTGCCTCCCGCGTCGTAAAGTTTCACCTCCAGCCGAAGGTTCGGGCCCCGAGGGGTGGGATCGACCTTGACGACCAGCGAACCACCGAGCGCTTCGATCCGGAAAAAATCAAGATCCGTGCTCCGTTCGATGACGCCGCCGGCGGAGGCCGTGTCGGAATCGGCACTGAGTTCGGTGGCGCTGGCGATGGTTCCTCCGTGGTCGTCCGGACGATAGACCGCGCCCTGGGTGAGCATCACGGCCAGATCGTCCTGAGTGTTGCTGGGGTTGGTATATTCTCCCTTACTCCACTGGCTGATCGGCTTGTTGTAGCTGACGCCCATGATGGGTGCCCAGTTGCCTTGGCCGCTGTAGTAGCTGGCACCACCGTCGATGCCGTCGTGTAACAGGCCGAGCGTGTGGCCGGCCTCATGCGAAGCCGCTTCGGCGATGTTCTTGGCGGAGTATCCGGAACCCGCGGGAAACACCCAGCAGGGAACGTCATTGCGCGCATCGAACGATCCCACGAACGCCACGCCACCCACGTTGCTGCCATACCAGTCATTACCACTGCCACCGATGCAGACGCGGATTCCGTAGGCCGCATCCCCGGAGCTGGTTTTTCTCAATGCCTCGATGTTCGGTTCCTCGGTGGTGACGTTGATCTCATACATCGAATAATCCTCGGCGACCCGCTGCCAGATTTCGATGATGCGGTTGCGTTCGTCGGTACTGAACGTTCCGGGATCGCTGTTGGGGATATTGTAGGGCGGTGCCGAGGCACCATCCTTCCAGTTTCCGGGGGTGTCATCGACATGCCCGTCGAAGTCGAGGTAGATCACCCGCTTCGCTCCGGGGCGACTGTGCAGCAGGAAAGCCTCGTTGGTGTCAAAAGGCCCCGGGTCGGTGGGTTCGATTTCGGCGACGGCTTGACCTTCTGCGGTCTCCGCTTCTGCGCAATGCGCGCAGTGAGGCGGACAAGCGAAGAAAAGTGCGCCTGCGGGATCGACCCAGAGTGTTTCGTCCGCCCGCAAGATGCTGCGGAGCTGCTGCGGGGATTTCCGGTAAAAGGCGGCGACTTCGGGAAGACGCGCGCCTAGGGCAGCGATGGCGGCCTCGCCACGCACCTTGGCTGGGAGCCGGATGCCTGCGGGGGCACCCGGTTCGTAAAGAAGTTCTCCGCCGGTAACAAGCAGCGATGCCGCAAGCAGCACGGAGATGGATGCCACGGGCTTCTTGCATGATGATTTGTTCATGGCGGAACCCCAATGAATTGATCGGAAATCGCCTTTTTAAGGGGTAGTGAGGAGCGATCTTTGTCCAAGTATTTGCGAAGACGGTTCCTCATTAACCGAATGCCGGGTTCGGGAGCAAGCTGTAAGGCTGAATATCTTCGCGTTATCCCGGGGTGGGCGCTTCGCACGAGCTTGGACCAGCATCCGGTGATCCGGGTTGGGGTCGTTGCGGAGAGTGAGGCGAACGGTTGGGGGGCGGGGGCGTGCCAGCTCCTATCGTCTCCGCTCGCGCCAGTCGGTGAATGCTCCGCCCAGGTTGAGAATGGTGTGGGTGGCGATGGTGGATTCGGGGCTTTCGGGAGCGTGGGTGATGGCTCGTTCGGCAGCGCGACCACAAAGCCAAGCGGCGAGGGTGGCGGCGTCGATGGGCTTGAGGCCGGAGGCGAGCAGGGCACCACAGACGCCAGAGAGGACGTCGCCCTGGCCGCCGCTGGCCATGCCGGCGTGGCCAGTGGGATTGAAGCGGATGTCTTCGCCGGGGGCGGCAATGAGAGTGCGGGCTCCTTTGAGAAGCAAGGTGCAGGGGTGGCGGTCGACGAAGCGCGCAGCGGCTTCGGCGCGGGGGAGATCGACAAGGTCCGGGGCAAGTCGGGCGAATTCGCCGGGGTGCGGGGTGATGATATACTGCGTGCGTAGTCGTTCGAGCTGTTTCGCTTCGGCAATCCAGTTCAAGGCGTCGGCATCGAGGACGGTAGGGAGCTTGTTCGAGGCGAGATAATCTAACAGATCGGCGTTGTGAGCTTGATCGGCTTGGCCGAGGCCAGGGCCGATGACTCGGGCGTCGGCGCGGGAGGAGAAGGCTTCGCGAAATCTTTCGGCGCTGCGTTTTACCATAATCTCAGGCGGCGTGGTGATCGGGGTGTCGAGATCGAGATGAAGAGTGACGAGGCCGGCACCGGCGTGGAGTGCGGCGCTGGAGGCGAGGGTGGCGGCGCCGCTCAGGCCATGGGATCCGGCGATGAGGACGACGCGGCCGGCCTTGCCTTTATGGAAGTCGTGCGGGCGTGGTGGAAGGAGGCCTAAGATGGTGTCGGGCGTGATGAGGCGCAGGCCGGGGCGATCGGGGATCGGGAGATCGGCGAGGGGGATAAGAAAGAGCCGACCAGTGGCGTTCGCGGCGCGGTCGGTGAGGAGGCCGGTTTTTGGAATGCCGACGGTCAGGGTGAGGTCGGCGGTGACGCCACCGGGGTGGAGCTCGCCGCGATCGGCATCGAGGCCGGAAGGGAGGTCCATGGCGGCGATGATGGCGCCGTGGTTTTGTCGGAGCTCGTTCATTTCGGCGGCGAGGGTGGCGAGGGGATCGCGCATGGGACCTTTCGCTCCGATGCCTAACAGGCCGTCGAGGAGCAGTAGGGGGCGGGGCGAATGGGCGGGGATGGTGTAGGGAACGCTGCCGAGTCGACGAAGGCGTTGGCGAGAGAGGGGGGTCCACTCGGTTTCCGGATGAGAGCAGCGCAGGGCGATCTGCCAACCGGCGCGGCGGAGGATTTCCAGAACGACGAGGGCGTCGCCGGCGTTGTTGCCTTTTCCGAGGTAGGCGATGGCGGCACCGGGTTGTGGAAAGTGATCGAGCAAGCGGCTGGCGATGCCTTCGCCGGCGCGATCCATCAGTTCACCGGGATCAACTCCGCGTTTGAAAGCGGCTTCCTCGATGGCGCGCATTTCTTCGGCTCCTACATGACTCATGCGATGAGGCTACGAAAAAAGCGGCACCAAGTCGAGTGGTGCCGCTTTTCGGGGAAAGCTAGACCCTATTCGAAAAGCCGCTGACCGACCGAAAACACGTCGCAGCCTGCGTATGAATCATTCATTGAAAATAAAATAAATACCTTGAAAAGGTGTGACGCAACATGTTGTAATTCAATAACTTAATTTCACTCAGCAAATTGAATAAACCAACACGTGCGACACGCCAAAAGACTACCGAAATCCCTTGCTCCGGCAACCTGTTTTCACCAATTCCAGACACCGACTTTCGTGACTATCTCGACGAAGTGGATGAATTGACCC
>Ga0210024_1003903_pt1 | contig 11986 bp, 8 predicted proteins | sample CryGeymeta201525_FD_183988 | JGI IMG/M metagenome (GOLD analysis project Ga0210024, IMG submission 183988) | Groundwater microbial communities from Crystal Geyser aquifers in Utah, USA - Crystal Geyser metaG 2015-25 (SPAdes) (version 2) | ecosystem: Environmental > Aquatic > Deep subsurface >... | reverse complement strand
TTTTCCTTTCGGGTTGCTTTGCGGTATCTTTCAATGGCTTTGTAGTATTCGCCAATATCCTGAGAGAGCATGGCATCCCGGCCGTATTTGGACGAACCGCAACTGCTTAAAATGATTACTAACAATAAAAATAAAACCAACCTGATACTCATGCCCATTTCAAAAATTTCGGGTTGTAAAAGTAAATTAATTTTGAATGACTGCAAGTATAACGTGAGTTTGGAAATTAAATTATGGAAACAACAGATGTAAAAAGAAAAACCATCAGGAAATGATTTTCGTGATGGTTTAATTTCGAATCCGAAAGTTTATTAAGACTTTAATTTCCTGATAAATTCGTCAAGAACATCATTTAAATCTGGTTTGCCGATTTCCTGTAAATCATAACCTACCTGTACTGTTGGTTTATTGATTTTTACTATACGGTTAAGGTCGATTGGCGTGGCAATTACCACCGTGTCGCAAGGGATGTTTTCAATTGTTTTTTCGAGGTCGGCAACCTGCTCTTCACCGTATCCCATGGCCGGAAGAAGAGTTCCGATGTTGGGATAAATCCTGAATGTTTCAGCAAGTTTTCCAACGGCATACATGCGGGGGTCCACCAATTCTGTTGCTCCAAATTTCATGGCTGCCACCGTACCGGCGCCAATTTTCATTTCGCCGTGGGTCAGTGTCGGTCCGTCTTCGACCACAAGCACTTTTTTGCCCCTGATAAGTTCTGGTTTGTCAACGGTTAACGGCGATGCCCCATCAATAACAATTGCTTTTGGGTTTACCTTATTAATACTGTTACGCACAATCTGGATATTTTCAGGCGATGAACTGTCGATTTTGTTTATAATTACCACATCGGCCATTCTCAGGGATGTTTCACCGGGGTAATAGTTTAGCTCGTGGCCAGCCCGGTGAGGGTCGGCAACAGTAATGGTTAAGTCGGATTTGTAAAATGAAAAATCGTTATTTCCGCCATCCCAAAGAATGATATCGGCTTCTTTTTCAGCTTCACGTAAAATTGCTTCGTAATCCACTCCGGCATAAATTACATTTCCGCGCACCACGTGAGGTTCGTACTCTTCCATCTCTTCGATGGTACATTGATGTTTTTTCAAATCTTCCAATGTGGCAAACCGCTGAACTTTCTGCTCAACAAGGTTTCCGTAAGGCATTGGGTGACGAATGGCCACTACTTTCAGTCCTTTGGCCATCAGGATTTCAATTACCCGGCGCGAAGTCTGGCTTTTCCCGCAACCTGTCCGCACGGCAAGGATTGAAATAACGGGTTTTGTACTTTTAACCTGGGTCTGGTTCGGGCCAAGAAGCATAAAATCAGCCCCGGCGGCATTTACGACAGAACTCACGCTCATTACTTTCTGATAGGTAACATCGCTGTATGAAAACACACAGATTTGAACTTCCAAATCTTTGATGAGCCGGATTAACTCACTTTCAGGATAAATCGGAATTCCTTCAGGATAAAACGTTCCTGCCAGTTCTGCCGGGTATTTGCGTCCGTCGATATTTGGAATCTGGGCAGCGGTAAAGGCAACCACATTGTATTCTTCCCTGTTCCTGAAGTAAGTGTTAAAGTTATGGAAATCCCTGCCTGCAGCGCCAAGGATGATTACATTTTTTCGTTTCATAAGTGAATTTTTAAAAAATTTATGTAACAAAATTATTGCATAAATATTCATTTACCATGATTTATCTTAGGTTTCGTGAATCTGTTTTTATATTCTCGATTTTAATGGAGTTTAATGTTCAGGGAAACAAAAAAGGGCATTAAAGCCGGATATTAACCGGGTTCTCTGCCCTTCAAATTATTTGTTCAAAAACGTGGTATGTGCCTGCAAATTAACGTGTAAACAAAAGTTCGCGGTATTTTGGCAATGGCCATTTTTCGTCGTCAACAATCAGTTCCAGTTTGTCAATATGGTCTCTGATTTCTTCCAGGTAAGGTTTAACATACTTGTCGTAAGATTTTGCTTTCGATACCATATTCTGGATTACATTGGACTTTTTACGTTCTTCAATCATGGCTTCGCGCAATAATTTTATGGTTGAAATATGATTGCCGATATTTCTAATCAGTTCAATTCGTCCGGCGGCTAATTTTTTAAATTCTTCGGCAGAGAAAACGTCTTTCATATATTTTACATTTTCCAAAAGCAAGGTTTGATAAGCAATAGCAGTTGGAACAATGTGATTAATAGCAATATCGCCAAGTACCCGCGATTCAATCTGTATTTTTCTAACAAACTTTTCGTACTCTACCTCAACGCGTCCGTGTATTTCTTTTTCACTAAAAATTTCCAGTTTATCGAACATTTCTTTGAATTCGGGACGTTGATATGCCTCAAGCGATTCAGGAACAGTTTTAATATTTGTAAGCCCGCGTTTGGCAGCCTCTTTAACCCAATTTTCGCTGTAACCATCGCCATTGAAACGGATGGGTTTCGACTGAACGATTAAATCTTTCAGAACCTGGAAAATGGCCTCGTCTTTTTTTACATCATTTTCAATCAGTTTGTCAACAGCAGCCTGAAATTTTAACAACTGGTTGGCTAAAAGTGCATTTAACACAATTAGCGCCGAAGCATTATTGGCCGACGAGCCGACAGCGCGGAATTCGAACCGGTTACCGGTAAATGCAAATGGAGAAGTGCGGTTGCGGTCGGTACTGTCGAGTATAATTTCGGGAATGCGGCCAATATTTAACTTGAGTGCAGTTTTTTCGTCGGGTGTCATTTTGCGGTCAACCACGGCTTCTTCCATCAGGTCGAGCATGTGTGAAACCTCGGTTCCCAAAAATACCGATAAAATTGAAGGCGGCGCTTCGTTGGCGCCCAAACGGTGGGTGTTTGAAGCGGTTAAAATGCTTGCCCTTAGCAAATCCTGACCATCGTAAACCGCTTTTAAAGTGTTGATTACAAAGGTGAGAAATTGCAAATTCGATTTCGGGTTTTTCCCCGGCGAGTACAAATTTACATCGGTGTTGGTGGTCAGCGACCAGTTGTTGTGTTTTCCCGATCCGTTGATTCCTTTAAATGGTTTTTCATGAAACAAAACCCTGAAATGATGCCTGCGGGCAATTTTCTGCATGATATCCATCATCAGTTGGTTGTGGTCGTTGGCCAGATTTGCTTCCTCAAAAATAGGCGCAAATTCAAACTGGTTTGGGGCCACTTCATTGTGACGGGTTTTTACAGGAATTCCCAGTTTGTATGCTTCGTTTTCAACATCCTGCATAAAACGGTTGGCGCGGGTGGGTATCGATGAAAAATAATGGTCGTCGAGTTGCTGGTCTTTTGCCGAGGCGTGACCCATCAATGTGCGACCTGTTAAAACCAGGTCGGGCCGCGCCATGAACAGCGCTTCGTCGATGAGAAAATATTCCTGTTCCCAACCCAAATTGGTGCGTACCGAAGTAACATTTTTGTCGAAATACTGGCAAACGGCTGTTGCTGCTTTGTCAACGGCACCGATTGCCCTTAACAGCGGGGTTTTGTAATCGAGCGCTTCGCCGGTGTACGATATAAATATGGTTGGAATGGTTAATGTGGTTTCGCTGATAAAAGCAGGCGATGTTGGATCCCAGGCGGTGTAACCACGGGCTTCAAATGTTTGCCGGATACCGCCACTCGGAAACGAAGAGGCATCGGGTTCCTGCTGCGCGAGCAAATTTCCCGAAAACGATTCAATTACCGAACCTTCTGCGCCATGCACAATAAATGCGTCGTGTTTTTCCGCTGTTCCGTCAGTTAACGGGTGAAACCAGTGGGTATAGTGGGTCGCCCCATGTTCAATAGCCCAGGTTTTCATTCCCTGCGCCACCTGATCGGCCATTTTGCGGTTAATGGTGGTGCCGTTTTCAATGGCATCCATTACTGCTTTGTAAGCTTCTTTCGAAAGATATTTTTTCATTTTGGTCTGGTTGAATACCAACATTCCAAAATAATCGGAAACCAGGTTTTCTTCCCTGGTTACTCCGCCCGGTTTGCGGTTGAGTACTTCGGTCAACGCATTTAATCTGAATTGTGCCATTTTTGTATGATTTAAACTGTTATTTTTGTCTTAGCCAAAATTAAATAAATAGTTTGGTTTTAATACTGTTTCAATCTGCCCATTTTATTAAAAATGTTGTATTATTTACGAACAATGGTGTTAGAAAATAGGGGGTAGTTTGAAAAAAATGTTTTATTTTCAGTTTGATATGAGTACAAACGATACATTAAAAGAAATCAACGAATCAAACACATCGAAAATTAAAATTGCCATTGCCGATATCGATGGGATTCTCAGGGGGAAATACATCCACAAAAAGAAATTCATTGATTCTGTTAATCATCAGCTTGGAATTTGCGATGTTGTTTTTGGCTGGGATGCCGGTGATGTTTGTTATGATAACAGTAAAATTACCGGTTGGCACACGGGTTATCCCGATGCAAGGGCAAAAATAGATTTATCTACTTACAGAAAAATACCGTGGGAGAATTCACTTCCGTTTTTTTTGGCCGATTTTAGTGAACATGAAGTTTATGCAAAAACCACTTGCTCACGAAGTTTGTTGAAACGTGTGGCAACCGAATGTGAAAACATGGGATTTACACCAAAGTTTGCACAGGAGTTCGAATGGTTTAATTTCAAAGGAACACCTTCGGAAATAAACCAGGCAGGATTTGATAAGTTGCAACCCATCACCCCCGGAATGTTTGGGTATTCTGTTTTACGGACTTCCTTAAACAGCGCTTTTGTAAACGAATTGATTGATTTTATGGAAGCTTTTAATGTTCCGTTGGAAGGTCTTCACACCGAAACCGGCCCCGGAGTTTTTGAAGCAGCTATTTATTATGACGATGTTTTATCTGCCGCCGACAAAGCTGTTCTCTTTAAAACAGGTGTGAAAGAAATTGCATACCGGCACAACATGGTTGCCAGTTTTATGGCCAAATGGAACAGTAAATTGCCTGGCTGCGGAGGTCATCTTCACCAGAGTTTGTGGGATAAAAACGGAACATCGAATTTGTTTTTCAGCGATAGTAAAAATGGCAAAATGAGCGAATTGCTTGAGCAATACATTGCAGGTCAGTTGGTTTGTTTGCCCGAAATTCTGCCCATGTTTGCACCTAACGTCAACAGCTACAAACGGATTGGGCATGGGGACTGGGCGCCTGCGAATGCAACCTGGGGACACGACAACCGTACCACTGCGGTACGCCTTATTCAGGGAAGAATGGAATCGGCAAGAATCGAATCACGCGTTCCCGGAGCCGATACCAATCCTTATCTTGCAATGGCTGCGGCGCTGGCATCGGGACTTTTCGGGATTAAAAACAAATTGAAACTTGATATCCCTGAAACAGTTGGGAATGGATACAACACTGCGAAACAGGTGGGTTTATCCAAAAACCTGATGGATGCAACTGAAAAAATGGCAAATTCGAAGATTGCAAAACAGTTGTTTGGAGAGCCATTTGTTGACCATTTCACCCGCACCCGCAAATGGGAATGGCGACAGTTTACAAACCAGGTTACTGACTGGGAGTTAAAACGTTATTTTGAAATAATTTAATTGAGCAGGTAAATGCACAAAGCTGATTACATTCAAATTATAAAGCACGCCTGGAAAGAATTCGACGACCGGCACGAAATACGTGGGGTTTACGATGTCAGCGCTTACGTTTCCACCAACCAGGTGTATAAAATTTCGTTCTTTAAACGCGAACCTGTTTTTGCCAAGCTTTCGGATTATGGCAAATTCGACGATTTCAGGGAAGACCACATCATTATTAATAACCTCGCCAACAATCTTGAAGCGCCTTACCAGAATTTCCTGGCCCAGTCGCTGGTAAAGAAAAACGAACTTTTTATTTACCGATATCATCAGGAGGACAGCAGCGCCTGGGTAGTTTTTTACAACCCAATTCAAACCAAATGTAAAGTGCCCCGTCGGCTCGACGAAAAACTAATCCGCAAGCTGGGGCGCGAACTGGCGCGTTTTCACCAGGCCTGCACCAATATTTGCAACCAGTTGCCCAACCCGTCGAAAAATGTGGTTACTGACATCCATAATCTGATGAAAGCCATAAATAACAGAGAAATAAAAATGTGCGTTAACCACAGAGAAATGGTTTTGAAACATTGTGATATTTTTCTTGAAAATGTAAACAAACTAAAATACCTGAGCGATTTTGAAACCATACCGGTTTTTATCGACTGGAACATTGGCAACTTTTCGATTACAGGCGAAGGAAAATTGTTTTCGCGATGGGATTACGACTGGTTTAGAATGTCATCGCGGGTGATGGATTTTTATTTTTTTAGCCGGGTTGTTTCCGACAGTGGCGATCGCACTGTTTTTAGCTATTTGGTTGATCCGCTCATGGAAGACCGGTTTATAATGTTTCTGAGGGAGTACCACCGCATATACCCGCTTACCGAGCCCGAAGTGCGCTTCATTATTGAAGCATACCGTTTTTTTATTCTGAATTATGTAATCAAGGACGGCCCCTATTTTTTCAGGGAAACCTATTCCAATAAGCTGGTGAAAGAAGCTTACGATACTTATTTTCCGGCAATCGATACCAATTACAATGTCGATAAAATTTTACGAACGTTAAAAATTTAAGGTATGCAACGAAGGATTAAAAATTTTAAAAATATTGTAACAAACTACAAAGCTGTTTTTTTTGACGCTTTTGGGGTACTGAAAAATCACCAGGGATTAATTCCAGGCATTATCAAAACTTTCGAATACCTCGATGAAAAAGGAATTAAATATTACATCCTTACCAACGATTCATCGAGAAGCCCGGAAGCGCTTGCAAAATGGTATCAGGAAAGGGGAGTGTGGCAGGTAACGAGTGATAAAATCCTCTCATCGGGGATGCTGGCGATGGAATATTTTAAGGCAAAGGTAGATAACGGACATTCGGTGGCTTACCTGGGTACGCTCAATTCTGCCCATTACATTGAAACTGCTGGTTTAAATACAGTTGCAGTTAAAGATGTCGATTTGGACGACCTCGAGAATGTTGATTCTTTTGCGTTTCTCGATGACGAAGGTTTTAACTGGAACGATGATATTAATAAAACCATTAACTTGTTGAGAAAGAAAAATATGACAGTAGTGGTTGCCAATACCGATATTAATTATCCGGTTAGTCAAAACGATATTTCAGTCGCGGTGGGCAGTCTGGCCGACATGGTTGAAAAAATTATCGGAAAAATGTTTATCAGGTTCGGAAAACCCGACGCTCAAATGTTCCTGCTTGCTTATGAAAGGGCGTTGCTTGATATTAACCGATTAAAGAGAAACGAAATCCTGATGGTTGGCGATACATTGTTTACGGATATTATTGGAGGCAACAAATTTGGTCTGGACACGGTTTTGGTTTTATCGGGAAACACTTTGCCTGATATGGCAATGATTCGAATCAGCAGTTCAGGAATTATTCCAACATATATTTGTGAAACGGCAGTAGTAGGCTAAAAAAAAGCTGCCCACCTTTCGGCAAACAGCTTTTTTTAAGATGTGTAATTTAAACTTTTACAGTTTTTTGCTGGCATGGTGTACTGTTTTAATAATTTGGGCGCCAACTTTATATGGATCTGCATTTGAAGCCGGGCGACGATCTTCCAAACGTCCTTTCCATCCGTTTTCAACAGTTCCAATCGGGATGCGAATCGAGGAACCACGGTCGGAAACTCCGTAGCTGAAATCGTTAATCGAGGCGGTTTCGTGTTTTCCGGTTAAACGCTGGTCATTATAAGCTCCATAAACATCAACATGTGCTTTTATATTTTTTCCAAATTCTTCGCATATCGCATTAAATACCTTTTGGTCGCCGCAAGTCCTCATTAAACCATTTGAGAAGTTGGCATGCATACCCGAACCGTTCCAGTCAAGGTCTTTGCCCAGCGGTTTCGGATGCCATTCCACATCTACCCCGTATTTTTCGGCAGTTCTTTCCATTAAAAAGCGTGCTACCCAAATCTGGTCGCCTGAATTTCGGGCGCCTTTGGCAAAAATCTGGAATTCCCATTGTCCGGCTGCTACTTCGGCATTGATTCCTTCGATATTTAACCCGGCTTCAAGGCACATATCGAAATGTTCTTCAACTATATTGCGGCCAAAAGCTTTCGAACCTCCAACTCCACAATAGTATGGACCTTGAGGAAGCGGAAAGCCGCCTGCGGGGAAACCTAACGGAAGCCTGGTTTGTGGGTCATACAGAAAATATTCCTGTTCGTAACCAAACCAGAAATCATCGTCTTCTTCCTCAATATGCGCACGGCCGTTGGTAGAGTGGGGTGTTCCATCGGCATATAATACCTCGGTCATTACAAGGTATGCGTTTTTGCGATCCGGATCGGGGCAAACAAAAACAGGTTTCAATAAAAGGTCAGATTTTCCTCCCTCGGCCTGGTTGGTTGAAGAACCATCGAACGACCAAACAGGACAATCTTCCAGTTTCCCACTGAAGTTTGCCTCAACACGGGTTTTCGCCCTTAATTGCTGGGTTGGAACAGAACCATCCAGCCAAATGTATTCCAATTTTGATTTCATGTTGTAATAATTTATGATTAAAAATAGATAATTTCTTTTTTTCTGATACAAAAATAGATTTAAATGAAATTTATGAAACTGGATTTGTGACATTTTGTAAAAAATTAATACAAAATTTACATTAAAATTATAGTTTTTAGCGATACCCCAGACGTAAATATACCATTTTCGAAGAATTTAGTAATATTTGTAAAAATAGTATATTTTAAAATGGGTATGGTTTCAAATTTTATACCTTATTTTATTTAGATACCCTGAAAATTAGTGTTTCGGGTAATTTCAACAGGCATAAATTAAAAACGTTTTTTTTATACGTCAGTAATTAAACAAGATATCTGTTGTCATATTCGTTAAACATTTTAAGTTTTAAAACTTATCATCTTTAATTGTGTTTTTTGTACTTGTATTAATTAAAAAAATTAATTTCAACAACATGAATGTAAACAGACGCAATTTTATTAAAACAGGCGGCGCTGTTGTTGCCGGAAGTATGGTTTTACCTCCGTTTATGCAGTCGTGCCATAAATTACAAATTTCAGAAAACGTGAAAAGTTATTTAGATCATTTCGAAGTTTCGGCAGAAATGTTGCAAAAAGTGGTTGCAGCAGCAATGAGTAAAGGCGGCGATTATGCCGATCTGTTTTTCGAACACAAAATTTCAAACAACATCGGTTTGCAGGATGGCAAGGTCAACCGGGCATCTTCAAACATCGATTTTGGGGTGGGCATCAGGGTGCTAAAAGGCGACCAAACCGGTTATGCTTACTCCGAAAATGTAAGTCTGGACGATATGCTGAATGCGGCAAAAATGGCTGCAAGCATTGCCAATGAAAATGCCACTTTCAAAACAGGTGAGTTAACTGAAAAAATTCCTTCGGGATATTACAAAATAGTCCGGCAATGGGAAGATGTTTCGGTTAAAGATAAGGTGCCTTTTGTTCAGAAAATCAATGACAAGGTATTTGAACTGGATGAAAAGGTAATCAAGGTAAATGCATCATTAAATGACGAAACCAGCTACATTCTTTTTTATAATTCTGAAGGCCGGTTAACTTACGATTATCGTCCGATGGTCAGTTTTAGCGCATTTTGTATCATGCAAAAAGGCGATAAAATAGAAAATGGTTATTCAGCCCGTTCATTCAGAAAAGGTTTCGAATGGATGGACGATAATCTTGTTGCAGAAATAGCAAAAGAAGCAGTTGACAGGACCAACATTTTATTTGAAGCCACAAAACCAAGGGCGGGCGAAATGCCTGTTGTAATGGGTGCTGGTGGTTCAGGAATTTTGCTTCACGAAGCTATTGGTCATACTTTTGAAGCCGATTTTAACAGGAAAGGAACTTCGATTTTTAGCGATAAAATGGGTAAAAAAGTAGCCGAAAGTTTTATCAATATCATCGATGACGGAACACTTGAAAATAATCGCGGTTCGATAAACATCGATGATGAGGGAAATGATGTTGAAAAAACTTACCTCGTAAAAGACGGTGTTTTAAACAGTTATATCCACGACCGGATTAGTTCAAATTTTTATAAGGTAAATCCAACAGGAAACGGACGGAGGGAATCTTTCCGCGATATTCCGCTGCCCCGCATGCGCGCAACTTACATGGAACCCGGGCCACATTCAAAAGATGACATTATCTCGAATGTGGATTACGGCGTTTATGTCGATAATTTTAGCAATGGACAGGTGCAAATTGGTGCCGGAGACTTTACATTCTTTGTAAAATCGGGTTACCTGATTGAAAAGGGAAAACTGACCCGACCCATAAAAGACATTAATATTATTGGTAATGGCCCGCAGGCACTGGCCGATATTTCGATGGCTGCCAACGATTACCTGATTGACAATGGTACATGGACCTGTGGTAAAAACGGACAATCGGTGCCGGTTACCTGTGGTTTGCCAACGGTTTTGGTTAAGAAATTAACGGTTGGAGGGACAAATGCATAGGTAGTTCAGAGTTCAGAGTTTAGAGTTCAGAATTAGGGTTTAAAGTTCAAAAGTGAAAAGAAATGACAAAAGAAGAAAAATATACATTGGCAAAGTGGGCTATGAATTATGCCCTCGAAAAAGGAGCACAGCAGTCAAGTGTAAGTATTTCGAACAGCCGGAGCAGCAGCGTTGAAGTTCGCGGGGAAAAAATAGACAAACTGGAACAGGCTATTCAGAGTGGGCTTACCATCAGGTTATATGTGGATAATAAATACTCTGCACATTCAACCAACCGGTTAAAAAAAGAAGAATTGGCAAGATTTATTGAACAGGCAATTGAAGGAACACGATTTTTATCGGAAGACGAATTCCGCACCCTTCCTGAACCTGAGTTGTATTACAAAGGAGATAAGGGAAATCTTTTAACACTCGATTCCAATTTCAGCAAAGTTGATCCGCAGAAAAAAATTGAACTCGCATTTGCCGTTGAAAAGGAAGTTTTGGGAAAAGACGACCGAATGATTTCTGTTTCGACCGGATATTATGATGGACTGGAGGAAAGAGTAATGGTTACCAGCAACGGTTTCGAAGGTGACAGTGCCAATTCGACTTTTGGTTTGTATGGTTCTGTTTCGGTAAAAAGTGATGAAGCCCGCCCAGAATCGAGTTGGAGTGAAAGTGCGATTTTCTTTGATAAACTCAAAAAAGATAGTATCGGTACAACTGCTTTAAACAGGGCAATCAGCAAAATTGGCCAGCAAAAAATCGGATCCGAGAAAATGACCATGATTGTTGAAAACAAACAGGTTGGGCGCATATTCAGCCCACTTATTCAGGCGCTAAACGGTTCGGCAATTCAACAAAAAAATTCATTTTTAATTGACAAACTGAACCAAAAAGTAGCATCCGAAAAATTGACGTTAACTGACGATCCGTTTATCGTTTCCGGGCGTGGTTCACGGTTATTTGATGGCGAAGGGCTTGCTACAAAAAAACGTACTGTTTTTGAAAAAGGGGTTCTGAAAACTTATTACATTGATACTTATTACGGCAAAAAACTGGAGATGGAACCAACCAGTGGAAGCACTACTAATTTAGTTTTCGAAACTGGGTATAAAGATTTGCAGGGTTTGGTTGGAACCGTTAAAAAAGGAATTCTGGTTACCGGTTTTAATGGTGGAAATACAAATGGCTCAACCGGCGATTTTTCATTCGGGATTGAAGGATTCCTGATTGAAAACGGGGCAATTGTTCAACCGGTTTCCGAAATGAACATCACCGGAAACATGAAGGAACTTTGGTCTAACATTGGCGAAATAGGGAACGACATTAATGAAAGTTCTTCCTGGTTAACTCCTTCGATTGTTTTTGAGGGTGTTGATTTTAGTGGGATTTAAGACTTTGTATTTCAAATTCTTTTCCCTACTTTTGCGGTTAGTTAATTTTAAGCTGTTGTTATTTAACGCAATGCTGCGGCT
>Ga0210024_1003897_pt1 | contig 11995 bp, 11 predicted proteins | sample CryGeymeta201525_FD_183988 | JGI IMG/M metagenome (GOLD analysis project Ga0210024, IMG submission 183988) | Groundwater microbial communities from Crystal Geyser aquifers in Utah, USA - Crystal Geyser metaG 2015-25 (SPAdes) (version 2) | ecosystem: Environmental > Aquatic > Deep subsurface >... | reverse complement strand
GGTAGGCCAGATCGGGGCCGAGCAGGTAATGGTTGACCAGATAACTGGAGCCGGAAGCGATGGTCAGCACAAAGGTGGTGGCCGCGCCCATGCTCAAGGAGGTTTCCAGTTTTTTGGAAACCCCCATGAACGGGCACAGCCCGAGAATCTTGACCATCACGATGTTATTGACGAACACCGTGCCGATCACGATCAAAAAGTATTCAGACATTGCGAAAATGTGCCGATAGTGCAAAAAAGAGGGGCGGATTATGCGCCCGTTTGGGGGGTGCATCAACCGCGCGAAGGCTATATCCATATAACCGGAAGCGGCTGCCGAAGGCCTGTGCTAGAGTGGGAAAGAAGGAGAAAAGTGGCGTGGCCAAAACCAGTCAGCAAATCCTCGACAAGCTGAAAATCAGCGGCCGGTTGCCCTCGCCGAAGGGGGTCGCGCTGCAAGTCATCGAGCTCACCCAGCGCGACGAGGTGACCAACCACGACTTGGTGCGCCTGATTGGCGCCGATCCGGCGTTGAGCCAGCGCGTGGTGAAGGCGGCCAATACTCTGCTGGGGCATGTGTCGCGCCCGGTGGTGACCATCCATGATGCGGTCACGGTGCTGGGGATGCGTGCGCTGCGCCAGTTGGTGCTGGGGATCGCCCTTGTCGCCGACTACCGGCACGGTCCCTGCGCCCGTTTCGATTACACCCACTTCTGGTATCACTCCCTGCTGACCGCCATTGCCGCGCGCCAATTGGCGCAACGGGCCAATCTGATGGCGGTGGAAGAGGTTTTTGTGCTGGGCCTGCTCGGGCAGATCGGCCAACTGGCGTTGGCGACCGTCTATCCGCAGCCGTTCAGCGCCTTGCTGGAACACGGCGACACGGAAGAATCTCTGCGCGAAGGGGAGCGCGGGCAGTTCGATTTCGATCATGCCGAAGTTTCTGCCGCGATGCTGGCGGACATGCACTTCCCCGTGATGTTCCAGAATCTGGCGCGCGACTACCGCTCGCCGCAGACGAGCAAAGCGGCTGAAGGCACACGCGAATGGCAATTATTGCGCACCCTCAATCTGGCCGGACTGCTGGCCGTGTCTGGCTGGCAAGCGATGCGGCCCGTCCGCCCCAGGTTGGTTCTGTGCGTCGCGCCGCAGCGGAATTGGCGATCGAGGAAAGCGAGCTGCTGGAAGCGGCGGCGGTCTGCGCGCGCGAAATGCAGGAGTGGACCAGCCTGTTTGGCATGGGCCATCTGCACCTGCCCGATCTGGCTTCATTGTTCGGGTTGGGAGACGAAACGCTGCAGCCGGGTGATCCCTTGCCTTATGCGCCCGGTCTGCATGATTACAAGATGCGCGTGCTGTTGGTCGAAGATGATCGCGCGATGCGCGCCATGGTTGAACAGTGGCTGACGGTGGCCGGACATCGCGTCAGTCTGGCACAGGACGGCGCCGAGGCGCTGAAGATGGCGGAACTGCATCGGCCGCAAGTGGTGATCACCGACTGGGTCATGCCGCAGATGGACGGTATCGCCCTGTGCCGCGAATTGCGCCGCACGCCAGCGCATCGCAATACCTATCTGATCGTGATGACGGCCGAGTCATTGCCGGACAAGCTGGTCGAAGCGTTCGAGGCAGGCATCGACGATTACCTGACGAAACCGCTGACACCCAAGCTGTTCTTCGCCCGCCTGCGCGCGGCACAACGCGTGGTGCAGTTGCAGGAAGAACTGGCGTTCGACCGCGAACAATTGGTGCGTTTTTCCAATGAATTGTCCGCCGCGAACAAACGCCTGCAACAGCAGGCCCTGAGCGATGCGCTGACCGAATTGCCAAATCGCCGCTTCGCCATGGAACGGCTGGAGCAGGAGTGGGCGCTCACGCGACGCGGGGAGCGGGCGCTGTCCTGCATGATGCTCGACATCGACCACTTCAAGAAAATCAACGACACTTTTGGCCATCAACTGGGTGATGAGGCGTTGAAACAGGTGGCGGATGCCCTGCGCAAGACGGCGCGCGCGCAGGATGTTGTGTGCCGCTACGGCGGCGAAGAGTTTCTGGTGGTCTGCCCGGACACGGGCGCGACAGCGGCCTATCAGGCGGCGGAACGCATGCGCGTCGCCGTGGAGTCGCTGCGCATGTCGGCGCCGGACGGCCAGCACGTGCCGCTCACCCTCAGCATCGGCGTGGCGGAAAAAGGCGAAGGAATAGCCGACATGAGCGCACTCATCAACCGCGCCGACGGCAGTCTGTACGCCGCTAAAACACAAGGACGCAACCGCACCGTGCTCAACGCTTGACGGCGTCCGCCGCTTCCTTCACCAGCGCCTGTCCGCGATAGATCAGCCCGCTGTAGATCTGCACCAGCGCGGCGCCCGCCTGCATTTTCTCCCGCGCGTCTTTTCCGCTGAGTATTCCGCCCGCGCCGATGATCGGCAGCGCGCCCTGTAACTCGGCGGCGAGCTGACGAATCACGGCGGAGGATTTTTCGCATACCGGCGCGCCGGAGAGCCCGCCGGTTTCGTTGCCGTGCGGCAGACTCTCCACGCCGTCGCGCGCCAGCGTGGTGTTGGTGGCGATCACGCCGTCAATGTGATGCTTGATAAGCAACGCGGCAATCTGTTTGATTTGTTCGTTATCCAGGTCGGGTGCGATCTTCACGGCCAGCGGCACATATTTGCCGTGCTGTTGCGCAAGCTTTTCCTGCTCCGCTTTCAGTTGGCCGAGTAATCCATCCAGTTCGTCGCCGCCCTGCAACTGGCGCAGATTCTTGGTGTTGGGCGAGGAGATGTTGATCGCGACGTAGCTCGCGTGCGCATACACTTTGCGCAGACAGGTGAGGTAATCGTCGGCGGCCTTTTCGATGGGAGTATCCGCGTTCTTGCCGATATTGATGCCGAGGACGCCGCTGAATTGCGCGCGCCTGACGTTTTCAACCAGCGCATCCGCGCCGTGGTTGTTGAAGCCCATGCGGTTGATGATGGCCTGCGCTTCGGGGATGCGGAACAGGCGCGGGCGCGGGTTGCCGGGTTGCGCGCGCGGGGTGACGGTGCCGATCTCGATGAAGCCGAAGCCGAGCGCTGCCAGACCGTTGATGCATTCGCCGTTTTTGTCCAGCCCGGCGGCCAGCCCGACCGGGTTGGGAAAGGTGATGCCCATCACCGTGCGAGGATCAGGTGCGGGCTGCGGGATCAGGCGCGACAGGCCGAGGCAGTAGGCGGTGTTAAGCGTGGTCAGGGTGGCGTCGTGCGCGGTTTCCGGGTCGAGCGAGAACAGCGCGGGGCGCAGCAGGTTGTAGGGATTCATTTTTTGGCCACGACGGAAACAGGGAAGGGTTTTTTCGGGAACAGCTCGGCGCGTGTCTTGCCGCGCCAGGCTTCGGCAATGACATCGCCCAGTTGCAGGCAGAGCAGGCCGAACAGGGCGAAGCCGAGCTGGGTGTAAGCAAACCCCGTTTGCAGGATGAGGCGGCCGCCGCCGAGGGTAAAGGCATAGGTCAGCAGATTGCCGACGATCAGACCGGAGAGTACGGCAGTCAGCACCCGGCCCCAGTCGCCCCGCGCCAGCCCGTCAAAGATGCTGCTTTCGTGCCACAACCCCTGCAGCCCGGCCAGCAACAACAGCGGCGCCGGCCACAGCAATCCGCTGCCGGGCCACACACTGCCCACGGTCAGGCCGAGCAGCGCCAGGGTCAGCAGCGCGAGGGTAAAAAACTCGCGCGAGGCAAAGCGCGGCGCGGGCCAGCCCGCCAGCAGTTTCAGCAGCGGCGCGGAACGACCGAGGGCGGCGCGCAACAGCAGCACGGCGGGCGCAAGCAGGGCGAACAGCAGGGTTTGCAGCAGACCGCCGGTGAAATTGTGGCTGGCGGGAATGAGCCAGCTTTCGGCGAATACATTGAGATAGGCGAGCAACCAGCCGAGCGGCGCACTCGCCGCGGCGAGCGCCAAGTAATAGCCGCGTTGCTGGCGCAGCAGCCGCTGCCCGCCGCGCAGTCCGGGCAGCCAGTCAGCCAGAAACAGCAACAACACGGCGGTGGCGAGGACCCAGCCCAGCGGTGCCAAGGGCATTGTCTCGGCGGCGAGCCAGTCCGGCAGTGCCTCGGCGAGCAGGCGCGCCAGCAGCGGCAGGAACAACACGGCGGCGACGAAAAATCCCAGACGGCTTAGCATGATTGCAGTTCCTCATCGGTTAATGGCGTCCAGCTGCCGTTGCGCAGTCCCTGCAAAGGACGGAAATTGGCTTTGTATCGCATCTTGCGCGAGGCGCGAATCCAGTAGCCCAGATACAGATACGGCAGTTGCAGTTTGCGGCACAGCTCGATCTGCCACAGCACATTGAACGTGCCGAAGCTGGCCTGCGCGATGTCCGGGTCGTAAAAGGTATAGACCGCCGAGAGGCCGTCGTCCAGCACATCGATCACGCTCACCATGCGCAGCACACCGCGATCGCGGAATGCCACCAACATACTGTCCACCTGGCTTTGCAGCAGAAAGTTGCGGTACTGCTCCAGCGTGTCATCGGCCATGCTGCCGCCGTCGTGGCGGGTTTTTTGATAGCGCTGGTAGAGGGCGAAATATTCCGGTTTATCCTGCAACGGCAACAGATCGACCTGCAAGCCGTGATGGCGCTGCCAACTGCGGCGCTGTGCCCGTGTCGGCGCAAACTGATCGACCGCGACGCGCGCCGGCACGCACTGCTGGCAGGCGTCGCAACGCGGGCGATAGGTGAACGTGCCGCTGCGGCGAAAACCGTGCCGTACCAGTTCTCCATACACCTTGGGGGTGATCAGAAAAGCCGGCGTGGCCACCTGCGAGCGCGCCTCCAGCCCGGCCAGATAACTGCACGGATAGGGTGCAGTGAGATAAAGCTGCAGAGTGGAGAGCGGAATGTCGTTGAGCAGGCTCATCGGAACAGGTCGGGATCGAAGCGAAAGTCGCTTACGGGCGTGCAGTTTATCAATTCCTGTACGCGGGCGACGAATTCCGTGCGCGGGATCGCGCGCGCGCCGAGCGAGGCCAGATGCGGGGTGTGCATCTGGCAGTCGATCAGGCTGTTGTCGCCATACCGGCGCTGCCATTGCGCGGCGAGATGGGCGAGCGCAATTTTGGACGCGTCGCGGCGGCGGCTGAACATCGACTCGCCGTAAAACATCGCGCCGATATGTACGCCATACAGACCACCCGCCAGTTCGCCGTCCATCCACACTTCCGCCGAGTGGGCATAGCCCTGCCGATGCAGCGCGCCATATGCCGCGATCATCTCGTCCAGAATCCAGGTGTCGCCGCCTTCCCCATCGCGCGGCGCGGCGCAGGCGCGCATCACCTGCTCGAAAACGGTGTCGGTGCGGATTTCGTAGATGTGCCGGCGCAAGGTTTTGCGCAGCGATTGGGAAATACGAAACTCGGCGGGGAACAGCACCATGCGCGGATCGGGACTCCACCACAGAATCGGATCGCCGGGGCCAAACCAGGGAAAGATGCCGCGCCGATAAGCCGCCAGCAGCCGTCCCGGCGACAAGTCGCCGCCGGTGGCGAGCAGGCCGTTGGGTTGGTGCAGCGCATGTTCGACCGGCGGGAAAGGCATGGCGTGCGAGGATACGTCGCATGGCGAAGAAGTTCAATTCCATATTGCCGCTCACGCCATGCATTGGCGGGCGGGATATAGACCTTTTGGCATATAGGCAGCGGGCGCGATCTGTGCTTATATTGCGCGGGGATGTTGGTTAAATCAGTCGGGAAAACGGGGGCGGTGTTGGGTTTATTTGGCAAAAAGTCGGATCATCCGCTGGCGGAAATCAAGTCTGCGCAAGCTTTGCTGGATGACATTCCGAAAAGTGATTCGCTCAGGGCGTTGCAGGAAATCAGCGACTGGGCAGAGGCGATCTGCGAGCGGGCGGATGATTTTCGCCTCGATCACCAGTGGGCGGTGTTGCGCCTGTTTGACCAGGCGGCGCAAGCCCATCTGCGCAAGCTGCAGCATGATTATTTTGCCCCGCAACCCCTGTCGCATTTCCAGGAAAACCGCCTGTGGGGGCTGCTCGACACTTACTACACGCGCAGCGAGGCCTGTCATTTCGATGTCCTGTCGCGCTATCGCGACGGCGCCAGGGGGGCGGCCTCGATCAAGCAGGAGGTGCCCCTGCTGTGCGCGCGCGGCATCCATGCCATTATTGGACGCCTGAAAATGGCAGGCGCGCGCTACGCCATGGTCGATCCCGCGTTGTGGCACCGTCTGGCGGCGTATTACACCCTGGCCCAGTCGCACGAGGGACTGGCTGAGCCGGTCATGCTTTACCCCGGCACCAATACCAGCGTGGGCGAATTGTTTGCCGTGCTGGTGCTTTGGTATGGAAGCAGCGCGGGCAGTTTAAGCCCGATGCAGGAGCATATCGCCGAACGCCTGTTTGCCGCGCTTGGCAAAGGGGCCGCCGTTTCCCGTTCCTATGCCGGAACCGAGTTGTTCGCCGTCGATATGGCCCAGCCGACTCCGCCGATGCGCGCCACTGTCAGCGCGACCATCCACCCCGGTTTGCGTTTTGTCGCGGCGGACGGCGTCCGCCAGCTGCTGGCCGATATGCTGAAGACACTGGACAAGGGCATTATTCCCGACGGCTTGAATTTATACGGCGCCCGTTACGAGGTGGAGCAGGTGCGGGATATTGCACAGCGCCTGCTGCAAAGCCTGACGTTGCCGCCGCCGACGCGGCGCACCCCCCGGCGCAAGATCAAGGTCAATCTCAAAGTCGCCAACGGATTCAGCCAGATGCTGGAGCGCTCCGATGTCGGGCTGAGTTTTGGCGCGGAAGAAAGCGAAGTGTGGGAGATTGAGGATATCAGCGCCACCGGCTTCAGAAGCGTGTTGCCGGTCGCGCGGGCGGGCGGGGTGCGCATCGGCACCCTGCTGGGCAGCCAGCCGGAGGGGATATCGCACTGGGGGGCGGGCGTGGTGCGGCGCTTGAGCCGCGATCTCGAAGGCAATTTGCATATCGGCATCGAAGTGTTGAGTCCGCGCATTGTCGGCGTGCCCTTGCTCGACGCGGCCAGCTCCGCCGAAACCGGCATGCAGATCGGCATCTATCTGAATCGCCCGCACGACAGCAGCGGCGAGGCGTGGTTGTTGCAGAAACAGGATGCGTTCGTTCCCACGCGCAGCCTCAAGATGCAGGTGGAAGGAAAGGAATATCTGCTGTTGCCGCTGGCGCTGGTAGAGCAGGGCGCGGACTACGATCTGGCGCGATACCGCATGATGGAGCAGGATGGCAGCAACGAAGAATGATGTTGAAAACCCGTCCGCCACGGCTCGTCACAGATGCGCACGGATGAAACGCAGGCTTTGAATCGGCGACGGGTCGCGCCAATCCGCAGTGGCGGCTACCGGTTTAGGGTGATCTGTCGTGCCAGCCACCCGCTGATGTCGCGGATTTCCTCGGGGCACAGGGTGTGCTGTATCGGGTATTCGTGCCACTCGATCGCGCATCCGAGCCGTTGCAGGCGGGCAGCGGACTGCTTGCCCAGCGAATAGGGAACAACCGAATCCAGCGTGCCGTGCGCCATGAAGACCGGCGTGTCCCGCGCGGTGCTGATATCGGTGGCGCGGGTGGCGTCTGCCAGCGGCAGATAGGTTGACAGCGCCAGGATTCCGCCCAGATTTTCCCTTGCATGGAGTCCGCAGTGGAGGGCGACCGCCCCGCCCTGGGAAAATCCCGCCAAAAAAATGCGCGCCGGCGCAATACCGCGCGCCACTTCCCGGGCGATCAGTTTTTCGATCTCGCGGCGCGAAGCGGCGATCCCTGCCGCATCCTGTTTCGCATCGATCTCGCTGCCGGCGATGTCATACCAGGCCGGCATCACGTAGCCGCCATTGATCGTGACCGGGCGTTGCGGCGCGTGCGGAAAGATGAAGCGCATCGCCTGCGGCAAATACAGCGCCTGTGCCACCGGCACGAAATCATCGCCGCTGGCGCCCAGTCCGTGCAACCAGATGATGCTGTGGCGGGGATCGGGCCCGCTGTCGAGCGTGATGTGGGGGAGGAGTTCGCTCATGTCCAATTCTGTAGTCGGTTTTGCCCAAAAAACTTGGTCACGCGGAGACGCGGAGGGCGCGGAGAAATTCAACAAAAAATGAAACGAACCTCTTGCCTTTTGGCAAAGTGCATTGGCTTGCTCCGCGCCCTCCGCGTCTCCGCGTGAGTCAGATTCTGATTCAGGGTGCCGGAATGATCTCGCGCAGCAACTGGAAGATTTCGCGGTAGGCCTTCGGCGGCTTCGCCAGTTCCTTTTCTTTCTGCGCATTGCGGATCAGCGCGCGCAGGCGTTGCGCGTCGGCTTGCGGATATTGCGCGAGCAAGGTGGTCAGTGCGGCACTGTCTTCCAGCAGACGGTCGCGCCATTGTTCGACCTGGTGCAGCCAGGCCGTGTGCTCGCGCGAGGTGCCGTTCCACGCGTCCAGCTTGGCCAGAATCGGCGCGGTCTCGACTTCGCGCATCAGCTTGCCGATGTATTGCAGCTGGCGTTTTTGCGCGCCGAACTTGGTGATGCGTTTGTAGTCGGCCAGCGCTTCGAGCAGGGCTTCCGGCAAGTCGAGTGCGCGCCATTTGTCCTTGGGCAATTCGGTCAGTTGTTTGCCCAGGTCTTGCAGATCATGCATCTGTTTTTTGATTTTGGTCTTGCTGGGAGGCAGTACCTGCTCCAGGTCTGTAGTGGTATCGGATGGGTTCATCATGGCTGCCGGGGTCTGTCGCGATGTTGGTATGATAGCGCCCCTGCCGTCCCCGTCCGACTGAAAATTTTATGCCCACCTCTGTCAAAAACCGCGAAACTGCGCCGGATGCCTTGCGCGAACTGGCTGCCGACATTATCGCTTACGCGCGCAAGCAGGGCGCTTCGGCCAGTGTTGCCGAAGTGTCGGCCGGTCTCGGGCAATCGGTCAATGTGCGCCAGGGCGAGATCGAAACGATCGAATACAACCGCGACAAAGGACTGGGCGTGACGGTTTATCTGGGGCGGCGGCGCGGCCACGCGAGCACCTCGGATTTTTCGCGCCAGGCGATGCGCGACACGGTGCAGGCGGCGCTGAACATCGCGCGCTTCACCGCCGAGGATGATTGTGCCGGTCTGCCGGAGGAAGCGCTGTTGGCGCGCGAATGGCCGGATCTGGATCTGTATCACCCGTGGCCGCTCGATGTGGCGCAGGCCGTCGAGCTGGCGCGCGAGTGCGAGAGCGCCGCCTTCGCCGCCGACCGCCGCATCGTCAATTCCGAGGGCGCCAGCGTCAGTCTCGGCAGCGGCAGTTTCGTGCTGGCGAACAGTCTTGGCTTCAACGGCGGCTACGCCTCGTCGCGCCACAGCGTGAGCTGTTCGGTGATCGCCGGCAAAGGTGCCGCGATGCAGCGCGACTACTGGTACAGCACGGCGCGCCATCCTGCCGACATTCTCAAAGTGGAAGAGATCGGGCGCATCGCCGCCGAACGCACCGTGCGCCGTCTCAAGGCGCGCAAGCTGCCGACCCTGCAGTGCCCGGTGCTGTTCGAGGCGCCGGTGGCGGCCAGCCTGTTCGGACATTTTGTCGGCGCGGTCAGCGGCGGCAGCCTGTACCGCAAATCCTCATTCCTGCTCGACCATCTGGAGCAGCAAGTGTTTTCCGGAATCGTTCACATCGATGATGTGCCCGACATTGCGCGCGGTCTCGGTAGTAGCCCGTTCGACAACGAAGGCGTGCGCACGCAACGCCGCGCCATCGTCGCGGAGGGCGTGCTGCGCGGCTATTTCCTCTCCAGCTACAGCGCGCGCAAGCTGGGCATGCAGACCACCGGCAACGCCGGCGGTACGCACAATCTGCTGGTGCGCCCGGGCGGGCAGGATTTTGCCGCACTGGTGCGCCAGATGGGGCGCGGACTGATTGTCACCGAACTGCTCGGGCACGGGGTGAATGCGGTGAGCGGCGACTACTCGCGCGGCGCGGCCGGCTTCTGGGTCGAGCACGGCGAGATCCAGTATCCGGTGGAGGAAATTACCATCGCCGGCAATCTGAAAGAGATGTACCGGGGCATCATCGCGCTCGGCAACGACGTGATGGTGCAGGGCGCGCGCCGCTGTCCGTCGGTGCTGATCGAGCGCATGGCGGTGGCGGGACAAGCGTAACTCGCTGCGGAGTCAAGGGCGACTTGAGTGCTGACGCCTTGTTATTGAGGGCGTGATAAAATGCGCGCCTTTTCCGTTCACCCTTAATTTTGGAAGGCCGTCCATGTTCTCGCGCAAAAACACCCTTGCCATTGTCGATCCCGATCTGTGGGGGGCGATGCAGAAAGAAAACGCCCGTCAGGAAGATCACATTGAGCTGATCGCCTCGGAAAACTACACCAGCCCGGCGGTGATGGAGGCGCAGGGCAGCCAGCTCACCAACAAGTATGCCGAAGGCTATCCCGGCAAGCGCTATTACGGCGGCTGCGAGTATGTCGATATCGCCGAACAAATGGCGATCGACCGCGCCAAGGCGCTGTTCGGCGCGGAGTATGCCAACGTGCAACCGCACTCCGGTTCGCAGGCGAATCAGGGCGTTTATGTCTCCGTGTTGAAACCGGGCGACACCATTCTCGGCATGAGCCTGGCGCACGGCGGCCATTTGACCCACGGCGCCTCGGTGAATATTAGCGGCAAGCTGTACCACGCCGTGCAGTATGGTCTGAACGACAAGGAAGAGATCGACTACGACCAGGTGCAGGCGCTGGCGAACGAACACAAGCCGAAGATGATCGTGGCGGGGGCTTCCGCATATTCGCTGGTGATCGACTGGAAACGTTTCCGCGCCATCGCCGACAGCGTCGGCGCGTATCTGTTTGTCGATATGGCGCACTACGCCGGACTGGTGGCGGCGGGTGTGTACCCGAGCCCGGTCGGTATCGCCGACTTCGTTACCACTACCACCCACAAAACCTTGCGCGGCCCGCGCGGCGGCATCATCATGGCCAAGGCGGAACATGAAAAGGCACTCAATTCGGCCATTTTCCCCGGCATCCAGGGCGGCCCGCTGATGCACGTGATCGCCGCCAAGGCGGTGGCGTTCAAGGAGGCGGCGAGCAAGGAGTTCAAGACCTACCAGATGCAGGTGGTGGCCAATGCGCGGGTGATGGCCAAAGTGTTGACCGAGCGCGGCCTGCGCATCGTCTCCGGACGCACCGACAGCCATCTGTTCCTGCTTGATTTGCAAGCCAAGCACATCACCGGCAAGGAAGCCGAGGCGGCGCTCGGTCGCGCCCATATCACCGTCAACAAAAACGCCATCCCGAACGATCCGCAAAAACCGTTTGTGACCAGCGGCATCCGCATCGGTACGCCGGCGATGACCACGCGCGGCTTCAAGGAGCTGGAAGCGGAGAAATTGGCGCATCTGGTTGCCGATGTGCTGGACGCGCCGAATGACGACGCGGTGATCGCGCGGGTGGCGGGCGAAGTGAAGAAGCTGACCGCGCGATTCCCGGTGTATGGGGTGTAATCAGGATTTGGGATCAAGGATTCAGGATTCGGCGGGCGTAACGGTTTACCCGAATCCGGCATCCAGAATCCCGATGCCACGAACCTATGAAATGTCCCTTCTGCAAAGGTAACGACACCCAGGTGATCGACACGCGCGAGAGCGACGAGGGCGACAGCATCCGCCGCCGCCGCCGCTGCCTGTCGTGCGACAAACGCTTCACCACTTACGAGACGGTGGAGTTGCGCATGCCGCAGGTGGTCAAGCAGAACGGTATGCGCAGCGAATTCGACGCGGAAAAGTTGCGCACCAGTTTCAGCCGCGCGCTGCATAAGCGCCCGGTGCCGACCGAGCTGGTCGATGCGGCCATCGACCACGTCACGCAAAAGGTGTTCGCCTTCGGCGAGCGCGAGATCGGTTCGCGCCAGATCGGCGAGCTGGTGATGAAGGAGTTGTTGAAGCTGGACAAGGTCGCCTACATCCGCTTCGCCTCGGTGTACAAGAGTTTCCAGGACGTGGACGACTTTACCGACGCGGTGGATGCGGTGCGCAA
>Ga0210024_1003893_pt1 | contig 12003 bp, 10 predicted proteins | sample CryGeymeta201525_FD_183988 | JGI IMG/M metagenome (GOLD analysis project Ga0210024, IMG submission 183988) | Groundwater microbial communities from Crystal Geyser aquifers in Utah, USA - Crystal Geyser metaG 2015-25 (SPAdes) (version 2) | ecosystem: Environmental > Aquatic > Deep subsurface >... | reverse complement strand
CACTTTGGTATCACCGGTAATTATTTTTACTTCAGCCTCTTCAGTTGTTGCCTTTATTGACTGCATTATTTGCTCAAGTTCACCTAGAGGAAAACCTTCTTCTATAATTGCCGAGAGACTCAGATATAGGGGCGTGGCTCCGCTCATGGCTAAATCATTAACTGTGCCACAAACAGCCAACTTACCGATGTCTCCACCAGGGAAAAAGATGGGATTGACTACATAGCTATCAGTAGTGAAAGCCAAATGTCCACTGGCTTCAAAGATAGCGGAGTCATCCAATTTGTTCAACACAGGATTAGCAAGGAAAGGGAGAAATTTCTTCTCCACCAAATCGTGGCTGAGTTTGCCACCGCTGCCATGAGCCAGAAGGATAACCTCATTTTTTCGGGCCCTGTCATGAAAAGATAAATAGGAATTATTCATCTTTACTCCAGAGTCTTACCCTACTTTAAACTCCCATTGGCAGCAGATTTCCTCTTTGCTTTGTTTAGAAGGTAACTTTAGGTACTTTACTTTCATACTGGGATTAAAAAACTTAGCATACTCCTTATAGATCTCGGCATCCACCAGTTTGCAGATGGTTTCCTCTCTTCCCTCCCCTTCCTTTTCCAATGCCTCTAATGTTGGACAGCGAGTAATAGTAAGCACAGCATCATTTCTATTTATAATCTTCATACTATATTCAAGATTCCGAAACCAGGGGACCATCTGAAGAGCTTTCATAAGGGTAACGACATCATTTCCTTGGATTTTTAGTAATTTCACGAGCCTGTTCATTTCATACTTAACTTCCCTTTCCCAAGCCCGTATATCGCATAACAAAGCTTCCTCGTTGCTGACTCTTTCCTTAATAGCGAGATACCAAAATCCATCTATAGCTAAATATAGCCTGGAATATAACTTTAGTAATTCTATAAGAACATCTTTGGAGAAATCTTCAAATTTTATATCAGGGTTAAATTCCCCACTATAATCTTTCAATCCATTCATCTTGCTTTAAATTTGTATTTCTTATTTAGATGTTTTCTTTTCTGTGGCTTTCTAGCCACAAAATTGATAGTAGGCGGCACAAGCGCCTTCACTGGAGACCATGCAGGGACCTACAGGGCTTTCCGGAGTGCAAACCCTTCTAAAGAGCTTGCACTCAAGTGGTGTAGCTGCCCCCCGGATTACATCTCCACAGCGACATTCTTTTGGTTCCCTCACTGGCTTGTCATTGCGAGCAAAGCGAAGCAATCCCGAAAAAGCCTTTTCTGCATCGAAGCACTCATATTTCCTTTTTATCTTCAAACCACTTTGGGGTACAATTCCAATTCCTCGCCAGTTGGCTTCACCAGTCTCGAAAACCTCTTCCATCAATTGCAAGGCTTTCCTATTCCCCTCTGGTTTTACTCCGCGAAGATAAGCTATCTCCACTCTTGGCTGACCATTTTCAAATTGTTCTACCAGTTTATCAATGCATAGCAGGATATCCAATGGTTCAAATCCCGAGATAACACAGGCAACACCATAATTCTGCGGGATGAATTTATAAGGATAGGAACCAATTATGACGCTGACGTGTCCAGGGCAAATGATGCCGTCTAGCTTTACTTCGCCTAAACCGAGCAGTGCTTTCATCACTGGTGGAGTCAATTTGTTAAGGGACAGAACTTGGAAATTTTCTATTTTCTCTTGCTGTGCCTTAATTATGGAGGCAGCTATTGTTGGTGCCGTAGTCTCAAAGCCGATGCCAATAAAGATGACCGATTTCTTAGGATTGGCTTTAGCTATCTCTACGGCATCTGTGGTGGAATAAACTATTCGTATATCTGCCCCCTCAGCTTTTGCCTGTTGCAAGCTGGAGTAGCTACCAGGGACTCTCATCATATCCCCGAATGTGGTGATGATAACTTCGGGCAAGTGAGCCAGAGCGATGGACTTATCCAAATCAGCAGTTGCGGTAACACACACAGGACAGCCCGGCCCTGACCTCATTTCGACTGTCTTAGGAACTAATTGGCGAATTCCATATCGCAGTATGGCATGGGTATGCCCGCCACAGAATTCCATTAACCTGACGGGCTTGGTAGAGCGCCCAGCAATTCTTCCGGCTAATCCCTTAGCTAGCTTACTATCTTGATACTCATCAATGAACTTCACTTAGACTTACTATCTCCTCCAGGAGCTTCAGGGTCTCCTCCGCCTCAGCTTCATCAACGACTCCTATGGCATAGCCTGTGTGGAGCAGTACATAGTCACCTAGTTTTACTTCTGGGGTAAGCACAATGCTAACCCGGCGTTTCACCCCACCAATCTCTGCTTCAGCCTCATTGCCCTCTATGGAGACCACTTTTACCGGAATGGCAAGACACATGTTTATTCTTGCTTCCAGCCGGTCTTTTCGTAGACTTCTTGAAGTTCTCGCCGCCTCTTCTTTACCACATCCTGAACTTTCTTACCAATATCGGGTGAGGAGTATAAGAGAGCTATTTGATTTTTCTTATGCCACACAAGCACACGATCCCCCTCCCGTTCTATCCCGTAGCCTTCCTTCTCTTGCTCTTCAGTCAGCTTTATTTCCTGTTGTACTTCAGCCATTTATACCTCCTTAATCCTGAATCAAGTTCAGGACAAGTTTATTTTAACTTGCCACAGCGAAATTGGCAACGATTGCCTGTCCTAGGGAGATGCCGCCATCGTTGCAGGGCACTTGCTTATGTGTGAATACCTGGAAGCCGTTGTTTTCCAGCAAGTAAATTGTCTTTCGCAGCAATAATCGGTTCTGGAATACGCCACCGCTCAAAGCCACCTGCTTAATACCGGTTTTATTGGCTATAAGTTGGCACATTTCGTTTACTATTTGAGCCACGGTACTATGAAACTTGAACGATATCTTCCCAGGAGAAACGCCTCGTTTTAAGTCTGCGATTATAGCTGAAAGCAATTCACTCAGTTGCACAATTCTTATTCCTCCGTTTTCCATTATGATACGGTAGGGATAACTCTCCTTGCTGTCGGAGATTGCTTCGTCCTCTTCGCTTCGTTCAGAGCTTTGGCTCACGCGCTCCTCGCAATGACGAAAGGAAACCTCCGCGCATTGATGGGTATAGGCTGCCATTTCCAGTTCCACCGCAGCTTGTCCTTCATAATCTATTTCAGTTCTTATGCCTAATAGAGCTGATACAGCATCAAAGAGGCGTCCCATACTCGAAGTAAGCGGCGAGTTTATCTTTCTTTCCATTTGGCGCTTGATAATCTCTATTTCAGCCTCACTGACTTGTCCTGAACTTAATTCAGGAATAAAGGTTAGCCCTTGTTTTAAAGCACTTTCGCCTAACAGACTGAGAATATAGCCAATGGCAGTGCGGTAAGGTCTTTTTATAGCTAACTCCCCTCCGGGCAAAGGTAAGTATTCCAGATGTCCAGCTCTGGCAAAACTGTGATAGTCTGCCACCAAGAATTCGCTTCCCCAGATACATCCGTCAGTGCCCAGACCAGTGCCATCGAAGGCCACCCCAATAACTGGGGATTCTATCCTATTGTCAGCCATGCAACTAGCAATGTGGGCGTGATGATGCTGAACCGGAATTAAGTAGGGGCGAGCATGCTCGCCCCTACCGGAATCACCTAATTCCTGGGCATACTTGGTAGCAAGGTAATCGGGATGAAGGTCATAAGCAATAATCTCAGGCTCAATGCGAAATAGCCTTTTGTACAAGGAAATGGTGCTATTAAAGTGTTCCAGAGTTTCTATATTCTCCATATCGCCAATGTGCTGACTCACGAAAGCATAGTTATCTTTAGTTAAGCAAAAGGTATTTTTCATTTCAGCACCGCAACCCAGTATTTGTTTAGCCTTAAATGTAAGGTGAACGGGATATGGTGCGTAACTGCGAGCTCGCCTTACCAGTTGAGGGACTTCTCTTTCCACTATAGCTACGCTGTCATCATAGCAAGAATAGATATCCCGATTGTGGATTAAAAAATAATCGGCAATCCCTGGAAGCCTCCTCAGAACTTCATCATTATCTTTGGCGATAGGCTCTTCGCTAAGGTTGCCGCTAGTCATTACTAGAGGTAGTCCAGTGTCCCTGAGCAGCATATGATGTAGGGGTGTATAGGGCAGCATAACCCCTAAATATTTTAGATTTGGAGCTACCTCTCGAGATATAGATGAATCATTCTTCCACTTCATAAGCACAATAGGGCTTTGCGGGGAAGTGAGTAATTTCTCCTCCTGTGAAGAGACACAGCAATGCCTTTTAGCTTCATCCATATTGGCTACCATTATGGCAAAGGGTTTAGAGGAGCGCTTCTTGCGCTGCCGCAATGTTTTAACTGCGGTAGCGCTGGTAGCATCACAGGCCAGGAGAAATCCTCCTAATCCCTTAATGGCAACGATTCTTCCTTGTTTTAGGAGTTGGCTGGCGGTGGCTATAGGGTCACCTTTTAACCCTCTCCCTTCAAGGGAGATGGTTTGGGTGAGGGTTGCAATGACCTGCTTGCCCTGGTTATCAACTAGCTGAAGCTGGGGACCGCATTTGGGGCAGGCATTGGGCTGGGCATGAAAACGGCGATCTAAGGGATTATCATATTCTGCCTGACATTGAGGGCACATTTGAAAATAACGCATGGTTGTTTTGGGACGGTCATAAGGCATATCCTCAATTATGGTGAAACGTGGCCCACAATTGGTGCAATTGGTGAAGGGGTAGCGATAGCGGCGGTCATTGGGATTCAGTAACTCATTGAGACAAGCCTGGCAGGTAGCGATATCCGGAGAGATGAGCTGATATTTTCCTTCTTCAGTAATACTATGTCGGATTTCAAACCCTGAATCCCCTGAACTTTGATTCAGGGTCAGGGCAGCAAGTGGATGGTAGCTTATAGTTATACCTTCGATACGAGCTAGTGGTGGCGCTTTGCTTTGGAGTTCGAAGTAAAATCGCTCGATAGCTTCTGCTTCTCCTTCTACCTCGATCTTAACATCCTCAGAGGTATTACACACCCACCCCTTAAGATTATATTTGATAGCTAGCCTGTAGACAAAAGGTCTGAAGCCAACTCCTTGAACAACACCACGAACGCTGAAGTGGGCTAATTGTAAAATCTCGATTTTAGCCATTGCTTATCAAACAAACGCGACTTCCAAGAAATGAGCTTAGTAAGGTGATGTGGACAAGTAAAGCAAGGTAGATTAGATATTTTCCCCTAGTTCTCTTAACTGCTGGAAGGAGAAGACTGGTCCATCCAAGCATACATAGCTCTTCCCGATATTACAGTGACCACATTTTCCCAGTCCGCATTCCATCCTTCTCTCCATAGTGGTGATAATCTTATTCTCTCTAAATCCCATTCTGAGAAGATCTAAAATTACAAAGTGGATCATAATGGGAGGGCCACAAACAAAAGCCACTGTGTTTTCTATATCAATGTCGATTTTGGGTAATAGTGAGCCTACCACTCCTACGTTATCCTTCCACCTGGCATCAGGAACATCAACAGTGAGTAGAATCTCACTATTCTCTACCTTGCTTCACCTTTCCAGGTCGTTCATAAAGCATAGCAAATCTGGATTTCGCGCACCATAGAGAATGCTTATCTTGGCAAAATCGCCTCTCTGGGCGAATATCTGGTTGATGAGAGAACGCAGGGGAGCAAGCCCAATACCACCACCCACAAATAGGGTATTCTTGCCTTTTACCTCGTTGAGAGGAAATCCATTACCGTAAGGCCCTCTAAGCCCGACAACCTCTCCCTCTTTCTTGAGATGTAACGCCTGGGTGACCTTGCCCACTGCAGCAACGCTTAGCTCAAGATAACCCTTGTTTACCGGCGAAGAGGTAATAGAAATGGGGGCTTCCCCTACGCCAAATATGGTAAGCTCTACAAATTGTCCAGGGCGGTAATCAAACGATTCCTTGATGTCTGGCTTCTGGAACTCTAGGGTGAAGGTTTTTATTCCCTTTGCTTCATCACAGACTTTCTTAATTACTGCCAAATCAGGAGTGTAAATATTTTTATTCATTTGCCACTCTCCACAGAATATCGGTTATATCAATTCCAACTGGGCAAACATCAATACACCTTCCACAGCCAGTGCATCCTATTTTCCCACCATATTTATCAGGATTATAGGAGAACTTATGGTAAATTCTCTGGCGTAGTCTCTCTGCCTGAGTAGCCCGACTATTCATAGCAGCCATTTGAGTAAAACCACCAAGCTGACAGCTATCCCAGTATCTTACCCTTTGGGTCTTATGCCCTGCCTTTATATCTTCAACATTGAAGCACTGGCAGGTGGGGCAAACCCAATTACATCCCCCACAGAGGATACATTTAACCGCTTCTTCAGCCCAAATGGGGTTACCAGAAGCAGCGGCTATCTTAGCTTTTATTTTCCCTAAATCGATAGATGTCTTAAAGGTTTTCTTACTTTTTTCCTCCAGCAACTTGCCCTGAACTTGTTCCAGGGTTGTGGCATTGGTGAAAAGATTAGCTTGTTTTTCTATTAGCTTTTTCCCCGCCTTGCTTCCCATCTCTACCAGAAAGACATCTCCCAAGTCAGTAAAGATGAGGTCAAATGCTTCCTTGGCGAATGGCCCTGTTCCCAGGGAACTACAAAAGCAGGATTCTTCTGTCTCATTGCAATTGAGACCTAGAAGTAGAGTATTTGCTCTCCGTGCTTGATAGTAAGGGTCAATGTAATCTTTGAGGTAAACCAGATCCAGGAACTTAAGCCCATAGAGGTCACAGGGTCTAACACCCCAGATTACTCGCTTTGTCTCGTTAAAGTGAGCTTCAATCTCTATACTTTCAAGGCAAACATTAAATGTAAATAGCCTTTCTCGTTGGGGAAAGAGATATTTCTTCGGGGAGAGTCGCGGCTTTCCTATGAAGTCAGTTGCTAGTGGCGACGAGCCTAAGTCACCAAATAGTATATCTTGGCCTTCATATAAAGGTGCAACGACTTCAAATTCCGGCCCCAGTCCCTCCAAAAAGGGGACCAGGTTTGATTTATTAAGTATCTTCATATCCTCTATCCTTTTTCTAATCTTACAGCGCAGACTTTATATTCCGGGATCTTAGCCACTGGATCAACATTTGCTGCGGTGAGTTTGTTAGCGGCTGCCTCAGCAAAGTGAAAAGGAATAAAAACCACCCCCTTTCTAATAGTCTCAGTTGACCTTATAGGGAGACTGATTTCCCCTCTCCTTGAAATCACTTTTGCTGTTTGCCCATTCCTCAACCCTAGCTCTTTGGCATCCTCAGAATTAACCTCGGCATAGCCCTTGGGATATTCTCGATCCAGTGCCCAATCTTTACGGGTCATAGTACCAGTGTGGAAATGGAAGCTTATCCTCCCAGTAGTAAGGATGAACGGATAATCAACATCAGGGAGTTCCGCCGGCGTTTTATAGCTTGCAGGAGAAAACTTACCTAACCCTCTGGAGAATGAGCCCTTGTGAAGGTAAGGAGTGCCTGGGTGATCCGGAGTAGGACACGGCCACTGAAGCCCGAAATTTTCTAGCCTTTGATAGCTGATGCCGCCATATATAGGTGTGAGCCTAGCTATCTCATCCATTATTTCTCTAGGAGATTCATAATCCATTGGATATCCTATATGGGATGATAACTCCGATATTATCTTCCAATCGGGCTTGCTATCGCCCAAAGGCTTGATAGCTTTTCTAACGCGTTGTATCCTTCTCTCAGTGGAGGTAAAGGTACCATCCTTTTCTGCGAAGGAGACTCCAGGGAGAACAACATCTGCCAGGGATGCTGTCTCAGTCAGAAATATATCTTGCACAACTAGGAAGTCCAGAGTTTTCAGGGCCTCCTCAACATGATTAAGATCAGGGTCGGAAACCATGGGATTCTCACCCATGATGTACATGGCTTTTACTTTGCCTTTTAAAGCGCTATCAAGCATTTCCACCACAGTAAGCCCTGACTGCGAAGGTAAATTAACTCCCCAAGCCTTTTCAAACTTATTCCTTATCTTTTCATCCGTTACCGCTTGGTAACCAGAAAAGACGTTAGGAAGGGCCCCTACATCGCAAGCACCCTGAACGTTATTCTGCCCTCGCAAGGGATCCACCCCAGTGAACTGTTTCCCAACATTACCAGTTAGCATTGCTAAGTTGGCACACGACATTACATTATCAACGCCAGTAGTGTGCTGCGTAATACCCATAGAGTAGATGATGATGTTCTTTTTGCTCCCAGCGTAAATTCGCGCTGCTTCAATAATACTCTCTTTAGGCACGCCAGTTATCCCAGCGCTTCTTTCTGGAGTGTAACTAGCCACTGTCTTTTTTAGCTCTTCAAAGCCTTCAGTTCTTTCTGCAATAAACTCCTTATCCTCCAATCCTTCAGTGATGATGATATTCATCATTCCGTTGAGGAGAGCTACATCGCTACCAGGCTTAGGCATCAAATAGAGGGAGCAAAGCTTTGCCACTTGAGTTTGCCGAGGGTCAACGACTATTACCTTTGCCCCTTTTCTTATCGCTCGCAGCACTCTGTCCCCGATTAAGGGATGCTGCTCGGTGGTGTTGGACCCGATGATGAGGATTACATCGGCTCCTTCAATCTCGTTAATAGAATTGGTCATTGCTCCGCTGCCGAATGTGGTCACAAGGCCTATCAATGTAGAGGCATGACAGAGCCGAGCGCAGTGGTCAATGTTGTTTGTTCCCAAACACGCTCTGGCGAACTTTTGCATGAGATAGTTTTCCTCATTAGTGCATTTGGCAGAGGAAAGAACAGCTATGCTGTCATTCCCATATCTTGTTATAGTTTGATTGAACTTATCGACAATTAGCTGATAAGCTTCGTTCCATGAAGCTTCCCTAAATCTGTTCCCCTTCTTGATTAAAGGGGCTATCAACCTTTCAGGGCTGTGGATGTATTCATGCCCTTGCCATCCTTTAATACACAATCTCCCCTGACTGATGGGGTGCGAAATGCTAGGGTACACAGCTACGATTTCACCTCCCTCTACTCCCAGGTAGAAGTTGCAACCACAACCACAAAACTCACAAGTAGTTAACACTTTTTTCAAGTCTCACCGCCTTTCCGATCAGGTTTAAGATCAGATTAAAATACTGTTAATATGAATTAATGAATATTCCCTCTATACTCTCCTTTAGTCTTTCTAAGATGCTTTGATTTATTATAATGTGGGCCTTCTCCAATTCCAGCCATCAAGGTATTTTTATTGTGGGTTGAGGGTCACCTCTGGTTATCTCCTTCCTGTTCGTGGTTACATTAACATCCCTTTTGGAATACTGCCTGTGGCAACCTAGCGCCGCTGGTATTTCCCAGCACCTCCTCCAATGAGTAGTACATCTGCCTTCTTCATTTCGTTTACTTTCTTTTAACTTCATATTAATTTCTGGCTGTTAGCCTTTATTTCGTTCAATAACCAAGAGCACCACGTTTCTATTCCCTTACCGGTCTTACAAGAAATTTCGAAGAATTCGACCCTAGGATTTAATCCTTTAACAGCGCGACGAAAAGCAGGAATGTCGAAATCGACGTAGGGAAGGAGGTCGAGCTTATTTATTATTACTGCATCGGCGCCCTCAAAAATCATGGGATATTTAATTGGCTTATCGTCTCCTTCAGGCAGGCTAGAAATCACCACTCTTTTGTGTTCTCCCAGGGCAAACTCAGACGGGCAGATAAGGTTGCCCACATTTTCAATTAGAAGCAAGTCTATCTCTTCCAGGGGCAAATTTTTAAGTGCAGAGTCTATCATATTAGCAATCAGGGAACAACTCTCCGGCATGTTCCTTGTGTTTATCTGGACCACCGCTGTAGCATGGTCTTTTACCTTCTCAGCATCAATTGTGGAGGCAACATCACCCTCAATGATAGCTGCCTTTAATTTATCTTTAAGCCTTGCCAGAGTCTGTAAAATAAGACTGGTCTTACCAGCACCTGGAGATGACATAATATTAATGCTGAATACCTTATATTTATCCAGGAGCCGCCGATTTTGCCCGGCTATAGCATCGTTTGCTTCTAAGATATTTTGGACAATCTTTATCTTGCTCATTCTACCTCCATACTCTCTATATACAGCTCTCGCCCCCCAATTATCTCCAGGCTCAGACTGTGACACTCAGGGCAAGTCCAATCGCGACCTTGTGGACTAAAGATGGTAGAACAATCTCGACAGCGCAAGCGAGCCGGTATTAATTGGAAGTTGAGAACCGCTCCCTCGGCAATAGTATCCTTGCTTAAGAAGTCAAAATAGAATTTAATGCAGTCGGGGACAAATCCGGATAGCTCCCCAATAACCAAGTTAACTTGGGTGATCCTGCTAACTTGCCCCTCTTGGGATTTTTTTGAGATAACATCGACTATGCTTTGGGTTATCGAGAGCTCGTGCATCTTCGAATAAGTAGTGAAACGTCCTATTATAAATCATCCTGGTGTTAAATGGCACTGAGCTTGCCTTTGAAGCTGAAATAGCTTCCCCAATCTTGGAATAGTTAACTATCATCAAATCAAAAATTAGAACACAAGTCAACTATTTGAAAAAGACATTCTAGGGATGATGTAGTTCAGATAGATAGTAGACACTTCAGAAGGAGGGTCAGCTTTCGCTTTAACTTTGAGACTTGCCCTAGTAGTTTTCTATGTCATTGCGAGCCGAAGGCGTGGCAATCCCCATGGAGATTGCGGAGCCTGTTGCGAGTGAAACGAGGAATCTTGCATACGCTCCTCACAATGACAAGGCAAGAAGGCAATGTGTCACTAATCATATGAACGACTACAGAGTATTGACAGGCTCTAAAAAGAGTGAGCATACTATCAGGCAAGGATGAAGTCAGAGAAAACCTTGGTGAAATGTCAGCTCTTTGATATGCTACCAAATAGATACAAATGAATTATCAAGACAAGCCTAAGCCTAGGTTCTTCTATGGCTGGATAGTTGTAGCCTGTTGTTTTATTTGCTGTTTTAGCTATGGACTCTTTTATACCTTGGGAGTTTTTTTTACCACTCTACGATCTGAGTTCGGCTGGAGTTCGGCTCTAACCTCATCAATCCACTCACTGCACCTATTGGTTTTTATTCCTTCAACATTTTTGATGGGCTGGCTCGGTGATAAATACGGTCCTCGCTTGCCAATTATACTAGGTGCTATTTTCTTTGGTATAGGCTTCTCTCTTCTCAGCAAGGTCAACAGCTTAAGCCAATTTTACCTTTTTTATGCCATTGCTTCTTTGGGGGCTGGCATTATCTGGTCACTGCCTACAGCTACGGTGCAAAAATGGTTTATTAAAAATTCGGGGTTGGCTCTTGGAATCGTTGTCGCCGGTGTAGGAGCGGCAGAGATGGTTTTCCCCCCTTTAGCGGAGCACTTAATTTCTAGCTATGGTTGGCGCACTGCTTATATTCAAATGGGTGTCGGTGTAGCTGTGCTTCTTCTCATAGCCTCGTTAGGGGCTACTACTTTAGAGAGGAAAGGACTTCAACCATACGGGACTGAGTCTTTGACTCAGCAAGAAATGGTCAGGAAAGCACTTAGTGAAGTAAGCTGGAGCAGAAGTGAAGCTTTAAGAAATAAGACACTGTGGCTTATTTGTGCCTTCTATTTCTGTTCGGTATTGCCTATTCACATGCTCGCTATTCACCTCGTCCCTTTTGCTGAATCTATTGGAATAGAAAGAGCTATTGCTGCCCGGCTTTGGATATTGGTAGGCGGAATGAGCATTTTAGGTAGGGTATTTGCACCAACATTTGTAGAAGGAACCATTGGTTGGAGAAAGGGATTAATCATCGTTACTGCCATTTTGGCACTCAGTTTTTTCTGGCTATCGATGATAGTAAGCTTGCGGATGCTCCTTGTTTTTGCGGTGATTTATGGCTTTTTCTATGGGGGTAAGGTACCTCTCATCCCAGGCTTAATTCGCTCTTACTTCGGAACAAAATCCTTAGGTCAGCTAATTGGCATTGTTCATGCTATTTCCTTGATTGGTGGAGCCATCGGTCCGCTCTTA
>Ga0210024_1003889_pt1 | contig 12012 bp, 10 predicted proteins | sample CryGeymeta201525_FD_183988 | JGI IMG/M metagenome (GOLD analysis project Ga0210024, IMG submission 183988) | Groundwater microbial communities from Crystal Geyser aquifers in Utah, USA - Crystal Geyser metaG 2015-25 (SPAdes) (version 2) | ecosystem: Environmental > Aquatic > Deep subsurface >... | reverse complement strand
GAAAATCACTGCTGAAGAATTCGGCGAAATAACCATCAAGCGCAACAAGTTCCATGGTGAGTGGAATTATGAAATTCATCCAAATGAATAGGTGAGTCCGGTAGTTTATTGTTTAGCGCTGCCTTAGTCGTTCGCTTGTTTCAATCCGCGCCCCCCGTGAAGGGGGCGATAGTAGGGCAATGGCAAACTCTCAAAGGCGAGATAGTTTCAATCCGCGCCCCCCGTGAAGGGGGCGATACGACGTAGATAGCGTCATCATAGATACCTCTGGTTTCAATCCGCGCCCCCCGTGAAGGGGGCGATGCTGGCTTTCCAGACGAGCGCTTTCCCACGAGCTGTTTCAATCCGCGCCCCCCGTGAAGGGGGCGATTTGCGAGATGCAGAGGTCGAAGCGAAAGAAAAACAGTTTCAATCCGCGCCCCCCGTGAAGGGGGCGATCACCGATCACGCAGGAGATGAGAACTGGCGAACTGTTTCAATCCGCGCCCCCCGTGAAGGGGGCGATCATTGCTTTCGGAGCGTATGCGTCAGCTTCGAGAGTTTCAATCCGCGCCCCCCGTGAAGGGGGCGATCCGCCTGACCCGTCTGGATTCCAGACACCAACCTGTTTCAATCCGCGCCCCCCGTGAAGGGGGCGATCCACGTCGCGGATATCATCCGCCGCCCCGCACGCGTTTCAATCCGCGCCCCCCGTGAAGGGGGCGATGGCGGCCCCGTGTTTCGCCTCTCCTCCGATGGGAGTTTCAATCCGCGCCCCCCGTGAAGGGGGCGATTCCACTACAAACTGCTCCACCCCTGCTTCCCCGTGTTTCAATCCGCGCCCCCCGTGAAGGGGGCGATACAAAACCGCCGCGATTGCAATTATAAATCACATGTTTCAATCCGCGCCCCCCGTGAAGGGGGCGATGCAAAACCGCCGCGATTGCAATTATAAATCACAAGTTTCAATCCGCGCCCCCCGTGAAGGGGGCGATCAATAACCTGAAACACGATATAAGGATGAAACCAGTTTCAATCCGCGCCCCCCGTGAAGGGGGCGATGGATCGCCGATCAAGCGCCGTGCCAACCCTGAAGGTTTCAATCCGCGCCCCCCGTGAAGGGGGCGATCCCCACCCGCCGAACTCCCCCCACTTACCGCACGGTTTCAATCCGCGCCCCCCGTGAAGGGGGCGATGATGGATGGGGTGTAGCTTGGGTGGAGATCGATGTTTCAATCCGCGCCCCCCGTGAAGGGGGCGATGATGGATGGGGTGTAGCTTGGGTGGAGATCGATGTTTCAATCCGCGCCCCCCGTGAAGGGGGCGATGCGACACGCTTGCGGACAAATAAACATTGCGACGTTTCAATCCGCGCCCCCCGTGAAGGGGGCGATAGGGGCGCCCCTCGGATGGCGAGGAGATCGAGCTGTTTCAATCCGCGCCCCCCGTGAAGGGGGCGATAGCTGGCTATTTTGGGCAATTTTGCGCCCGGCGTGTTTCAATCCGCGCCCCCCGTGAAGGGGGCGATATGCTGCATCGAAATGCCCATCGCGTAAGAAAGGGTTTCAATCCGCGCCCCCCGTGAAGGGGGCGATCATCCTGCGGGACAAGGAACTGCGCGAATTCATGTTTCAATCCGCGCCCCCCGTGAAGGGGGCGATGGCCATTCGTGGTGAATGATGCGGATAATCCCGTGTTTCAATCCGCGCCCCCCGTGAAGGGGGCGATACAACCAAGCCGACATGTGAGGCCGTGGCCAGCGTGTTTCAATCCGCGCCCCCCGTGAAGGGGGCGATTTGCGGAAGGCTTGATTCCCCGCTTCACAATCATTGTTTCAATCCGCGCCCCCCGTGAAGGGGGCGATGACCGCGAAGAAGCCATTGCCGACGCAACGGTTGTTTCAATCCGCGCCCCCCGTGAAGGGGGCGATGGCGCTAGGCTGGAGACCTTGGGGAATAAAGGCAAGCGAGCACTCTTCCGCGAACCTCTGGCATCGGATGCTTTTCAAGGTTGCGGTATGATCTGATTTGGCTGTCAAAGAGCTGAAAAACAAGACGTTGAGCCCGATCGCGGACCTCCCAAGGTTTTCATGACCTCTTGGGGTTCGCGGTGGCTGGTTCAGGTTTCTCCCATCATTCTCTATCAAACAATCAAGGGACCTTCGATATCATAGTCATCATTGGCTCCATGATGATCGACACGGTTCTTCCAGTTGTTCCCGAGATTGTAAAATCGAAGGCTATCGGTCTTCGGGTCGATGATGTCCAACAGCCTCGCTTTCAAAGCCACCAACTGCCCAGGATCGACCTTGCACTCGAAAACCGAGTTTTGCACGCGCTGGCCGTAGTCCTCGCAGGCTTTGGCGACTTGGCGCAAGCGCCGCTTGCCGGCAGGTGTGGTAGTGGAGACGTCGTAGGTGAGGAGGAGATACATGCCGGGTAAGGGGGTGGCGGTCAGCGGGCGAGGAAGGCGGGATAGGCATCCAGATCACCCCGCAGGTGGCGGGCGAGCAGGCGGGCCTGCAAATGCGGGAGCAGCCCGACGGTGGTTTTTTCATCGAGAAAGGGGTGATGGATCTCGGTCTGCTTGCGCTCCTGCCAGGCGGTGAGGACTTTCTTGCGAGAGGCCTCCTTGAGGAAAACGGCACCGTTTTCCTTGGTTTCGAAATCGTCCGCATCGAGCTGGCGGCGATTGAAAAGGGTGAGAGCGCAGCGGTCGGCGAGGAAAGCGCGGAATTCCTCCATCAAGTCGAGCGCGAGGGAGGGCCGCCCGGGGCGGTCGCGGTGGAGGAATCCGCATTGGGAATCCAGCCCACAACTTTCCAAGGCGCTGCGGCAGTCGTGGGTAAGCAGGCTGTAAAGGAAGGAGAGGAGCGCGTTCACGGGATCGAGCGGAGGGCGTCGCGATCGCCCCGACATCACCAGCGCCGGATCATGGTTCACCATCATCCGGGGAAATGCGGCGAAGTAGGTCACGGCGGCGTCGCCCTCGACCCCGCGTAGTGATTCAAGGTTCGTCACCCGCTGCGCCAGGCCGATCCGCACCTGAATGGTGTCGGCAGCCTGGAGGAGCGCGGCCGCACGATCGGCATCCTTCTCCCCGTGATCGCGGGCGGCTCGCATCAAGACGTGGCGGCAGTTGGCGAGCTTGGCGCTGACCATATTTGCCGCGATGGCCACGGCTGCCGGTTCGTGATCGGCGCGGCGGTATTGTTCGCGGCGCAGCAGGATGTTTCCGGAGGTGAAGCCGTTCACACTGGCGAGGAATTTGCCGTAGGGGTTGTGAAAGGAGAGTGCCACATTGGCTTCAGAGCAGGCGGCCATCAATGCGGCGGAGGCGGAAGTGTCCCAGGCAAAACAGGCGATTCCGTCGAGGTTGTGGAGCGGCACGCGGAGCTTGGTTTCGCCTTCGTGCCGGATCTCCACAGCGGCGCCGTCTTTTCTGAGATAGGCACCTTCAAGGGTGACGAAGAGGGTGTTCAGGTGCGTTCTCATGGGAGGATTAGGAATTTGACTATAGTCGTGACTACGGCTATGCGTGACGTATGGTGATTTCCAAAGGAAAGCTGAAGGCAAAGATGCTGGAGTATTTCCGCGAAGTGGAGCGGACCGGCGAACCCTTGATTGTGACGGACCATGGCCGGGAGGTGCTGGAGGTGCGGCCCTTGCCACAAATGAATTCGAAGGCGGACATACTGGCGAAATTGCGGACGCAATTGTTCGGCAATGAAACGGCGGATGCGATCCAAAGCGACCTCATCATGGAGCCGGTCTGGCGTGAGGAGGATGAAGCGGATGACTCATGGTGGACGGATCCGGAACCTGCCAAATGATCCTCTTCGACACGCATGTCCTCTTTTGGTGGCTCGGGGATCCTCTCCGCTTGTCTGCCCTGGCCCGGGAATGGACTGAGCAATCCGGTCCTGATCCAAAGGTGATTCTGATTTCCACCGTGACGCTCTGGGAACTTGAATACAAACGGCGGGCCGGAAAGCTCAGCTTTAAGACGCCGCTTCGAGAGGTGTGGCCGTCTTTGAAAAGGATGCCGGGTGTTGAGTGGGTTTCTCCGACTGCGGAGGACTGGCTCTTGGCCGCCGAGCTCGACTGGAGCCATCGCGATCCGGCCGATCGGCTCATCGCGGCGAGCGCTATCAATCGTGGTGTGCCGGTGCTGACCAAGGACCGCAAGTTTCATGATTCGGATTCGCCGGTGAAGGCGGTTTGGTGAGCGGCCAATTGCGCCGAGAACCATGCGGCGGCCCCGCGTTTGAGGCGCAGGGATTTCGGTTGGCAAAAATCGATCAATGAGCAGGCATCGCAGCGGCGGGCTTCGTATTCGGCGAGCGGGGTTTGCTTGGCTCCGAAGCAGGTATGAATCTCAGCCGCCGTGCTGCGCACCAGATCGCGAAGCGCGGCGTCCAAACGAATCTCGGTCCGGCGCTTGCGTTTGCCGTAAAAGAGCGCGCCCGCTGTGACCTTGATGCCTAGCATCTCTTCGAGGCACATGGCTTGAGCACAGAGCTGGACTTCATCGGCGCGGTGGGCCTTGGGTTTGCCGCGCTTGTATTCCACCGGGAGGACCGTGCCATCCTTGTGGAACTCGACGACATCGCACTGGCCGGAAATGCCGAGTTCCAGCGAGCGCACCGGCATGCCGCGGGTGGTGCGGATGCCCGGGCGAGATTCATCGGGGCCGTCGTGAGCCCGTTCGTGCATCACCTTTCCCTCGGCGGTGAACTGATTCTCTGACCAGGCCTGCTCGATGTGAATCAAGGCGCACTGACGCGGGCAGTAGAGCCAGTGCTGGAGTGCCGAGAGGGCGATGAGCTGGTCTTCTGGGTGCATGGTTCAGGGGTAAAAGTCATAGGCTTTCAATCAGGAGAATCGGGGTCGGGTGGCCAGCCGTGTGGATCGCGCCCATAAACTTCCTGATAGGATTGCACCATTGCCGGTGGGGCAAGATCGAGAGCCCTTCGCTTCTCCTCCGCCAAACCTTCCGCCAGGCGTCGCCGGGTTTTGCGAAGCTCAGCTTCGTCCTTTCGGCGCTCTTCCTCGGCGGCCAGAGCGGCAGAAGGATCGTAGTCCTCAGGCGGGGTGTCCTTGAGATGCTTGAAGTCGACGAGGTAAATTCGGGGAAACGAGTAATGCCAATCACCACCGAGCTTCATCAGTCTTGAAAAGATGAGCCGATAGATCGGGCCAAGGTCGGCGCGGTGTCTGATCATGGAAGTGCCCATGTAGAAGCGCAGGTAATCGCCCTCGTTCCAGCCATCACCCTGAGTGAGCCCTTCTGCAAACTGATCGATGATTCCGCCCGCCATCCGGAAGCTGCCGAAGTCCACGATCTGCCCGCCTGCGCGCATGACCTTATGGTTGTCGGCAACGACGTCCCAGAGGCAGCGACCAAGCAGCTCGGTCCATTCCTCCGTGGCATTCACACAGCGTTCGGGATCTCCAGGATTATTCGCTAAAAACTCCTCGAAACTTGGAGGTGATTTCGCTTTTTCCTCTGCATTGAGACCATACTTGGCAAGCGGGCTTTCGAGAAATCGGCAATGCTCTTCGTAGCGTTGCTCGGGAGTACGGTGGAAAGTTCTAAAAAGGGGAGAAGCTTCCCAACCCGCCGGACAGACCTCCGCAAGCAAGCCCGGATCTCCCAAGCCGGCTGGAAAAAGCCGGGACAGGAAATCGAGTGGCTGCTTGTCGGAGGGGATGGGCATGGGTTGTCAGATCCGGCGGATGAGGGTGATGCCGTTGCCGAGGTCTTTCTCTTTTGGTTCGCCGTTCGAAGGCGCGACGACTTCGTCGAGGGGTTTGCCGTCGAACGTAATGCGGCTGGCGTAGTCGGCGAATTTACGGGGTGGCTTGCCGTCTTCAGATGGGTGCTCCTCGAAGGACTCGATCTTGAGGCGATCAAAGAGGGAGTGGCTGGGGGCGCAGCCGAGCTTGGCCTGTTTTGCGCGCTGGGCTTCATCCGTGTCGGTGCCGTCGTGGCGGAAAATCAGCAGGGCGCGGGGTGCCATGCTGCCAGCGGGGCGGGCGGCGGATTGGTCGAACTGGAAGGCGTTTTCGAGCGCTTGGAAGAAGAGTTCGAGATCGTCGTCGGAGAATCCTGTTTGGTCGGCGAGGAAGGGGTTGATGAAACCGTGGCAGCGGTAGAGGCCGTAGGGGACCGTGAATTTCCGGCCCATGGTGCGATTGTCACCTTGCTGGGCTTCGGCTTCTTTTTCCGTAGCAACAGCCATGCGGGTGATGGCGTGTTCGCTGATGACGATGGGATCGATGGAGCGCGAAAAGCCGAGTTGGATGGGGCCGCGCACCTGGCCGCAGTTGACGGCGAGGCTCATGACGGCGCCGAAGCCGCGGATGTCGTAGAAGTTCTGGCACATCCATTTGCGTGCGGCCTCGACTTCCTCGCCGCTCCCCTTGCGCTTGCCTGCTTTGGTTTCGCTTTGTTCTTTGCCTTCTTCCTTGATGGCCTCGTAGGCCTTTTCATGTGCGCGCATGAGCACGGCCTTTTCCTTGATGTATATGTCGTAATTCGGGACTCCTTGCCGGGTGAGTTCCACGAAATTGCGGACTTTTCGTTTGATGCAGACATCGGTGATGAGTCCTTGGCCGGATTCGGAATCGACGCGGGGAAGATTGCCGGCATCGGGATCGCCGTTGGGGTTGGCATCGGTGGTGTCGAAGAGATAGATGAAGTCGTAACGGTGGTTCATGGTGTTGGTTGGTTTAAGTGGATGGTTGGATTAGAGATTGGATTCGTCGGTTGATTCGGTGTCTGTGGCTTGTTCCTTCGGCTTGCTTGGATAGAACGCCTTGCGCTGGTGATAGTAGCCGAGTGCGAACTGGGCTTGGTTTTGGAGGTTGAGGTGGGCGGGGAAGTCGGTGAGATGGTCGAGGATGTTTTGGCTGAGTATTTCCCTGCCGTTTTTGCGTTTCAGGGCGTTTTCCATTCCAATTTTTGATGCCCACTCTGACTGGGCTTTTCCAAGGTGATTGGGATACATGCGGAGGAGCCGCCCGAAGACGGCGCGAGGAGTGGCGGAGGCACTGGAGTAGAAGCGGTCGCGGATGGTGGCGTTGATGCCGGGGAGGGCGTCCTGCTGGGTTTTTTCGAGGACGGCGAATAGCCTGCCGAGGAGGTAGCCGGGGTTGGTGCTGGTTTCGTCTAACATGGTGGTGATGTGTTGGTGATGGTTGCGGATGAGCCATGCCTTGAGGATGGCGGCACGGAAGTAGGTGACGTTGTCGAGCGAGCCTTCGCCCTTGGGTTTCTTTTCGACGACGCGGATGCGGTTCATCACGCCGTTGATTAGCGGATCGGGGTAGCGGGTTCCGAGCATGATGGATCGCGTGAGGCTGCCGCTGAGCAAAGGCGGAATGTTGTCGCGATCACGCGCGGGAGCCATTGATTGGAGAAGCTGCTTACTAGCTGGGTGGAGAGGTTCAGGGTTTTTCGAATTGGATTCGTCCCATTGGCGGACAACTTCAACCTGATTGAGGTGGAGTTTGAGATTAGCAGCGAGTTCTCCGAGTGTGCCGGTATGCCAGAAGCGGACGGAGAGACGGGAAGCGTTGGGAGATAGGCCGAGGATGAAGTAGGGAACGGTGGGGTCGCCGAGGTCGTCGCTGTCCAGTGTGCCTCGGGAGATGCGTTCGAGAATGGCTTGGAGGCGTTGTTTGGTTTCAGAATCTTCGGCATCGGATACTCCGGAGATCATCCATGGGAAGAGGGTTTCGGCGGGTGTTGGGGCGGCTGTCCAGAAGACGGCGGTGGCGTCGCCGATCCTGAACCGGCGGTTGGCGAGGAGCCAGTTGAGGGCGTTGCAGTAGCCGAAAGCTGCTTCTTCGGAAACGGGAGCATTGCGGCCTTGTCCCACCTTGCGACCATCTTCCTTGCCGAAGGATTCGTAGGCTTTCTCGTTGAAGGAGACGAGTTTTGCGCCGCTCGACTGTGCATCCTTGACTCCCTTGATCGCAGGCTCATGGGTGAGGGCGATGGGGCTGGTTTTACCTGTGACGAGGCAGATTGATTTTTCGCCTTCGGTGAATTCGGCTTGTTGACTGTTCCACCAATTTACAATCGCAGACTCCTGGTGGACGAAGCCGATTTTCCCTGAGATTTGAAATACGCCGAAGCCGGAGGTGATGGATTCAAGAATGGGTTGATCAGCCGCGTGTTCGGGTTTCCAATGTTCGAGAAAACGGCAGACGCTTGAGAAGGCTTCGCAAGCGAGGGCGGACTCGTCCCCCAAGTGACGTGCTTTGAAGGCCTCGAAGGTGGCGAGGTTGCGTTTTCGGTCTTTTTCTTGTTCTGATTCTGATTTTTTCGGGTCGGCAGGTTTGAAGCCGAGCATGTAGCCGGTGTTGTCCCAAAGGAAACAGGGGTTGAGGCCTTGGCCAGGTGGTTTGGATTGTCCGGGCACGAGGAGCGAAAGCGGGCGGGAGGTTTTCTTTTCTTTGCCGTTTTTGCCGATCTCGATGGATTCGACTTGGCAGGGCTGAATTTCCACCAAGGTGCCATCCGGGCGAATGACCACGCAAAAGCTGATGTTTTGCAGGCTGTAACCGGGAGTTGGTAGCCCATTTGCCGGGTTTTCGGCAAGGCGGGTGTAGAGGCTGTGGAGCGACTGAAGGATCATGCTGTTGCGTGGTCAAAGGGTGGGACTTCGATGATGCCGTTTTGGATTTCGGCTTTGAAGAACCGCGGTTCGGCTCGGACGCGTTTGCCTTGGCCAGTGAGGAAGGAATCTTTGGCTTTTTTGTCGGCGGGGAGGTAGGCGATGTCGTGGAGCATCCAGCCGAGATCTTTGTCGAGTTGCTCCGGGGGTAGTTCGGCGGGTGGGAAGGGGGTGCCGGGCTCTAACAGTTCGAAGCGGGCGGGGAATTCGCGGTTGCCGAGGCAGGGCTGGTGGAAGCATTGGCCGGTGCGGGCGCGGCGGGTGAAGATGTCGAGGTGTTTGCCTGCGATTTGATTGGCGGGTTTTTCCACTTCGCCAGGGTTCATGCGCAGATCGAGGATATCAAGGTGGGCTTCGATGACGTAGGCGACGTCGCGGAGGAGGGTGGCTGCGCGTTGCTGGCGATTTTTCAGTTTTCCTTTGTCATCCGTATCGTCAACGAGAAGTCCCATCATCTCAACGTTTTCACCTCGCATCGCGGCGGCGGTGGGGGCTGATGCTTTGGAGCCGACCTCGTTGCGGCGGATGTTGGTGAAACGGATGGGTTTGAGGATGTGGATGCGGTCGATAACCCAGCGGATCTGGGGTTTCCAGTAGATGGCTTCGAGGATGCCGCGGGCGGCGGAGGGAGTGATGACGTCGTAGGAGACGCGCTCGACCTTCATTTCGGGGCGGGTGAAGCAGGCGAAGTCGCCGGAGATGTGGAGGCGGATGGAGGACATGGTTTACTCGGGTTCGGTGCTGGGATTCTTGCGGGTGTTGGGAAGCTGTTTGAAATTCGACTTGGTGGAGATTTTGGTTCCGCTTTTGGATTCGAGTTCGCGGCGGGCGTTGCCTGCGATGGTGCCGCCCGCCTTGGCGGCCTTGTGGTTCTCGGGGAATCCCTGCGCGTCCTTTTTCTTGGCGATTTCGGTGGTGGAGGCTTCGCCGAGCATGGTGAAGATGAGTTCCAGATCGGTCATGTGGTCGCGGAGGTTTTCCTTGGGGTTGGAGAGGGCTTTGTAGTTTTTGTATTCGGATGGGGTCATGCCGAAGGTGGCTTTGCTGATCTCCGAGGTCAGGATGGCGTATTCCTTGCCTTCCTTGACGCCGCGTTTTTTCCACTCGTCGGTGAGTTCGTCGCGGACGGCGATGCCGCGCAGGCGTTTTTCGATCCAGTCCTCGGAGTAGCCTTTTTGCTCGTAAATGGCCCGCATGCGTTTGGCGGCGAGTTCGGGGTTTTCGATTTCCTCGAGGCGTTCGTAGCCGACTTTGGCAAGCCAGCGTTTGAAAGGTTCCGCCTTGGGGGATGGGATGGATTGGATGATCCTGAGCAGGGACTCGGTATTGGCTGCTTTGATTTTCCGTTTCTTGCCGTCGGCGGCGATCATTTCAACTGGGGGACAATTTGTCCCCCAGTAGGAATCCAGCTCGGGATCACGTTTCCGGAGCTTTTTGATGTAGTCCTTGACGTTGGCGGAATCGGTCAGTGCGAGCACGATGTCATCGATGGAAAAATACCATTTTTCGTCGCTGGGGTTCCAAGCGCGGCGGACTTGTTTTTCTTCAAAGAGGGCGATCTGGGACATGTTGCTTTTCAGGGTGGATGGGCTGGAGAGGTTTCAAAGGATGAAAGCGGCAGGATCACCCGATGATTGCATGCGCTTCAGCCCGGTGTCCGGGTGATAGTCGTTCTGGTGGTGGTCGAGGATGGCGAAGGCTTCGTCGCAGTGGAAGGAGAGGAGGGGTTTGAGGGTTTGCCATTCGCCGTCGTAAATCTGGACGGTGAATTGCTGGGCGCGGCGGTAGTGGGAGCGGTCGGGGGATTTTCCGGCGCGGGAGAGTTGGCGGATTTCGTTTTCGAGTTTCCTGCCTTTGGCTCCCCAGGGGATGAGGACGGGGTGGGTGTCTGATTCGATGAGGCGGAATTTTTCGGCGGCGGTTTTGAAATTGTAGGTGGTGAGATGCTTGGATGCGGGGTCGAAACAAGGCATGTCGTTGGAGACGATGTGGTGCTTGTCCCAATTCTTGGAAAGCCCGGCCTGCCAGATGGCGTGCTTGAAATAGGAACGGATAGCGGGGAGGGTTAGGAGGGCGTCGTCCGGGAAATTCGGGGTGATCTGGGTGCGGGTGATGGCGGCGTTGGCGGTGAGGTCGGAGAGGGATTTCGGGATGGGGTGGTCGGTGGGTTGGAAGAGGAAGACGCGGCCTTTGGTGGTGCCGAGTTCGCCGTTGCGGTTGCAGCGGCCAGCGGCTTGGGCGAAGGAGTCGAGGCCGCATTCGGCGCGATAGACGACGGGGAAGCTGATATCGACTCCGGCCTCGACGAGTTGGGTGGAGACGAGGACGACGGGTTTTCCCTGTCGCCGGAGGCGTTTGGCCTTTGCGAGGACGCACATGACGTGGCGGGGGCACATGCGGGCGGAGAGGTGGAGGGCGTGGGTGTGCGGTCTGAGTTTTTCGTAGAAGTTTTGGGCGGCTTTGGTGGTGTTGAGGATGAGGAGGCAGCCGGTGGGGGCGTTTTCGAGGATGTGGGTGATGAGTGCCTCGTCGTCGAGTTGGCCGAGGTTTTGGCAGGAGACGCGATCGAGGGTGGTGGCGAGGGTCGATGGGTCGCGGATGATCTCGGTGATTTCCTCGCGGGGGATGCCGATGGTGAAATCGGTGCGCAGGTCGAGGGCGGGCTGGGTGGCGGTGCAGAGGACGGCAGTGGAGTGGAGGTCGTGGACGAGGCAACGGAGTCCGCGAAGGATGGGGGCGAGGAGATGGCTGGGGAGTGCTTGGACTTCGTCGAAGATGATGACGCTGCGGGCGGTGCGGTGGAGTTTGCGGCAGGAGCTGGTGCGGTTGGCGAAGAGGGATTCGAAGAATTGGACGTTGGTGGTGACGATGAGGGGGGCGTCCCAGTTTTCGGAGGCGAGGCGGTTGGCTCCGGTTTCCTTGGATGGATCGAATTTGGAGTGGTGTTCGAGGACGATGTCGCGACCGAGGGCTTTGGCGAGTGGGTCGAAGGCTTCGCGGAGGACGTCGGCGTTCTGGGTGATGATGCTGGTGAAGGGGATGACGTAGATAACGTGGCGGAGCTTGTGCTTTTTGGCGTGGCGAAGCGCGAAGAGGAGGGAGGAGAGGGTTTTTCCGCCACCGGTGGGGACGGTGAGGGAGAAGAAGCCGGGAAGATTTGTAGCGGCGTTTTCGCAGTCGAGGCGCACGGTTTCTCGGGCTTGGTTGACGGGTGTGGGTAAAGCTGTGGCGAATTTCTGGGAAAGGTGAGCTTCAAGGGTGACGAGCATCTGGTCGATGATGTCGTCATGCCATGGTTGGCGTTGCACGGATTTGTCCGGCTGCATGAAGGCTTCGGTGGCGAGGAA
>Ga0210024_1003886_pt1 | contig 12024 bp, 9 predicted proteins | sample CryGeymeta201525_FD_183988 | JGI IMG/M metagenome (GOLD analysis project Ga0210024, IMG submission 183988) | Groundwater microbial communities from Crystal Geyser aquifers in Utah, USA - Crystal Geyser metaG 2015-25 (SPAdes) (version 2) | ecosystem: Environmental > Aquatic > Deep subsurface >... | reverse complement strand
CCTTTTATGAAAATTCATTTCAATTATCTGGAAGCCTTTGGAAGAAAGAAATTTGGCGGCGAGCCTTTCACCCAGTTTCCCAAGTGAAATATTTTCCATTGATTTTACTTTTTGCGGAGATAATAAAGCTTTGCTCGTCTCCCCGGCATTGCCTTTTTAAGCACAATCTTTGCAATAGTTGGTGAAAACAAAGGAAAAATTCTCTCTACTCCAATATTATCAGCCCCAATTTTTCTCACGGTGAAGGTTGTATTCGGCGCCCTTCCGCGAACAGCGATAATCTTTCCTTCAAAAAGCTGACTTCTTTCTTTTTCTCCTTCTTTCAGTGTTTGCTGAACATGTATGAGGTCCCCGACATTAAATTTTTGGTTTGCGAAAGTCATATATCCTGCCATAGGCTATTATTTTAGGCTAAATTGCCTAAGTTTTCAAGAGAGAGTCGATTTCCGAAGCCAAAGCAGCATTAAAATCAACGCCAAAGTTTAATTCAAGTTTCTTTTTTTCTCCATTTCCGTTTTCAAAGATTAAAATCCCCATTTTATCTCCAGATCTTTTTTTGAGAAGCTGGTTTAAATTCATTAGTACCTTCGAGCTTGTTCCGTTGGGAACTCTAACTACAAAATCGTATTTCACTTCTGCATTAGGATTTAGAGCTTCCGCCTTGTCTGCCACCACCGTTACCCTTTCATCCCTTGTTTCGATTTTACCCTCGACAATAACAACTCTGTCTTTGACCCATAGTTCCCTGTATGAAGAATAGGTTTTCGGAAAAACGACTAATTCAATTTTTCCAGTTTCATCTTCTAGAGTAGCAAAAGCCATTTCTGAACCATTTTTCTTGGTAACCACGATTCGCAGAGAGCTTAAAATACCTCCCAGTTTAATCTTTTGTCCGGGAGAAGCGTTTTCCAAATCAATTCTGCCAATTTTCTCATCTACTTCCATGGCTAAAGCTGAAAGTGCTGAAGAAAGTGGGTGTTCTGTTAAAAAAAAGCCCAAAAGCTCCTTTTCTAGGGACATCAAATCTTCCTTTTTGTATTCATCAATATTGGGGAAATTATCATCTGGAATTGAAGAGGAATTTGCTTCGTCATCACTAAATAAACTTTCTTGACCTTGGGATTTTTGTTTAAGAATTTGATCGCACTTTAGCCGCAATGAATCTAAACCCGCCAGCATGGCTGATCTTTTGCCAAAACGGTCCATTGCTCCTGACTTAATCAGACTTTCCAAAACTTTTTTGTTAACCTTTTGGCCATTAACTCTCAGGTAAAAGTCACTAAAGCTCAAAAATTCACCCTCTTTTTCTCTGGCACCAATTATTTCCTCTAGGGCAGCCTCGCCGACATTTTTGATTGCGTTCAGCCCAAATCTAATCGCTTTTCCGCCTAACGATTTCTCATTTTTTTCAATATCGAAATCGCCCCGGGATTTATTAATGTCAGGGGCTAAAACAGCAATTCCCATGTTTCTACATTCGGTGATTCCCTCCACAATCTTATCAGTATCACCGGATTCTGCCGTCAGTAAGGCAGTCATGTAATCAACGGGCCAATGAGCTTTTAAATAAGCCGTCTGATAAGAAACAATGCCATAAGAAGCGGCATGAGCCTTATTAAAACCGTAACCTTGAAATGGAACAAATAAAGCCCAAAGTTTTTCTGCCTCTTCTTTTGTCATTCCCGAACTTTTTTGGCAACCGTCGACGAAAATTTCGTGTTGTTTGGCCATTTCCGCAGGAATTTTTTTACCAATTGCCGTTCGCAGCTTATCAACAGTTTCCCAGTTGTAACCGGCCAGCTCCAAAGCAGTAAACAAAACATCTTCCTGATAAACCAAGAGTCCATATGATTTATCCAAAAATTTTTCCATTTTAGGATGCATATAGGTCACCTTTTTCTTTTTATTTTTTCGGGCAATAAATTCCGGTATGTTTGCCAGTGGACCCGGTCTAAAAAGAGCAATCATAACCATCAAATCTTCGATCCGATTGGGTTTAAGCTCTTTAAGCCATTTGGTCATGCCGGAACCGCCAAGCTGGAAAACTCCCATTGTTTCCCCACGGGTAAGCATTTCAAAAGTTTTTTTGTCGTCAATTGGTAGATGGGCGAGGTCGACTTTTTCTCCTGTTTGCTTTTCAATAATTTCCACCGCGGCATTTAAAATCGAAAGGTTACGGATTCCCAAAATATCAAATTTCACCAAACCAATATCTTCACAGGCATGCATTTCGTATTGGGTTATAATTTTGCTGCCATTAGGCTCAAGCTGCAAAGGGCAGTAATCAGTCATCTCGCTTGGCGAGATAACTATTCCGGCCGCGTGTACGGAAGCGTGGCGGACGTTTCCTTCGATCTCTTTGGCTAAATCAAGAATTTGTCTTGATGGCGGATCGCCGGCGTATAGTTCATGAAGTTCGGGAGTGATCTCGATCGCGTGAGTAATTGTCATGGGAAAACCCTGCGAGCCTAAGGGAATTAATTTGGCAATCCTATCAGGAATAGAGTATGGATGTCCTAAAACTCGGCCGATGTCACGGACAGCCGCCCTGGCTAACATACTACCAAAGGTGCAAATTTGGGCAACTTTGTTAGAACCATATTTTTCAACAACGTACTCAATCAACTCATCACGATGGTTATCGGCAATATCCAAATCAATATCAGGCGGTTTAGGCCGAAAGGGGTTTAAAAATCGTTCGAAAGGAAGACCGTATTTTAAAGGATCAACCGTCGTTATTCCCAGAACATAAGAAACCAATGACCCGGCGGCAGATCCCCGGGTATTGGTAACTATTCCCTTCTTGGTACACCAGTTAACCAAATCAGCCATCATCAAAAAGTAAGGAGCATATCCTTTTTTGATAATTACGTCAAGTTCGTATTGGAGACGATCCTTGACAGAGCTTGAGGGATTCGGATATTTCACAGGCAATTTTTCCCAGCAACTTTCATTTAAAAACTCAAGGGCGGTTTTTCCTTTTGGTAATTCAATATTGGGAAAGTACCACTTACCGAGTTCGATCTCTAAATTAACTTTATCAGCAATCTTGACCGTGTTTTCTAGTGCATCAGGAAAGTCCGAGAAAAGCTCGGACATTTCTTCGGGAGACCGGAGGTGCAAAGAGGGCGAATCAACATAGCGTAATCGGTTTAAATCAGAGACATTTCTCGCGGTGTAAATGCAAACTAAGGCATCTTGAGCCACTGCATCAGTTTGTCTTAGGTAGTGAACATCATTGGTTGCCACCAAAGGAATTCCTAATTCCCGACTGAGCTTGACCACTCCATTTACCCAAGTGTTTTCATCTTTTTGTGACTTTCGCAGAGAATCTTTAATGGCTGCTTCAGGTGTTTTATCAATAAAATCAGAATATTTATGTCTTTGAATTTCCAGGAAGTAGTCTTTGCCGAAGACTTCTTGATACCAAGATGCAATTTGTTTTCCTTTTTCCCAATCACCGGAAATTAGAGCCTGACCGATCTCTCCTTTTGGGCAGGAAGAAAGACAAATTAAACCATCTTTGTATTTTTGGAGAGTAGCTTTATCAAAACGTGGTCGATAATAAAAGCCCTCCAAATGAGCAATAGTGGAGAGCTTCATTAAATTTTTATATCCTTGGTAATTTTGGGCGATTAAAACAATATGGTTGTTTTCTTTATTCTCTTTACCTTCTTTTTCTCGGTGATCCTTATTAACGGTATAACCCTCCATGCCGATCAATGGTTTTATTTCGGCGGCCCGACATTCTTTGTAAAATTCAATTGCGCCATACATTACCCCATGATCGGTTAGAGCAACCGCTTCCATGTCTAATTCTTTGACATATTTCACCAGGTCGGCGATTTTTGGCAAACCGTCTAAAAGAGAATACTCTGAATGGACATGAAGATGAACAAATTTGGCCATTATTTTTGTGTTGAAATGATTTCGACTATCCTTTCTATTGGTACTACTATTCCTATTTCTTTTTTAACCAATCCCACAATTACCCCCAAAGCTTGCATTTTACCTTTCCTGTACCCCTCGACAACTTCCGGATGTTCTAAAACCAATTTTTTAATCAGCTCGTCCACTTCTTCTTTAGCCTTCCAAGACGTCGTCTTGGAGGCACAAACGAATTCAACTAACTTTTGTGGTGTTAAATTCTCCGGCGCTCTTTTATTGATAATCACGTTTGCTATCTCAATCCCCGCTACCCCCTTACTCCTCCCAATCTTTACACATTGCTCATAATAATTCGCCACCTCTTTCTCCTGAGTAAGAATTTTTGTCTGGTATTTAGAAAGGTTATATTGTGTTTCAAATCTTTTTCTTTTCTGCCAAGGCAATTCGTAACCCTTAATACTTGATACATAATACTTAATACTTTCCTCGCTCCATTCAATCGGGGGAATATCAGGATCGGGAAAATACCGGTAGTCATTGGCTTCTTCTTTCTGCCTTTGCAAAATGGTTATTTGTTTATCTTCATCCCAACCCCTCGTTTGTTTATTGCCATGCATCAAGCTATGCTTATTGCCTTTTGTTTTTTCGATTCGAGTCTTTTTAAATTCTTCAAACTGCCTTTTTATTTCATAATCAATCGCCTTTTTGACAAATCGAAAAGAATTGATATTTTTCAATTCCACGATTGGCGTAAAATAAATCTTGTCTCCATCCTTGATTTCCAAATTAACATTGGGTTCACACCTCATACTTCCTTTTTCCATCTCCGCGCTAGAAATTTCTAAGTATTGCACCAGTTGTTGGAGTTTTTCTAAATACTCCTTTGCTTCATCCGAAGAAGAAAGATCCGGTTCCGAAACAACTTCCATCAAAGGCACACCACTGCGGTTGAAATCTATCAAAGATACTTTTTCTCCATTGATTGTCTCGTGCAAAAGTTTGGCGGTATCTTCCTCGAGATGCGCCCTTCTGATATGAATAATTTTTCCCGAGTCTAAACTCAACTGCCCGTTCACACAAAACGGTTTATCATATTGGCTAATTTGGTAGCCCTTGGGTAAGTCGGGATAAAAATAATTCTTTCTGTCAAAACGGGCAAACCGAGGAATTCCACAACCCAAGGACAAACCTAAAAGAATTGTCCAGTCAACTGCTTTCTTGTTTGGCACAGGGAGAGCCCCGGGAAGTCCAAGACAAGTGGGACAAGTCTGGGTGTTTGGTTCTTTGCCGAAATGATCACCTTTGCATGAACAAAACATTTTAGATCTTGTTTTTAGCTCAATATGAACTTCAAGGCCGATGATCGTTTTAACTAATTCCATTTTCCTCCTGGGCAATGAGTAACCGGGCTTTATCCAAAAATATTAAAGACAAAAACATTGCCGCGGCAGCAATCACAAGAAATAATCTCACCCCCAAGGCATCAACAATACTGGCAGAAAAAAGCAAGAAAGGAAGGGTGACAATGTTCGCCATAAATCCCCAGGTGCCGAAAACCCTTCCTCTTAAAAGCGAGGGAGTATTCTCTTGAAGCAATGTTTGGCTGGGAATAAGAATAAATAGTCCTGCAATCCCCAAGGTAAACATCAAAGAACCCGCGATTATGACTCGATAAACCCCTAGAAAGGGTAAGATCAAGGAAAACAAAGAGAAAACCAAAAAAGCTATTAAAAAGCCTTTTTTCATTAGGTTCTTTTTTCTGGTTGTGGAGAAATGTTTTGTTATTACATATGTGGCCAGAAGAGCCCCGAGCCCAAGAGGAAGGATTAAAGATGGACCGGCATCCTGAACATCTATATTAAGAATCTGTGTAGCAAAACTTGGCAGAAGTATTGCCATGGTTATCGAGAAAACTTGAAAGAAAGTTAAAAGGACGATGGGATACAAAACTTTCCGATGGTTAAAAATAAAGGAAAAACCGATTTTAATTTCCGAAATAAATTTAGAAAAATTATCCAATTTTTTCTTTACCCTTGAGGGTTCGATCTTTGGCAGGAAATAGGTTGCCACTGCCGCCACAAAACATCCTAAAGAAGCAAGATAGATGGGAATATTTTTACCAAACAATCGCATCACTAGACCGCTTAAACCTAAGCCTACTACCAAAGAAGCTTGAGAAGTGAGCAAAAAAAGACTATTTGCCAAAGAGAGATCCTTTTTTTTGACCAGCCAAATCAAGGAAGCAGCTTCGGCGGGAAAGTACAAAAGATTGGTGAAAGAATACAAAAAAACAATCGGGTAAATTAGGTAGACTTTTGGTCCGGTAAAAAGAAAAAATAAAATTACCACACCCTGAATGGCGTTTATATAGGTAAGCATCGTTCTTAACTTTATTCGGTCAACGAAATAACCAGTGAAAGGACCAAAGATTATTGATGGTATGTAATAAAAAACCCAAAGGAAAGAAACAGCTAAAGTAGAACCAGTTTTTTCATAGATTCTTATTGCCATCACGAAGTTAATCATGTTAAGTATTACTTGAGAGAGGAATTGTGAAGTCCACAAATAAAGGAAACTGCGGCTTCTGTTCAAGAGATTTTTTACTTCAACTCTTTTCATATGTTTGGTTTTTTCTTATGAAAGTCCGTTAAATTTTGATATTTTTTCCCGACTTCAAAAAGTAAATCTTCCGAAAAATGAGGTCCTAAAAGTTGCAAGCCAACAGGTAAATTATTTTTGGTAAATCCACAAGGAAAAGCCAGACCGGGGATTCCGGCCAGATTTGCGCTAACGGTCAAAATATCCGCAATGTACATTTTCAAGGGGTCGGAAACCATTTCGCCAATTTTAAAAGGGGGTGTGGGCGAAACCGGTCCTAAAATCAAATCAACTTTCTCGAATGCTTCCAAATAATCTTTTTGAATTAAAGCTCTTACCTTCAAGGCTTTCAAGTAATACTCGTCAAAATATCCAGCCGATAAGGTGTAGGTTCCCAACATAATTCTCCTTTTTACCTCATCTTCAAAAGTTTCTCTTTGATGACCAAACCTATTTCCGTCGTATCTGGCCATATTCGAAGAAATCTCCGAAGGAACAAGAATATAATAAACTGCGATTGCATATTCAGTATGTGGTAAGGAAACATCTTCTATGGCAAAACCGCTCTTCTCCAGCGTCTTTGCTGCCTCTTTTACTAACTCCTTAACTTCAGAATCTATACCTTCGGTAAAAAACTCCTTTGGTAAACCAATCTTTATCTTACTTGCCCGCCGTAGTCCCGCCGGTTGGCGGGACGAAGGAGGGTTCTTTTGATCTTTTTCGCTTGACGTCGCATCTCTTCCGTCCTTCCCTTTCATCAAGTTAAAAACAATTTCGCAGTCTTCAACCGATTTTCCGATTGGTCCAGGGCAATCGAATGAAGAAGCCATTGCCAAAAGACCAAACCTTGAACAAGCTCCATATGTTGGTTTTAACCCGGAAACGTTGCAAAAAGAAGCCGGCTGTCTAATTGATCCGCCCGTATCAGTTCCCAAAGCAAAAATGCATTCATCGGCTGCAACTGCTGCTGCTGAGCCACCACTTGAACCACCCGGGACTCTTTCCAGATCCCAGGGGTTTTTTGTCGGTCCAAAACCTGAGTTCTCCGTTGAAGCGCCAAAAGCAAAAGCATCGCAATTTGTTTTACCGACAACGACTGCCCCTGATCTTTCAATCTTACCAACAACGGTTGCTTCGTATGGAGGGACATAATTATCTATGATTTTCGAAGAAGCTGTTGTCCCAAGATCCTTGGTTGAAAGAACATCTTTTACCGCGAAAGGAATTCCCGGTAAAGGCATTTCTTTTCCATCTTCTTGTTTAGAAACTTTCTCTTCGGCTGTTTCGTCAACAGAAATAAAGGAAAAAAGTTTACTGTCGACTTCTTTTATGCGTTTTAAAGTATCGGTAACGAGTTCTTTTGCGCTAAAATCTTTTTGTTTTATTCCTGAAATTGCCACTTTAAGTGATAATTTGTTTAAATCGCTCATCTTTCAAAAATTGCTTTAACTTTAAAAAATCCATTGTGCGTTGAAGAAGCATTTGCCAAAGCTTCTTTTTGTGATAAAGAAGCTCCTACCCTATCTTCCCTAAAGACATTCTTTTTCCCGGTAACATTGCTTAAAGGAGGAATTTGCTCTGTATCAACTGACGAAAGTTTGCCAACAAAATCAAGAATTTCCGTAAGTTCCCTGCCAAACTTCTCCGATTCATTTTGGGTTAAATCAAGATTAGCCAGTTTGCCGATATGTTCTACTTCTGATTTTGTTAGTTTTGTCATTTATGTTTATTCTTCTCCTTCGACTCAACTCAGGATAATTACATTCCCTCCAAGGCTTTGATTCTTTCAGTGACTGGAGGGTGAGTATTAAAAAGATTGGCAAACCAACCGATGTTCTTTTGATCAACTTTAAAAGGATTTTCAATATAAAGATGGGCGGTTGCTTTATTGGCTGCTTCAAGCGGTTCATGATCAGCCGCAATCTTTTTTAAGGCGCTGACTAAGCCACTTGGTTGTCTTGTTATCATCGCCGATCCTGCGTCAGCCAAAAACTCTCTTCTTCGTGAGATAGCGAGCTGAATTAACTGAGCGATTATTGGTGAGAGTAAGGCTAAAACAAGTCCAACGATCATAAAAACCGCCGCCGCCTGGCTTTTATCGTTATCATCACTTCTTCTTCCAAATGAAGAGCGAAGTAGCCAGTCGGCCAATAAAGTTATCATCCCCACCAAAACCGCCACTACTGACATTAGTCTCATGTCATAGTTCCTGATATGAGAAATTTCATGAGCAATAACGCCTTCGAGTTCAGTTCTATTTAATTTGTCCAAAAGACCGGTAGTAACACAAACAACAGCGTGATTTATGTCTCTACCGGTGGCAAAAGCGTTTGGGGCACTGTCTTCAATAACAAAAAGCTTGGGTATAGGAATTTGTGCTCCAAGAGAAATATTTTCTGCTACTTGCCTAAAAAGACGGTCTTCTTCTTTGTTGGCCTGTCTGGCACCAGAAATACCCAAAATAATTTTATCTGAATACCAATAGCCGGCGAAAGACGATATTCCTGATAAAATCAAGGCGATACCAATAAAAGATGGGCCATAGCCGAATGCTCTGCCCAAGAAATAGATGGTCGCGGCCACAAAAATCGCAAATAATATTACGACTATGGCTGACCGTCTCTTATTAAGATCAATCTGTTCGTAGACATTTATCATCCTTGCATTTCCACTTTGGGAGTTTTCATTTCCTCTCCACCTACCTCGAGGTGTTCACCTTCTTCAGGAGTAACCAGACCTTTTTCTGCGGTAAAGTGAAAAATATTCGCCACAATATTGCTGGGAAAAGTCACCACCATAATATCGTAGTCAGCGCTTAAGTCAATGAGAACTCTTCTCGAATACATGATTTTGTCGGCAGTATCTCTAAGATCCCCCATAAGCTGAGTAACCGCCCCAACCGCTTTTATTTCCGGGGTACTCTCCATCAAGGCTTGAAATTTCCCTAAAGTTCTTTGGGCAACAGCGCTGGCATCAACCATCATTTGCGGGTCATTGGTAGCGGTTGCTTCCAAAATTGTTTTCCTTGCTTCGGTTAGTGAAGTAAAAATCTCCTTTTCGTGAGACATATATCCCTTTACCGAATCAACAAGGTTGGGGATCAAATCAGCTTGCCTTTTAAGTTGATTTCCGATTTCTTGAATAGAAGCGCGGATTCTTGTTTTGGTGGTAACAAATTTGTTGTAAACTACCAAAAGGTAAAAACCGATAACAGCTAAAACAACAAGTAAAATAATCATAAATTTATTTTCACCTCCTCCTTCATGGGACAAAACCTTGTGCGCCCTGCAAGCGCGCTAAAATCTTTTCCAATAAGTCACGTTTCTTGCCGAGTGAAAAATGCCAAATACTTTATTACTTTTCACTTTAAGAGTATATCACTTAGTTCCTTATATGATAAAGTATTTATAATATCTTCTTTTTCTGCCCAGCCTCTTCTTGCCACCGAAACTCCATATTTCATCAATTTCATCTGATCAACATGGTGGGAATCCGAATCAATTATAAGCTTAACCCCCAATTTCACTGCTTCCCTTACTAAAACGTCTGGCAAATCCAGCCTGTTTGGCCAGGCTGAAATTTCGAGGATTTTTTTATTTTTTAAACAGAAATCAAAAACTGCTTCCCAGTCTAATTCATAACCTTCCCGCTCCTCTAAAAGTCTTCCGGTGGGATGACCGAATATTTTGATCTTTGGATGGGCAAGTGCTTTTAAAACTCTTTTGGTCATTTTTTCCCTATTTAAACCAAAGTTTGTGTGGATGGAAGCAATGACAAAGTCCAAAAGGTCTAAACATTTTTCAGAAATAGACAGTTCCCCGTCTGGTTTGATGTCAACTTCTAACCCGTTAAGAATGTTGATGGGTAATTTTTGTACTCTTGATTTCCTACTTTCCCCTGCCGAGTATCTAAGTTGTTCAAAAGCTTCTTCTTTTCTCTTTAATAAATCAATAACTTGAGTCTCGGTATGTTTGGAACTTGAGGGATTATGTTCGCTAAACCCCAAATATTCATATCCCAATCTCTCTGCTTCTTCTACCATTGCTTTTGGATCGGATTCACCAAGATCATGGCTTGGTTCAATGGGAAAATCCGAGTGAACATGAAGGTCGCCTTTTATATCTTTCAGTTCCACCAACTTTGGTAACTTCCTTGTTCTTGATGCTTCGATCTCTCCTCTCGCCTCTCTTAACTCTGGTGGTATCCACTCCAAACCCAATTCGTGATAAAAACCCTCCTCGTCCTCAAAACTTTTAACTTTTAAGTTATCACTTTGAACTTTGAACTTGCCCCTTCCGGGGAATTTCTTCGAAATGGAACTTTGAACTTTCTTTATCCCGTATTCCGAAAGTGACATTCCTTTCCTGAGGCTAAATTCACGAAGTTGAATATTGTGCTGTTTACTCCCGGTAAAATATTGAAGCATTGCTCCATAGCTTTCCGGCAAAGAAAACCTAACGTCTACTTGCTGTCCGCTCAGTAAAATTACTCGGAGCAAGGCTTTTTCCCCTTTTTCCAAAACAGTCTTAATTTTCTTGTATTTAAGAAAATATTCCATAACCTCGTGAGGTTTTTTGGTACAAACAGAAATATCGATATCGCCGATGGTGGCTACCATTCGGCGCAAACTTCCCAGAGGATGAGCTTCAAGAACTTCTGGAGATCTTTTTAGGTAGTTAATAATGTCGGAAGCAAGCATGTCGGCGTAAGGCAAAAGCATTCTCTTTGTTTTCATCTCTCCCTTTTCCAAAGCTTTTATGCCTTCGATAATGTCCTCCTCGGATTTTTCACCAAAATTTTCCATAACCTTGATTTTCCCGGCCAGTGCTGCCTCTTTTAATTTCTTAACTGCCCCTTTATTGGATATTTTCAGTATTTTGGCTAAAGCGTAAGCAGTTTTAGGACCAACACCGGGAATGTCTAAGAAAACAAACATTGCCGGAGGCAAACCTTTTTTTATCCGATTAAAGTGCCTAACTTGTCCTGTTCGAAAAAGTTCATCAAGATATGAGGAGATATTCTTGCCTATTCCTGGAATCTGATCAAGTTTTCCATCATCCCAAAGATCTTTAAGCTCTGAGGTGGCGTGTTCAACAGAAACAGCTGCTTTTTGGTAGGCCATAATCTTAAATTTGCTTTCATTCTTAACTTCGTAGGCAGCAGAAATATCGGCAAGAATTTTGGCAATTTCCCGATTGGAAAAAGAATGGCTCAACCTTGAACCCATATTTTTATCATACATCCGATTGACGTTCCAGGCAAGGCTGTGATAAACTGAGCTGGATTTAATTTCTAACTAGGTAATTTTACAAACGGTAAGAAACGTGCGATTTGGAAATAAGATTACAGTCTGCTTGCGAGTCAATCTGAAGAAGATCTCGCAAGCAACTTTGAAGGAAAAAAGTTGGAAAGAAACCGTGGTTTCTTTCCATGAGGGGTCGTAGCTCAACTGGTTAGAGCATCCGCCTGTCACGCGGAAGGTTGCGAGTTCGAGACTCGTCGATCCCGCCTACGTCCCGCCAACCGGCGGGACTACGG
>Ga0210024_1003870_pt1 | contig 12057 bp, 10 predicted proteins | sample CryGeymeta201525_FD_183988 | JGI IMG/M metagenome (GOLD analysis project Ga0210024, IMG submission 183988) | Groundwater microbial communities from Crystal Geyser aquifers in Utah, USA - Crystal Geyser metaG 2015-25 (SPAdes) (version 2) | ecosystem: Environmental > Aquatic > Deep subsurface >... | reverse complement strand
AGAATTTTATTATTTAGGAATAAAATTATTTCGGATTTCGGATTTCAGATTTCGGATTTCAAAAAATAATCAAAGCGATAAATTTATGATTATTGGACTACTTGGCTCTATGGCAGTTTTCTTAGTGCATGGCCTGGTAGATGTCCCTTATTTTAAAAATGATTTAGCGGCCGTGTTTTGGATTTTAATATCTATTTTAGGAATAATAAAAATATCAGAGGAATATAAACAAAATGGGGGATAAAAAAATTGTTCTACAAAAATTTATTGCTAATAATTCTTCTTATTCTCGGCGCGGAGCGGAAGAATTAATAAAAAAGGAAAAAATACTGGTGAATAATAAACTAGCTTATTTAGGGCAGAGAGTAGATGAAAATGACGAGATAAAAATCAATAATAAAAGGATAAAGTTGGCAAAAAAGAAAATCTATATTAAGCTTAATAAGCCCGTGGGATTTGTTTGCACAAGCAGGAAATTTAAAAAGGAAAAAAACGTGTTTGATTTGATTAATATCAGAAAAAAATTGTTAATTGCCGGCCGCTTGGATAAAAATAGCCGAGGACTTGTTTTACTTACCAACGATGGCAGTTTAGTGCAGAAAATAACCCATCCCCGCTTTGAGCATGAAAAGGAATATTTAGTAACAATCTTTAATTTTTCCGCCCAAGGAGGACCAGCCTCTGATTGGCAATCTTCGCATTTCGGGCAAAAAATAAATGAATTGATTGTTAAATTTAAGAAAGGAGTGGATATTGGCGAAGGAGATGGAATTGTTAAAGTGAAAGATATAAAATATCTCGGTCATAATAAATTTAAGATAATTTTAACTCAAGGCAAAAAAAGGCAGATTAGAAAAATGTTTGCCGAATTTAATTATAGTATAAAAGATTTAGTAAGAGTTGGTATAGGCGATTTAAAATTAGAAAATTTGGCAGAAGGAAAATGGAAATATTTATCTGCTAATGAAATAAATTCAATTTTATAATAAGAATATTTAAAATAAGCTGAATGAATTATTAATATATTTATTCCGGTGGGATGGCTGAGTTGGTTGAAAGCGCCGCTCTCGAAAAGCGGTAAGGGTTAACGCTCTTCGAGGGTTCAAATCCCTCTCCCACCGCCAATTTATAAAATTCAGATTTTGGGGGCATTTGTTAGCGGCGCTTCGCGCCGCATTCGGCGCGCTACGCGCGCAAAGGGCTGATTTTGAAAGGATTTGCCACGCTCCGCGCGGCGAAAAGGAAATGTTTTGGTTTTGGATTTGGAAGTTCGAACCAATCTTTTTCAGAAAATCCCGAATCCCTTCGGGATTTTCTTGCAAAGCGATAATTTTGGCTTGTTTGCTCGTTTTTATGAATTTGGCGGCGAGTTCGAACCGATTATTGCTTTTTTGCTCAAAAGCGTTTATTTTGTCTTTCAAAACTTGTTTTTGATTGACGAGTTTATTTTTCGCTTCTCGGTATTCCGCGAGGTTTAACGCGCTTTCAAGATAAGCGTTCATCAATTTTTCCAGCTTCTCGTCAATCGCTTTTATTTCGTCATTTATCTTTTGAGAAAAAAAGCGAGATGATTGGGCTTTTTCATTTTTCTCGTTTTCCAATTCGTTTAGCATTTTATCAGCCCAATCATCGGGCAAAGAAACTTTTTGTATGGCTTCGTTTATTTGAGATGAAATTTTTTCTTCTCTCGTAAAAATATTCTGCGAGCAAATGTGGTTTGGATTTTTTTTCGTACAGTAATAATAGACATATTGTTTGCCGCTCTTTTTAATTTTTCTATCCGCCGTTATTGTAAAACCACATTCGCCGCAATGGAAAAATCCGCGGTATAGAAAAAATTTCATCTCATCTGCTTTCTGCGGTTTGCTTTTTCGCTTCATCACTTCCTGCACCTCATCAAAAAGTTTCTTTGCGATAATCGGTTCGTGCTTTCCTTCAAAGTATTCGCCGTTATATCTTATCAACCCGTAGTAAAAAGGATTTTGCAAAAGATATTGATAATTGGAAACGGAAAGCAAAGAATCTCGCCGCCCTTTCAAGCCGAGATCATTGATAATCTTTCGGAGCTCTTTCAAGGTATATTTTCCGGTGGCGTAGGCCTCAAATGCTTTTTTGATAAGGGGTGATTTTCCTTTGTCCACATAGATTTGTTTTGTTTCTTTGTTGTTGAGATAACCGAGCGGAGCCATTTGAGGCCATAAGCCGTTTTTCAATTTTTGGCGATGCCCTCGTTTGATATTTTCCGAAAGATTATCAATGTAGTATTTTGACTGCCCAAAAGCGATTGAAAGCATGAATTTGCCTTGCGGTGTCGAATCAAACCAAAAAGTCGGGAATTTTAGCTCTTGAATAACGCCTGTATCTACGAGATAGATTATTCGTCCGCCGTCAATGGAATTGCGAGCAAGACGGTCAGGATGCCACGCTAAAATTCCCTCTGCTTCGCCCGCTTCAATTCTTTTCAACATTTCAGCGAAGACAGGCCGGCCGGGTTTTTTCGCAGTTTGCTTTTCCACCAAAGTATCAACGACATCAATGTTTTCTTTTCTCGCAAGCTCTCGCAATTCAGCCAGTTGGTCGGCAATACTGCGAATTTGCCTGTCTTCGCTGTCCGTTGATTTGCGGGCGTAGATAAAAAACTTTTTGGTTTGATTCTCGTTTGTCATATTATTTAGGCAGTCAAAATTAAATTATTTCTTTGCCTTTCGTCCGCCCGTTGGCGGACGAAAGAAAAAAGATTGGTTAATAAATTTTTCAAATTTATGTTTGCCTTCGGCAAATCGAACTTCCGTTTGAGCGGGCAGAAATTGTTTTTGGATTTCAAAAATCCCTTCAAAATCCTTGCCGAAGCCGAGCCCCGCCTTTGGCGGGGCGAGGCAACAATCGCCCAAAAGTCGCAATCTGAAAATTGGCGGTACCTTTTGGTTAAAATCCGAACTTTTTTTGACGAAAATCCGGACTGCGAACTTTGACGCTCCGCCCCGCCGCTCGCTGACGCTCGCCACCCAGCAAAAAAGTTTTCCTCGCATTTTTTATTTTGCGCGCGCCTGATTTTTTCTTTTAAAAGGGATTGAAAACTATTTTGTTTTGATGTTTGGCTTAACGCCAAACGGCGGAAACACTTCCCACTCGTAGCCCGCCTTCGGCTGGCAGAGCAGGCGGGCAAAAATTCCTTCCCCCAGACCCCTTCCTTTTTGCCCGCCTGCATTGCCCGCTTCGCGGGCGAGCCGCCGATTTTAAAACTCTAAAAATATTATACAGAAATAAAAAACGGGGCGCAATGTTTTCTTTTTCACCCCGTTATTAATTAATTCCCCTTTCTAACCAATATACCGCTTTTTCAACTATCGGTTCTTTCTCTTTGGAAAAAGAAGAAAGTATTTTAGAAGCAACTTCTTGCCAATCTTTGATCTTATTTTTCAGTTTTACTGTTGTTACTAAGGCGGTTCTTCTTAACCATATATTCTCAGATTTTGTCCAAGTGTATAAAATTTTGATTTCTTCCGGCGAGTTCTTTAGCACTTTCGCGATGACTTCACTGCTTATAGCGTCACAGGTTGCCCAGTTATCTATATATCTCGTAATTAACTTTTCGATTTCAGAAATACTCACCTTCTCAAAAGTTTTAAGAGAAAGGTTCAAAAGAAATATCCCCGCCATTTGATCATCCAACACTTTTGTTGCCATCAATTCTTTGACAACCTTTAACCAACTTCTTTCCGTTTCTTTTTCCTGAAATTGCTTAAAGTACTTTTTCACAATTCTTCTAATCTCACCAACTTTTACTCCATAGGAAATCACTCCTTTACTAATTAACCTGTTACGCGTCTTCGCAAATTCTTTACTCCCTAATTTCTTTAGATTTCTATCAATAATAATAGAAATTTTGTTATTGAAATCCACCATAAATTGTCACCCCTTCCAAATTATTAATTCCCGTGGCTTCTCTTAATTCGTTTTCAATTTTGACACCTTTATCCCTTAGTAATTTATCTAGCTCATCACGAGAAACAAACCATAGACTTCGGGTGTTTGTTTTGGTAACAGTAACCCCTCTTTGGACATCCTTTATTATGTAAATTTCTTTCCACCCGTATTCCTTAAAATCTTTTCTTAATTTCATCTGATTCAATCTTATCAAAAAGAGATAATCTTTTATGACATTATCTATGCTAAGGATCTCTTCATCAAAATTGCCCTTATTCGCTACCATAAAATCAAACACTAGCAATCCAGAGCCTTTTGGATTTAAAGCTTCCTTCACATAATCTGAGGATTTCTCTAAGTCAACCAAAGGGAATGAAAGATGTTTAGCAAGAACCAAATCAAATCGTCCTTTAAACAATAATGGGACCCTTTTTAGTATGTCTCCTTGCACTAATTCGATATCCTTGTCCTTATCCAGCACTGTTTGTTTTGCATACTCTAAGATATCGGCATCTTTATCTACTCCCACACACTTGTACCCTAGCTTTTTAAAGAATTTGAGATAACGACCAGCTCCACATCCTATTTCTAATATATTTTTTACTTTGTAGCTTCCTTTTTTAATCCAATCATTTATTCTGTTAACATCACCTTCATAGTCAAAAATTTGTAAATGAAAAGCGTCCCACGCAAGTTTCCAATACATTGTTTTCTTATCCATCTTATTTCACCTCCTATTCTTTCTTAAAAAAGAAAGGGTAGTTTTTCGACATACCCAGGTCAGTATCGTCTTACTTAGCAGGTAAAGCCCACGCATCTATCCAGCTTTGTGGAAATTGAATGCCTAGAATGTAACCGAAAGCGATAAATTGTCCGTGATGCAAAGTTTCATGTCTTATCAAAAGTTCTATGACACCAAATTTCGGAACATCTACTCCAAAAACTGAAACTTTTTCTTCCCAGTTTTTTACTTTATCTAGTGTCTCATAGAACTTTCTATCACATTCGCTAAGAAACTGTTTTAGTCCTTCTTTCGTTCTGGCAACGACTTTTTCTGATCCGAAAGTCAAACTTGTAACCTTTTCCATATTCGGCGCTTCTCCCGTCAATGTAGCCATATATATCTTCTGAACTTCTCCCATCTCATAAATGTGCTTTGCGTAAGAGTTAAGGCCTGGCCTCGGTAATTCTTGATTCAATTGTTCCAATGATAGAGCATCTATCCAATCTAGCGTGAGCCGTCTTGTTCCTTCCCATCCTTTGAGAAGAACCTCAAGTACTAATTTTTCCCTTTTTGTTACTTTTTGTTCTTTTTCCATAAATTCACACCTCCTTTTAAGTTGTTAAGGAACTTTTTACCTCCTTAACAACCTTACTAAATTTTATGTATTTTGTCAAGATTTTAAAACCTTATAGAACTTTTTAGGAATATAATTGTAAAGACCTTTTAGCCACGGTTGCCCTTCTTTTTTATTTGCCTTGCTATAAAATACCTTTGATATGTTATCGATATAATATAACCCTTCTCTTGTTACCTTATAATAATCATTTTCTTCACTTATCCATCCTAATTTCTTTAATCTTTCAATTTTAGAACTAAATTTATCACTAATACTTTCTCCGAACATTGCTTTAAAACTATTTTTTTCTATTAAAATATGTCGGACACCTAAAACCATATATTTTGCTTTTAATTCCTCTAAAGGAACTTCAATACCCATAACACCTGGAAAATATCCATTCTCTAGGGCATCAATATAACTTTTTACAGGATAAACATTTGCCCATACATGACTTCCAAAATAATGTGTATTAGCTCCGGCACCAAAGCCAATCATTAATTGCTGTGGTGCTTTCCAAGCATTTAGTACATATTTACATTCTTTACCGGGTTTTGAAAAATCAGGTTGCATAAATCTATAATAACCAATACTTTCAAGAAAATCTCCTATGAAATAAAACATTTCTCTATCAACTTCTTCAGATGGAATCTCGGAAGTTTTTCTTTCTAAAGGAGTTGCTTCTGACTCCAAACTATAAACGCTAATTCCATGTGGAGAAAGTTCCTTGATCTTATTTAAATCAAATTTTAAATTTTCAAAATCTTGATTTGGAAGTCTATACATTAAATCCATTACTACACAATTAAAACCTATTTTCAAAGCATCTTTCAAAAGTTTTTCATTTTGTTGGGCTGTGTGATTTCTTCCGATATTTCTTAAATTTTGATCTTGAAAGGACTGGATTCCTAAACTAATGCGATTAACACCTGCTTTTTGATAATCTTTAAGTTTCCTAGCATTAACCGTACTCGGATGACATTCAACAGTAATTTCTGCTTTATTACTTATCGAGAAAATACCACCCATTAAATTTAAAATTTCATAAACTACATTTGCTGCTAACATCGAACCTGTGCCACCTCCAAAATAAATAGCTGTAACAACACGATTTTGTAAATCTGGATGATCTTTAAATAAAGATATTTCTTTTTTAAGGGCATTAAGATATTGCTGATAAATTGAAGATTTATATTTTGAAACATTAAATTTACAAAAAGGGCAAATAGTAGGACAAAATGGAATATGAACATATAAACTGATTTCTTTAATAAAATCAAAAGAACGACTAAAAAATATTTCGTCTACCATTTTTTGATTAATATTTTGCCAGTTTATAGGATATATTTCTATATACTCTCTATTAACTTTTATGTTCTTCATGTTCTCCATGTTTTTCATAAATTATTTTTGGAGTTTTGCCTCTTTCTGTATAAATAAATTTAGAGGGGTCTTTGAATAATTTGATGGATAATCTGATTTCTCGTTTATTAATTCCTTCTTCCATGTCTTGAGAAGATTTTGCTATTATTTTCTTAAAATTTTTCTTTATAAGATTATCACTTTTAGTCAGAATTTTCAATGTTAAAATACTTCCTTTTGGTGTATTTTTAACCACAATCTGATATTGAGGAATTTCATGAAAAATCATATTTAGGGCATTTTCTATTGATTGTAATGAAACTTTTCTGCCATCATAAAGCCAAACTACTTCTTTTACTCTCCCCCTGGGAAAAATTCTCAATTCTTTTCTTCCACATTTGCAAGGTTCTTTTGTTATTTCTACTAAATCTCCTAATAAATATCGCAGCAAAACTGTGCCAGAGTATCCTAGTTTTGTGACTACTAACGCGCCCTTATTTTCTTCTGCTGGTAATAATGTTTCTGGATTTAGAATTTCTATTAATAAAGTTTCGTCAAATATATGATAACCGCAATGATAATCACATTCAGCTCCTATCCCATCAGTTTCTTCAGAACCATAAATACCATAGATTTCAGCATTCCATATATTCTTAATACATTCTCGATGAACCTGTAAAATTGGTTCGCCAGCACAAAATACTTTGTCTATCTTTAATGTTAAGTCTAGCTTTTTACTTAATTCAGCTATTGTCGTTACTTTGGAGGGTGTACCATAAATAATGTTGCATTTAGTTGTTGCCAAGATATTTAAAACACCCTCATTGTCTACTGAAAGCCCTATGGGCACACTTAAAGCACCTATTCTACGAAATGTTAATAGAGCTATATGTCCTATGTTCCATAAATCAAAAGGTTGCAAAATTGCAATTCTGTCTTTCGGTTTAATTCCTCCGCATAAAAACATCAAGGTTGCTGTCTCTACACTTTTTTGTATATCATCATTCGTTCTAAAAATTAATTTTCTTTTTCCATAAGTTCCTCCTGAAGATGCAAGCTGGGCCAATTGACTATTCTTAGCAACAAAAGAAAAAGGGTCATCTATTAGATCATGTTCATAAGTAATTGGAAATTCGAAAAAGTTTTTATAATTAATATCTCTTAATCTATTTTTAAATTTTGAATAAAAAGGTGCTTCATCTACAGTAAATTTCATATAATTTCTCAAAAATTTTCCTATTTTTAAATCTAGATTTCTATAATCATTTTTTCTAACTAATAAAATCATAGTTTGGTTTAAATTATATTAATAAAGCAGCAACAATTACGCAGGTATATTTCTTTTTTACTAAGCAATCTGTTTCTATAAATTGAATTTTCTCTATTTCTAAGTTTCTAGCCTTAAACGCCTCTTCGATCATTTTTTTTACAAGCTTTTTTGCTTTATCTTTTGTAACATTACTTCCAGCAAATTCAAATATAACCCCGTTATGTTCTTTGTAATTTTTAGGAACACCCAATCCTAAAACAGCTACGATTTTTTTCCCAACTTTCTCTCCATAAATATGACAATAAACTGTTGGTACTACCGACCCAATTTTAGGTAATAATTTTTCTTGTTTATCTTTTGTGAGATAAATGATTTCTGCTTTCGGTGGTATAATACTTGACGCTTGTAACAAATTAAAATTTCCTATTCCTGCATTCAATAAGGCATTATCGAATGCATTTAATTTTGTTTGTCCTATTCCGATGCCGCTTGTTAAAACTATTCTTGTTGGTAACTCCATAAAAAATTTTATTAATTAAAAATTATTTTACTTTTTTAATAACTCATCAATTGAAATCTCTAATGCTTTGGCTAATTTTTGAAGCGTGTCAATTGAAGGGTTGGTGATACCGCCTGACTCTAACTTTATCACCGTGTTATAGGAAATATCAGCCAATTTAGAAAGCCGGTCTTGCGATAAGGCCTTTTGTTTCCTTAATTTTTTTATATTTTTGCCTATTTGCGAAATCTCTTTTGACATTGTAGTATTAAAATAATAGTATGTATGTATAGAGTAAGCTTAATCTATAATTATGATACAAAATTATTTTAATAATGTAAAGAGATTTTTAGGGAGTTTAATTTCAAATGCCTGTGCATGGGAGGGTTGGGGCAAAGGCCTTTACTTTTTTTCCTTTTTTAAAATCGGCGGCTCGCCCGCGAAGCGGGCAATGCAGGCGGGCAAAAAGGAGGGGGTCTGGGGGAAGGAATTTTTGCCCGCCTGCTCTGCCAGCCGAAGGCGGGCTACGAGTGGGAAGTGTTTCCGCCGTTTGGCGTTAAGCCAAACATCAAAACAAAATAGTTTTCAATCCCTTTTAAAAGAAAAAATCAGGCGCGCGCAAAATAAAAAATGCGAGGAAAACTTTTTTGCTGGGTGGCGAGCGTCAGCGAGCGGCGGGGCGGAGCGTCAAAGTTCGCAGTCCGGATTTTCGTCAAAAAAAGTTCGGATTTTAACCAAAAGGTACCGCCAATTTTCAGATTGCGACTTTTGGGCGATTGTTGCCTCGCCCCGCCAAAGGCGGGGCTCGGCTTCGGCAAGGATTTTGAAGGGATTTTTGAAATCCAAAAACAATTTCTGCCCGCTCAAACGGAAGTTCGATTTGCCGAAGGCAAACATAAATTTGAAAAATTTATTAACCAATCTTTTTTCTTTCGTCCGCCAACGGGCGGACGAAAGGCAAAGAAATAATTTAATTTTGACTGCCTAAATAATATGACAAACGAGAATCAAACCAAAAAGTTTTTTATCTACGCCCGCAAATCAACGGACAGCGAAGACAGGCAAATTCGCAGTATTGCCGACCAACTGGCTGAATTGCGAGAGCTTGCGAGAAAAGAAAACATTGATGTCGTTGATACTTTGGTGGAAAAGCAAACTGCGAAAAAACCCGGCCGGCCTGTCTTCGCTGAAATGTTGAAAAGAATTGAAGCGGGCGAAGCAGAGGGAATTTTAGCGTGGCATCCTGACCGTCTTGCTCGCAATTCCATTGACGGCGGACGAATAATCTATCTCGTAGATACAGGCGTTATTCAAGAGCTAAAATTCCCGACTTTTTGGTTTGATTCGACACCGCAAGGCAAATTCATGCTTTCAATCGCTTTTGGGCAGTCAAAATACTACATTGATAATCTTTCGGAAAATATCAAACGAGGGCATCGCCAAAAATTGAAAAACGGCTTATGGCCTCAAATGGCTCCGCTCGGTTATCTCAACAACAAAGAAACAAAACAAATCTATGTGGACAAAGGAAAATCACCCCTTATCAAAAAAGCATTTGAGGCCTACGCCACCGGAAAATATACCTTGAAAGAGCTCCGAAAGATTATCAATGATCTCGGCTTGAAAGGGCGGCGAGATTCTTTGCTTTCCGTTTCCAATTATCAATATCTTTTGCAAAATCCTTTTTACTACGGGTTGATAAGATATAACGGCGAATACTTTGAAGGAAAGCACGAACCGATTATCGCAAAGAAACTTTTTGATGAGGTGCAGGAAGTGATGAAGCGAAAAAGCAAACCGCAGAAAGCAGATGAGATGAAATTTTTTCTATACCGCGGATTTTTCCATTGCGGCGAATGTGGTTTTACAATAACGGCGGATAGAAAAATTAAAAAGAGCGGCAAACAATATGTCTATTATTACTGTACGAAAAAAAATCCAAACCACATTTGCTCGCAGAATATTTTTACGAGAGAAGAAAAAATTTCATCTCAAATAAACGAAGCCATACAAAAAGTTTCTTTGCCCGATGATTGGGCTGATAAAATGCTAAACGAATTGGAAAACGAGAAAAATGAAAAAGCCCAATCATCTCGCTTTTTTTCTCAAAAGATAAATGACGAAATAAAAGCGATTGACGAGAAGCTGGAAAAATTGATGAACGCTTATCTTGAAAGCGCGTTAAACCTCGCGGAATACCGAGAAGCGAAAAATAAACTCGTCAATCAAAAACAAGTTTTGAAAGACAAAATAAACGCTTTTGAGCAAAAAAGCAATAATCGGTTCGAACTCGCCGCCAAATTCATAAAAACGAGCAAACAAGCCAAAATTATCGCTTTGCAAGAAAATCCCGAAGGGATTCGGGATTTTCTGAAAAAGATTGGTTCGAACTTCCAAATCCAAAACCAAAACATTTCCTTTTCGCCGCGCGGAGCGTGGCAAATCCTTTCAAAATCAGCCCTTTGCGCGCGTAGCGCGCCGAATGCGGCGCGAAGCGCCGCTAACAAATGCCCCCAAAATCTGAATTTTATAAATTGGCGGTGGGAGAGGGATTTGAACCCTCGAAGAGCGTTAACCCTTACCGCTTTTCGAGAGCGGCGCTTTCAACCAACTCAGCCATCCCACCGGAATAAATATATTAATAATTCATTCAGCTTATTTTAAATATTCTTATTATAAAATTGAATTTATTTCATTAGCAGATAAATATTTCCATTTTCCTTCTGCCAAATTTTCTAATTTTAAATCGCCTATACCAACTCTTACTAAATCTTTTATACTATAATTAAATTCGGCAAACATTTTTCTAATCTGCCTTTTTTTGCCTTGAGTTAAAATTATCTTAAATTTATTATGACCGAGATATTTTATATCTTTCACTTTAACAATTCCATCTCCTTCGCCAATATCCACTCCTTTCTTAAATTTAACAATCAATTCATTTATTTTTTGCCCGAAATGCGAAGATTGCCAATCAGAGGCTGGTCCTCCTTGGGCGGAAAAATTAAAGATTGTTACTAAATATTCCTTTTCATGCTCAAAGCGGGGATGGGTTATTTTCTGCACTAAACTGCCATCGTTGGTAAGTAAAACAAGTCCTCGGCTATTTTTATCCAAGCGGCCGGCAATTAACAATTTTTTTCTGATATTAATCAAATCAAACACGTTTTTTTCCTTTTTAAATTTCCTGCTTGTGCAAACAAATCCCACGGGCTTATTAAGCTTAATATAGATTTTCTTTTTTGCCAACTTTATCCTTTTATTATTGATTTTTATCTCGTCATTTTCATCTACTCTCTGCCCTAAATAAGCTAGTTTATTATTCACCAGTATTTTTTCCTTTTTTATTAATTCTTCCGCTCCGCGCCGAGAATAAGAAGAATTATTAGCAATAAATTTTTGTAGAACAATTTTTTTATCCCCCATTTTGTTTATATTCCTCTGATATTTTTATTATTCCTAAAATAGATATTAAAATCCAAAACACGGCCGCTAAATCATTTTTAAAATAAGGGACATCTACCAGGCCATGCACTAAGAAAACTGCCATAGAGCCAAGTAGTCCAATAATCATAAATTTATCGCTTTGATTATTTTTTGAAATCCGAAATCTGAAATCCGAAATCCGAAATAATTTTATTCCTAAATAATAAAATTCT
>Ga0210024_1003869_pt1 | contig 12058 bp, 9 predicted proteins | sample CryGeymeta201525_FD_183988 | JGI IMG/M metagenome (GOLD analysis project Ga0210024, IMG submission 183988) | Groundwater microbial communities from Crystal Geyser aquifers in Utah, USA - Crystal Geyser metaG 2015-25 (SPAdes) (version 2) | ecosystem: Environmental > Aquatic > Deep subsurface >... | reverse complement strand
TTTGGAATCATAACCATAATTTTTGGCTAAAATAACATTAATGTTGTTTGAAAACGAATAAGGTAATAAACGGGAAAATGAAGGCAGTGGTGGCAATTAAAAAACCGTTTTCCCGATTTAAAACTGCACGCACTCGGGCCACCCGAAGTAGCTTTTCTGGCAAAAAAGAACGAAAGAGTTTTCGCGAAGTGCTTGAAATTTTGGTTGAATCGGGTATGGACAGTTTACCGGGCCCCGGCGCCGAAATACTTTCCGACAGGGTGCGTAAAACCATTTCACCCGGGAAATGCAGCACTCAGGACTGGCTCGATGTGATGCGTGAAGCCCGCAAAATGAACCTTGTAACTTCGGCAACCATGATGTTTGGGCATATCGAAACCAAAAAGGAAAGACTGGAACATTTAATCAGACTTCGCGAAGGTATCCAGCAAGCCATCCGCGACACCGGTTTTGAGCCGCAATACCGCAATCAGGCATATAAACCGGACGAATTGCCGGGGGAATTATTGGAAAACTGACTATTATTGAATAAATATTCTGAATTAAAAATGCAATCAAAAAAAGAACGATACAAAAATACACTGCTCGAGCTGGCACAAAACGGCAAGTTTATTCCGGGAATTTACAACTACTGCGACCGCTGGTGCGAGCGTTGTACCATGAGTTCGAAATGCCTCACTTTTGCTCATGAACAAGCCATGAAAGAGGATGCAACCGACCCCGAAACCAACGACATCAGTAACGAAAAGTTCTGGGAAAGTTTGAGTCTTTCTTTTCAGGTTACTCATGAATTACTGGAAGAAGATGCAAAACGGTTTGGTATTGACCTGAACGATTTGCCGGATGTGGAAATTAAAAAACCTGAAAAAAGGCCGGTTGAAAAACTCTCGAAAAAGTACAGTACACAAATGCTGAAATGGTTACAGGCAAATAACGAAAAACTAAAAGAAAAAGCAGAACAACTGCTTTTAATTGGCAATAACGAGGGACCAGCACTAAAATTCGCGGATGCCTGGGAAGTGGTTCAGTGGTACAGTGTTTTTATTTCGGCCAAAGTACACCGCTCCCATTTCGATTTGGATGAACGGCTTGCAGAACCGGAAGATGAATACGATTTAATGTCCGACAACCTCGGTTCGGCAAAAATTGCGCTCATCGCCATCGATCGCTCCATTGCAGCGCTTTTGGCATTGTATTCGGCGATGCCTGAAAGCGAAGACGATTACCTGAAATTTCTTTCGCAACTCTCGCAAATCAAAAAACTGATGCTCGAAACTTTTCCCGGAGCTATGAGTTTTAAAAGGCCGGGATTTGATGATTGATTTTTTAATTCTGAAACTTATCTTGTAATGCTTTGGTTGTACTATACAAGATTTGTACTATACAGATTTGGTATATACTTATTAACCTGTTTGTCAAATAGATATTAAATATAATAGGTAAATAGTTAGAAGTACACATTTCGTATAGTACATAAATTGTACTATATTTGTTTGGAAAATAAAAATGTAAACTATGGCTCAGCTTCGGGTAGGAAATCCGGTCACAGGAAATGATTTCGTTGGCAGGGAAGACGAAATTAAATATATATTGGAATTACTGCGATTAGGCCAAAATATTGTTCTGATTGCACCCCGACGTTATGGTAAAACATCGCTGATACTTGAAATACTTTCAAAAATCCAATCCGAAGATACCTATTCTGCCTTTATTGATATATTTTCGATACCTACTCTCGAAATTTTATCTTCACAGATTACAGAGGCCGTTTTAAAAAACCATAAACTCGATACAATTTTTGCCAAGACAAAAAACAGCGCCCTGGCAATGATCCAAAATCTCAGTTTAAAAGCGGCCATTGAAGATTTTGAATTTATCATAGGATTTTCAGAACGAAAAGAAAACAATTGGGAACTACTGGAGAAAAGCATTGATTTTATTGACCAGTTTGCAGAAAAACACCAGAAAAAAATGGTGTGTGTTTTTGATGAATTTGGCGATATAAAAAAACTCGATGGCAATCAAATTGTAAAACTTTTCCGATCGAAACTCCAATTACATAAAAATACATCATACATATTTTCAGGAAGTTATGAATCGGTAATGTCCAATCTATTCATTGAAAAAAATGCACCTTTTTTCAGGTTTGCGCGTGTTATCAATTTGGGTAAAATTGAAAAAACAAAATTTCTCTCCTTTTACAAAACCCAAATCGATAAATATCAAATTGATTTTAACGAAGATGAACTGAAAAAAATACTCGATTTTACTGGTGGACATCCCTATTATTCACAATTGGCATTGCAGGAAATTATAATTTTTACAGCCCTGAACAATAAACCTCCGTTATACTCTGAAATACTATCGCTAATGTTAAACTCAGAGAAAAATTACATCGAAAAAACCTGGGAAGAATTTTCTGCTACAAAAGAAATCGTGAAAACCATATTAGCGGTAATTCAAGATGATAAAAAACCATATTCTTCATTAAAAAACAGTGGGATAAACATTTATCGTGCACTTAAAACTCTGGTAATGAATGGTACTTTATTTAAAACTGAAAATGGGTTCGAATTGTCTGATCCCTTGTTACAGCTTTGGATTGAAAGAAATATTCTTCAAAAGATTTAATTGGAAATAACAGAATGATGATGCAAACCGAAGGTAATATTCTAAAAATGAAAACAGAACTGGCAACTCCGGTGAATTACTTTTTGCCGGTTGGCCAAAATGAAATATTTATGAATGATTTGATCGGCAAAGAGATCTCGATGAATTTTACCGGGCAAATCAACTGTATATCGTGCGGAAAACAAACCAAAACATCGTTTGGCCAGGGATTTTGCTACAACTGCCTGCAAACCGCGCCCGAAGCAAGCGAGTCTGTTGTCAGGCCGGAACTTTCGAAGGCTCACCTCGGAATTGCCCGCAACATGGAATGGGCAGTAAAACACGACCTCATCGACCATTATGTTTATCTGGCCGTTTCGGGCGATGTTAAAGTTGGTGTTACCCGTTATCATCAAATTCCAACCCGCTGGATTGATCAGGGCGCCAGCGCTGCAATAAAATTAGCAACAACTCCCAACCGCCATATTGCCGGAATAATCGAGGTTTTGCTGAAAAAACATTATACCGACAAAACGAACTGGCGCGCCATGTTAAAAAACGAAATTGCTATCAACTTCAATCTTCTTGAAGAAAAAGGAAAAGTTTACCGGCTACTTCCCTCTGAGCTAAAAAAATATTTTGAACCCGATAACCAAATCACGGAAATTGTATACCCTGTAATTTCTTTCCCAAAAAATATCAAAAGTGTTAGTTTCGATAAAACGCCAAAAATCGAAGGTATTTTAAAGGGAATTAAAGGTCAATATTTGATTTTTCAGGATGATTCGGTGTTGAACATCCGAAAACACAACGGCTATTTTGTTCAAATAAAGAGTCCATATTAATATTCCATTTTTGGAACATCAATTCAGTTAATGATTTTTAAAAGTATTTTTCTTACTCTTTGGATCCCGATAAATATCAGATGTTTTACAGAGCAATTAGGTAATAAGGTAAAAATCAAATGTGTAACTTTTTTACTCAGGTTAATGTATTGAAAATAAGGTTTTTATGAAAACTAAAAGCCCTTATTTTCTTAATCAAACCTTAATAAAAAAGGCGTACAGGTGAAAAGTAACCTTATTACCTAATTAATAACAACGCATCCCTGACAATTCCCTTGCATTAGAAATGTAAAATTTTCTTTATTTTGCCCAACGGTTTGAATAAAGGGCCAATTTCCTTAAAGAACCAATAAAAAAAACAGAACAATGGAACATATCGACTGGAATAACCTAGGATTCGGATACATAAAAACCGATTTTAACGTCAGGTGCAATTATAAAAACGGAGCATGGGGAGAAATTGAAGTGAGCGACAGTGAATACTTTACCCTGCATATTGCAGCAACAGCAATTCATTACGGACAGGAATCATTTGAGGGACTGAAAGCTTTCAGGGGAAAAGATGGGAAAGTACGGATTTTTAGAATGGATGAAAATGCACGCCGCATGCAGGATTCGGCCGGGGGGACTTTAATGGCCCAACTCCCTGCCGAAAAATTTATGGAAGCTGTTCGAAAAGTGGTGAAACTGAATGAAAAGTTTGTTCCTCCGTACGAATCGGGAGCATCACTTTATATTCGTCCGGTTTTATTTGGTGCCGGCGCACAAATTGGCGTTAAACCCGCCAAAGAATACATGTTTATTGTTTTTGTCACTCCGGTTGGCCCTTATTTTAAAGGTGGATTTCAAACCACGCCGTTTGTAATTATGCGCCAGTTCGACCGTTCGGCACCATTGGGAATGGGAAAGTACAAAGTGGGAGGAAACTATGCCGCAAGCTTAGTTGCAGGTGAAAAAGCCCACGAACTTGGCTATTCCAACATTTTTTATCTCGATGCCAAAGAAAAGAAATACATTGATGAATGTGGCGCTGCCAACTTTTTCGGAATAAAAAATAATACTTACGTTACACCGAAGTCTGAATCGATTTTGCCTTCAATTACCAATAAAAGTTTGATGGTTTTAGCCGAGGAAATGGGAATGAAAGTGGAGCGGCGACAAGTTCCGGTTGAAGAACTGGCAACTTTTGAAGAAACCGGAGCATGCGGTACTGCGGCTGTTATCAGTCCGATTCAGCGGATTGACGACTACGACGAGAACAAATCGTATGTATTTTCGAAAGACGGAAAACCCGGTCCAATCAGCGAAAAATTGTACAACAAACTACGGGCTATTCAATATGGCGATGAACCGGATAAATACGGGTGGGTTACGGTAGTTTAAAAGAAGCCTCTCCCGGTTTCTCCAAAGAGGTGAAAAGAAAATCATATCAGAAAAATATACAAAGCTTCGGGGTTCCGGGGCTTTTTTTATGTTCTGCTGTAACATCCAGTAAAGTTGTCCGTCATATATTTTGAAAAGCGATCAGAAAACAAATGACAGTAAACGAATACAATAAATCGGTTGAACTTTTTTCTGACCGGGTTTACCGGTTTATCCTGAAGAGTATCAGGGATATTCACAAGGCCGAGGATATTGTGCAGGACAGCTACGAAAAACTCTGGAAAAACCACGAAAACGTGAGTTTTGAAAAAGTGAAATCATATCTGTTTACAACTGCGTACCACACCATGATTGACATTATCCGCAAAGAAAAACGTTCAACCTTTTCCGAAGAACTTACACTGCCTGAACCAAGCCATGAAAGCAATTATTCTGATTTGGGCGAAGTGCTGAAAGAAGCAGTTGACCGGCTCCCGGAAGTGCAAAAAATGGTTTTGCTGCTTCGCGATTACGAAGGATATTCGTACGAAGAAATTGGCGAAATGGCAAGTTTAAACGAATCGCAGGTGAAGGTTTATATTTACCGGGCGAGGGTATTTTTGAAGAAGTATATTGGAAGAATGGAAACGGTGGTATAGAAAGCCTCCCCCCGGCCCCCTCCGAAAGAGGGGGAGGGAAGAAAAAAAATGAGATGAAAATTAACAGAAATAATTACGAAGCATTTTTTATCGACTACCTCGAAGGGAACCTCGATGAAAAACTGGTTGACGATTTTATTGAATTTCTTCAGCAAAATGGCGACCTGAAGGAGGAATTATCGCTGTTCGAAACTGTTTCAATCGGGCAGGAAGAAATGACTTTCAGCAAAAAAGAACTTCTTTTAAAAGAAAAATACGATATTGAAAGTGAGTTCAACCAGGCAGCAGTTGCCAGATTGGAAGGGGATATTTCAGAATTTGAAAAAACAGGATTCGAAAACTACCTCACCGCCCATCCTGAACAACAAAAAGAGGCTGAACTTTTCAATAAAACAAAACTTCAACCCGACAAGTCTTTGGTTTTCAGCAAAAAAAAGAAACTGTTCCGCTATTCTGCGGGCCGAACAGTTTTGCTTTGGGCCTCACGAATGGCTGCTATTCTTATTGTTGCGTTAACTGCTTATATTTTTATTGAAAATACTTCAAATAATTCGATACCGGAAAATCAACTGGTGTCTGTAGAAAAGGAAGCGGAGAAAAAAGATAACGTTCCGGCTGCAAAAGAGTTGCCTGCGAAAAGCAATAAACAGGAGCAACTAAAAATCATTAAGGAAGAGACAGTTAAACCTGACATTAAAAAGAATGAACCGAAGCCGAACCAGAAAAAAATTATTCGCCAAAACCCTCAGGGATGGTTGATTAACGATGATTTGGCCTCACGCAGAATAGATGATGAAACTCCGGTTCCGCTGAAAACTTTAACTGCATCCTTTTCTGTTCAGTTGCCTGAAGCAGAATTAGTGCCTGTTAATTTTGCAATTCCCATTTACAGTGAGCCGGTTTTTGAAGAGCGCCTACTGGTTGACGTTGTTAAGGAAAAAACCGGTTTTGAAAGAATCAATTTTAATAAAATCGCCAAAGCAGGACTTTCGATAGTGGCAAACCTTTCGAAAGAAAAGTTGAATTACGAAACAAATAACGAAGGACAAGTCACTGAAATAAATTTCGACTCGCGTTTGCTGGCATTCTCAATTCCTACAAGAACTGGAGAAGGAGAATAAAATCATCTTCTTTCATTCATGCATTATAACATTCACACATTTATGCATTGCGAAGCATTCACGCATATTTTCCACTCTCCTGTAACTTTTCTAAAACCATGTCCGTCACAGGTTCAGAACAATAAAAAACAAAACAATAAAAAACAAAACAATGAAACAATTAATGACACTTATTTTATGCAACTTTTTAGCTGTAAACCTTTGGGCACAAACCGACACAACAAAAGTTAAAGTGATGACCAAAAACTTAGTAACTGTTGTTGAGGATGGCGACAAAGTTCAGGTTATTGTTGGCGATAAGAATAACGGAAAAGGAGTTGAAGTGATTACCGATGAGTGGGGCGATACCACCCACGTAAGGGTAGGCCGGAGAACTTTTAAAGTTATTGAAGGCAGCAGCGGCACTTATGTGAAAGTTGAAAAAGAACACAGGACACAGAAATGGTCGGGCAAGTTTAACCCGCACTGGGCCGGACTTGAAGTGGGAATGAATAATTTTCTAAAAAGCGATTATTCAATTTACAATGGAGAAACTTACCAACAATATGGCGATGTTTTTGAATTAAATCCGGGAAAATCTTTGACCTGGAACCTGAACTTTATGGAGTTTGCTTTCAAAAACGAGAAGAAAACATTCGGACTTGTTACCGGGATGGGATTCAGTTTTAACGACTATGCTTTTGATTTACCCCTTACAATTGAAAAGGATTTTGAACAAAGAAGAATAATTCCAGTATTTATTCCCGAGGGAAACTCCCAGGTAAAAAAATCGAAATTGCATGTTAACTACATCACTGCCCCGTTAATACTCGAAATTAAAACACCCCTCCGGATGGGTAGTTCGCATTTAAATCTTGCCGGCGGTGCAATTGGCAGTTTGTACCTGGGTTCGCACACCAAATACAAATTTCATGACGGGAATAAATATAAAACAGAAAGCAATTACCACATCAACCAATGGAAATACGACCTCACCGGTAGGATTGGTTTTGGCGATTTCTGTGTATTTGCCAACTACAGCATGACCCCTCTTTTTATAGAAGGGAAAGGCCCAAAAATTCATCCGTTGCTCATCGGAATTTCATTCCCAAATATTTAAAAATTGAATCAGGTATCCAATAAATGTTAGCCAAATGTGGCTAAAGCCTTGTCAGACAAAAATATAATTTAACCGTCAGCTAAAGCAGACGGCAATAAGCAGCAACATAATCGAAATGGATGTGTATTTATTGACCGAGGTAAAAACGTTTATAAAAATCTATGTAATCGAGAATGTTTTTCTCTTTAAGGAATATCTCGAAATTCGGTTCGGTAATCAGAAAGTTGCGGTAATTTCCCTGACGAAGCGGAATATACAAATTGCGGTTATTAACCACTTTGGAAAAATAAAGCGAAGCGGTTTCCTTGTCAGGAAGCCCCGAAATACGCAAAATCTGGCGAATTTCATCCAATGGAATAACTTCAACCTTTAACTGGAGGTTTGCATAACTGGCCAGGTTGAACTGTTCAATTCCACTGATAAATGCAGGCTGATCGATATCGAGACGTGGAATTACAAACACAAAATCTTGTTTACCCTCAATATTTTCGTTATACGGGCCATCATATTTGGCTGATTTCACCGGAGTTTCAGCAGTGGTTTGTGTTCCGGCGGTGTTTGCGGGCACGGCAGTTGAGGTGGTTCCCGTTTGTGCCGGTAATCGTTGGATATAATTGGTGCGGAAAAAATCGAGATAGTCGTCAACCTTTTCCTGCTCAATCATTTTTTGCAGGTTTTCGCCGGTAACCAGGAAATTTCGGTAAGTGGCCTGTCCCAGTGAATTAAACAAACTCCGGGTAACCACTACTTTTCTGAAATACGACATTGCCTCGTTTAATGTTGGTATTCCGTTTACCACAAGCAACTGGTAATCGCCAGCCTGTTTTAACTGCAAGGCAAGGTTCCATAACCTGAATTCATTTCGGTTGAACTGGGCAAAGTCGGTTAATAATTGTCTTGTTGACAAATTTTTATCCTGAATGGCGAGAACAAAATTCTGGGTTGTGTCGATTTGGGTATTGAAAAGTTTTTCGGCACCGGTACTTACTACCACGAACTGTCCTCTTTCCTTTAAAATGTTGTCTTGTTCTTTGGCGCGCGCCATCAGTTCTTCGGGCGAAACTTCGCTTTCATCATCGCTGAAGTTCGAACGAATGTAGCGGCTGTAATTTTTAATAAAGAATTTCAGATAATCGGCTGGTGATTTTTCATTCATCACAGCCCGATAATTGGTAGTTGAAATTACAAAATTTAAGTAGTCGATATCTTTGAGCGCCCTGAAAACTCCGGCTTTTCTGATGATTGCACCGTGATAAATGAGCGCGCTTTCTTTGCTTTCCATTGAACGCACAATTACAAAAGCCAGTTTATCGTCTAAAAACTCGGTTTCAATATCGTAATCAACTTTGGTATAATGGTCGATGTTGTAGTTGGCAATATCGAAGTTAAGGCGGTTTAAATCCACTTTTGCTTCACGCGGATATGCAATCACAAAATAATGGAGCAAATCTTCCTCGTACGAAAATTTACCTTCAAATTCATCATCAGCCATTTGATTCCCGGCAAGCAATTCCTCATTTTTAATATCCTCGTTAATGTAACCCAAATCAATCAGTTTCTGATAATCGGTCAACGCGCTGTCGCGTATTAAAGTCAGAATTTCTTTGGCCAGCGGCGTTGGTTCTTCAGCCGGATAAACAGCCACATATTTATCGAGTAGTTTTTCAAAATTTTGCACATCGGTTTGTGTTCCGTTGGCCACGGTTTCCATAAAATCGATTTTTGGAATCATCAGGCTGTCGGGTTTCATGGCTTTCATCTGTTCAGCCAGCGATATTACATTCCTGTAACTTCCGGCTTTATAATTTCTGAATGTTTCCTGGTACAATCGGTTCAGGCTATCCATTCGCGCTTCCATTTCAACAAAAAAGTTTGGATTTATGAGGTATTGCGCATATTTACTCTCGGGAAACCGCGTTATAATCGCATTTCGGTAATCATCCGATTTTTGTTTATCGCCCATCAACTCGTATAAATCATACAATTCGAACAACGCTGGTAGCAGGTACATGTTATCGGGATAGCGCCTGATTAAATCTTCAAACGATTCGGCTGAACGTGGATAGTTGGTAAATTCTGACTTAAATATTTTACCGGCATTGTACAGGGCATCGCGAATTTTATCATGCGATATGGCCATTAATGAATCGGTTAAAGGAAGATTCTGCGTATAAAACTCTTTTTTCAGCGGGTCAGATTCTTTAACAACCACTTTTACCGAATCGGCCCCTTCCATATTTTCATCAGATATTTCGGTTGAAATGCCTTTGTCAGCGCGGTTCCAGTTGTCTTCGAGTTTTCGTTTGCCCCACAACTGCTGAAATGTAACCCGCCCATACGAAATGGTTTGCGGATTGTAAAAGTACCATCCGGCGCCGGCCTGCTGATTTCCCATGCCAAGCCTGTTGCGGTTTGTACGGCTGTAGCTTTGATCGCCCATACCCTGCATTGCCAGGTTTTCCTCATTTCGCTGCCGTTCCTGTTCTTCTTTCATCAACCGGGCAATAAACGATTCGCGCTCAATTTCGGGCATCCGGGCAATTCTTTGCAAGCTGTCCTCGCGCTCAACCATAATTAGGTTATCAACCAAATTGGTAAGGCCCCGGTAATTGGCCGAAACGGTTTCGTAATCGGGATAGGTTTCGTCTATAATAATCATTGCACTGTCATAATACGCCTGGGCTTTACGGTATTCAAGGTCTTCGAAAAAAATATCGGCAAGGGTAATAGATGAAAGCGCACGTTGAAACTGGTTGTTAAAACTGGCTGTGACTGATTTTGTATAATTATCAATTGCCACCGGGCGGTTTCCTTCTTTAAAAAAGAGGTTGCCAATTGCAAAGTAAATCTGGTCGCGGAAATCGAAGTTCTTATTGTCGCGCAACATTTTATTCAACTCCTTTTTCAGTTTTTCAGAATCGCCAATACCCGAAAAAACACCGGCAGAATTAATTTTGGCATTGAAAGCCATTTTATAATCGGGGTTCATTTTTGTAACGGCAAGGTAAGCTTCCGATGCCTGGTCGGGCATTCCAAGTTCCTGATATAATTGTGCTTCAATGTATTTTAAACGCGCTTTGTTCCTTTTGAAAGTGGTTTTTTTGATGGCAATATCCAAAAATTTGATGGCCTCGGCATATTCCTGCTGTTTAATGTAGAAATCGGCCGTTGCAATGGCCAAATCTTTCTCCAGCCGTTTTGGAAAATCCTCATCGTTTTGAATGGCTTGAATAACTTCCGAAGCTTCAGCAAATCTTTCCAACTGGGAGTAACTGCGTATTAACCAAATTTGTGCTTCATCTTTGGTTTCTTCGTCGGGGTATTTTCTGACCACGAACCCGAAATTATCTATGGCGCCTACAAAATTATGCTGGTAAAAATAGGCTTTCCCAATCAGCAAATAACTGTCGTCAATCCACTTGTTAAATTCTTCCTGACTGGCAAATTCCTGATATTTACGGGTTCGTTTTTTCTGGCGTTTTGGTTTTTTGGTAATCGAATGTATTTCAATTAGTTTGGAAGATTTGATAATGGCATTGTCCATGTCTGATTTTACCAATTCGCCGGCCGATGGAGAGCTCGACTTGTATATGGGCAACAACCTTGTAAAGTCGTCTTCAATTCTTTCTTCAATATTTAAAACGCCCTTTTTTACACTTTCGTTGGCATTAAAATAAACATTGTATTGCGAATTGATATTGTGAAATGTGCGCGTTGCCCAGGTGTTTTTTTCGGTAGTACAACCCGCAAAAACCCAAACTAAAAAGATGTATAAAATGGTATGTAAAAATAATCTCTTCAAGCAGTATTTATTAACACTAAGAATAAACTCAATATTTATTCAAATATTGTTTGTTTATCCTTATTCTCTGTGATTTTCAGAAGGCACAAAAATATAAAAAAGGATGGCATTCTTTGTATTATTAATACCATCCTTTCCATAATTTATTCATTCTTGCCCGCCTGACCGGACGGGCATATTCCCGCATTTACGCATTCAGGCATTCTTGCATTTTCTTACTTCCTCGTAATCTTCACCTTTTTAGTTGGCGCCAACTGAATATTGCGGATGTGTACCCGATGCATCACATTTTTCGCCACTTCGGCAAAGGCAGCGCCGGTTATCGATTCGCCATCAACAGCCACGGGATTTCCGTTATCGCCGCCTTCGCGAATGATTTGTACAATTGGTATTTGCCCCAGAAATGGCAGCCCCAGTTTGTCAGCCAGGTTTTTACCGCCATCCTTGCCAAAAATGTAGTATTTGTTTTCGGGCAGTTCGGCAGGTGTGAACCACGCCATATTTTCTACCAAACCTAGCACCGGAACATCAATTGATTTGCTCTGAAACATGCTTGTTCC
>Ga0210024_1003866_pt1 | contig 12067 bp, 14 predicted proteins | sample CryGeymeta201525_FD_183988 | JGI IMG/M metagenome (GOLD analysis project Ga0210024, IMG submission 183988) | Groundwater microbial communities from Crystal Geyser aquifers in Utah, USA - Crystal Geyser metaG 2015-25 (SPAdes) (version 2) | ecosystem: Environmental > Aquatic > Deep subsurface >... | reverse complement strand
GAGTTTGAACCCAAACCGAGTAATTCTTGTAAATTCTGTATTTTAAAAAATTTTTGTTCAGAAAAAGAAAAAGTTAAGGAATTTACTAAAGAAATTAAGGAAGAAGATTATAGCGAAGACCTACCATTTTGATTCTGTTAGAATAAAGTATGGGCTCAAAAGATTTCCTTTATTTTGAAATACAGGCTGATTTTGGTATTACCAAACCTCCGGATTTTTAAATTTGCCTTAAAATTTTTGAGAGAGTAAAATAAACTCAAGTTAACATGATTCTTAAAGACGTCGCCAAAATTCTAACCAAACTTTCAGATGGGGAAAATTTAACAACTAAAGAGGCTGAAGAAGCCTTTGATGTTTGTCTAGCTGAAGATAAAGAAGCCTACTTTTTCACTGCTTTGACGATGGGCTTAATGGCTAAGGGAATCACCAGTGATGAATTATTCGGCTTTTGTAAAAGTCGTCAGAAACTCTTACCAGAAATTAAAGTAAAATTTGATTCTTCAAAAATAACAGACAATAGCGGTACTGGTGGAGATAAACTAAAAACATTTAACGTCAGCACCACGGCTGCATTTATAATCGCGGCTGCAGATATTGCGGTAGCCAAACAATCATATTTTGCGGTCACCGGCATTGGGGGTAGTGGAGATTTGTTCAGGGAATTTGGCATTGACGTCGTAAAAGAATCGAATCCGAAAAGTATCAAAAAAACAATTGAGAAGGTTTGCTTTACTCCCTATATTGGAGAATTTTTACCTTCACCTGATAAAATTCCCGGATTTTTGGGTTGGGTTAAGAAAAGAGGCAAGACTGGTGGTCTTAATTACATCTCTCCATACCATTTGGCAGCCAATGTCCTTACTCCTATAAAAATGGAAAGAAGGGTCTATGGCTGTTTTGATAGAAAATATTTGAATATTCTTGCTGAGCTTTTTCAAAAGTTAGGTTATAAGAAGGGGTTGATTATACATGGGATAGGAGGGCTTGATGAGGTTTCAAATATCGGCAACACAGAAATCGTTGAATTTACCAAAAACAAACTCAAAAACTACACCGTTTCTCCCGAAGATTTTGGGGTTAAAAAAGCAAAACATGACGAGATTAAAGCGATAAGTGTTGAAAGGAACGTGATAGATTTCTTAAGGATTTTATTTAATAAAGAAAAAGGGCCAAAAAGAGACATTGTTTTAATGAATGCTTCAGCCTCCTTATTCATCATGGATAAGGTTTCTAATTTTAAGGACGGCGTTGAGTTGTCCAAAAAGATCTTAGAAGAAAATAAGGCGGCAGATAAATTAGTCGATTTAGTAAAAGCTATTGGTGATATAGAAAAATTAAATCAATGGAAAAAATTGGCCAAAGTCTAATAGCTTCAAAACTTCTGATTTCTAAATTTGCCTTAAAATTTTATGAGTTGCTGATTTCATTGATTAAAGTTATAATGAATTAATGCCCTTAAGGCAGTTTTTATTTTTAAATGGTAGAAAACGAATCAAAGATAAACAGCACAATTTCCCAAGAAAATTTAAACGTAATAGAACCGGAAGGTCCCGAAAGACAATTGAAAGCTTTTCTCAAGGAAATTGAAAATACTTATCCTGAGAAAAGACAAAAATTAAGTCTTCGGTCTTTTTGTTTTACCATCCAAGAACTCCATAAAAATATTGCTGTTGATGTGGGAGTAGTCAAGAAAAAAGATTATAAGAGGATTTTTGTAGATGAGGAAAAAGGGGCTAAACTTTTATGGGAACTTCAAAGTGAATTTACTAATCAGGAACTTTTCTCGATTGATAAGGAGTATTATTTAAGAGATTTTGTAATCGAGTTTTTCAGAAAAATAAAATTTGGAGAGCCAGGACTTTTAGACCTAAACGTAGGAAAAAGCGTTATCATAGACTGTTGCCGTCAATCTGAAATTTCTAGCAAAACAATTAAGGACGTTGAAAGTTTTGTTATGACTAAAGCTGATAAACTAAATAAAATTAAAGGTATTCCGGATGCAACCGCTAAAGAATTTTTTTCAAAACATAACATAAAGCCCAGATTTTCCATAAAAAGATTTCTCGCAAAAAAACTTCCCCCGAAAAAATAACTTCACACCTTAAAGGTGATTTACTACCCCACTTTTATCAAACCTTGTGAAGCTATAAGAAAAAGATTATAATGACTCAAACGAGAAATGCTCGCTAAACGGGCATTTTTTTATGCAAAAGAAAAATGAAAATTCGCAACATCGCCATCATCTCTCATGTTGACCACGGCAAAACAACGCTCGTGGATTCTTTGCTGCGCCAATCCAAAACCCACTTAAACAAAGATGTCATTGACAGCAGCTGTATTATGGACAGCAACGAACTGGAGAAAGAGCGGGGGATTACCATTTTTTCCAAGAACGCCTCGGTTGTCTGGCAAGAGACCAAAATCAACATTATTGATACTCCCGGCCATGCTGATTTCGGCGGTGAGGTTGAGCGGGTTTTAAAAATGGCTGATGGTTCTCTTTTACTGATTGACGCCCAAGAGGGGCCGATGCCGCAAACACGTTTTGTTTTGAAAAAAGCCCTGGAGTTAAAACATAAAATTATTGTCGTCATCAATAAAATCGATAAACCCAATGCCAATGTCAGTCAGGCCTTAAACAAGACTTTTGACCTTTTTATTGATTTGGGCGCGGATGAGGAAACAACCAATTTTCCGGTTATCTATGCCTCTTCCAAAATGGGCAAAGCCGGTTTGACCCCTGACTTAAGCCAAATGAAAGACATCACCCCTTTGTTTGAAGAAATTGTGAAATATATTCCCCAGCCGAGCGGGGATAAAGATTTGCCTTTGCAAATGCTCGTCACTTCGATTAACTGGGATAATTTTAAAGGCCGCATCGCCCGGGGACGGATGGCCAACGGAACAATCAAGGCCGGCCAGGAAGTAATGCATATTAATCGCGAAGGGCAAATGAAAAAATACCGCCTGACTTCTTTGGTTACTTTTCAGGGGCTTGGGCAAAATGAAGTCAAGGAAGCTGAAGCCGGAGAAATTGTGGCCATTGCCGGCATTCCGGAGATTATGATTGGCGAAACCATCGCCGATGTCAACCAGCCCCAAGCCTTGCCCTTGTTGGAAATTGAAGAACCGACACTGAAAATGACTTTTAATGTCAGCTCCTCGCCTTTTGCCGGCAAAGAGGGGCAATTCACCACTTCCCGGCAAATCAGAGAAAGGCTTTACAAAGAACTGGATAATGATGTCGCCTTAAAGGTTGAAGACGAGCCTCAGGGCGGCTGGGTTGTTTCCGGCCGGGGCGAACTCCATCTGGCCATTTTAATTGAACGCCTGCGCCGTGAAGGCTATGAGTTCCAGGTTTCCCAGCCGCAGGTGATTGTCAAAATAGTTGACAACCAGAAAATGGTTCCTTATGAAGAAGTTTTTATTGACGTTCCGGAAAAATACTCCGGTGCGGTTATTCAAAAATTAGGCAACCGCTTGGGTTTGATGAAAAAAATGGAGGTTGAAGAGGGGACCGCTCATTTGGAGTTTATCATCTCCACCCGCGGTTTGTTCGGCTACCGCCGGGAATTTATGACCGATACCCGCGGGCTGGGCCTCATTAACACTCTTTTTCATCAATATCTGCCGGCCAAAGGGGAAGGGCAGGCCAGAGAACGGGGTTCGCTGATTGCCTGTGAAACCGGAATCACCCGCTTGTATGGCCTGACCAATATTCAGGGCAGGGGCGAGTTGTTTGTCGGCCCCGGAACTAATGTCTACAAAGGCCAGGTGGTCGGCCAAAACTCGCGCCAGGAAGATATTTGGGTCAATGTCTGCAAGGAAAAACAGCTTTCCAATATGCGCTCCAAGGGCGACGGCAGCATGGAGCATTTTAATGTCCCCAGAGTGATGGGTTTGGATGACGCCTTGGAATACATTGACCAGACCGAGCTGGTCGAAGCCACGCCAAAATCAATCCGCATCCGTAAAATCATTTTGGATGAGCTAGAAGAAAAGAGAAGGAAAAAAGGCTTAACCAAATAATGGCTTCACACCCTCGCTAAGCTCAAGTTTTATGTATAATGCTGATATGGTCAAAAAGTGTCGCCAGTGCGGCATCTGCTGTAAGTTGTTTTTGTTAACCTCAACGAAGCGGAATACAAATCAAGGAGGTATCAAACCATGTTTGAGCAATTCGGCCTAACCGAAAACTTTTCTGAAGCGGAAAAATACGGCTTAAATATTTTGGCTCAAAATAAAGATAACAGCTGTATTTATCTGAAAAACAATTCTTGTAGCATACATCAAGACAGGCCTCAGCTCTGCCGATTATTTTTCTGCACTTCAAAAAGCAAAAGATTTGAAAAGATGCGGCAGGCAATTGGTTTGGAACGGCTTAAAAGCAGAAAATAGCCCAGCTTCATATTTTAATGCATCAAGAAAAAGATACATTATAAAATTACTTATGGCAAAACATCTTTTAAGAATTAGAGCAGTTGACAGAAAGTTTTTTGATGCCATCAGGTTTGACGAAAAAACGATTGAGACTCGAGCAGCAACCGATAAATTCCGTCTTATCAAACCCGGTGATATTTTAAAATTCATCTGTGGCAAAGATGTTTTAGAAAAGAAAGTTTTGAAAGCTTATCATTTTAAAAATATTGATGGTCTAATCAAGTCTTTAGAAATTAAAAAAATTATACCTTTTGCTTCTTCTTTGGAGGAAGCCAAAAAAATCTGGTTTGGCTTTCCTGATTACAAAGAAAAGATTAAAAAATATGGATTAGTGGCTTTTGAGTTAGAGAATAAGTAAAATAGTTTTAATTATGATGGAAAAAATTAAAGCTGATGATTATTCAGAAGATTACGAGGAAACTTTGCCTAGGGAAGGCAAAGGGAAGCGGAGAGAAAAGTGGTCGCCAACAAAGAGTGGTAAAAAGGGACACAAACAAGAAATTCAATCAGCCAAGCAAGCACGAGCTGAAGGGGCAGAAAAAGGAATTGCCAAACATCTTTCTTCTTCTTTTAAACATCTAGAAACTGACAAAGACCAAAAACAGATTAAAAGCTATCTTGAGTGGCTTAAAGATTCCTTGGAACGAAAATCTCCCCGCTTAAATCCTGAAGATGAAAAAGAGGTTAAAGTTGATTCTTTTGTCTCCAGTGTTAAGGCCGGTGGCCAACACCGCCAAAAAAATCGAACCGCGGTCAGGTTGACGCATTTACCAACTTTGATTTCGGTTAAAAATGAAAATGAAAGAAGTTTTGAACAAAACAAGCAACAGGCAAAAGCTGCTTTATTTGAAAAACTAGAAAAACATTTAAAATTATGGCAGACATTAACGAGAGACTCCTTAACCCCAATTAATATTGAGAATAAAGTTTTTAGTCTTGCCAAAACTCTGTCTACACCCCCGAGGTGATTTGCTATTCCCACCGTGGTATAATCTTTTAACTGCTCTTCAAAATGACCAAAGAAAGACTTATTAATAATATGTTAAATATTCCTATCTCCGATTTTAATAAGCCGCCAAAAGATGAAAATTGTATCAAGGACCATGATGGCTCTGTCCGCTATAGAATGACCAGACATCAACTTCAAAATCGTGGGAACAGCAAGTTTGTCGACGGTTTTTTTCTCTCACTGGCCGGACCAGTACTTGAACGAGCTAAATTTATAAAAGATATGAAGGACAAGTTGGGCGAACCTGTCTTTATGTATACAGGTCAGGAATATCCCGGGGTTATTCTTATTGCTTGGAATGCTAAAGAAGTTACCAAAAGACTTGGAAACTGATGGAAAATGTAAATTTTTTTGTTAAAATTTCGTTGAGAATATGAATCAAATATTAAAAAGAGGAAAGCTTCCTCACCCTCTTTTGCTTAAACTATTAAGAAAATTTGGTGAAACCAGTGCGCTTGTGGGCCCAAGTATTGGTGAAGATGCGGCGATAGTTTTAGCAAAAGATTCAGCTTTTATTTTTACCCTGGATCCGATTACTTTTACCGATAAAAAAATTGGGCATTATCTTTTAAGTATTAACGCCAATGATATTGCTGCTTGTGGAGGAATACCAAAATATCTTTTAGTTTCTCTTCTTTTCCCAAGAGGGACGAAAGAAAAGCAAATAAAAAATCTCTTTTCTGAAATTCAAAAAGAGAGTAAAAAGGCGGGGTTAGAACTACTGGGTGGCCATACGGAAATCACTGATGAAGTCAAAAAAACCATCGCCATAGGGATGATGATTGGCATAGCTAAAAAAGATCAGATTACTCCTACCGAGAATGCTAAAGTGGGGGATAAAATTCTTCTCACTAAACAAGTCGCCATTGAGGGAACGGCAACGATTTTTCAAGAAAAAGAAAAGAGGCTCAAATTAGTTTTCCCACCAAAAATTTTTAAAAGAGGAAAGGCTCTTCTTTTTGAGCCAGGAATTTCTATTGTAAAAGAAGCAAAAATTCTCAATCAACACTGCCAAGTTAATTCTCTGCATGATCCCACCGAAGGGGGAATTGCGACGGCTTTATGGGAAATCTCCCAAGCGGCTCAAGTAAAAATCTTAGTGGACGAAGAAAAAATTCCCATCTTAAAAGAAACGCAGGCTGTTTGTGAGTATTATCATTTAGACCCTCTTTATCTTCTTGCGTCTGGTTCTTTATTGGCTACTCTTCCTAAAAAAGAGGCTGAAAAGGGTGTAAAAATTTTGAGAAAAAAGGGAATACCAGCCATAATTATTGGGGAAGTTAAAAAGGGGAAAGGTACCTGGCTTTTGCAAAAAAATAATAAATTAAGGAAAATTTTACCAAAAGAGGATGAAATTACAAAAATAGCAGTCAGAGACAGTTAGTAAGTTAAAGACTTACTTCTTTTTCTTCCCAAGTAAATAAAGCTCCCAGAGATTTTCCTTGATGAATCCTTTTGATAACTTTGGCTAAAAGCGGAACCAGGGAAATAACTTTGATTTTATCAATTTTCTTTTCCTTGGGTAGGGGGATGGTATCTAAAAGTAAGATTTGTGAAGCAGGACAGTCTTTAAGCTTTTGACAAGCATCGCCGGAGAACAAACCATGGGTGGCACAAATAATAATCTTGCTCGCACCTTTTTGTTTTAAAATATGAGCTGCCTGAGTGATTGTCCCACCGGTATCAATCATATCGTCAACAATGATGGCTGTTTTACCTTCGATTTCGCCGATAATTTTTAAAACTTCTGATTGGTTATGATTAGCTCTTCTTTTATCAATAACAGCCAGGGGTACTTTCATTAATCCCGCCATTTTTCTTCCCCGTTTCACGCCACCAATATCAGGAGAAACAACAACCATGTTTTTATACTTTTTACTAAGAAGATAATCGGCAAAACGAGGATAGCCGACAAAATGATCGACAGGAATGTCATAAAAGCCTTGAATTTGGTCAGCGTGAAGATCAATGGTTAAAATCCGACTCGCACCTGCTTTCGTAATCAAATTGGCAATCAACTTGGCGGTAATCGGCTCACGGGAAGCTGCTTTTCGGTCCTGGCGGCTATAACCCAAATAAGGACAAACCACATTGATTTTGGCCGCTGAAGCCCGACGCAAAGCATCAATCATAATTAAAAGTTCCATCAAATGTTCATTGACTGGCGAAGATAGGGTTTGAATAACAAAAATGTCATCACCTCGAACGTTTTCTTTAATCCGGACATAAATTTCGCCATCGGCAAAGGCTTTAGTTTCGGTAGGAATTAGGGGAACTTTTAATAATTGGGTGATTTTCCGGGCCAGAGCAGGGTGGGAGCGGCCACTAATGACTTTAATCTTCTCCATCTCATTTCTTAGTATAATCCATGAAAAATTTTTTTCAATCATCTAAAATCTGACTGTGGGTTGCTAATTTTATTAATTAAAATGCTATAATAAATTAATGCCCGAAAGGGTTTTTTTAATTAAAAATATGACATCAGTAGAGATACAAAAAGGAGAAGGAAAACATCCAGAGTTTCTAAAAGGAAAAGAAAAGCTTGAGGAACTCCATAAAAAATTAATTGAAAGAGCGATATCAGTCATTAAACCCGCCAGTATCCTCAATGGAATTAACAAGGAATTTTTAAAAAGCAAGGGTGAAGTGATTAAACAATCTCTTCCATGCCTGAAAATTTTTGATCTTGATTGGACTGACTGCTACGTTGAACTGTCAGGTTATCACCTCCGTCACCAAATTACAATTGCCTTTTGCTCTTTTCTAGTTGGACCCAATCAAGTTATTAAGAATGTCAACCAATTACTTTATGATGATACCCCTAAAGGTGCTGTTTATCCTGGTTTTGCTGTTCTTGGCGGGCCTGAAGCAAAAGCAATCAGAAATGATTGGGGGGATATTGCAGGGGTTAAAAATATTTCTTCCCTTAATCCTGATACCTCGACTGTCTTCGGAATACCAATTCGTCTTAGAGAAATCAACAAGGCAAATCTTATTAAAGGCAGAGAACTATCACTTAAAGAAGCCCTAAGAAAAGCATTAATTAATTCCGCCTTGAAAGAATAATTAGGGGTTAAAAATTAAAAGATGTCTTTTGGGCTTAAATATGGTAAAATGGTTTGAATGAGTGAAATCAATTGGACGAAGGTCTGGATGGCGTTTGAGAAAGAGATGCGACTCAAGTTAAAAAATCTGCCGGACCCTACGGAAGTCAAAGGAAATCTAAAACCGCTGCAAAAGCTTATCTCTCAGACCTTACCGGAAACTACCTCGGCCCAAACATTTAAAACCTTAATTGACCTGCTTCTTAAAGAAAAGGCGATTAATTTGCCGGCTTTAAAAAAGAGATATTTAAATCCCGAGCTGAAAAAAGAAAAAGAACTTTTAGAGAAAAAGGAAAAAGAGTTTGAAATGCTTAAAAAATCAGCCCAAGTCTGGATTGGCGGCAACTTTTCCGAAGAGAAGTTAAAAGAATTATGGGAAAAACACCAATCTTGGCTGCCGCGCTGCTCTTATCCTTATAAAGACAACCGCAAAACTCCTTTACAAAAAATCGCGGCTGAGACTCTGGCTCGATTTAAACTCATTAATAAAATCTAGGGATGAAAAAATCATTCACCGTTATTTTGTCAAAAACAACGACAGTTATTTTTGACTTTGACGGGGTGATTGGCGATACTTTTTCTCATAACAGAGATATTGCCTGTCTGCTTTATGAAGAATTTCGGCATGAGAAACCGCGCCAAAAGATGATTGAGAAACTGATAGGCAAGGGGGTTAGAACGGTGATTAAAGAATTAAATGTCCCTCTAACCAAAATCCCATACTTTGAAAAAAGATTCCGGCAAGAACTGGCTTTAAGAATTGACAAGGTAAAAATCTTTAAAGGCATGAAAGCCGTTTTGAAACAAATCAAAAAGGCAGGCTATCCTTTAGGAATTTTATCTTCCAATTCTCAAAAAAATCTTCATTATATTTTTCAAAAAAATCAAATCGACTTTTTCGATTTCATCTATTCCGATTCAAGTTTTTTCGGCAAGGGTAAAGTTTTAAGAAAATTATTAAAAAAACTTCATCTCAAGCCAGCTCAAATCATTTATATCGGTGATGAAGAAAGAGACATTCAGGCCAGCCAGCAAAACAAAGTCAAGATTATTACTGTTGGCTGGGGTTATGACAATGAAAAAGTACTCAAAAAAGAAAAACCTGATTTTTTTGCCAAGGAGCCAAAAGACCTGCTTAAAATCTTGAAAAAACTTTGCTAGAATAGAAAAGGTAATCAATTTAAGGAAGGGGGTGAAAAAATGCCAAAGAAGAAAAAAACAACCAGAAGAAAAGTTAAAAAAATAGTTAAAAAAGATGTTAAAAGTATAGGGCTTTTAATTATGGCTCTGGTTCTGGTGGTTCTCGCTGCTCTTTTTGTGGCCCATTTGGGCCAAGGCAAAACCAGCAGCTCGCAAACAGCTAATCAATCTGGTTCAGTGATTGTTGTCCCCAAAGGCGTTCTTCAATGTTCAAAGAGTTTCTATGAGAAAACCGGCGGTGTTTACAAAGTTGACGCGACAAAATACCCTCAAGAAGATATTTGCCAATATTACAAAACCATTAAAGGAGATGTCGAAAAAACTCACAATCTCCAATACAACAACGAAATTGTGGCTTGTCGTTTTTTCAAAGAAAACGGGGAGACGATGATTGGGGAGACCAAATATATCCATTTAGGCTATGAGAAAAAACCCTGTTATCAAGGGATGTATCAAAAACCCTAAAGAATTTGACTTTTAGCTTATAGTATGCTAGAATTCCCTTAGATCCTAAGGTAAAGGTTAAATCCAATACTTTAGGATTTTTTAATGGGAAAAAATCTGTTCATTCTTGCTGCCTTAATGACAGCTTCATTTATACCCAAACCTGTTCAAGCTCAAGAAGAAAAACTGATCATGGCGGGGGTTTCTGGTGTTCTTAAAACCGAACCGATTCAGCTTGACAACCGGCTGGAGAAATTAACGGCCTTTCTGGAGAAATATGATTCGCCTTTAGTCCCTTATGCCGAAACTTTTGTCTTCATGGCTGATAAATATCAGATTGACTGGAAACTGTTGCCGGCGATTACCGGAGTGGAATCAACCTTCGGCAAGCAGATTCCTTTTAATTCCTATAATGCCTATGGCTGGAACAACGGCAACTACCGCTTCCAATCATGGGAAGATTCTATTGAAATCGTCTCTAAAGCCTTAAAAGAGAAATATTACAACCGTGGTTTGGATAATCCTTATAAAATCGGTCGTGTTTACGCTCCGCCTTCGCCTTTTTGGGGCAACAGAGTTAATAATTTCATGAAGATGATTGAACCCATCTCAATTAACAGCCCTTTGTCTGCCTTAACTTTGACTATCTAAAAGGGGCGGTTTATACTTAATATTAAGGAATCATAGGAAGATTACATGATTAATACTCAAAACACGAAGACGGTTTTTGAAAGTACAGAAGAAAAACCTAATGAAGAAAATCCTGATAACTTGGGGGTTTTCTCTGAAGCGGCCGAGAAACTTTTCAAAGACTACCAGGATTATGTTCACAGCCTCCAGCCGAAAGGGGAGGTAACCTACATCCATGTTGATGAAATTGCCTCCAGGGTCGCGGTTTTCTATGAAAATCTCTTAAGGGTTATTAACTGGAAAGAAGAACAGCTGGTCAGAAGAACGGCCATTGAAAGAAAACTGAAGCGACGCCTGATTACCGAAATCTCCGGCCTCAGCGTTGTCGCCAATCTTAAAGCGGACAGAATTGCCGAAGCTTTGATTTTGGAATCAATTCGTGGCGGTCATTTACCTAACAATCAAATTCCTCAGACTAGAATCAAGGACGTTCAAAATATTTTAGAAAAATACATTTATATTCTGAAAAATATCTCTGTAGCCCAAGATCGAGGTTCTTCAGATGTCAAATTAAAAGTTCAATTTTACAATTGGCTTTTGGAGATTGCTGCCTGTGAAATTGAAGAAACCTTAGCTCCACCTTATAGAGAAAATGCCCTTATTAATTCCATGGCCCAGATTATGGAAGAAAGAATCCGTATCAAACCGGAAGGCAGTATTCCTGAAGCGGAAAAAAGAATTCAAATTTATATTGCTGTTCACCGAACTCTGTTTCATTTGGATGCCCCCATTATCAGCTATCGTCTTTTGAAATGGCAGCATCCTGACTGGGTTAATATGCCAGCTTCTCTTTACTCACAAGCGGCCCAAAACATTTTTAAACTCCGCCAGGAAGTTGAGGCTCAACTTAATTACCAATGGTCAAACGAGTTTTTTAAGATCGGTGAGAAATACAATACCGTGTGGTTGATTTTAGGTGATATTCTTGATCAATTCAAAAAAAAGCCTTTAGAAATTAGCCATAAATTAGCTGACAAAGAAGCTCTCAATCAAATGATTACCGAGGTCTATAACGCCAGATACAAAACCTTAAAATCAAGACTTCTGCGCATGGGCCTTTACTCTGCTTTGTCAGTGATGATCGCCAATCTCGTCTCCTTATTTATTGTTGAGGTACCGGTGGCCAAAATTCTTTACGGCGGTATTAAACCCTGGGCGATGGTGGCTGACGTGGTGGTGC
>Ga0210024_1003864_pt1 | contig 12068 bp, 12 predicted proteins | sample CryGeymeta201525_FD_183988 | JGI IMG/M metagenome (GOLD analysis project Ga0210024, IMG submission 183988) | Groundwater microbial communities from Crystal Geyser aquifers in Utah, USA - Crystal Geyser metaG 2015-25 (SPAdes) (version 2) | ecosystem: Environmental > Aquatic > Deep subsurface >... | reverse complement strand
GAAGCACAGGCATATCCGATTGTTTCCACTGAATTTCTTTCATAATCAAGCAACTTACGGTCACATCATGGTCAAGGGAAACATCGCTGGCAAGGTAGCTGATACGATTAAGTTCCTCCCAATAACTTTTGTAATCGTTCAACAGGATCATCACATCCACATCCGAGCCTTGACGATAATCCCCGCGCGCGTAAGAGCCGTACAAGTAGACGGCTTTTAACTTGTCCCCGTAAATACGGACAAGTCCTTCCTTCATTTCCTTCATCAGTTTCCTGATATGCGCTGGCACTTTCGTGGTCATGTCCCTATTTTACCTTTTTATCCCCCTTATTTCAACGCATCCTCCACCAACTTCAACACCTCGCCAGCCAAGTCCAACGCATCTTTCGCTTCGTTAATATCAGGCAACCCATCTGGCAAAGAGCCGGGGAATGCGTCAGGATAACGCGTTGGAATATAGAACAAATCCATAAGAAGTATACGACTTGATAACCCATGCAGCAGTTTATTCGGAAGCGCGTTCAATAGATCGGTCATTTTGTGCGCGCGCGGAATATCCATGTCTTGCGCCGCCAGCCAGCCTTTCAACGACTTTTCCACACATTGCTGGGAGTGGAAACACACCTGGTTATACAGGCGATCCTGCATGGCAAGTTCAGCGACGCGCAGGTCCTCACGGGCAAACATCAGCCAGTTACTGCCCTCGTTCATACAGCAACTTTCCCTTCTTGACGATTTCCTCGCGCACAAAACGTCTCTCGCGCGAAAGTTCTACAAACTCTTCGGGAGTATAAATCAACAAATCCACGCCTACTTTGGGTTGGAGCAGGAGCATGGCCTCGCGTACGCGTTTCAAAAAAGGTTGTTTCGTCTCTTGAACAACGACCAGATCCACATCCGACCATTCCGAGATCTCCGCCTGATTCAACGAGCCGAACAGAATGATCCGTTCAGGGTGAAGATTTCTAATCAGAATAGGCAGCCAACGCTCCAATTCGCGTTGCAATGCTTCGCGACGGTTGAAAATTTTGATCGTTGGCGATAAGGTCTTGTTCATTACAAAGCAACTCCGCAAGCATTGTACACCAAAAGCAACCGCGTAAATAAAAAAAGGCGGGATTGTTTTCCCGCCCCATCATACGCAAAAATCCAGGTTTCCGCCGAAGGCGAGAAGCCTGGTTTTTGAAATTCGTTATTCCTTCGGCACCACGGTCACTTTGCGGCGCGGCTCCTCGCCCACGCTTTCGGTCGTCACCGCGGGATGTGCCTGCAACTCCATGTGGATGATGCGGCGCTCGCTGGCGCTCATCGGTTCGAGCGTCACGCGGCGTCCCATCTTCATGGCCTGGTCGGCGCTGCGCTGGGCCATCTGGCGCAGTTGTTTTTCGCGGCGGGCGCGGAAGCCCTCCACATCCACCGTCAGTTGCGTAAACTGCCCGGTCTGTTTGCCGACGATCAGGCTGGCGATATATTGAAAGGCGTTCAACGTTTCGGCGTGATGCCCGATCAACGCGCCCAGGTCGCTGCCGCGCACGTCCACGCGCATCGAGCGGTGGTCGGGGCGGTCGCTCTCATCGAGGCGGACCGCGACTTGCGCTTCGATGCCCATGTCGTGGAGCAGTTTGGAGACGACGGACTTGGCCAACTCCAGGCTGGGATCGCTGACTTCATCAGCCGCCGCGGCCGGTTTGTAAGCGGGAGCCGCCTCGCGCTCCAGACGGGGGGCGGGGCGCGGCGTCGCCGGGGCGGGCGCGCCGCCCGGGCCGTTCACCGTCAACCGCACGCGTACCTGTCGTCCGCCCATGCCGAACAGGCCTTTGGCGCCGGCGTCCAGCACTTCCACAGAGACGGCGTCGGCGCTCAAACCGAGTTGGTCGAGTCCCTTTGCAATGGCTTCTTCAACGGTTGGCGCAATGATTTCAAGAGTGGGTCGTTCATTCATGGGAAACCTCTGGGGCTATTTTTTGGTTGCCGCGGGTTTGTTGCCGCCGGGCAGGAGGCCGCGCCAGTTGGCGCGTCCCATCATGGCATACTGGGCAATGCCGAGCAGGTTGCTGGTGATGAAGTAGACCGCCAGGCCGGACGGGAAGTTGAGCGCGAACCAGCCGAGCAGGAGCGGCATGTAGATGCTCATCATGCCGCTCATGGCCGCGGACTGGTCTTTGGGATTGGAGGAGGTGGGCGGGGTGGTAAGTTTGGTCTGAACGTAGGTGGTGAGCGCCACGATGATGGCCAGGGTGGGGAGGCCATTGGGCAGGAAGGAAATGTTCAGGCCGGGGATCAGGATGCCTTCCGGCAGGCCGAGGTCCATCCACAGGAATCTGCTGTTGAGCGGGATGAGCGTGGACACATCCAGGAAGGAGCCGATACTGCGCGTCAGTTGCAGGAGCGCCAGCGGGGTGCTGGCCAGCGAACGGGTGATGCTTTGGTAAAGCGCGAAGATGACCGGCAGTTGGATGATGGTGGGCAGGCAGGAGGAGAAGGGATTGATGCCTTTCTCTTTGTAGACGCGCATCTGTTCCTGCGCCAGTTTCTCTTTATCCTTGGCGTATTTCTTCTGGATCGCCTGCCAGTCCTTGTCGTTCTGCATATCCTGCATGGCCTTGGCGCTCTTCAATTGGGAGGCGTTGAGCGGCCAGGTGATGACTTTGATGAGGATCGTGAAGAGGATGATGGCCACGCCAAAATTCTGGCCGACGATGTTGTAGATCCACAACAACGTATTAACAAAAATCGAAACGAAAATATCCCAGGGTGACATGTTGCCTCTATTTCTGCGGGGTGAACGTCCAGGCCTGCTTGCCGTCCTTGTCCAGCGCGACGAGCAGGGCATCGCCCTGGAACGGCGCGACCAGGATCAGGTCCCCGGCGGAAACAGGAGCGGTATAAATTTTGGCGTCCAATTTTTCCAAACTCAGGGGGGATTGGCCGGGCGTCAGCGAATAGACGGAGCCATTCTCGGTGACGAAGATGACCTGTCCATTCAAGAACAACGGGGTGGCCAGGATGGCGCCATCGGGTTTGAAGGTGTCGAGGATGGCGCCATCCGCGGCATTGACGGAATAGAAATTGCCATCCAGGTCGCCGAAGTACAGGGTATTACCTGCGAGCAGGGGGCCGCCCCAAATCCAGGATTTCACGGGCGCAGTCCAGGCAACGCTCCCATCCGCGGCGTTGATGGCGACCATGGCGGAATCAAAGGAGCCGAGATACAACTGCCCCTCTCCCAGCGCAGGCACGCCGGCGATGGCGCCGCCCAGAAAGGTTGTGTTCATTTCTTTGAGCGTCTTCAGATCCAGGGAGTGGATGCGATGGTCGAGCGAGGCGACGAAAATGCGCCCGCCGGCCATGACGGGTTGGGACCATAATTTGCCGCCCAGTTGCACGGTGTCGGTCAGTTTGTCCTGGCCGGGGATGGTCAGGTCGAAGACGTAGAGGCTGCCGTCCGCGTTGGGCGCGTAGACCATGTTTCCGTCCACGAGCGGGCTGGCGACCCAGTGATCTTTTGCGCCGCTAAACGACCAATTCGATTGGCCGTTGGCGGCATCCACGAGAAAGAGGCTGTGATCCCCGCCGCTGGAACCGATCAGCAGTTGCCCGTCGGAAGTTAGAACAGGGTTGGTGTAGAAGGCGAGTTTGGCGTCGGGCTTTTCGGGGAAGGTCCAAAGTTGCTGTCCGTCACTGAGGCGGACGGCGTAAACCACGGAACCGTTGGCGAGATAGGCGGCATCCCCCGATGCGGCCAGGCCGGGCCAGGTGACGGCGGTAGGCGCCCCGCCGCAGGCGCTGAGCGTGACGACCAGCAGGGCGAGCGCGAGAAATAATATCAAACGATTGGTCTTCATCGGGATCTTTCACTCCTAGGGAACGGGGTCGTACCCGCCGGGGTTGAACGGGTTACAGCGCAGGACCCGCCAGGTTGCCATGAACGAACCTTTGATTGCGCCGTGTTTGTAGATGGCCTGATACCCATAATGGGAGCAGGAGGGATAGAAGCGGCAGGTGTCCGCAGGCAGGGCGTGCGAGAGGGTCATCTGGTAGAAGCGGATGAGCGCCAGCAGGGCCAGGCGCGGCCAGTTGCGCGGCGTGCGAGGCAGGTCGCGCAGGCGCGGTTCGCTGGGATATTCGCGGGGCAGGGTGAACTCAGGTTGCATCGGGGGAGGCCAGCAGGCCGGCGCGGCGCAGGAGGGATCGCAGGGCGGCGCGCGTCTCGTCGAGGGTGGAGGCGGGCAGGGGTTGGCGGGCGATCAGGAGGATGTCGGAACCCGCCGCGATGTCCGGCAAGAGGCGTTGCATGGCGGCCCGCAGGAGGCGCTTGGCGCGATTGCGTCGCACCGCCACTCCGACCGTTTTTCCCGCCGCCACGCCCACGCAAATTTTTGGCTGGTCGCTGGGCTGGACAATCAACACAACAAGCGGGTGGGCATAAGACTTGCCAAAACGCCGCACCCGCTTGAAATCGGTTGACCGGGTCAGGCGGAATTTTCGTTGCAAATTGCGCTACCCTAACGACTGAAGTCGTTACTACCTGGGATGCCATGTAGTGACGGTTTCAACCGTCCAAACGACTGAAGTCGTACCTACGCGGGATGCCATGTAGTGACGGTTTCAACCGTCCAAACGACTGAAGTCGTACCTACGCGGGATGCCATGTAGTGACGGTTTCAACCGTCCAAACGACTGAAGTCGTTACTACCTGGGATGCCATGTAGTGACGGTTTCAACCGTCCAAACGACTGAAGTCGTTACTACCTGGCCTACCAGCGCGTCTTCTTGACGTGCTCGTTGGAGGTGGCGGCCAGTTTGTAGCGCCCTTTCAGGCGGCGGCGCTTGAGCACGGCGCGGCCGTCGGCGCTGGCCATGCGTTGGCGAAAGCCATGCACGCGCACGCGGCGGCGGATCTTGGGTTGGTACGTTCTTTTTGGCATGTACGTTCCTCACTCATTTGAACATTGCAACTCCCCGGGGGAAGCTGTTGACAGGGATATGTCCGCCTGGAAGCGGACAGGCGCGGGATTATACCGTAATCAATCCGAATCGGTCAAACGGATTTTAATGTTTTTCCTCATCCCGATGGGGATGGCTTTCGGCGGAGAGCAGGTGGGCGAGTTGGAGCGCGCCTTCGGGGGTGGTGATGGCAAGCACCTCGTCCCATTCCTGGAAGGCGGTCATGCCGCGCGGCAGGGTAACCTGCCCGTCCCGGATGATGGCGGCGATGATGCACTCCTCCGGCAGGCCGAGGTCCTTGAGCGCCACGCCGATGGCGCTGGCGCCCTTTTCCACTTTTTCCTCCACCAGCGAGTAACGTCCGCCGCGGATCTTGAGCAGGGTCATCATGTCGCCCAGCGACATCTCCTCCTGGATCAGGTGCGCCAGCACGTTGGCCTGGTCGAGCGCTACATCCACATGGAAGGTCTCATTGAACAGCCAGGCATTGCGCGGGTTGTTGACGCGCGCAATGGTGCGCGGCACGCCGAATATCTTGCGCGCGATGAAGCACAGGCTCAGGTTGGTGGCGTCGTCGGAGGTGGTGGCCGCCATGGCGTGTGCCTGGCGGATGCCGGCCATATCCAGCACATCGGGATTGCTGGCATCGCCCTCATAAATTGACTCAGTCGGTATCTCCTGATGAAGGCGCGCGAGGATTTCGGGACGATGTTCCACCAGTCGTATTTTGTAATTTTCGGAAAGCAACAGGGCCGCCAATTGCGCGCCCGTGCGTCCGCCGCCGGCAATTAAAACAAACATGTTAAGCCTCCGCTCCGAAACCCAGCCGCTCCCGCAGGGACTTGATGCCGTCGAAGGTGGCGCTGACGTTGAGCATGTCGCCGCGCTTCAGTTTTGTGCCTGCGGCTGGCAGGATGGCGCGCCCGGCGCGGGTCAGCGCGACCGGCAGGGTCTCCGCGTTGCCGGCGCACAGGTCGTTCCAGGCGCGTCCGGCCCAACTTTCGGGGATGACCAGTTCGTAGATTTCCACCTCGCCGTTGCCCGCCGAGAAGAGCGCGCGCGAGGAGACGCTGGTCAGCAGTTCCTCCGTGCGTTGCGCGCCCCAGGCGGTGGAGCTGACGATTTGCAGGCCGAAGGCCTCCAACATGCCGCGCAGGCGCGGGTCATAGTTGCGGCAAACGACGACCGGCACCTGGTAGATCTTGCGGGCCGCGTGGGCGACGGCCGCGTTGAGCGTATCCGAGTTGGTGACAGCCGCCAGGCCGTCCGCATTTTGGATGCCCGCCCGCTCCAGCACGTCCTGGCGCAGGGTCTCGCCCCACACGGTGCGGCCGCGGAACTCGGGGCTGATGCGGTTGAACGAGGCTTCGTTCTGGTCCACAGCCACCACCTGGTGGCCGCTTTTGTAGAGACGCAGGGCCAGTTCCGCGCCCACGCGTCCGCAGCCGATGACGATAAAGTTCATTCGTTCTCCTTCTTTTCCGACACCTGGTACGGCACGTCGGTGATAACGATGCCGGGGGTGTTAAGCAATTCTTTGCGAAGCAGTTCCGCCATGTTCATGTGCAGGGCGCTCTCGAGGGGCGAACCGGCCACGAATTGCGGCACAACGATGGTGATGACTTCATCCGGCTGGCGCTGGGCCAGAATTTCGTCAACGTAACGTAACAAGGGTTCCACGAACAGGCGATAGGGTGAATCCAGGACAAGCAGGCGCACGCCGTCGCCCCAGGCGTTCCATTTCTTCTGGAGTTTTTCGGTCTCCGCCGGTTCGATCGCGACGAAGACGGCGGTCACGTCGTGCGACAACATGCGCGCGTAGCGCAGCGCTTCCAGCGTTCCCTGGTGCACGCCGCTGACCGGCATGATGACGCGGTGACGCGTCACGTGCGGGGCGGGTGGGGCGTAGTGATCCAGGGAAAGTCTTTTGGCAATCTTACGATAATGTTGGTTGATGACCTTGAACAACCCCATGAGCAACGGAGTGATGATCAAGACGATCCAGGCGCCGTCACGGAATTTTGTCACCGAAAATACAAGCATGACGATACCCGTACACAAAGCGCCGAACGCATTCATTGTCATTTTAACGCGCCAAGCCGGTTCATACCGAAGCGCCGCGCCGTTTTCCAGAATTTCCTCCCCCGGCTTTAGCTGTCCGGTGCGCCACCAACGGCGAGCCATCCCAATTTGCGCCAGGGTGAAAGACAGGAATACACCAATGGCATACAAGGGAATCAGGCGGGTGACACTCGCTTGAAAAACAACCACTAATACGGACGCCAAAATTGCAAGAGCAAAAATACCATACGAGTAGACCAGGCGACTGCCTCGATAGGTCAGTTGGCGCGGTAAAAAGCCATCCTGGGCCGCCAAAGCGCCCAGGCGAGGAAAGCCCGCAAACGCAGTGTTGGCCGCCAGCACCAAAATAACCGTTGTGCCAGTGATCAGCATGAGGTAGAACGCGCCGCGGTTGTTAAAGACCGTCCGCGCCAATTGGGAAATAACCGTTTCCTGTTCAGACGGAATAGCGCCAATATTCTTGGTCAGAAATGAAATGCCGAGGAATAATGTAGCCAGGATGAAACCCATCCAAATCAAGGTGATGCCCGCATTCTTGCCACGCGGTTCTTTGAATGCAGTGATGCCGTTGGAAATCGCTTCGATACCTGTCAGGGCGGCCGTTCCGCTGGAGAAAGCGTGCAGGATCAGGAATGGCGTGATCAAGGATACAGTTTTGGCTATTTCCAGTTCGGGTGGATTCACCACAGAGCCCAACGAGCCGCTCAAAAAACGAAAAATTCCAAACCCCAGGGTGATGTACATCATCAGGATAAAGAAATAATTCGGCAGGGCAAAGAGAACCCCGGATTCCCGCACGCCGCGCAGGTTGATCAGCATTACCAAAAAAATCAAGGCAACCGCCAGCGGCACACGGTATGGAAATATATCCGGGACAGCCGAAATAATTTGCGCCACACCAGATGAGATCGAGACCGAGACCGTCAAAATATAATCGGTCAGTAAGGCCGCCGCCGCCATTAAAGCGGCTGTTTCACCGAGATTATCCTTGGCAACAATATACGCGCCGCCGCCGTTCGGGTACGAATGAATGATCTGCTCATACGAAATCGTCACAATGACCAGCAGGGCCACGATCGCCATGGCAATCGGAAATACATAGCCGAAGGCCATCGTCCCGGCCGCGGCCAGGATGACGAGGATTTCCTGGGTGGCATACGCGTTGGATGACAAAGCATCCGAGGCGAAGACCGCCAGGCCGACGGCTTTTCCAATCGTCTCGTGGGAGGCGTCCGCCGTGGAAAGCGGACGGCCAATAAACCAGTGGCTCGGCGTCCAACGCGGTTTGTACGTGGTGGTGCGTCTCATCAACTGGTTAGGATCGTGGTGTTCAGGCTCTACCGTGCTCATCAATACTCTTTTCCGTAAACAGGCAAAAATAAAAGCCCATCCAACCAGCGTGGGCAAGGGCGGCATTATAGTCCAGATTCAAACTTAGTGGGAAGGAACGCCTTTGGGTTGCGCCAACGGCACTTGCAGGAAGAACGTGCTGCCTTTGCCCAGTTCGCTCTCCACCCAAACCTTGCCGCCGTGCCGTTCGGCAATCGAGCGGACGATGGCCAGCCCCAGGCCGGTGCCGTGTTGGGCGCGCGCCTCGCGCTGTTTGCCGCGATAGAACTTCTCGAACAGGCGCGGCAGGTCGGAGGGCGCGATCCCAATGCCGTCATCCTGCACTTCAAATACCAGGTTTTTCTGTTCGACGCGCACGCGCACCATCACCTGTCCGCCGTTGGGCGTGTACTTGATGGCATTTTCCACCAGGTTGTAGACGCCCTGGTGCAGCAACGCCTGGTCGGCTTCGACCGTGGCAGGCAGGCTGTGCGTCGTGTCCACCGACAGGCTGATGTTCTTCTGTCCGGCCTGCAACTGCAACGCGCCGACCACGCGCTCGAGGATGTCGTGGATCGGCACATTCTCCACCTGCAAGCCGACGCCGATTTCGATGCGTCCCAGGTCGAGCAGGTTGTTCACCAGCCGCGACATATTTTCCACGCCGGAGACGATCTTGCGGACGTAGCCTTGTTGCTGGTCGTTCAACTCGCCCACCATTTCGAGCATGGTGGCATAGCCGCGCATCAGCGTCAGCGGCGAGCGCAGGTCATGGCTGACCGTGGCGACAAATTCCGACTTCATCGAATCCAACTCTTTGAAGTGAGTCACATCCCGCAGGATACAGACGCGGCCAACGGGACGTCCCTCCGCGACGACGGAGGAGGCGGTGGCGAGGTACGTCCGCCCGCCATCGAAGGCGATCTCCGCGGACTGCTTCTCGGACGGCGCGGCCTGCAACAGGTCGAGCAGGGATTTTTGCAGGATCAGGTCTTCGACGGCCTCTCCGCCGCTTTTGGCGATATCCACACCCACCACCCTGGCGGCCGCGGGATTTGCCAGCAGGAGACGGTTCTGCGGGTCAATCACCAGCACCGGGTCGGGCGTGGAATTGAGGATCGCCTCCAACTGGCGGCGGCTGGCCTCCACGTTCAGGAACAGGTGCGCGTTGGCGGTGGCCAGCGCGGCCTGACCGGCGATGGTCGTCACGAAGCGCGCGTCCGATTCGGTGAACGCGCGCGGCTGGTCGTAGGCGGCCCACATCGCGCCGTAGTAGCGGTTTTCGTGGCGCAGGGCCACTGCCAGGAGCGAAGCGGGCTGGGGCAGGTTCGGGTCCAGGTCGAGCGTGCGGGTGCGGCTCACATTGGAAAGGACGAGGCGCTCCTGTCCCTGCACTTGTTGCAGGATCTGCTCGTCGAGATGGGCATACTTATCGCCAGCGGGGCCAAGGGTGAAACGCGAAGGCAATTCGATGGAGTTCTGCGGCAGGATGGCGGGCGAAAGCACGACCCGTACCGAACTGGCGCCGCTGGCTAGCACCGCTTCAAGCACCGGCTTGACCGCGTCCTTCATTTCCAGGCTGGAAGCCACGCCCTGGCTGACGGCCAGCAGGCGGTTGAGTTCATCGAGGCGGGCTTGCAGGCTGGCGCGCATCTGCTCGAAGGCGCGGCGTAACTGGCCGACCTCGTCCACGCCCTCCACTTGCAAGGGATGGTCGAGATTGCCTTTGGCGATGCGGTCGGCTTCCACGGCCAGGTTGCGCAGGGAGCCGGTGACGGCGCGCAGGCCAAAACGCAAAGAAAAGAGCGCCACCACTGCCAGCAGGAGGATCATCACCGAAAGCGGCATGGCGGTGAGAAGCGCCAATTCCTGGGCCTGCCAGGCGGGGATGTTGAGCGCCACTGCCCAGGCGCGTCCTTCCACCCGCTGGTAATAAACGTATTGTCGCGTGCCGTCCGGCGCGGTGTGCGTGCTAAAAGGGTTTTCGGGATCGTGCGGCCCGTCGTAGATCGTATCCACCAGGCCGGGATTGGGATGATAAAGAATGACGCCGAGATCGTCAATCAACATGCCCGCGCCTTCAGACCCGGTCATGCCTGCCAGGCTGCTGATGAGCGGCTGGGTGAGCGGATTCGTGCCGAGGTCGGTGCGGCCGATCAGCACGCGCCGGACCTGCCCGAGGCTGTCCACGATGCCGACCATGAACGAGACGCGCGCCGCGCCCTCGCCGGGTTCGAGCGGCGGGATGGTGTAGATCTGGATCAGCACGCCGCCATCCGCCGCGAGCGACAGGCCCGCCTCCTCCTCCGGGAACAGCCCGAAGGTCGCGCGGGAGGCGGAAGGGTAGCCTCCCAGAACGGATTGGCTGGCAACGTCGAGGATGATGAACTGGTCAAAATACGGGCTGGACTGCATCCGCTGGGCAAGGATGGAGGAAAGCTCCGGGTCGGAGGCGTCCAACAGGCGCGGATCGGCGGCAAGCTGCACGGCCATGTTTTGCCCGGTCTCGAGGAAGAAAGGCACGCTCTGGGCGGCGGTCCCGGCTATGCTGGCGAGACGGTCGCGCAACATGTCGCGGGCGGCGCGTCCAGCCACCACCCAGTCGCCGATCAGCAGGGTCAGCAGGAGCAGGGTGATGAAGGTGCCGGTGCCGAACAGGAAACGGTTTTCGAGACTTCTTTCGGACGGGGAAGGCTGGAGGGGCCCCGAACGTCCCCACGCGGACGGGAAGGCGATTGCCAAAACCTGCATGACCAAACCGGCGAACAAGACCTCCCCGCTAAACGAGAGCGCCGCCACCCCGGCATTGCTGAGGGCATAATCCAGGCGGACGGCCGTCTGGCCTGGCACGGTCAGGAAGGTGCCAAGCACATAGATGAAAACGTGCAAGGGGATGAGCAACAGCGCGCTGACCAGCGGCTGGCGGAACAGGCTATAGGTGAGGGTGCGGAAACGCTGGCGCATATTGGCCGCGAACAACGTGGAAAGAAGCGCCAGGTCGAGGATGCTGAAGACGGTGTGCGTGTCCCACGCGCCGCGCAGGAGTCCCGCCAGCCCGCCCAACACGGCCGCGCCAAACGGGCCCAGCGGCCCGGCCGCCAGCATCCACGGCAGCGCGGAGAAGATCATCATGGCCGGGGGAAACGGTTCCGCCGGGACGCCCGGCGGGGGCAGCGCCGATTCGGAAGGCAGGTGGGCGCCCAGGAACAGGTTGGTGAGCAGGACAAGCAGAAGCAGGACAAAGAAAATCCCCCAGGCGCGTCCTTTAATGGGCGGCTGAAGCGAGCGCCAGCGATAGAGGAGATGGCCGATCAGTCCCAGGAACAGGAACCAGACCAGCCAGCCCAATGCGGAGGGCGCAGGCATATAAAAGGTACCGCCCAAAAGTGAGCCGATGAATTCCATGGCAGTTTGTTCTTATGATTATAGCCGTAAAATGGGAGCGGGGCGGCCTTGCGGATTCATATCAGATTTGATGGGGCAGTCTGGTTATTTACCGCGAAGCACGCAAGACGACTGAAGTCGTCACTACGTAGTAACCGTTACTACGTAGTGACGATTTCAATCGTCAACGGCGGTACATCCCCTGATATTCCGGCGGCAGGAGGCGGGCGAGGGCGCGCATGATCTGGTCGGTGCCGGCTTTCAGGTCGGCGCGGCGTTCCCCCGTTTTCTCCAGGCGGAACGGTTTTCCCACGCTCATGCTGACA
>Ga0210024_1003860_pt1 | contig 12073 bp, 10 predicted proteins | sample CryGeymeta201525_FD_183988 | JGI IMG/M metagenome (GOLD analysis project Ga0210024, IMG submission 183988) | Groundwater microbial communities from Crystal Geyser aquifers in Utah, USA - Crystal Geyser metaG 2015-25 (SPAdes) (version 2) | ecosystem: Environmental > Aquatic > Deep subsurface >... | reverse complement strand
GCCCTGAAGCCGGTAGAACCAGGCGCCGCGCCCCTGATGCGCGGCCGGAACGCCGACGGCGGCGACGCGCGGCGCCTGTGCGACTGCCGCGCCGGTTTCGGGCGCGGGAACCGCCAATGAGATCGGGCGCGGCGCAGCCCATGCGCGCTCCGACGAAATATGCTCTTGCAGAATCGGCGACTGCGCAGCGCCGCGGGCCGCGACCTGCGCCTCGAACCGCCCCCAGACGGCTTCGCGGTCATATGCGGACGCCGCCTTCATCTTCGTCACCCCTGCGTCCGCGCCCGAAGCCTTGGCGGGTGATCCGACCGTTTCCAAAGCCATGATCCGTTCCAAACCCGGCGGCGCGCCGCACTGTTCGCCTCGCCGGGGGAAAGTAGCCGCTCATCGTCACCGCGCAAAGCGGAATGCCACAATTTCACGGTTCTCGCGCTAAAAAAGCCGTGTTTGCCGCCACCGCGTCCAGCGGCTATGATCAATCGTTGGGCGGCTGGATGGTCGCGCCTGCGCGGGCGACCGTGCGGGCGAGGAAAGTCCGGGCTCCACGGAGACACGGCGCCGGGTAACGCCCGGCCGGGTTCGGGCCTTGGGAAACCATGGGCCGGGTCTGAGGGAAAGCGCCACAGAAAACAGACCGCCGGTCGCGCAAGCGGCCGGCAAGGGTGAAACGGTGGAGTAAGAGCCCACCGCGCCCCCGGCGACGGGGGCGGCATGGCAAGCCCCGCCGGGAGCAAGATCGTATAGGGACCGCATATCGGGCGTCTCCGCCCGGCGGTCCGGGTTGATCGCGAGAACCCGTCGGCGACGGCGGGTCCAGATGAATGACCATCCACGGGGTCGGGCGACCGGCCCCCGGACAGAACCCGGCTTACAGGCCGCCCAACTTCTCCACAGCGGACCGGCGTCGCCATGGGAAACCGTGGGTGGAGTCAAGATGAGAACATAAAAAGAACTAACCAAGATTCATTGCGGAAAATTTACCGCTTATCAACCAATTCTGTTCTTGCGTCGCGCGGCTTCACCCAGAGTTCACTCGAATTCTCCACATCTTTATCCACATTGGCCCATAACATCACTATTGCGTACCACGAAATCCCATGGCATAACGATTCCCACGAACCCGCCGGACCAGCACGAAAAAAGACAGAGGCAGGTCATACAGGCGATCCGGCGGGTGGGATCGATCAACGGGACGACCGCCAGAAGGCGGCGATGCGCGAAGTCGATGCGCGATGGGGCAGTCGGACGGGTCGCGCGCTTTGAACGGCGCGCGGCCCGTTTCGTTTTCGAGAAAGTGGATTGGGCGTCGGGCGCATGCGGTTCTTCTCCTCCACGACGAAGAACAGGATCGACGCCAAGGGCCGCGTCTCGATCCCCGCGCCGTTTCGCAAGGTGCTGGAGCGCGAGGCGCAGCCCGGCGTGGTGCTGATCCCGCGCATGGTCGGCGACCCGGCGATCGACTGCCTGGGCATGGCGCGCTTTGAGGAGATGGCCGACGCCATCGACGACATGGCGCCGCTCGATCCGGTCACCATCGCGCTGTCCAACAAGATCATCGGCCAGGCGCGTCAGGTGCAGATCGACGACACCGGGCGCATCGTGCTGTCGCCCGACCTGCGCAAGGACTTCGATCTTGGCGGCGAGGAGGCGCTGTTCGTCGGCCTCGGCAAGACCTTCCAGATCTGGAACCCCGACGCCTACAAGGCGCGTCAGGACGGCTATGACGCGCTGGCGATGGCGAATTTCGACAAGCTCAGGCTGCGCGGGCGCGGCGGGGCTGGATCGGCGGGCGCATGACGCTGGCGCCGGAGGTCGAGGCGGCGCTGCGCCGCGCCGAGGCCGCTCATGCCCCGGTGATGCGCGCCGAAGTGATCGCGGCGCTGAACCCCGCGCGCGGCGGCGTCTATCTCGACGGCACCTTCGGCGCGGGCGGCTACACCCGCGCGCTGCTGGAGGGCGGCGCCGACCGGGTGATCGCGGTGGACCGCGACCCGCAGGCGCTGTCGCGCGGGCGGGTCTGGGCGGGGCGCTATGGCGACCGGCTGACGCTGGTCGAGGGCCGGTTCGGCGATCTCGACGTCCTCGCGCGGGCCGAAGGCGCGCCGGTGCTGGCGGGCGTGGCGCTCGATATCGGCGTGTCCTCGATGCAGATCGACGAGGCGGAGCGCGGATTCTCGTTCATGCGCGACGGCCCGCTCGACATGCGCATGGGCGGCGCCGGGCCCAGCGCCGCCGATCTGGTGGCTCAAACGGGCGAGGCGGCGCTGGCCGACATCCTGTTTCTCTATGGCGAGGAGCGCGCGGCGCGGCGCATCGCGCGCGCCATCGTCGCGGCGCGCGCCGAGGGCGCCATCGACACCACCGCGCGGCTGAGCGGGATCGTCACCGCCGTGATGCCGCGCCAGCGCCCCGGCCAGCCGCACCCCGCCACCCGCACCTTTCAGGCGCTGCGCATCGCGGTCAACGACGAACTGGGTGAGCTGGCGCGCGCGCTGGAGGCCGCCGAGCGCGCGCTGGCCGAAGGCGGCGTGCTGGCGGTGGTGACGTTTCATTCGCTTGAGGACCGCATCGTCAAGCGCTTCCTGCAACTGCGCGGCGGGCGGGCGCCGCACGCCTCGCGCCATGCGCCCGAAGCGCCGGTCGAGAATCCGCGCTTCACGCCGCTCGCCCGCCGCGCGGCGGAGGCGAGCGACGACGAGGTGCGCCGCAACCCCCGCGCCCGCTCCGCCAAGATGCGCGCGGCGCGCCGCACCGCCGCGCCCGCAGGGATGATCGATCCGCGCGCGCTGGGCCTGCCGCTCTTGCCCGGGGCGCGGCGATGAGGGGGCCGCTGTATTTCCTCGCCGCGGCGCTGGTCGCGGTCGCGGCGTTCTGGGCCTACAACGTCAACTACGCCGCCAAGGCGGCGCAGGAGCGCGTCGCCGCCCTGCGTCAGGAGATCGCGCGCGAGCGCGAGGCGATCGCGGTGCTGCGCGCCGAATGGGCCTATCTGGCGGCGCCCGACCGGGTGCGCGCGCTGGCGCGGGCCAATGACGCGGCGCTGACGCTGTCGCCGCTGGCGGCGGCGTCATACGTCGCGCTCGACGCGATCCCGGCGCCGCCGCCGGAGGCGTTCTGGGCGCGCGCCGCGCCGTCGGCCTTCGCAGCCGCGCCGGGCGGGAGCGTCGCGCCATGACCGCCGCCGCCGACGACGACGCCATGGCGGCGCCCGAGCCGCCGCTCGCCGCCCTGCTGAGCGGCGCGGCGCAGCCCGCGCCGCCGCCGCAAAAGCCCAGCGCGGGCCAGCGCGCGGCGTGGCGGCTGACGCTGGTGGGCGCGGCGTTCGCGTTCGGCTTTTCGGCGGTCGCGGTCAGGATGGCGGCGCTGGCGCTGTCGGAGCCGGTCGAGCCGCAGGTCGCGGCGGGCGAGACCGCGCTCCACGTCGCGCGCGCCGAGATCACCGACCGCGCCGGGCGCCCGCTGGCGATGAACCTGCCCGCCGCCAGCGTTTACGCCCATCCCGGCGAGATCGACGACCCCGCGCGCGCCGCGCGGCTGCTGGCCGAAACGCTGTCCGGCGTCGATGAGGCGCGGCTGCGCGCGCGCTTTGAGCGGCGGCGCGGCTTCGCCTGGATCAAGCGCCCGATCTCGCCCGGCGAGCGTCAGGCGGTGCACGATCTGGGGCTTCCCGGCGTCTATTTCGGCGACCGCGACGTGCGGGTGTATCCGGCGGGGCGGATGGCGGCGCATGTGCTGGGCGGCGCGCGCGCGGGCGATGAAGGCGTGCGCGGCGCGGAGATCATCGGGCTGGCGGGCGCCGAGCGCTGGTCGGACGAGACCTTGCGCGATCCGGCCCGCGCCGGCGCGCCGCTGCGGCTGTCGATCGACCTGCCCGCGCAGGCGGCGCTGACCGAGGTGCTTGAGGAGGCGCGGGCGCGTCTGGGCGCGAAGGGCGCCTGGGCGACGCTGATGGACGCGCGCACCGGCGCCATCGCGGCGATGGTCTCGCTGCCCGACTTCGACCCCAACCGCCGCCCCGACCCCGTCGATCCCAGGGTCGCCGCCGACGCGCGGCTCCGCAACCGCGCGGTGGAGGGGGTGTATGAGTTCGGCTCGGCGTTCAAGCCGTTCTTCGCCGCGCTGGCGCTGGAGCGCGGCGTGATCGGCATGGACACGCTGATCGACGCGAAAGGCCCGGTGGTCTGGGGCCGCGCGCGGTTTCGCGACCACTATCCGATGCCGCCCCAGATGACCGTGGCGCAGATCATGGCGAAAAGCTCCAACGTCGGCACAATCCGGATGGCGCTGATGGCCGGCACCGCCGCCGCGCAGGACTTTCTGCGCAAGCTGGGGATGATGGCGCCGACCGGCCTCGACCTGGCGGAGGCGCGGCTGGGTCAGCCGCTGGCGCCGCAGCGCTGGTCGGATCTGTCCACCATCACCATCAGTTTCGGCTACGGCCTGTCGGTGTCGCAGACCCACATGGCCGCAGGCTACGCCGCGCTGGTCAACGGCGGGCTTTTGGTGACGCCGACGCTGAACCCCGACGCAGGCCCGCCGGGCGAGGCGGCGCGGGTGATCTCGGCGCGCACCTCGGCGCAGATGCGCGCCATCCTGCGCGGCGTGGTCGAGGGCGGCACCGGGCGCTCGGCGGAGGCGCCGGGTTATCTGGTCGGCGGCAAGACCGGCACCGCCAACAAGCTCAGCCGCACCGGGCGCGGCTATGACGAGACCCGCACGCTGGCCACTTTCGCCGGGGCGTTTCCGATGAACGACCCGCGCTATGTGCTGATCGTGACGCTCGACGAGCCGACCGACCGCTCCGGCCCCAAGCCGCGCCGCACCGCCGGCGCCACCGCCGCGCCCACCGCCGGGGCCGCGATCCGCCGTCTTGCGCCGCTGCTGGGCCTGCGCCCGGCTCTGCCCGATCCCGCGCCCGAACCGGCGCCGCAACCCGCCGCCGCGCTGGCCGCAGCGGTGCGGGGATGAGCGGCGTGGCGACATTTGCAAGCCTTGGGCTGACCGACGCCCTGATCCTCGGCCCTGCGCCCGACCCGGCGGCGGCGGTGACAGGCTTGAGCGTGGACAGCCGCCACACCCGGCCCGGCCATCTGTTCGCCGCGCTGAAGGGCGTGAAGGCCGACGGCGCGGATTTCGCCCAATACGCCGTCAGGATGGGCGCAGCGGCGGTGCTGTGCAGCCTCGACGGCGCGCTGCGGGCGCGGGCGCAGATCGGCGGCTTTCCGGTTCCCTTCATCATCGACGCCGCGCCGCGCCGCAGGCTGGCGCAGGTGGCGGCGCGGTTCTTCGGCGCGCAGCCGGAGGTCATGGTCGCGGTGACGGGGACCAACGGCAAGACTTCGGTGGCCAGCTTCACCCGCCAGATCTGGGCGGCGCTGGGGCTGCGGGCGGTGAATTTCGGCACCACCGGCGTCGAGGGCGCCGCAACGCAGTCGCTGGCCGCCACCACGCCCGAGCCGATCGCGCTGCACGCGCTGCTGGCCGATCTGGCGGCGCAGGGCGTGGCCCATGCGGCGATGGAGGCCTCCAGTCACGGGCTGGCGCAGGCGCGGCTGGACGGCGTGCGGCTGGCGGCGGGCGGCTTCACCAACCTCACCCGCGACCACATGGACTATCACGCCGACGCCGCCGACTACGCCGCCGCCAAGCTGGGGCTGTTCGCCCGCGTGCTGCCGCAGGGCGCGGCGGCGGCGGCCAACGCCGACGATCCGCTGTTCGCGGTGATCGCCGACATCGCCCGGTCGCGCGGCCTGCGGCTGATCGGCGTCGGGCGGGCGGCGGACGCGGCGCTGCGGCTGACCGGCGCCGCCTATCACGCCGAAGGCCAGACGCTGCGATTCGCCTGGGACGGCGCCGACCATGAGGCGGCGCTGCCGCTGATCGGCGGCTTTCAGGGCGCCAACGCGCTGATCGCGGCGGCGCTGGCGATCGGCGCGGGCGCCGAACCCGGCGCGGTGTTCGCCGCCCTGCCGGGCTTGCGCGGCGTGCGCGGGCGCATGGAGCACGTCGCCACCCGCGCCAACGGCGCGCGGGTCTATGTCGATTACGCCCACACCCCCGACGCGCTGACCACCGCGCTCGCCGCGTTGCGGCTGCACACGGCCGGCCGGCTTGTGGTGGTGTTCGGCGCCGGCGGCGACCGCGACGCGGGCAAGCGGCCGCTGATGGGCGCGGCGGCGGCGGCGGCGGCCGACCTGGCGATCGTGACCGACGACAACCCCCGCTCAGAAGATCCCGCGGCGATCCGCGCCGCGATCCGCGCCGCCGCGCCCGAGGCGGAGGATTGCGGCGACCGCGCCGAGGCGATCCTGCGCGGCGTGGACGCGCTGGGGCCGCAGGATCGCCTTCTGATCGCCGGAAAGGGCCACGAGACGGGGCAGATCGTGGGCGGCGCGGCGCTGCCCTTCGACGACGCCGAGATGGCGCGCGCGGCGGTGACGGCGCTGGACGGCGCAGAAGGTGACGACGCATGACCGCCCCGCTCTGGACAGCAACCGAAGCCGCCGCCGCGACGCAGGGCGCCGTGCGCGGCGACTGGCGCGTGGACGGCGTCTCGATCGATACCCGCAGCCTGGCGCCCGGCGATCTGTTCGTCGCGCTGAGCGGCGAGGCCCGCGACGGCCACGGCTTTGTCGGCGATGCGCTGGCGCGGGGCGCGGGCGCCGCGATGGTGGCGCGTATCCCCGGCGAGGTCTCCGCCGACGCGCCGCTGCTGATTGTCGGCGACACGCTGGAGGGCTTGCGCGGACTGGCGCAGGCGGCGCGGGCGCGCGCCGACGCCCGCGTGATCGGCGTCACCGGCTCGGTGGGCAAGACCGGCACCAAGGAGATGCTGCGCGCCATGCTGGCCGATCAGGGCGCGACGCACAGCTCGGAGGGCAGCTACAACAACCACTGGGGCGTGCCGCTGACGCTGGCGCGGACGCCGCGCGACGCCGCTTTCGCGGTGATCGAGATCGGCATGAACCACCCCGGAGAGATCGCCCCGCTCACCCGCCTCGCCCGCCCGCATGTGGCGCTGATCACCACGGTCGAGGCGGTCCACACCGAATTCTTCGACAGCGAGGCAGGCGTCGCCGACGCCAAGGCCGAGATCTTTGAGGGGCTGGAGGCGGGCGGCGTCGCGGTGCTGAACCGCGACAACCGCTGGTTCGACCGGCTGGCGGCGGCGGCGCAGGCGCGGGGCGCGCGCATCGCCGGCTTCGGCGCCGACCCGCGCGCCGACGCGCGGCTGCTGTCGGCGGACGTGCGCGCGGGCGCGACCGTGGTGCGCGCCGCGTTCGACGGCGCGGAGATGGTGTTCAAGATCGGCGCGCCGGGCGCGCATCTGGCGATGAACGCGCTGGGGGCGCTGGCGGCGGCGCAGGCGGCGGGGGCCGATCTGGCGCGCGCGGCGCTGGCGCTGGCGCCGTGGCGCGCGCCTGCGGGGCGCGGCGCGCGCTGGCGGGTGCTGCTGGGGCCGGACGGCATGGACGGCGCCGTGGATCTGATCGACGAGAGCTACAACGCCAACCCCGCCTCGGTGGGCGCGGCGCTGGCGGTGCTGGCGGCCAACCCGGTCAAGGACGACATCGGCCGCATCGCGCGCGGCCGCCGCATCGCGTGCCTGGGCGACATGATGGAGCTGGGCGCGCAGGAGCGGGCGGCGCACGCGGCGCTGGCCGATCATCCGGCGATGGCGCAGGTCGATCTGGTGTTCTGCGTCGGCGAGCGGATGCGCGCGCTGCACGACGCGCTGGCGCATGAGAAGCAGGGCGGCTGGTTCGCCGACGCCGACGCCTGCGCCGACAGGCTGCGGCGCGCGGTTGACGCGGGCGACGTGGTGATGGTCAAAGGCTCGAAATCCATGCGCATGGGCGGCGTCGTGACCGCCCTCAAACGGCTCGGCGCCGCGCGCGATCCCGACGCGCCGCCAGAGGAGATCTAAGGGTGCTCTACCACCTGCTCACCCCGCTGTCGCAGGGCGGCGACGTGTTCAACCTGTTCCGCTACATCACCTTTCGCGCGGGCGGCGCGTTCATGACGGCGCTGATTCTGGGGTTCGTGTTCGGCCCCGCCGTGATCCGCGCGCTGCGGCGGATGCAGAAGAAGGGCCAGCCGATCCGCGACGACGGCCCGGCCAGCCACATCATCGCCAAGGCCGGCACGCCCACCATGGGCGGCGTGATGATTCTCGGCGCGCTGGTGATCTCGACGCTTTTGTGGGCGCGGCTCGACAACGGCTATGTCTGGCTGGTCACGCTGGTGACGCTGGGCTTTGGCGCCATCGGCTTCGCCGACGACTTCTCGAAGGTGACCAAGTTCAACGTGCGCGGCGTGCCCGCGCGCTATCGCTTCGGCGCCGGGCTGCTGATCGCGCTGGTCGCCGCGGTCTGGGCGGCGTGGCTGCAGCCCGCGGCGCTGAGCGGTCAGCTTGCGCTGCCGGTGTTCAAGGACGTGCTGATCGACATGGGGCTGCTGTTCGTGCCGTTCGCGATGCTGGTGATCGTCGGCGCGGCGAACGCGGTGAACCTGACCGACGGGCTGGACGGGCTGGCGATCATGCCGGTGATGATCGCGGGCGGCGCGCTGGGGATCATCGCCTATGTCGCCGGGCGCACCGACTTCACCGAGTATCTCAACCTGCACTACATCCCCGGCGTCGGCGAGATCGCGATCTTCACGGCGGCGCTGATGGGCGCGGGCCTGGGCTTTCTGTGGTGGAACGCGCCGCCGGCGATGGTGTTCATGGGCGACACCGGCAGCCTTGCGCTGGGCGGCGCGCTGGGCGCGATCGCGGTGGCCACCAAGCACGAGCTGGTGCTGGGCGTGGTCGGCGGGCTGTTCGTGGTCGAGGCGCTGAGCGTGATCATCCAGGTCGCGTGGTTCAAGCGCACCGGAAAGCGGGTGTTCCTGATGGCGCCGATCCACCACCACTTCGAGAAGAAGGGCTGGCGCGAGGAGACCATCGTGATCCGCTTCTGGATCATCTCGGTGATCCTGGCGCTGATCGGCCTCGCCACGCTGAAGCTGCGGTGAGGGCGATGGCGGCATTTGCGGCCCTGAGGCAGCGCGCCGCCCGGCTGCGCCGCCCCCCTCCCGGCCTCCCCCCGCAAGAGGGGGAGGAGCGCGGCGTCGGGCCGGGCGCCACGGCGACTCGGCCTCGCCCGCCGCAAGAGCGCCGCGACCGCCTCCCTTCGCCCCCTCTCCCCGCCGGGGAGAGGGTCGGGGTGAGGGGCGGCGCCGTATTCGCGGCCCGTCGAACCCTCACGCCTTGCACCGATGCCTCAGGGCGCCCTGCGGAGGCCGTCCGATGATCGCGGTGCGCGGCTTCGAGGGGCGGCGCGTCGGCGTGCTGGGCATGGGGCGCTCCGGCCTTGCGACGGCGCGGGCGCTGGCGGCGGGCGGGGCTGCGCCGGTGTGCTGGGACGACGGCGCGGCGGCGCGTTCGGCGGCGGCGGCGGCGGGCTTTACGGTCGAGGATCTGACGCGCGCGCAGGCCTGGGACGAGATGCGCGCGCTGATCGTCTCGCCCGGCGCGCCGCACCTCTACCCCGCGCCGCATCCCGCGCTGGAGGCCGCGTGGGCGGCGGGCGCCATCGTGGACAACGACATCGGGCTGTTCTTTCGCGCGCTGGGCATGACCGACGCGCAGGTGAAGGTGGTGGCGGTCACCGGCTCGAACGGCAAGTCCACCACCACGGCGCTGATCGCGCATCTGCTGCGCGCTTCGGGGCGCCCCGTCCAGATGGGCGGCAACATCGGGCGCGGCGTGCTCGACCTCGACCCGCCCGCCGACGGCGAGACCATCGTGCTGGAGCTGTCGAGCTATCAGCTTGATCTGGCGCGCGCGCTGGCGCCCGACGTGGCGGTGTTTCTCAACCTCTCGCCCGACCACCTTGACCGCCACGGCGGCGAGGGCGGCTATTTCGCCGCCAAGCGGCGGCTGTTCGAGCTGGGCGCGCCGGTCCGCGCGGTGATCGGCGTGGACGACCGCCACGGCCGCTTTCTCGCCGCCGCGTCGCGTGAGGACGTGACGACCGGCGATCCGGTGACCGAGATCTCGGCGGCGCGGCGCTTGCGCGGGCCGGGCTGGTCGGTGTCGATGAACAAGGGGTTTCTCACCGAATGGCGCGACGGGTCGCAGGGCGCGGCGCTGGACCTGCGCGCCGCCCCTGCGCTGGTCGGCGCGCACAACCACCAGAACGCCTGCGCGGCTTATGCGGCGGCGCGGGCGCTGGGGCTGGGGCCGAAGGCGATCGAGAAGGGGCTGCGCAGCTTCGCGGGGCTGGAGCACCGCTTGCAGAAGATCGCCGAGATCGGCGGCGTGGCCTTTGTCAACGACAGCAAGGCCACCAACGCCGACGCGGCGGAAAAGGCGCTGCTGGCCTATGACCGCGTGCGCTGGATCGCGGGCGGCGTGCCCAAGGCGGGCGGCATCGCGCCGCTGAAGCCGCTGTTCGGGCGCGTGGCCAAGGCGTATCTGATCGGTCAGGCGGCGCGGGACTTCGCCGCGACGCTGGGCGACACGCCCCATGCGCTGTGCGGCGATCTGGCGGCGGCGGTGCGGCTGGCGGCGGCGGAGGCGCAGCCGGGCGAGGCGGTGCTGCTCAGCCCGGCCTGCGCCAGTTTCGACCAGTTCACCGATTTCGAGGCGCGCGGCCGCGCCTTCGCCGCGCTGGTGGCGCAGCTTGCGGGAGAACGCGCATGACCGAGATCGCCTTCGGCGGCGGCGCCCCGCGCCATGCCTCGGCGCCGCTCAACGACCCTTCGGTGCTGGGCCGCTGGTGGCGCAGCGTCGATCAGTGGAGCCTGTGGGCGGCGGGCGCGCTGTTCCTGATCGGGATGATCCTGGGGCTGGCCGCCTCGCCGCCGCTGGCCGAGAAGAACGGGCTGCCGCACTTCTACTATGTGATCCGGCAGGCGTTTTTCGGCGGCGTCGCCATGGCGGCGATGGTGGGGCTGTCGATGGCCACCCCGCGTCAGGTGCGCAGGCTGGCGAGCCTCGGCTTCGCGGTCTGCCTGGCGCTGGTGATGCTGCTGCCGGTGTTCGGCACCGATTTCGGCAAGGGCGCGGTGCGGTGGTATTCGCTGGGCTTCGGCTCGGTGCAGCCGTCGGAGTTCCTGAAACCCTTCTTCGCGGTGTTCGCCGCGTGGCTGTTGTCGGCCTCGGCGCAGGAGAACGGCCCGCCGGGGGCGCTGCTGTCGCTGCTGCTGGCGGCGCTGGTGGCGGGGATGCTGGCGCTGCAACCCGATTTCGGGCAGGCGACGCTGATCCTGGGCGCCTGGGGGATGATGTATTTCGTCGCCGGCGCGCCGGTGGCGCTGATCCTGATCCTGGGCGCGACGGTGGTGGGCGCCGGGGTCGCCGCCTATGAGTTCTCCAGCCATTTCGCCAGCCGCATCGACGCCTACCTCAGCGCCGAGGTGCAGCCGCTGACGCAGATGGGCTACGCCACCGACGCGATCCTGTCCGGCGGGCTGTTCGGCGTCGGCGTCGGCGAGGGCACGGTCAAGTGGAGCCTGCCCGACGCGCACACCGACTTCATCATCGCGGTCGCGGCCGAGGAATACGGGCTGGTGTTCTGCCTGATCATCATCGCGCTGTTCGCCGCCATCGTCGGCCGCTCGATCCTGCGGCTGTTGCGTGAGGGCGACGCGTTTGCGCGGCTGGCGGGCCTGGGGCTGGCGTCGCTGCTGGGGATGCAGGCGCTGGTCAACATGGGCGTGGCGATCCGCCTGCTGCCCGCCAAGGGCATGACGCTGCCGCTGATCTCCTACGGCGGCTCGTCGGTGGTGGCGGTCGGCATCGGGCTGGGGATGCTGTTCGCGCTGACGCGCAGACGCCCGCAGGCGCAATTCGCCGAGCCCGATTTCCGGTGAGCGGCGGGGTGGCGGACGCGCCGCTGCTGGTGATCGCCGCCGGCGGCACCGGCGGGCACATGTTCCCCGCGCAGGCGCTGGCGCAGGAGATGCTGGCGCGCGGCTGGCGCGTGGCGCTGAGCACCGACGCGCGCGGCCTGCGCTATGCGGGCGGGTTTCCCGAGGCGGTGGAGCGGCGCGCGCTGGCGGCGGCGACCATGGCGCGCGGCGG
>Ga0210024_1003848_pt1 | contig 12097 bp, 15 predicted proteins | sample CryGeymeta201525_FD_183988 | JGI IMG/M metagenome (GOLD analysis project Ga0210024, IMG submission 183988) | Groundwater microbial communities from Crystal Geyser aquifers in Utah, USA - Crystal Geyser metaG 2015-25 (SPAdes) (version 2) | ecosystem: Environmental > Aquatic > Deep subsurface >... | reverse complement strand
ACTTAAGTCCGCGGAGGATGTCATAGCCGAAACCCCTAACGGTTTTGATTAAATCCTTGGCAATTTTATGCTCGTCCTCAATAACTAGAATCTTCATAAATTTACTTTTTACTGCTGTCGGCCAGGCGTTGTTTTCTTTCTTCCTCGCGTTTATTCTGCTCGTTTTTGATTCTGGTTCTTTTCTGCTTTTCGTTAGAAAGGCTTTTATTGACCTTTTTCTGGCACTCGGGGTCGGAACAGGCCATTTCCCGCCAATACACATAAGAGTCACCCACTTTTTGTTTGTAGGTTTTAATCGCAATCCGCTCCTTACCGCATCTGGTACATTTATTGCTCATTACCAGCTCCTCGACTTTCTTTGGAAATCCTGACGGGGTGGCCTTTCTTCCATGGGCCTGGCTTCCTGAACAATAATTTTTCTGCCCCCTATTTCAGTGTTATTTAACTCTTTAATTGCTTTGTCTGCTTCCTCATCGGTTGCAAATTCCACAAAACCAAAGCCTTTGCTTTTTTGGGTAAATTTATCGGTAATAATTTTGGCCGAAACGATCTTACCTGCTTTTGCAAACACGTCTGCAAACTGGGTATCAGTCAAGTCCCAGGGGAGTCCACCTACGAATAATCTTTTTGCCATTCTTTGTCTCACCGCCCATCGCTTTCGAAGTTTAAAGAAGGCAAAAACCACCTCGCCTTAAACGAATCGAATTTCACTCTAGAAAGTATTATATCATGAATTTGGATTAAAAACCTAAAACGCGTAGCCTGTACGACTCATTAGGGACTTATTACTCAAGTCCAAGAGTATCGCGAGTTCTTTTAACTTGGCGCGTCAGACGAATGGTTTACCCCTATCATTGCCGGAATAAGAGCTACTGACAATTACCTTTTTAAGTAGAATACGAGATTGCTTTATAAGGCTAAAAATTATCCGGAAAGTTGGATCGAAAAAAGAATCGAATTAAACTACAATAACTCTTATCTACCGGTTTTTTGCCGGCCAAGCTACGCTTATGTTTAATGAAGTGATTTTTGATTTGGAGACAAAGAGTTTTTTTGTGGAAAACGGCAAGTTTGACCCGTCAAGGTTTGGGGTTTCAATTGTGAGTTTGTATACCCGCAAGCTCGACGAGAGTTTCAAGGAAGCCGAAGGGAAAATGCTTTCTTTTTGGGAGGAAGATTTTCCCCAAATGTGGCCCTTTTTTCAGAAAGCCGATCGGATTATCGGTTTTAACTCCCTCGGTTTTGATGTCCCCGCCCTTTCTCCTTACTCGCCGCCGGGCTTTGCCAGGTTGCCCCATTTTGATATTTTGGAGCAAATAAAAAGGATTGCTGGTCACAAAACCTCTCTTCATAGAATCGCCAAGGCAACTCTGGGTATTCAAAAAACCGATTCGGGCGAAAATGCCGTTCTTTATTGGGAAAAACATGATCCAAAAAGTCTGGAACTACTCCAGAAGTACTGTCGGGATGATGTGGAAATTACCAAAAATATTTACGATTTTGTTTTGAGGAATAAAAAACTTCTTTTTACTGATTATTGGAACAATCCCAGGGAAGTTAAAGTTGATTTTTCTTACTCAAAACGGGTTTCCAAAATTCCCCAACCCAGCTTGTTTTAAGCGGAAGATGACGTTAAAGGTCATGACGCGGATGAAACTTTTAGCCAGAAAGCGACTCGGATGGCAGCCAAGGTGGCTAGGGATAATGCTTACGATTGTTTTGGTGAGTGCGCTTTACATCCCTTCAATCCCATTGATGCTTTACGATACGAGTAGGTCAGAAAATTTTAGGAAGAAAAAGGAAGGATCCTACTAAAATTGCCACAACTGCCGAAACCAAAACTCCGGCGGCGGCAACGTCTTTGGCCACTTGCGCTTTTTCCTGAATTTGGGGGGAAACAATATCTACAATTTGCTCAAGGCTGGTATTGATAAATTCCATCGCAAATACAAATCCAATCGTGATGGCCAAAATTACCCACTCGAGCGCAGAGAAGTTGAGAAATAAAGCCGAGCTGGTGGCCAAAATTGCCAAAAGAAAGTGAACCTTCATGTTTTTTTCCGTTTTGAAAGCTTCTTTGATGCCGGTAAAGGCGAATTTAAAACCTTTGATGATATTCATTGCTTTTTAAGTATAGCCCAATTATGATGAAATTGTGAAGAAAGGAAGATTTAGATTACTGTGGTTTCCTATGAACCGATCCGCAAATGCCGGCCGGGAAGTCATTTGTCAGAACCAACGCAGAAAATCCGGGAACTAAAATTATAATTCATGAATAAAATCATTATTGAATTTTTTGCCAGTTTTTTAATCTGGCTGATGTTTGCGGGTTTAATTGTTCTTTGGGTTATCGACGGCAAAATCAAAAAGGAACAGGTAATCCACGCTTTAGTCGCCTGTTTTTTCGCCTGGTTAGCCTCGGTGACATTAAAAGAGGTTTTTCAAACTACCCGGCCGTTTTTAGTTGATGGAGTTGCCGCCTTAACTTTGACCATCCCTCAAAGCGGAGCTTTTCCTTCTAACCATGCTGCGGTGGCTTTTGCCTTAGCTACAACCATCTGGCTACATAACCGGAAAGTCGGGTGGCTGTATTTAGCCTGCGCTGTTGTCATCGGCGCGGCTCGGGTTTTGGCCAATGTTCATTACCCGGTGGATATATTAGGTGGGGTGACTTTAGGAATCATCAGCGCGTTTATATTCGAGAAGATTCACTTCCCCGTTAAGCGGGGTTAATGGTGAGCGAAGTCGAACCATTGACTTTTAGCAGATGGTGTATTAGACTGCTAAATACTTAAATATTTATTATGGAAACGAGCGATAAATTATTTCGGAAAGTACCGATTGTGGCGGTTCGCGGTTCGGTAATTTTCCCACATTCGGACAGCCTGCTTTCATTCGGCCGGAGGAAATCGGTTTTGGCAGTCAATTCGGCTTTTGCGCAAGACCGTTTAATCGCGGTTTTTACCCAGAAGGATGCCAAAAATGCCGACCCCGACAAAGACGATCTTTTCGAAATAGGCACCATTGCCACGATTACCCAGATGATGGCGACTGACGGAGAGATTCATACCCTAATTCGCGGCCAGGCCAGGGTAAAATTGGAGGAAGTTTTGGCCCGGGAACCTTTTTTGGTCGGAAAAGTCCTGGAACTTAATGAGGAAATAGAAGGTTCGGATGAGGTTAAAATCTTAACCAAGCAACTTTTGGAGCTTTTTAAAAAACTGCTTAATTTAGGTAAGCCTGTTGAAGTAACCACGGTGATGCGTTTAATTTCCGGAGATATCGCCCCGGTTGAACTGGTGGATCAGATTGCGGCGATTTTAGATATCAAAGTTAACGAGAAGCAAGAGCTTTTGGCCACCCTTTCTCTCAAAAACCGCCTGGAAAAGGTAATTAAATATGTCTCCAACGAGATAAACGCCCTGGATTTGGAAAGAACAATTTCGGTTAAGACCAATAAAAGGTTTGAGGAGCAGATGAAAAAAGCGATGCTTCGGGAAAGGAAAAAAATCATCGAGAAAGAATTGGGTGAAGAAGAAGACGGAATGGGCGGACTTTCTTCCGATGACGCCGCCGAATATCGAAACAAAATTAGAGATGCCCAAATGCCGGCTGAAGTTAAAAAGCGGGTCGAAAAAGAATTCAAGCGTTTGCAGAAGATGTCTCCGTATAATCCCGAGGCGGGTTATTTGCGCAACTACCTGGATTGGTTGACAGATATGCCTTGGAGTAAGGTTTCGCCGAATAATGTTTCGGTCAAAAAAGCGGCCAAGGTTTTGGCAGAAAAGCATTTTGGTATGGAAAAGGCCAAGGAGAGGGTTTTGGAGTATCTTGCGGTGATGAAGATTAAAGGCAAGGGTCAGCCGACGATCCTTTGTTTTATCGGCCCTCCCGGGGTTGGCAAAACTTCGATCGGGAAATCCATTGCCGAGGCTCTAAACCGTAAATTTGTCCGGGTTTCTTTAGGCGGAATCAGAGATGAAGCCGAAATCCGGGGCCACCGAAGAACTTACGTTGGGGCTCTACCTGGCCGGATTATTCAGGGGATTAAGAATGCCGGTACCAAAAACCCGGTGTTTATGTTGGATGAGATAGATAAAGTCGGTAATGATTTCAGGGGAGATCCCTCTTCGGCTCTTTTGGAGGCTTTGGATCCGGAGCAAAATAAGGAATTCTCCGACCATTATTTGGAAGTTCCTTTTGATTTATCCGAGGTGATATTTATTCTGACCGGTAATATTTTGGATACGATTCCGTCTGCCCTGCGTGACAGGATGGAAGTGATTCCTTTCCCGGGCTACACCGAAGAGGAAAAGTACCAAATTGCCAAGCAGTTTCTTTGGCCGAAGCAATTGGAATTACACGGCTTAAGTAGCAGAAAAATTCTTATCGAGGAAAAAGCCCTCAGGGAAATTATTAACCGTTACACCCGGGAAGCCGGGGTCAGGGAGTTGGAAAGAGATCTGGCTTCAGTTTGTCGGAAAATTGACAGACAGGTTGCCGAGAACAAAAAATTTCCCAAGAAGCTTAATGTCAGCCAGATCCATAAGTTTTTGGGACCGCAGAAGTTTACGTCGCAAATTGCGGAAAAAGAAAACGAGGTAGGTATGTCCACTGGCTTGGCGGTCACTCCGGCCGGAGGGGAGATTCTTTTTATCGAAGTGGCTTTAATGCCCGGCAAAGGACATTTAATCTTAACCGGTCAGTTAGGCGAGGTCATGCAGGAATCGGCCAAAGCCGCCTTTACCTGGGCTAAATCTCATTATGATAAATTGGGTTTAAAGCGTGATTTTGCCCTAAATTTGGATGTTCATATCCATGTTCCGGAAGGAGCAGTGCCCAAAGACGGGCCTTCGGCAGGGATCGCCATAACTACCGCCCTGGTTTCGGCTCTGACCAAAGTTTCGGTTAAAAGAAGCGTGGGCATGACTGGCGAGGTAACCTTGAGGGGCAGGGTTTTGGAGATCGGAGGGGTTAAAGAAAAAGTGATTGCCGGCCACAGGGCGGGACTTAAGACCGTTATTTTGCCTAAGGACAATAAAAAAGACCTGATCGATATTCCCGCTAACATCAAAAGAGACATTAAATTTGTTTTTGTTGATCAGGTTGAGGAAGCTTTGAAGATAGCTCTAACTAGCCCGCTTGCTTCTTAAGTGTCGCCAGAGGGATTCGAACCCTCAATTTTCAGGATGAGAACCTGATGTCCTAAGCCGTTAGACGATGGCGACTTTGGGTGTATTTTACCATAGTTTGATCGCTTGACAAAGCTGTCCGGACGAGATAAAATTCCTCGTCTTCATATTAAAGACACCCCCTTTTAGTTCGGGGTTATTTTTTTTCTTAAATTATGGCAAAAGTGGTGCAGATGACCAAAGCGGGGCTGAAGACCCTGAAGCGGGAGCTTGACGAAATGCTTGGGGTCAAAAGACCGAAATTAGTCGAGCGGATTTCCTATGCCCGGACCGAAGGAGATTTGGCCGAAAACAGCGATTATCAAACTGCAAAAGAAGAGTTAGAGTTTATTGACGGCAGAATTTCCGAAATCGAAGAAGTCGTAAAAAATGCCCAGGTAGTGAACAACGGCTCCAGATCGGGATCCGGGGTCGGGACGAAAATAACCGTTAAACAGAACGGGGGCAGGTATGTTTTTGAAATTGTCGGGGAATGGGAAGCCGATCCGGTTAATAAAAAGATTTCCCCCGAATCTCCTTTAGGTAAAGCTTTAATCGGCAAAAAAATTGGTGAAAAAGTGTTGGTTGAGGCTCCGGCGGGCAAAGTTACTTACGAGATTCTGGCGATTGAGTAAGGCTGATGCTACAATAGCCTTATGCACTGGGCAGATAGAATTGCCAAAGAAATCATTGCTTCGGGAAAATTCAAGCCTTATTGGGTCGATGACATGAAGACTCCATCGGGCAGAATTCATGTAGGGTCTTTAAGGGGAATGGTTATTCACAATCTTATTTATGTGGCCCTTCTTGAACAAGGCGTGAAGGCCAAGTTTACTTGGGTTTTTGATAATCATGACCCGATGGATGCTCTGCCTGTTTATTTGGAGAAAGAAAAATGGTCCAAATATTTGGGCCAGCCCCTTTTTAAAATTCCTTCACCGGACGGCAAGGCAGAAAATTACGCCAAGTATTTTGCTGATGAATTTATTACTGTTTTCAATAAAATAGGCTGTAATCCTGAGGTTCTTTGGGCAAGCGATTTTTATTTATCGGGAAAAATGAATGAAGACATCCGTTTATGTCTTAGTAAAGCTGATGTTATTCGAAAAATTTACGAGGGAATATATCATAAAAAGCTGCCTACGGATTGGTACCCTTTTCAGGTAGTTTGTCCAAATTGCGGTAAAGAATCAACAACCAAAGTAACTGCTTGGGACGGAGAAAAAGTAACTTTTGAATGCAAAGTTGATGCTGTTGACTGGACCAAAGGTTGTGGTACAAAAGGCAAAATCTCCCCTTTTAGCCGGAAAGATCATTTTGCCGGTAAACTTCCTTGGAAAATCGATTGGGCAGTTAAATGGAAAATAATCGGTGTTACGGTTGAAGGGGCCGGCAAGGATCATATGACTGCCGGTGGGTCGCATGACATTGCCTCAGAAGTTTGCAAAAAAGTTTTAAATTATCCCGTTCCCTACCCGATTGACTATGAACATTTCCTGATTGGCGGCAAAAAAATGTCATCTTCTAAGGGACTGGGGGTTTCAGCCAAAGAAATGTCGGAGATTCTGCCGCCTTATCTATTGCGCTTTCTTTTTGTTAAAACAAATTATAGACAGGCGATTGATTTTGATCCGAGAGGTAATCTGGCAATACCCGATCTTTTTGATGAATACGACAAAGCTTGGGAAGCCTATGACAAAGGTGGGGATGAAAAACTGGCCAGGACCCATGTTCTTTCCCAAGTTGGCAAAATTCCCGAAAAAGAAAAAGGGTTTTTTGTACCCCGTTTTAGGGATATTGCCAATTTTCTTTCTCAAGGATTTTCTTTGGATGAAATTGTCGGAAAGCTAAATGAAAGTAAGGGGGGAAAAATTGATGATTCCGAAATGGGAATTATTGAAGAAAGGGTGAAATATGCCAAAGTTTGGTTGGAAAACTATGCTCCGGAAGAATATCGGTTTGATATGAAAGATATAAAGTCAATAAATATAAAGTCCTTAAGCGAAGAACAAAAAAAATACCTGAAAGCAATTCCGAGGATTTACAATGATGGTGACACTGCGGAATCTTTGCAGATTTCTTTGTATGAACTCTCTAAGCAGTTGAAAATTCCGACCAAAGACGCTTTTGTCGCGATTTACCTTGCTTTTATCGGCAAAACCCACGGCCCCAGAGCCGGCATGCTTTTGGCAAAGTTTGGAAAGAAAAAAATAGTCGAAAGAATTTTGGAAGTAACGAAATGATTACCAAAGAACAAGCCTTAGAACTTCTTCACACCAATATGCAATCGGTCAATTTACGGAAACATTGCTATGCTGTTGGTGCCGTAATGAAAGCTTTAGCAAAACATCTGAAAGAAGATGGGAATAAATGGGAAATCGTGGGAATTTTGCATGACGGAGATTATGAAAAAACAAAAGATACTCCTGAAAAGCACACCCTTTTGACGATTGACTGGTTAAAGAAAATAGGGGAAAACGACCCCGAAATTATCTCTGCGATTTACTCGCACAATTACGCCCATACTGGAAATAATCCTCCCAAAAATAATTTAGAATGGTCGCTATACTGTTCGGATGAACTTACCGGACTTATTGTTGCAGTTACCTTAGTTAGACCCGAAAAGAAGCTTGAAAAAGTAACAATAGAAAATATTTTAAGTAAATGGAATCAGAAAAGTTTTGCAGCAGGGGTTAAAAGAGAACAGATTGAAATGTGTGAAGAAAAATTAGGAATTAAATTATCTGATTTTATTCAAATAGCTCTATCCGCAATGCAGGGAATTTCCAAAGATTTAGGATTATAAGCGAAGCTTGTAAACTTCGTTTATAATTAAAATATGCTGGATATAAGCAAAGCTTGTGTCCGTTATTAACAAAATTATGTTGGACATAAATTACATTAGAGAAAATCCGGAAAAAGTTAAAAAAGGAATTTCTGTAAAGAATTTTTCACCTGACTTAGTTGATAAAGTGCTGGAGCTGGATGAAAAAAGAAGAAAGTACTTAGCTGATTTTGAAGAACTAAGACATCAGAGAAACGAAGCGGCCCAGGGAAAAAACATCGAAGAAGGAAAGAGGGTTAAGAAAGCTCTTTCCGAGATTGAACCGAAACTTAAAGAATCGGAAGATCTGTATAATGAAGCTTTGAATGCTATTCCCAATCTTCCTTTAGATAATGTTCCTATCGGAAAAGGTGAAGAAGAAAATAAAGAGATTAAAAAATGGGGAACTCCCAGAAAGTTTGATTTTAAGCCTAAGGATCATCTTGAGCTTGGAAAAAGTTTAGGAATTTTGGATTTTGAAACCGGCGCCAAGGTGACAGGATCACAGTTTTTCTTTCTTTGTGGTGATGGAGCTTTACTTGAATTGGCACTGACAAGGTTTGCCTTTGAGAAACTTTCGAAAGAAGGGTTTTTACCTGTTATTACTCCGGATTTGGCCAAAAGCAGGTATTATTTGGGAACCGGTTATTCTCCAAAAGGCAACGAAGCTCAGATTTATACTATTGAGGGGGAAGATTTGGGTCTTATCGCTACAGCCGAAGTAACTTTAGCCGGCAAACATGCTGATGAAGTCATTCCTGAAGAAAAACTTCCCTTTAAATACATCGGCTATTCTCATTGTTTCCGGCAGGAAGCCGGGGCATATGGTAAATATTCAAAAGGTCTATACAGAGTCCATCAGTTTACCAAATGCGAGATGTTTATTTATTGCAAACCTGAAGAGTCGGAAAAATTCCATGAATATATTTTAAAAATGGAAGAAGAAATTTGCCAGGAACTGGGCCTTCCGTATCGCGTGGTTGAAATGTGTACCGGAGACTTGGGAGCGATGGCGGCTAGGAAATTTGATATTGAGGTCTGGATGCCGGGAAGGCAAGATTATGGAGAAGTGACATCAACCTCAAACTGTACGGATTATCAGGCAAGAAACTTAAACATTAAGTATAAAGATAAAGACGGAACGAATAAATTTGTCCATATGATTAACGGAACGGCGATAGCATCGTCAAGGATACCACTGGCAATTTTGGAGAATTATCAGCAAAAAGACGGCTCGGTCGTGATCCCCTCAGTTTTAAGAAAATGGATGGGGAAGGAAAAAATTGAACCAAAAAAGTGAAAAACTTTCTTTTAAAATTATTTTCTCGTAGAAAAAAGCCATTAGTAATCATCATCCGTGGCGCTCCTTCAACTGGGAAAACCACCACGGCCCATGAGATTCGGAAAAGACTACCAGATAGTTTTATTCTTAGTTTTGATAGTCTTGTGGCCATGAATGTTCCCGAAGAATTAGTTGGAGAAGAAAGAATTGGAACATGGGGGAAGATGCGTCCTCTTGGACATGAATTAGGCTATATCTTAACCTCCTATCTTCTTAAAAGAGGGAAAAATGTCATTATTGAAGAAATGCTTCCAGATGCAACTGAAATAAGAAAAATAGTTAGGTTAACCAACTCTTGTGGGGCTAAACCGTTTGTCTTTGAGTTGACAGCTCCACGAGAGGTTATTAAGAGAAGGGAAAAAATACGTAGAGACCTAAATCCAGAAAAGCCAGTTGAAATGATAATAGATCTTCTGACCAATAATCCTTATCCTGAAGCAACTAAAATTGATACTTCCAAAAAATCTGCCGAGAAGTGTGCAGATTTTATACTTAGCTATATTAGGCGAAGTTCTTCAGAAATGGATGGGGAAGGAAAAAATAGCTAATAGTTAAGCAAAAGCAAATTTGTTTATTTTGGATTTAAGTTGATTAAATTCTCTTCTGGTTGGTGTTGTCGAAATATCTGCCTTAATTCCATCGATCGTATCATCAAGATCGTCTACTTTTACAGATAGGGAATCGATTTTGTTTTTGACATCAGTAAAATCTTTGACATTTTCCTTGTTATGTTCGTCAAACATATTTAGGACACCATCAAGAATAGTATCTGTGGCTTCTAAAACTATGTCTTTGACATCTTTTTTTGTTATCATTGTTTTGATTTAACTCTATGAATAGTTGAATGTCAATCACTCAAATTTGTTTTTCTCGACCTTTGGTTGAAGCCCGGCCTCCTTGCCATTGACCTCTATAGATGTGAACCGCCGCAATATTATCAGGCAGATTGACTTCCTCAACGGTTTTTGTTAAATAATTTCTAGTTCTTTAAACCACTCATACCACACAGTTTCTATACCAGGACTATTCTGCCAGTCCTCCTCGCTTATTTCTCCGTCCAAGTATCTAGCCGTTCTTTCAGAGAGGTTTTTTATCTGGTCTTTTGTGTACAATCCAGCCTGTTTGGTTTCATCCTCACTTGGTTTGAGTTTTCCCTCTGCCTCCACTTTGTAGATTTTCCAATAATGATAGTCTCCGCCTTTTCTACGACACCGATTGTCTTTTCTACCTTCCGTAACAAGCTTAATGTTTATTGGACTCAGTCCTACTTCTTCCTGGACTTCTTCTCTTGCAGCTTCTTCAAAACCGCCCTTATCGTCAACATGTCCAGCAGGAGGAGCAAAGCCGAAGGGGAATAACTTTCTTTCTATTAAGAGAAGTTTCTTGTCTTTCCAGATAAGCATTCCAACGCTTTTGTTATCGCACAGCTTTTGCGTCATTTTATTGCTCTGTAGTTACCACTAAGCACAATGGGCTCAAATGTTAAAAGTTCATCAATAATGTATGGTTGATTCGGTAGTGGATTAAGCGTGTAAATCTTCTTTTTTCGGTAATAGGCAAATCCCATTTCAAGGAATGTATTAGCCCCGATATAGTTTTCAATATCCTTTTTAGTAACATTTACAACTAAGATTGCATCTGACTTTTCAATCTTGTCCATGTGTTCGCCAATAAATTCAAACTTCTTTTTAGCTTCAACTCTTTTGGTATTATCTTCTTCCCAGTAATCAACCCCTTGGGCTTTTACAGGCATATAAACTTTATGACCCAGCTCCTTCAGTTTTTTCTCCACCTGAAGCATCTCGTCATAGAATTTGATAGAACCACAAATAGTAATCTTCATGATTATTTAAGTATTTTAATCAACTCTTTAGGAGTTTTAATAAATCCTCTAAACAAAACTAATCTGCAAAGCTCCTCATCCTTATCTGATAAAGCGTAGATTGGTTTTCCAAGAGCTACTGCAGCCCCAAGTTCAAGTGTTGTACTTACACCCGAATAACCATCTTTGTTTGTATACAAATACAACATCAGCCATTTATATTTTATAAAAATGATCATGAGTGAGACCCAACGCTGTGAATTTTTTATATTGAAGTGGCAACTTATCCCATTCATCTTTGCCTTCGTGAAGATAGGGGGAATATACGACTACGCCTGTCCTAACTAACTCTACCTCAAATTTTCGTATATCTGCCTTAAATCTCCTACTTCCACAAATTACAACGCTTTTCATATTTGAATGATATCACTTTTTCAAGTAGTATTTTTTACCTCTTAATTTTTCCGGTAAATAACTTTCTTCATCATATTTCTCATAGCCTTTGCCATAGCCAACTTCTTTCATCAGTTTGGTTACCGGATTGCGGATTTTTAAGGGAACGGGGAGATTGCCGTAGGTATTGACATCTTTTAAGGCTGACATGTATGCTTCATATGCACTTCTGTCTTTTTTGGCAGTGGCAAGATAGACAACTCCAGCTGCTAAGTTTTCCTGACATTCGGGGTAACCGATTGTATTACATGCCTGAAACACTGCATTGGCTACAACTAAAGCTGTTGGTGAAGCAACGTCTTCCGAGGCAAAAACAACCATTCTTCTTGCAATGTATAAAGGATCTTGTCCTGCCGCAACCATTCTTGCTAAATAGTAAAGAGCGGAATCTACGTCGGAAGCTCTCATGCTTTTAATGAATGCAGAGATAACATTGTAATAATCTTCTCCTCTTTTATCGAATGTGTATTGGCGTCTCTGCAAAG
>Ga0210024_1003840_pt1 | contig 12124 bp, 9 predicted proteins | sample CryGeymeta201525_FD_183988 | JGI IMG/M metagenome (GOLD analysis project Ga0210024, IMG submission 183988) | Groundwater microbial communities from Crystal Geyser aquifers in Utah, USA - Crystal Geyser metaG 2015-25 (SPAdes) (version 2) | ecosystem: Environmental > Aquatic > Deep subsurface >... | reverse complement strand
TGGTGCAGCTGTGCCTGGAGGCGGGCGCGAAAAGGGTGCAGGTGTTTGACCGAACCTGTAATGATCCGCGCCGCTGCTATGTCAGCAGCGGTATTCAGCAGACTCTTGACGCGCTTGATGACAAGCGCGTTGAAATGAGCCACATGGATCGTCGCGCCTACCGGGATTTCGATATCGAAGGTGGCCAGGCCCTGGAGCGCTGGTCTTTTTACCTACCTGCCATTGAAGCCGACAAACTGATTAATCTGCCGATTGCCAAGCACCACTCCATCTCAACCCTGACCCTGGGCATGAAGAACATGATGGGGGTTATTGGTGGCAATCGCGGTATTCTGCACCGGAAGATTGCACAATCCCTGGCCGATATCAATGCGGTTGTCCATTCCGATCTGACCTTAATCGATGCTACGCGAATTCTGGTCGCAAATGGTCCCCAGGGTGGGCGTCTGGAAGATGTTGAAGTGCGCAATACCCTCATCGCCTCACCACAGATCGCCACCGCCGATGCCTTTGCGGCAACCCTCTTCGGCTATCAGCCCACCGAGATAGAAAGCATTGTCGCCGGTCATGAACGTGGTCTGGGCGAAATTAATCTCAGTAAGGTACGCCAGGTTTGATGAACATCCATCACAACTGGCGGCGGGCTGTACAGCTTGTGAGCCTGCTGGCTTTTCTCTGGTTGTTTCTACAAACCGAATATCGCGGCGCTGACCAACTTGCTTATCCTGTCAGCCTCCTCTTCCGACTCGATCCCCTGGCGCTGCTCGCCGCACTCTTTTCTCCCGGTCAAAGTCCTTTACTCTCCTTATGGCCGGCGGCACTTCTGCTGCTTCTGACCTTGATTTTTGGGCGTTTTTTCTGTGGCTGGCTTTGTCCTTTAGGAACTGTCATCGATCTTGGCGGGGCGCCCTTGCGGCGCAAGGCATCCGCCTTCGCCGGTTGGCCGGCCTTTAAATATTATTTGCTGCTTGCGCTGGTTTTTGCCGCCATTGGTGGATTACAGCTCTTTGGTCTTTTCGATCCTTTGAGTATTTTTCTGCGCACCCTGACTTTGACAATCAATCCTCTGTGGAATTTTATCGCCAACGGCGCTTTTAATTGGCTTTATCAGGCTGATATCCCCCTGGTCAGCCCTCTGGCCGACCTGATTTACCCCTTTTTTCGTGACTATCTGTTGTCATTCCAACCACTGCTCTTTTTTCTCGGGCTGTTAACCGCCATAGTTTTTCTGATTATACTCGCACTTGAACGCTGGCAGCCACGTTTTTGGTGTCGTAGTATCTGCCCCCTGGGGGCGCTGTTCGGCCTCTGCGCGCGTCACAGCTTATTACAAAGAACGCCACAAACCCAGTGCCCAGATTGTGCCCTTTGCGCAACCCAGTGTCGTATGGGAGCTCAACATGCCTGCCCATCCGGTGGTACTGAGTGTATCCGTTGTCTTGATTGTCTTGATTATTGCCCGCAACAGCGCGTGTCTTTTCAGTTTGGAAAACCCACAACGGTTCCCTTTAACCTCAAACGTCGCACCTTGCTGACGGCTTCTGCCGGGGGTGTTTTATTGGCACCACTGATGGCGGCAGCTCCTGTGAGTGGGCGCTTGCGCAATGATTTGATCCGTCCGCCGGGGGCCGTGGCCGAAAATGAATTTTTGCAGCGGTGTATTCGTTGCGGGGAATGTATGAAGGTGTGTATCGGCAACGCCCTGCAACCAGATTTCGTGAGAGGCGGGGTTTTTTCCCTCTGGTCGCCGGTGGTGGTAGCGCGCCTGGGGTATTGCGAATATAACTGTACCCTCTGTGGCCAGGTGTGTCCTACCGGGGCGATTCGTTTGTTACCCCGCGAAGAAAAACGCCAGACCAAAATCGGTCTGGCAGTTATTGACCAGAATCGCTGTTTGCCTTACGCCCGCGGGGAAGAGTGCCTCGTGTGTGAAGAGCACTGTCCCACGGGTAAGAAAGCAATTGTTTTTGATGCAAAAATCATTGAGCAGGGTAATCAACGGCTTGCGCGACTTCAGCCACGGGTTGTCAAAGATTTGTGTATTGGGTGCGGAATCTGCGAAACCCGCTGCCCGGTGGCGGGGCAGAGTGCGATTGTGATCGTCAGCGAAGGCGAAAGTCGTGCGCCGTCCTGGTTAACCGACAGGGGATATTAATTTTTCAGGATCATTGTTTCAACCCGGTTGCGCCCATTATTTTTAGCGAGATAGAGGGCTTCATCGGCGAGGTGAATCAATTCGTCTTGAGAAATCATGATTTTTGTGTCGGTTGAGGTTATGCCCAGGCTGATGGTCAGGCGCAGATTTTCCAGTTCGCCGCTAAAGCGGAGCTGGGCAATTTCCTGACGAATTCTTTCCGCAGTCATCCGCGCCTGCTCCAGATTCGTTTCGGGTAAAACCAGACAAAATTCTTCGCCACCATAACGCGCCGCCAGGTCATAGGGCCGCAGCTGATCGTGCAGCAAATCGGCGACTGCGATGAGAATATCGTCACCCGCCTGATGGCCATAATTATCATTAACCTGTTTGAAATGGTCGATATCGGCCATGATCAACGCGCAGGGCTTGCCGTTGCGTTGACAGCGGTTGAGTTCGCTTTCCAGCTTCTCGCGCAGTGCCCGGCGATTGAACAGGCGGGTCAGGGGGTCGCTCTGGGCGAGTTCAAGGAGCAGCTGATTGCTTTTGCGTAGCTCATCCTGGAGGGTTTTGATTTGCAGGTGAACCTTCAGTCGTGCGACCAGCTCCTGGGGTTCAAAAGGTTTGAGGATATAATCGCTGGCCCCGCTTTCAAGACCCAGAACTTTGGTGGCGACATCGTCGCGGCTGGTGAGCATAATCACCGGTTTATCGCGTAAATCCTCGCGTGACTGGAGTAGCGCCAGAAATTTCAGGCCGTCAATTCCCGGCATTTCGATATCGCAGAGAATAACGTCTACCTGGTTGCTGACCAGCAGTTTAAAGCCTTCAATTCCATCCTTGGCCGTCAGAACGTGACGAAAAAGCCGGCTGCTCGCCATGGTTTTTTCCACCTGTTGGCGGATGGCCGCTGAATCATCAATAACCAGAAGACTGTGTTGTGAGTAAGCCATAGTGTGCCAACATTTTCCTAACGACATCCCCCCAGAGTTCAATGGGTGGATAAGTTGTCAGCCTGCCGCGAGTCGCGCCGCCGCCTGCTTTAATAGCTTTTCAGTGGTTGGCCAGTCAATGCACTTGTCAGTTATCGAGACCCCATACTTGAGCTCTTGCAGATTCTCGGGGATGGGTTGATTGCCCGCTTCCAGATTGCTTTCAATCATCACCGAATTGATGGCTTTATTGCCTGCCAGGATCTGGTTGATCACGTCGTTTAACACCGCACCCTGGCGGTTGTGGTCTTTCTCTGAATTGGCGTGACTGCAGTCGATCATAATGGAAAGGGGCAAATCGTTCTGTTGCAGCAGCTCGGTGGTTTCTGCCACTGCCGCTTGCTGATAGTTGGGGCCATCGTTGCCGCCACGTAACACGATATGCACATCCTGATTGCCGCGCGTGTGGACAATTGCGGTACGCCCCTCATAATTAATTCCGAGAAAACTATGTTCGTTGAGCGCGGCGCGCATGGCGTCGGTTGCGACTTTTAAACTGCCATCGGTGCCATTTTTGAAGCCGACGGGAAAAGAAAGCCCACTCGCCATTTCACGGTGATTCTGTGACTCTGTGGTACGGGCACCGATGGCACCCCAACTGATCATATCCGACAGGTATTGCGGGGTGATTGTATCGAGCATTTCGCTCGCAATGGGCAAGCCCAGATCAGTTATGGCGCAAAAGAGGCGGCGTGCCACTCCCAACCCCTTGGAAATGCGGTGGCTACCATCGAGATCCGGATCATTAATTAAGCCTTTCCAGCCAACGGTGGTGCGTGGTTTTTCAAAATAGACCCGCATGACCAGCAGCAACTGATTTTCTAGCTCTTTGGCCAGGGTCGCGAGTCGACGAGCATATTCTAGGGCCGATTTGGGTTGATGAATTGAGCAGGGGCCGACGACCACCATCAGGCGCGAATCTTTGCCATGCAAAATCTGCTTAATTTTTTCGCGATTATTCGCAACCTTGCGGGCGTTTTCCAGCGTTAGCGGAAAAACCTGTTTGAGATCAGCAGGTGCGATAATTGGTGTGACTTCGTGAACATTCAGATTGTTGGTTTGTACCATTCTGATTCCTCCCAAAATACAATGTTAAAAGAGGGGTAACTCGTATCCTGTAACCCCAAATCTTTCGCATCTTGCTGATTATTTTCCGCGTCAGCTGCGGTCTGATAATCGCGGTTTAGCTCGGGCGAGCCAGTGATCATCCTGCCGTGCTGACACGCAAAATCCCTGCGCAATCTTACGCAATCCTCTGGGTTACAGGGTACGAGACAAAATCCAGTCCATAGAACGAGTAGCGCTGCGACAACCAAGCTCAAAGTTGGATTCATGCGATCCGCGCATGGGGATCCAAGACACCGTGACTACCACGCTGAAGAGATACAAATTCGATAATCTAAATTTTACATGGGGTGTTTGTCAAAAAAAATCGGCTGATCAGTTACTAAAAAAGCCCTACGGAATTTCCGCAGGGCTAATCTCAATCAAATAAGAAAATTAATTTTATTAAATTCTGCGCACGTTTGCAGACTGAGGACCTTTTTGGCCCTGTGTCACGTCAAAGGTGACCGCATCGCCCTCGGCGAGAGACTTGAAGCCTTCGCCCTGAATTTCGGAAAAGTGCACGAAAACATCCGGGCCGTTTTCTTGCTCAATAAAACCAAAACCTTTTGCGTCGTTGAACCATTTTACTGTACCTTGTGCCATCTTTTGAATCTCCTGGGACTTTTCGTAAGCCCTTTTTCTGGTGTGCAAATTCAATTTGTTAAATAAAAAACCACGCAACTTAATAGAAGTTCGCGTGGCTTATCCGTGACCGATTAACTTTTAATCTTACCCGTCAAACGAAGCTTGCACAAACGTTAAGTTCGGCAACAATGACACGCCTGAATCATTAAAGCAAGCAGAAAAAAAGATTTTTTAAAAAAAGCTTTCAAGTCTGCAAGGTTTTGCTTAGACTTCTGCGAAAGAAAATTATGGAGGGCACCCTCTTACTCATAACGGGAGATTATGCAATGAAAAAAATGATGGGTTGTCTGCTCGTGTTTCTTCTGCTGTCCAGCCCGGTGCTGGCGGCAGAAAATATTAAACTTGGCGCTTTTTTCGATCTTTCGGGACGAGCCGCATTTATCGGTACCCCCACCAAACTGGTGGCTGAAATGGTGGTCGAGAAAATTAACAGCGAAGGGGGCATAAACGGTCGGATGATTGAACTTGAAATTGGCGACACCGAGGCAAACCCGGCTAAAACCGCTTCGCTTGCCAAGAAATTTATCTACAAAGACCGGGTGACCGCGATTATCGGACCCACCCTTACCGATACGGGGATGAGTGTGAAAAAAATAGTTCATGAAGGGAAAACGCCGATCTTTATGACCGTCGGGGGTGATCCGGTCATTATGGGCGGCGAAAAGTTCGGTCCTTTCGACTGGGTTTTTAAATCTCCACAGCGTTCGAGCACGGCGGTCGAGAGGCTGTTTATTTATTTGAAAGAGAAAGGGCTGGTCAAAGTCGCGTTGTTAACGGCGGCTGATGGCTTTGGCAAAGATGGTGCCCGTTGGATGAAGAAGCTCGCTCCCCAATATGGGATCGAAATTTTGGTTGAAGAATCCTTCGGAACTCGCGATACCGATATGACCGCCCAGTTAACCAAGGTGAAAAATTTCCATCCTCAGGCCCTGATTGCCTGGACGATTGGCCCGGCGGGATCGATTCTGGCCAAAAACAAGGCGCAGCTCGGCATTGATCTGCCCCTGTTCCAGTGCCACGGTTTGCCTGATCCCAAATATATTGAGCTGGCCGGCGCGGCGAGTGAAGGGGATCGTATGCCCGCGACTAAACTGATGGTGGTTGATCAGTTGGCCGACAGCGATCCGCAGAAAGCGGTGATTCAGGACTTTGTCAAGCTTTACCAAGACAAAGGCTATGCTAAGCAGTTTCCCATCAACACCCATTCAGGCTATGCGTGGGATGCGATCATGATGGTGGCGAACGCGATTAAGAAAGTCGGCACCGATGCCGAAGCGCTGCGCAGGGAAATCGAAAATACTGCAAATTATGTTGGTGTTTCCGGAACCTACAATATGACTGCGGATGATCACAATGGCCTTGGCGTCGATTCGATGGTGATTGTTCAGGTAAAAAATGGCAAGTTTGTGCTGGCTGATTGAAAAACTGCTCCCATTCAGAGATGTTAACGCCCACAAAAAAGCGCCCCATAAATGGGGCGCTTTTTTGTGGGCGATGCTAAAGAGTGAAATTCTCAGCCAAGAATTTGCTTCAGGTCTTCTGCCGGAGTGGTGATGGGGGCGATGTTAAAATTCTCAACCAAAAAGTTAAGCACGTTCGGCGTGATAAAGGCCGGCAGACTCGGGCCGATTTTGATGTTCTTGATCCCCAGATGAAGCAGGGTCAGCAGAATGGCCACGGCTTTCTGCTCATACCAGGAAAGCACCAGCGACAGCGGCAGGTCGTTGACCTCGCACTCGAAGGCGTTGGCCAGAGCTAACGCAATTTGGACTGCCGAATAGGCATCGTTGCATTGGCCGACATCGAGAAGGCGCGGAATGCCGCCGATATCGCCGAATTCCATCTTGTTAAAGCGGAACTTGCCGCAGGCCAGGGTCAGAATGACGGTATCCTTGGGCGCCTGCTCAGCAAATTCGGTGTAGTAGTTGCGCCCCGGTTTGGCACCGTCGCAACCGCCAACCAGGAAAAAGTGCTTGATATCGCCGGCTTTGACCGCTTCAATGACCTTATCGGCAACGCCGAGTACGGCATTGTGGCCGAATCCGGTAAGAATCTCCTGCCCAGGATTGTCGGTAAAGCCTTCACAGGCCAGGGCTTTTTCAATAACGGCGCTGAAATCCCAGCCGCTGACATGCTTGACGTTCGGGAACTGGACGCGGCCCCAGGTGAAAAGACGGTCGACATAACTGGCGTGGGGCAGCTGGATGCAGTTGGTGTTGAAGATGATTGCACCTTTGAAATCCTGAAATTCCTTGTGCTGATCCTGCCAGGCACCGCCGTAGTTACCAACCAGATGAGGATATTTTTTCAGACCGGGATAACCGTGGGCCGGCAGCATTTCACCATGGGTGTAAATGTTGATTCCTTTGCCTTCGGTCTGGATCAGCAGCTCCTCAAGAAAACGCAGATCATGCCCCGAAACCAGAATGGCCTTGCCCGCCTTAGTCCCGAGTTGAACCGGGGTTGGTACCGGATGGCCGTATTTATCGGTATGGGCTTTATTGAGTAACTCCATAGTGACCAGATTGATCCGGCCGGTTTCCATCGCCAGACCGACCAGATCCATCAGGCCCAGGCTGTCATTCTGGATATCGGTTAAGGCCTTGTGGGTGAAGGCATAGATTTCATCGCTTTCACGTTCGAGGATAATGGCGTGGTCGGCATAGGCGGCGTATCCTTTGATGCCAAACAAAATTGTGCTGCGCATGGATTGCAAATCGGCATCCAGGTTCGGATCTTTAACGCCGTGGAGTTGCGCCAGTGCCAGCTGCCCTGCACGATCTGCGGGGAAAGTCCAGTTCTGTGCGGCTGCGGGAACGGGCCCGGGATAAGCACCACCATTGGCGGTTTCGTAGAGCTGGCGGGCTTTTTCGCGCAGGGCGACGGCTTCCGCGATGACGGTCACCACGGAATCGTCGGCGAAGTCAACATTGGTGACGGTGGTAAAGAGTGCTTCGATTACAAAGCGATCAATCTCGGTGGAACGGGCATCTTTCTGCCGCGCCTGATGGGCCCAGAAGCTGACGCCCTTGATTGCGTAAACCAATAAATCCTGTAAGTCAGACGTGGTTGGCTGCTTGCCACATACGCCGACTTTGCTGCATCCGGTGCCCTGGGCTGCGGTTTCACATTGGTAACAAAACATTTTTTACCTCCATCGCGGGGTTTAAGTTGAGCCATTATTAGTCAATGGCGGGTGGTTCAATTTTACTCTCTTGGTTGGACATAAACTAGCAGCTTTCAAGGTTTGAAACTTTGACGTTGGTCAAAAAATACAATTACGTTGGGAAAAATGCCACCATTCCGCTCCCAAGTGCCTCAGTTCGCGCCACCTGTTCCATAGTTGTCGCGGGCAGCAGACTGAAGAGTCACGGAAAGATTCAGTATTGGGGGCTGACGTGGTACCCTGACCACATTGATGTGGCATAGGATTTTCCCCTGCTCTCTGAGAGCAGATGCAGACCGAACGAAGGTGAACATTATAACCCCAAAGTTTTCATTGGCCAGTTCTGCACTCCCAAAAAGTCAAAATTGACCTGTTGGCCTATTTTGAGACCATAAATCCTGGAGAAAAAAATAACATGCTGAAAAAAATTCTATGGCTACTCGGCGCAGTCATGTTGCTACTGGTGGTGGGCGTAATGCTGTTGATTAAAATTTATGTGACGCCAGATAAGGTGCAACATCTGGTGCAGAATCAGTTAGAAAAGAGATTACAGCGCCAGGTGGTGGTGGGGGAGGTGGAGGTTGGCTTGCTGAGGGGCATTCGCCTCGATGGTTTGCGTATTGCCGACGGAGCCGGGGAGAAGGCCTTGCTTTCTGCCGAGCGGATGGAATTGTCCTATGACTATCTGGCCTTGCTGCGAGGCGAGCTGCTCCTTGGTCAAATTTTGATTCAGCAGCCGCAATTACGCTTGGTACGTGATGCCCAAGGTCAGTGGAATATCGATGACTTGCTGGCGTCTTCGACGGAAAATCCGGCGGTCGATAAAGAGCCTGAAACAGCGCCAGGGACGACTGAGGGTGCTTTTGCGCTGCAATTGGTGGTGCGGAAATTTCAACTGGAAAAGGGCAGCCTGCTCGTGCTGGATTACTTCGAGAAAAAGGGCCAGCCCGCAACTTACAAGATCGAAGATCTTGAGATCCAACTGAATGATTTTTCCATGACACAAAGCTTTATCACTCAGATTCAGGCCCGTTTGAATGGGGCAAAGCTGGCGGCTGAGATTGCGTATCATCTCGATAACGGTCTTCAATCTGCCGAACTTAAAATTGATCAGCTCGATCTGCTGGCATTTATGCCCGCTCCTCTGTCACCGCTTCAGCAGGGTCAACTGAGTGGCACGCTTAACTATCGCGAAGAGAATGTTCGATCCCGCGGATTATATCTGATCTTAAATGGCCAGCGTCTGGATATCGATCTGAATGCTACGCGGGTCTTGTCAGCCGCCGCGTTCTGGGATGTTGGCTTGCGCAGTGAACGCCTGGATGTGGATAAATTGCTACCCGCACCAGAAGCGCCAGCTGGCGAGACAGCTGCCGTTGACACGACAAACGCTAAAAAGGTAGTGCAAGAAGATCCGCTTCAAGTGCCAATCGCCGTGCCGCTGAATTTACACCTAAAGCTGGCATTCAATCAGCTGGTTTACCAGGGAATCACCGCCGAAAACGTAATCGGACAACTCAAGGTGATGGATAATCGGGCGCAGCTGGAAAAATTAGAAATGACTCTGGCCGAGGGCCGGGTGCAGCTCGATGGCGAGCTGCTGCTGCACACCAAAGGCTGGCCCTATACAGGAAAATACCAGATACAACAACTGGCCCTGGGGCGCTTGGCCGATGTGTTGCTGCCAGAAGGTAAGGGGAGTATCAGTGGTCTCCTCAACCTGGATGGTCAGCTCAATGGGCTGGCTGGGGTGGCGGATCCGGTTGCGGCCTTGCAGACCAAGGTGCAATTTGATTTGCGCAATGGCGAAATTCAAGGCAGCCCGTTTTTTGCTGAAATTGCCGGGTTTCTTGGTAATCCTGAGCTGAAAATTCTTGGGTTTTCACGTTTTTTCGGGCAAGTTATCCTGGATAAAGGGCAGGGCAATATCGATGGGCGGCTTGAAAGCCGAAAGGCGGTTTTTGTCCCTCAGGGCGCTTTCAGTCTGGCCGGGCCCCTCGATTTAAAACTTGAAACCCGTTTGGCCCCGGAAGTCTTCAAAGGTGTTGGCTTGGCTGGGGGCAACCTGAAATATTTACAGGACGATCAGGGCTGGACCCTGCTGCCGTTGCGGGTTAAAGGCAGTTATTCCAGTCCGCGCATCACTTTAGATAAAGAGGGTACAAAGCAGCAATTGGGCCAACAGTTAGGGCAAGAACTGGAACGTCAACTGGATAAACGCTTGAAAGATAAAAATCCTGAACAGCGGCAGCAATTGGATGAATTATTGCTAAAACCACTAAAAGAATTTTTCAAATAAGGAGTTTCGCTGGCGATTTGCACGCCGAAGCCTTGACAAGCAACAGGTGGAAAAATTAACGTTCAGCGCATTTTCGGCGGTTGTTTGTTGTGGGGGTGTGGAAGGATCTTTTCGGTGGATAATCTTATTCTGAAAAAAATTGATCCCCTCATCGGTCGTCTGCTGGTGACGCTTCTGCCGCGCGCACCTCGGCGACAGCCGGTCGCCACCCCCGGGTCGGTACTCTTGATTCGCCCCGGGGGTATGGGAGACGCGATCTTGCTGATTCCAGCGATTTTGCAACTTTCTGCACGCTTTCCCCACTGTCGTATCGAGGTTCTGGCGGAAGCACGCAATGGAGCGGTTTTTGCCCTCTGCCCGGTGGTTAAGCGGGTGTATCACTATAATCAACCGGCAGATTTGCTCCGAGTTCTGAATCGAACTTACGATCTGGTGATCGACACCGAGCAGTGGCATCGTTTGTCGGCGGTGATTGCGCGCCTGGTTCGCAGTCGCATGAAAATTGGTTTTGCTACCAATGAACGCAGTCGAATGTTTACTGCGACCGTTTCTTACGCCCATCAGGATTATGAAATTCTCAGTTTTTTGCGTCTGCTTGAGCCTCTGGGGGTTGAATATGCCGAGCCTGGTTCGGCTCCCTGGTTACAGATTCCACCGCAGGTGAAATTGCCGACCGAATTCAAGCTGCCGCAGGATTCACCACTGGTAGTGCTTTTCCCCGGCGCGAGTATTGCTGAACGCCAATGGCCCATCGCCGCATTTGCCACCCTGGCCGAACGTTTGCTTGAAAGCGGCTGTGCGGTTGTGCTGGTAGGTGCTGCTCCCGATGTTGCTGCCGGTCAGGCTCTGCAGCAGCGCACGCCTGGGGTGGTGAATCTCATTGCGCGCACTTCTCTGTTGCAGACGGCGCGCGTGCTCAAGCATGCCGCCCTGCTTATCAGTGGTGATTCCGGAGTGCTGCACCTCGCGGTTGGCCTGGCGGTGCCGACGGTTTCTCTGTTTGGTCCCGGCATTGCGGCCAAATGGGCACCGGCGGGTGCCCGAGATCGCGTCATCAATCATCAGCTCGACTGCTCGCCTTGCACCCGCTTCGGTACCACGCCGCCCTGTCCCATTGGAGGGCGGTGTATCGCCGAGATCGCGGTTGACGAAGTTTTTACGGCGGCGCAGAATTTACTCTCTCAGACGCAGGTAAAAGAGGCTGAAAATGCCATTTGAATATTATTTTTTCCTCAGCAGCGCTTTTGTCTTGGGGCTGGTTGTCGGATCCTTCCTGAATGTGTGTATTTATCGAATTCCGGCAGGTCTTTCCATTGTTTTTCCACCGTCTGCCTGTCCGAAATGTCACCATCCCATTCGTTGGTTCGAAAATATCCCCCTGCTCAGTTATCTGTTTCTTCGCGGGCGCTGTGCTGGATGCCGGGCACGGATTTCCCTCCGATATCCACTGATTGAAGCCTTGACCGGGGTTTTATTTGTGCTGGTGCTTTACAGTTTTGGCTTGCGTTTGGCGACACCCATCTATTTTTTATTGGCGTCGAGCCTGGTCGTTATCGCCTTCATTGATCTGGATCATCAGATTATTCCTGATGTCATCAGCCTGCCTGGAATTTTTATCGGTTTTTTCTGCTCCTTTTTTGTTCCCTGGGTGGGTTGGCGCGATTCGTTGTTGGGAATCTTATTGGGAGGCGGATTGTTGTTATCCATTGCCTGGCTGTACCAACTATTGGCAAAGCGCGAGGGCATGGGCGGTGGTGACATTAAATTGCTAGCGATGATCG
>Ga0210024_1003829_pt1 | contig 12149 bp, 16 predicted proteins | sample CryGeymeta201525_FD_183988 | JGI IMG/M metagenome (GOLD analysis project Ga0210024, IMG submission 183988) | Groundwater microbial communities from Crystal Geyser aquifers in Utah, USA - Crystal Geyser metaG 2015-25 (SPAdes) (version 2) | ecosystem: Environmental > Aquatic > Deep subsurface >... | reverse complement strand
TTCCTTTAAAGATTTCATCAACTCTTCAAATTTATTAAGCAAATTACTCGCTTCTTTGATTACCTTAAACATCTGCTGGAGAATCCTGGCTAAATAATAAATCGCCCAGCAAGAAAAAATCGTGAACAGCAAAACGCAAAGAGAAATAATGACGTACAGCAAATCTTTGCCGTCGTTAATTGAAATCATAAAGTCTGATTATTATTTGCCGGCGGGTTATTCGCTGGCTGTTTTTCATCCGCAACTTCAATTAATTCAATTTTCACTCCGCCCATTTTTTTGGCAAACCAATTATAGATGCCGGCCGAAATGAAGCCGAAGACCCAACCGATGGCCGCGGTGAAAAAAGCGGTTATAATTCCTAAGAGCAGGCCGGCGCCAATGTTAAATAGGGTTACTAAAATCACCGAACCTTGAAAATCACGATTCGTGATAATGTTAGTCATGGTGGCAATGGCCACGATTAAAGCCATAAAAAATCCGATAAAACCATAAATCAGGGCGGTAACTTTCGCCAAAGACGCTTTATCAATGTTTTTTATTTCTTTCATAAAATTATTATAGCATGTTTATTTAAAAAGGTTAAATAGTTTTAACCAATCAGCAACCGCCAGCTCCTGCGCCCTGATTTTTTCATTAAAACCGGTTTTAGCCGCCGCCTCGGCTTGACCGATTCTTAAGCCGGCGGCTAAGTTATTCTTCAGCATTTTCCGCCTGGCGCTGAAGCCGAATTTCACCAGCCGAAAGAACTCCCTCTCTCTTTCTCTCCCACCTGACAAGCGGGGATTAAGGGGGGTTATTTTTACGATCGCCGAATCCACCTCCGGTTCTGGCCAAAAACATTTTTTAGGCACAATTTCAATTATTTCCGGCCTGGCATAGAACTGCACGGACACAGCCAGCAAACTCATTTCGCCAGGCTCGGCGGTTATTCGCTCGGCCACTTCTTTTTGCAGCATCAGCGCCATGAGCTCCGGCTTGTTTCCCGCCTCCAAAAATTTGCGCAAAAAAATGGAAGTTATATTGTACGGAAGATTGGCCGCGATTTTATACCCTCCCCCCTGATAAGGGGGAAATAAGGGGGGTTGTATTTTTATTTCCAGCACGTTCTCGTTTATCACTTCCACGTTTTTTATATTTTTCGCCACCAATCCAGCCTTTAGCGCCTCCACCAATTTTTTATCAATTTCCACGGCCACCACCCGCTTGGCTCTGGCCGCCAGCTTGGCGGTTAAAAACCCCAAGCCCGGCCCGACTTCCAAAATAAAATCGTCAGGCCGCAAATCAGCCGCCGCCACTACGTCATCATGAATTTTTTCCTGAATTAAAAAATTCTGCCCGCGGGAACGGGCAGGCTTGATGTCATAAAGACGACACAAATTTTTCGTTTGCTCCAACAAGTCCATAATTTTATTTGCCCTTAAACCCTGCTATAATGAATTTATCCAGCCAGGCGAAAATCTTATCGGCCAGCCCCTGTTTAGCCACGCAGCCGTAGCAGCCACCGGCTGAAGCCAAAACCCCCTGGTCCATGAGTACGGGTGACAGGCCGCCGGCGATTAACTGTCCGCCCGGAGTTAAGCCGGCTTGGGCGATCGCCGTATTTAGAAAAAGCGCGTTCGCGCCCATGCCGCCGGACGGCGTGCCGTTAACTTCAGAATAAGCCGTACACCTGGCCACATCAAGAGTGGCGCACAAGGGTCCGCCAGCGCAAATCGGCGGATTGCCGGTGGTGATACACTGAATAATCGCCACCTTGGTCAATCCAATCTGATAAGGCAGGCCGCCGACCGCTTGAGCCGTCTGGCGCCAGCGCCAATTAGCCAAAGCTTTTGGAGAGATTACAAAAATCAGCACTAATAAGATTAACAAAATAACAATAAAAACGATAATTTTATTTCTTTTACTCATGGTTATATTATAACAAATCTTTTTAATTTAGTCTAAATGAAGCTAAAAATAATTCTAATTGTTATTATTGCCTTGCTGGCCGGCAATCTTGCCTCGGCCGAATTAAATTTGGCGCAAAGGCTTTCCGGCAGAATTCTTTTGCAGGTAGAGTCGGCCGGAGAGGCTTGGTATGTCAACCCAGCCGACGGCAAACGATACTTTTTAGGCAGTCCCGATGATGCTTTTGCCATCATGCGCCGGTTAAGCTTGGGCATCAACAACACTGATTTTAATAAAATATCATCTGACAAAAATTTAACCGCCAGAGTCAGGGGCAGAATCATCCTGCGCGTTCAATCCGCCGGAGAAGCTTATTATGTGAGTCCGATGGACGGACAAAAATATTATCTAGGGCGGCCCAACGACGCCCTGAACGTGATGAAACGGCTGGCTTTGGGCATTACCAACGCCGATTTAGCGCCAATACCCGCCGGACAGCTGGAGCTTCCGAAAACCGCCGATTCATCCGTGGTCTCGCCCAAAACAAATCCGCCGGCTTCCAGCCAGCAGTCCCTGCTAGAGCAAGCCGCCGCGGCTGTCAGAAATAATGACGCGTCAAAAACCCAATCATATTTTACTTCTTCCCTGCGACCAGCCGTTACCTACACCCTGTCGGCCCTAAACGCGGACAGCCGGCTGCTGCTGGCCAACATCTTGTCCGGCGCCAAACTGACCGGCCAGACCGACACGAAAAAAACTTATTCCACCACGGCTCATTTCTTCCTGGGCGGCTACGATATACCGCTGCATTTTTATGTCGAAAAACAGCCTGACGGCGCTTGGCTGATGACGAATTTATAAATAAAAAAATAATTTAAATAAAAAACACACTTCTATTTTAAAGAGGCGTGTTTTTAAAAATATATTATTTTACGACAATATTAACCAGCTTGCCCTTAACAAAAATTATTTTTACAACTTCTTTATTCTCTATCCATTTTTTAATTTTCTCGCTCGACAGAGCTAACTTTTTCGCTTCTTCTTCGCTAATATCAGCCGAAACTTCAATAGTCTCGCGCACTTTGCCGTTCACCTGAACCACTAAATTAATCTTCTCGTCAATAATCATTTTTTTGTCATACTCCGGCCATTTTTCCTTAAATATGCTTTCTTTATGGCCGAGCTTCTCCCAAAGCTCTTCGGCTAAATGCGGCACGAACGGCCAGAGCAGGATTAAAAATTTTTCCGCGGCCGCGCGAGGTATGGCTTCAAACTTGCTGGCAAAATTTATAAATATCATCATCTGTGAAATCGCGGTGTTAAAACGCAAATTTTCCATGTCTTCACTGACTTTCTTAATGGTTTTGTGAAGCATTTTTGGCAGGCCATTAAGCGCGTTTTCGCAAGGCTTTTTGCCGCCGCCGCAATCAACTAGTTTTATCTTGCCGTAAAATTGCCAAATCTTTTCTAAAAATCTGGAAATTCCTATTATCCCCCGCGTATTCCACGGCTTCATGTCTTCGAGCGGCCCCATAAACATCTCAAACATCCTTAAAGCGTCCGCGCCGTACTCTTTTACCACGTCGTCCGGATTAATGATATTACCAAAAGATTTACTCATCTTGCGCCCGTCTTCGGCTAAAATTATGCCCTGGTGCCTTAACTTTAAAAATGGCTCGTCAAAACCAAGATAACCTAAATTATGTAATACTTTGGTGAAGAATCTGGAATACAAAAGATGCAGGACCGTGTGCTCGGCTCCGCCCACGTATAAATCTACCGGCAACCATTTTTTAAGCGCCTCGCGGTCGGCAAATTCTTTTTTATTTTTCGGGTCGGCGTATCTTAAATAATACCAGCTGGAACAGACAAAAGTGTCCATGGTGTCGGATTCCCGCCTGGCTGGGGAGCCGCATTTCGGGCACTTAACATCATGAAACTTCTTTGACTTAACCAGGGGCGATTCGCCCGTGGGCATAAAATCCACGTCCGTCGGCAGCCTGACCGGCAGGTCTTTTTCCGGAACGGGAACTTCGCCGCATTTGGCGCAATAAATTATCGGAATCGGCGCGCCCCAGTAGCGCTGACGGCTAACCAGCCAGTCGCGGATTTTGTAATTTATTTTTCTCGCGCCGATTTTCTCTTCCTCCAGCCACTCGGCCATTTTTTCGCGCGCTTGTTCCGAAGTTAAGCCGTTATATTTTCCGGAATTTATTAAAACGCCATCGTCAGTAAAAACTTCCTTGTCATTGCGAGGAGCCGCAGGCGACGCGGCAATCTCACTAACGTCTGGCCGTAATCTAAACTTGCCATCCGTGAGATTGCCTCGCTCCCCCTGGTCGCTCGCAATGACAAACCTGATCGGCAAATTATATTTTTTAGCAAATTCAAAATCGCGCTCGTCATGCGCCGGCACGGCCATAACCGCTCCCGTGCCGTAATGAGCTAAAACATAATCAGCCGCGAAAACCGGTATGGCTTGATTATTAAACGGGTTAACCGCTTCCACGCCAGCTAATTTAACTCCGGTCTTTTCCTTAGTTTCCATCCTCTCTAAATCAGTTTTCTTTTTCGCCTCTTTTAGATATTTTTTCACTTCCGGCCAATTTTTAATTTGCCCTTTCAATTCTTGAACTAATTTATGCTCCGGCGCTATAACCGCGTAAGTCATGCCGAAAACCGTGTCCAGGCGGGTGGTATATACTTCCATTTTTAAATCACTGCCTTTAATTTTCATTTCAAACTGCGCGCCTGCCGACTTGCCGATCCAATTCTTTTGCGCCGCCTTAGTTGATTCCGGCCAATCAACTTTATCCAAGCCTGTTAATAAACCAGCAGTTTCACCTTTATCTTCAATAAAATCCGTAATCTTAAAAAACCACTGCTCCATGTCTTTTTGCACGACCTCGCTTTTACAACGTTCGCAAATCCCGCCCTCGGCCTGCTCATTGGCCAAGACCGTCTGACAAGAATCGCACCAATTGACCTTGGCTTTCTTTTTGTAAGCCAAGCCATTTTTATAAAACAAAAGGAAAAACCACTGGGTCCATTTATAATATTCCGGATCGTTGGAAGCGGCTTCGCGCGACCAGTCATAAGAAAAGCCTATACTTTGCATTTGCGCTTTAAAAGTGGTAATCGCCTTTTTCGTGGTGACGGCTGGATGAATTTTAGTCTGAATAGCGTAATTTTCCGCGGGCAAACCGAAAGCGTCCCAGCCCTGCGGATGAAGCACGTTTTTTCCTTTCAGGCGCCAATACCGGCTCATTATATCCGTGGCCGTATAGCTTTCCACGTGGCCGACATGCAGACCCGCGCCCGAAGGATAAGGAAACATATCCAAAACATAATATTTGGGTTTGTCTTTGTCTTCCGAAGTCTTATATAGCTTTTCTTTCTCCCACTTTTTCTGCCATTTCAACTCTATTTTTTTGTGGTCGTATTTTTCCATAATTTTCTCCCCTCCCTGATAAGGGAGGGCTAGGGTGGGTTTATTTTACCCTAAAATTGGCGAAAAGGCAAATGAAATTTATTCCCCCCCTGACAAGGGGGGGCAGGGCGGGTTGGTGAATTATTCCAATTTTTTTATTTCCTTATCTATTATTTCTCCGACGGCATACGCTCCATTTAAAATATCATTATTCCAAAAACGCAAAATTTTTAAACCGTATTTTGCCAAGTCGGCAGTTCGTTTTTTATCGTATAAAATATCTTTTTTATCCAAATGTGTCGTGCCGTCAACTTCAATCACCAGCCCTAATCCAGAGCAATAAAAATCAACAATATAATTGTTAATCGGTTTCTGGCGAGTAAATTTATATTTATGATTTTTTAAAAAATCTTTCCATAATTTCTTTTCCGCCAAGGTCATGTTTTTTCTTAAATCTCTGGCCCTTTCTTTTAAAGCCAAATTATATGGTAAATATTTTATAGTTTTATTATTTTTCATTAAACCCCCTTTAATTCCCCCTTATCAGGGGGAAAATTCAATTACCCCCTCCCTGACAAGGGAGGGCTGGGGGTGGGTTATGTTTTAAAAATCAAACCCCCTTTACCCCCCTGTCAGGGGGAAAATCATTTTTTATAAATCAGCCAATTCTTTTTGTCTTTCAATTTCACTAACACGTATTCCCCTTTTAACTTTTTACCGGCCAGATTAAATTTCATACTACCCCGCTCCAAACTACCGTCCAGTGCCTGCCATTTGCCTTTGTCCCAAATCTCCACCGCGCCCGCGCCGTACTCGCCTTCCGGAATCACACCGGAAAAATTTATGTAATCAACCGGGTGGTCTTCAACCGCTATGGCCAACCGTTTAACGCCAGCTTGCTCCGGCACGCCTTTGGGCGCGGCCCAAGACTTTAAGACGCCTTCATGCTCCAACCGAAAATCGTAGTGCAAGCTTCTGGCTTGGTGTTTTTGCACCACAAAGCGCGACCGATGGCGCCGCTTCACTTCGCCATTAGGCTCGGGCGTGATGTTAAATTTTCTTTTGGCTTGATATTTTTCCAAAGCCATATAATTTTCACCCCGTGAAATAAAATCTTTGATTTTAATTTGCGAAGCAAATTATTTAACGGGGTAAAATTATTTCACGGGGTAAAAATGGGCTTAATCCTAAACAAAGAACCAAGCCCGCCTATGATCAATTTAATAATTAGCTAAATCTTGGGGGCGTTACTTCCATTGTTGCCATTATTATTGTTTTGTATCTCATCTTTGATTATCGGCGTCACTACGTCTTTATGTAAATTGTAGTCGCAGAAAACCGCGACCGCGATGACGGTAGTCCATAAGCCGTCTTTATTTCCCTCGGCTGATTGGCAGATATTGGTGGTTTTAAAAATATGCCCGCTGGTTTTATAAATCTGCTCGCGTTCTTCCCAGGCAGTTTCTGGATTAAATTCAACGCCCAAAGTGGTAGCCAGCATGGTGGCGGCCAAATCTTCCGCGTAATCGCCGGTCTTTTTGGCGACTTCACCAAAAGCATGATGCTCGGACAAATAGCCATAATTATTTCCATCACTCGGCCTGGCCACGCCGATGGCAGCCGAAACTAAACGATTAGGCTCATTGGTCTCGCTTCTGGCCATAACGCAAAAGACAACCTGGCCAGGATAAAGCATCTTTTCCCCTTTCTCTTTGGGGACAACCTGGCAGTTCGGCGGCATAATACTGGAGACCATCACCAGGTTATGCTTCTCAATGCCGGCATTCCTTAAAGCCAGCTCAAATGAGGCCAATTTATCCTTACGGACACCGACCCCTTTGGTTAAAAACATTTTCTTGGGCGTGAACATACTTTTTGATTTTTTCTTTTTTGAGTTAAGAATTAATTAAAAAATTAAAATCGCCCGGTGGCGTGATTCTATTATACCGCTTTCGGATTATTTTGTCATGGCTACGCCAGCTCTCGCGTAGCGAGACAATAAAATCATCTCATTATAAGCTTCTGTAATTTTTTAACCGAGCCGCCGCTGACTGGCATGCGCTTTCTCTTCCTTTTCCCCAGCGCCTTAAGCCGCCGCTCCACCTCCCGCTCCAGCTTGTCAAAATTTTGTTTATTCATAAGATAAATGTTATAATATTAATAATAAAACTATTTTTTTAAAATATCAATGCAATATTCTGAAAAACCTTGGCATAAGCGCTGGTGGGGCGTTGCCGCCATTATATTTTTGTCCATTATTCTGATTTTTTTAGTGGCTTTTGGGCTCTATCTTTATAATAGCGTCAAAATTATAAAAAACAGCCCCGGCATTAAGCTCACCGGCCAAACTTATCCGGCCGCGGACAATGAGCATTATTGGCTGGGCGCGGCTAAAGCGCCAATTACCATCGTTGAATTCGGCGACTTCGCCTGTCCAGTCTGCGAACAATCATTCTCCACTATCAGAGAAATCGGCTTAAAATATAAAAACGATATTAAATTTATCTGGCGAGATTATCCGGTAGTCGCGGAATATTCGGCCCTCTTGGCTTTGGCCGGCCGCTGCGCCGGCGAGCAGGGCTTGTTTTGGCCCATGCATGACAAATTATTCCAAAACCAGGGCGTCAGCACGGCTGGCCAGCTTTCCACTTTAGCCAACCAAATCGGCGCGGACCTGGCCAGATTTAATGACTGCCTGAATAAGCAAAAATATCTGGCCCAAATTCAAGAAGATTTGACCGACGGCCAGACCTTCGGCAATTCCGGCACCCCGACCTTCTTTATCAACGGCTATAAAGTTGAAGGTAACATACCATACGAAACGTTTACAAAAATAATTGAGGGGCTGAAAAAATAAAATTATGATTCAAATACGGATTCACGGCCGCGGCGGCCAAGGCGTGGTCACGGCCGCTGAATTAATCGCCATTGCCGCTTTTAAAAATGGAAAACAGGCGCAAGCTTTCCCCTCTTTCGGCGTGGAAAGAACCGGCGCTCCGGTAGAGTCTTACGCGCGCCTTAATGACCAGCCAATTATCTTAAGAGAACAAATTTATCAACCAGATATTTTGATTATTCAAGATGCCAGCCTGTTGGACAGCGTTGATATAACCAAAGGCGCGGATAAAAAAACTATTGTCATTATTAATACTGCCAAAAATAAATCGAGCTTAAAAATTAATCTGCCGTCAGCCAATATTTATACGATTGACGCCACTAAAATCGCCCTGGAAATAATCGGTAAAAATATAGTTAACACAGTAATACTGGGAGCCTTGGCCAAAGTTACCGGCATCATCAATCTGGAGTCATTAAAATCAGCCATTACCGAAAAATTTTCCGGCAACGCCAGTATAATCAGTAAAAATATTAAAGCCGTGGAAAAAGCTTATGAAAAATAATATTTCCGTTAAGCCCAATACCACCGTTGCCAACAAGACCGGTTCCTGGCGCACTAACCGGCCGAAATTTATCTATGATAAATGCCCGGCTTGCGGCATCTGCCCGCGCGTCTGCCCCGAAGGCGTAATTTATCAGACTGACCAGACTAACATCTTGGGCAAAAAATATTATGACTGCGATTTAACATATTGCAAAGGCTGCGGCCTCTGCGCCGCCGAATGCCCGTTCAAAGCCATAGCAATGGAAAGGGAAGAAAAATAATATGCGACAAATCCTGGAAGGTTCCAACGCTATCGCGCAAACTATAAAAAACATCCGCCCGGCTGTGGTTTCGGCTTACCCAATCACGCCGCAAACCCATATCGTGGAAGACCTGGCGCAATTTAAGGCCGACGGACAGGCCGATTACGAATATGTGCGCGCCGAATCCGAATTCGCGGCCGCATCCATCGTGGCTGGCGCTTCGGCCGCCGGCGTCCGCGTCTACAGCGCCACCAGCTCGCAAGGCCTTTTACTCATGGCCGAGGTGATTTATAACATCGCGGGCCTGCGCCTGCCCGTGGTTATGACCTGCGCCAATCGCGCCGTATCCGCGCCGATCAATATCTGGAACGACGCCCAAGACGTCATGGCTATCCGCGATGCCGGCTGGATTTTACTGTTCGCGGAAAACCACCAGGAAGCGGTTGACCAGCATATTATGGCTTTTAAAATCGCGGAGCAACTTAAGTTGCCGGTCATGGTTAACGTTGACGGCTTTGTCATGACTCATACTTATGAACCGGTTACCATTCCAACGGCCGAGCAAATAAAAAAATATCTGCCGGATTACAAACCTGAACCCGGCCAATACTTAGACCCGGCTAATCCGGTTACGCTCGGCCCGCTGGCCACGCCCGCTCATTATCTGGAAATCAGGCAAGAATTGCATGAAGATTTAACCGCCAGCCTGAAAGATATAGATAAAGAATATAAAAAATATAATTCCTTAATCGGAAATTTGAATAAAAAAAATGACAATGGCTTGCTTGAGTATGTTGGTTCAGATAAACCAGAAACTATCCTTGTCGCCATGGGTTCAGCCATCGGCACAATTAAAGCGGCACTCTCCCCCCTGACAAGGGGGGATGGGGGGGTTGGGGTTTTAAAAATTAAATGTTTTCGCCCTTTTCCGGCCGAAGCAATTTTGAAGATAATCAAACCGGCCAAAAATATCGCGGTCATAGACAAAGCCATCACCCTTGGCCAGATCGGCCCGCTGGCCTCGGACCTAAAAGCCGCGGCGCAAGGCAAAATCAGCGCCAATATTGGGAGCTTCATTATGGGCTTAGGCGGCAGAGATATTACCACGGAGATGATTAAGAAAATTTTAAAACTTGCCGGAAAAAAATCAAACGAAGCGCAATTTATCGGAAAATAATGGCTCGCCACCATCATCCCTACTTTTTTGTCATTCCCGCGCAGGCGGGAATCCAGAATTTAATGGCAGGAACATCAATTATTTAATAGACAAAATATTTTAAAATACGGGAGACTCTTGACATTGTATTACAATCGTAATACAATTATAGCGTAATAATTAACCATAAATTTTATGAGACAAGTCATAAGCATTTCTCTGCCGGAGAACATAGTAAAAAAGTTAAAAAATCATATAAAGCAAAGTAATTTTGCTTCGATCAGCGAATATTTTAAATATTTGTTTGAAGCGGACAATAATAATACCATATCCAACAAAGAATTAATGGCCGCCATCATGGAATCTAGGGAAGAATATAAAAAAGGCAAAACCATAAAAGCCGATTCTTTGGCTGACCTTTTATGATTGTTAAAAAAATTGAATATTCAACAAATTTCGCTAAAGGCCTGAAAAAACTGCCAAAAGACCTGATCGGCATTGCTATAAAAAAAGAAAAAATTTTTAAAGAAAACCCGCTTCACCCTTCCCTGCGCCTGCATGAATTACGCGGCGATTTTAAAGGCATCTGGTCAATTTCCATCAATACAAATTATAGAATTATTTTTGAACGGCAGAAAAACGGCGATATCCTCTTTATCTCAATCGGCAACCACGATATTTACCGGCATTTATAAAAAATCTCATTAATTTGTCATTCCCTTTTCCCCGTCATCCCCTGTCTCTTCCCCGTCATCACTGCGCAGGCAGGGATCCGGAAATTCTATGAACATTTTTCTGGATTCCCGCTTTCGCGGGAATGACAAGATAACAATATGCTAAAATCCTTCCCAAAAATTTTAATAATATTTTTCCTAACGGTTTTTATTTTTCAGCTGTCTTGCCTGCTATTTTTAGCGCTTGCGCCAGCCGTCAGCCAAGCCGCTGACCCGGCGACTTTTAAGCCGCAGGTTGAAATTCCCGGCATGAAAGAAGAATTCGGCGCAGTTGATCCTAAAACCAAAGGCTATGCCATTCCCGGTTCCACCGCGTCCATCGCTAAATATATCCGCGTAATTTATAAATACGCCATCGGCATTGTGGGCATATTGGCGGCCGTTGTTTTAATGGTCGGCGGCGTGATGTGGATTGTGGCCGGCGGCAGCGCCACGCGAATCGGCGAAGCCAAGGCCTGGATCGGCGCTTCGCTTACCGGCCTGCTACTCGCCCTGCTTTCTTATACGATTTTAGCAACTGTAAATCCAGCGTTGGTTAATCTTCAAGTGAGCGAGGTTAAAACGGTAGATAAAATTGAAAGCTCGCAAGTCAGCGAATTAAATTGTACAAATGGTGGTGGTGTGCCGTTTCAAACAACGCCTGGTAAAAATGAAGAGGACAGCAAAAGCGAAGCGGAAAGAAGTTGCTGGAGAGAATGCCTTGGCTATGAACCTTACCTTACATCCTACTACGATGGAGAAACAAAATTCTTTTGTTGCCAATGCTATTGTAGGGACGATGGGTCTAATCTGGGGAAGCCTTGTACCACATCAACTAACAAAGATGGTTATTGTACTACGTCAGGGGATTGCTTACCATGTAAGATAGCCGGAGCTTCTTGCTCTGGAATGTTAGCAAATTATGAATGTTGTAATGGTGATTGTCAAGATGCACCAGGAATAGGAACGGGCAATATATGTAATTAAACACAAAAAAACAAAATAATTTTCTCTCCGTCAGAGTCTCTCGCGAGAGGATTATGATGCCTTATTTGTCTGCCTTTGCTTATGAATCCACAAAAACTTAAACTTATATTATCTCTGCCATTAGCCCTGTTTTTCTAGCTAATCTTTTTTATTATCCTTTGCCAGCTCAAGGTGGAAGAGAGTTATAAATTTTAGGCTTAATTTCACCAACACTTGACAAATAGTTTTACCAAATGTAAAATGACTGATATAATATAGTAAATAATAAAACTTATGTTTTTACCGAGAAAAATTTATCCTGAATTAAAAAAACATCTTAAAATAAAAC
>Ga0210024_1003813_pt1 | contig 12189 bp, 12 predicted proteins | sample CryGeymeta201525_FD_183988 | JGI IMG/M metagenome (GOLD analysis project Ga0210024, IMG submission 183988) | Groundwater microbial communities from Crystal Geyser aquifers in Utah, USA - Crystal Geyser metaG 2015-25 (SPAdes) (version 2) | ecosystem: Environmental > Aquatic > Deep subsurface >... | reverse complement strand
AATTTGCGCCCCCCGTTTTTTTCTTCTAAAAGGAAAAGAAAACTTTTTTGCTGGGTTCTGCTCTGAACGAGCAGGGCGGCGGGGCTTCGCTTCGGCTCGGGCGAGGCGGAATTCCCTCCCCCACACCCCCCCTTCCGCCTCGCCCTCGCTTCCGACGGCGATTTTTTCGGCGGGCTTACAATTCTTTTCCTTGCCCCTCCCTCCCTGCGCGGAAAAGATTAAGGAACTCCCTAAAATTTGTTTGCTTATTTTTGAAGTTTGCGGTAACATTATATTAAACAAGTTGATATACACTCACTATAAGTAGTATATTATAATAGTTTATCAAAGTCAAAACAATATGGCAAATTCAGTTAGTGAAAATATCCGCAAACTTCGGATTAAAAAGGGAATATCCCAAGATCGCCTCTCAAAAGACGCTGATTTGGCGTTAAATACGGTTGTAAAGATAGAAATAGGCGAAAGCCCGAATCCCACTGTGGACACATTAGAAAAAATAGCCAAAGCCCTCGGCGTTTCTCCCGCCGATTTATTTAAGGAATAAAAAATATGGCAACCACACATAAATTGATACTTGGGAATTGCATGAGTATGGAAGAAATTCCCGATGGAAGCGTGCATTTGATGGTTACTTCGCCACCATATTTTAATGCACCCTTTGATTATAAAGGATTATTCAAAACTTACGGACAATATCTCGGCGTATTAAGAAACTTCGCGCAAGAAACATTTAGGGTTTTACAAAACGGAAGAATTGCTGTTTTGAATATTGATGACATGTTAATAGACGGCGAAAAATTTCCCATTGTTGCTGACGCGACAAAAATTTTTCAAGAAGCTGGTTTTAGATACAGGGACAGAATCATTTGGAAAAAACCAGATGGCTATTTAAGAATTAGTCGTCGGAGTGGAGTTATTTTACAAAATCCCTATCCGATGTATTTTTACCCCGATAACCTACTGGAAAACATAATAATTTTTCAAAAGGGTAAATTTGATTATCACTCAATCTCTAAAGATGTGCGGGAAAAATCAAAAGTGGACACAAAAGAAATCCAAAAAAATAAATGGTATATGACTCTTTGGGAAATGAATAATGTAATGCCCGGCTCGCCATTAGAAAAAGGCATCGCGGCTTTTCCCGAAGAATTGCCATATCGCGCAATTAAACTTTTTTCTTACAAGGGCGAGACCGTATTGGACCCATTTGCCGGTAGCGGCACAACAATGAAAAAAGCGCGCGAATTAGAAAGAAATAGCATTGGCATTGAAATAAAAAAATCACTCGTTCCAGTTATTAAAAAAAAGTTGGGTTTTGATGGCGGTCAAAATACTTTTTTCACCGATCAAAACGACAAATTAGAAATTATCAACCGTAAAGCAGGAAAATATGGACATATTAGCTAAAATCAAAGGCATAAAATATAATCCGCTTCTTTGTCGGGATTTAGAAGTTTTTGACTACAAAGATTTAGAAAAAGCATTGGCTTCTTGTGCTTCTTTTATTCTTAATATCAACAAAGAAAATAAAGTCGCTATAAGTTGGTGGGTTTCGGCTAAACGCACTCGTTCGTATCCTTACACAAGAGTTTATGACACTTTGGGTTTTTCCGGTAAAAAAATAACGATAATTCCAGTTGTTAAAGACGAAGGGAAAGAAGGCGACAGAGATTTTTTGCAGTGGGATACGATTTCGTTAATGAGTTTATTGGGAGTTTATGTAATTATTGCTTATTACAGTGATGCTAAAAGAAGTAAAAGATACAGGCACAAAATTACAAATCAGCGGTTTGATATTGATTACATCAGAGAACAAATTAAAAATATTCTTTCTTATCAATCGGACGCTTTGCATTGGAATCTTGCTCATGTTGATAAAGTTGGACAAATTGGGGAAAGGGCGATGGAAGTATACGCTAAAATTTCCAAAAAATTGAAAGTAGAAATGCACTCGCGGCAAACTGCGGAAAAAAGGATTATTGAACTTTTGAAGGGCAAAGATGAGTTTATGAAATTGTCGCGAATGTTAGCAGAAAAAGCCCAAAGACGAGAACGGTTGACTATTCAACCAAAAGAAAATTTATCGGGAACAAAAGCAATAATCACAATACAAAATTATTTAGGCGGGTATTATTATTTCACTTCGGACGAAGCCGAAGTCAAAGGAAATAATGTTTTTCTTATTGAAGGCAAGCACAGCAAAAATAATTTTTTGCCGTCTTTGGAGGATATTAAAGATGGATTATTAAAAATGATTTTATTCACAAATTTGGAAGATGTAAAAATTGGGGGTAAAAATTACAACGCTAAACCAGTTTTGAAATTAACTATTGAAAACCATTTTGATAGTGAAAATCTTAACGCTACGCAAAAGAGGGCTTTGGAATTACTTCGCAGAGAAGCAAAAACTAACGGCTTTCAGGTTAAAATTATATGAAATTAAAAAAGTTTAGAATCCAAAATTACTGCTCAATAATTGACTCTGGGGTTATAGAATTGTCTGAAAACGACAATGTTTCGGTTTTTGCCGGGCAAAATGAGTCAGGTAAAAGCTCGTTGCTTAGAGCTCTATATGATTTTGAGCGAGGGAAATTTGAACCAGATTCTATGCCTTTTTCTAAGGGGCAAAAGCCTATTCAGTCCGTTAGTTGTACCTACAGAATTGAGCAAAGCGATGATATTGCTGATATTCTTTCTGACATTGTGATTGATGATTACAAGTTAGAGGTAGAAGAAGGACAAAAGATACTTGACGAAAATAAACTTAAAAAAATCCGAGAATTTACAATAATAAAAACGAATGAAAATGGCGAAGTAAAAGACGCTGTTGATGATAATTCTTTTAAAATTTTTCAAGCCGCAATTCTTGATAAACCAAAAGAAGTTAAAGAAGGGGAAGAAGCCAAAGCCGATGAAAGCGAAGAAACAAAAGAGAAATACATTGATATAGCCGACGAGCAAAATTCCGATGTCGCTGATTTGTTTTGGCAAGCGGGACCAAAAATTGTTTTCTTTGATGATTTTTGTGATTTACTGCCAAATAAAATTTTCATTTCAGCTCTCAAGGAAAAGAAAACGGATACCGAAGGTTACCGTGCCGTCCGAAATTTAGAACAAATACTAGAAACAGATTTTGTTAAAAAGGATGAAGAGGCCGATTCTGTCAGAAGGACCAAAGAGGACGAAGAAAATGAAGTTTTGTCGGTTAATTTTCAAAAAGATTGGGGTCAGAGAATACATGGAGAAAATAAAGTTCTTGTCAAATATGATTTTCAAAAAAGAAATGGCGAAGGTGAAAATGGGTCGTACATAAATTTCTATGTTGAAACAAAAAAGGGACAACCTCTTCCCCCAAAACAACGAAGCAAGGGTTTAATTTGGTTTTTGTCGCTTTGGTTGGAATTAAAGGCACAAGATATTGAACATAATGATTTAGTCCTTTTACTGGACGAGCCAGATCAACATCTGCATGTTAAAGCTCAAAAAGATATACTAAAACTCATAAATAAATTAGCGAGCGGTGATAAAAATAAAAAAGGTGACCAAATTTTTTATGCGACTCACTCGCCTTATCTCATTGAGGTTGATTATTTGAGCCGAATAAAACTTGTCTTAAACACCGAAAATGAGGGAACAAAGATTGAGGACATAGTAACAAGTAAAATTGACACAGAGTACAAAAAAGACGCCCTGCAACCAATAGCGGACGCAATCGGGCTTAATGTTAGCGAGTTTTCGCCATTGAATAACAAAAATGTTATCCTTGAGGGCATTTCAGATTATTACTACTTTTCAGGAATGAAAAAAGTATTAAGCAAAACTGGTAATTATGCATTTGTTCCCGGAATAGGAGTCAGACAAATCAATAATCTTATTTCTATGTCAATCGGTTATGGATTGTCTTGGATTGCTATTATTGACGATGACCCCGAAAAAGGCGGCAAGGATTCCAAGAAAAAATTTGACGAAATAAAGGATTCTGTTTTTGACGGCGACGAAGACAAGACAAAAGAAAAGGTACATATTCTTGAGGAGATAGTTGGTATTGAAAATATGTTCACTCATAACGACCTTAAATTGATTGATTCTAGTGTTAAGCAAGATAGCGACAAAACAAAAGTCGTTGGACGCAAAAGGAAGGTCTTATTTTCAAAATTATTTTTTGAAAAAGCAGATAAAGGCGAGATTACAGAGGATAAAATTTCGAAAACTGCGAAAGATAATTTTAAAAAAGCATTATTTTATAGAAAGAAACTTTGTAAAATCAAATAAGAATTCTTAACCAGCTCACCACCCCTTTTTTAAATTTCCGCCGAAAAAATCGCCGTCGGAAGCGAGGGCGAGGCGGAAGGGGTGTGTGTGTGTGGGGGGGGATTCCGCCTCGCCCGAGCCGAAGCGAAGCCCCGCCGCCCTGCTCGTTCAGAGCAGAACCCAGCAAAAAAGTTTCCTTTTCCTTTTAGAAGAAAAAAACGGGGGGCGCAAATTAAAAAATGTGAAGAAAACTTTTTTGCGGGGTGGCGAGCGTTAGCGAGCGGTGGCGGGGCGGAGCGTCAGAATTCGCAGTCCGGATTTTCGTCAAAAAAAGTTCGGATTTTAACCAAAAGGCACCGCCAATTTTCAGAATTCGGATTTTGAGCGATTGTTGCCCCTGCCTCGCCGGCAGGCGGGTCGCCCCGCCAGAGGCGGGGCTCGGCTTCCGCCGTGATTTTGAAGGGATTTTTGAAATCGCAAAACAATTTCTGCCCGCTCAAACGGAAGTTCGCCGTGCGAAGCACGAATAAAATGAAATTTTATAAACCAATCTTTTTCTCTTTCGTCCGCCAGCGGGCGGACGAAAAACAAAGCGATAATTTAATTTTGACCGCCCAATAATATGACAAACGAAAATCAAACCAAAAAGTTTTTTATCTACGCCCGCAAGTCAACGGACAGCGAAGACAGGCAAATTCGCAGTATTGCTGACCAACTGGCTGAATTGCGAGAGCTGGCTAAAAAAGAAAATATTGATATTGTTGATACTTTGGTGGAAAAGCAAACTGCGAAAAAACCGGGCCGGCCTGTCTTTGCTGAAATGTTGAAAAGAATTGAAGCGGGCGAAGCAACGGGAATTTTAGCGTGGCACCCTGACCGCCTTGCTCGCAATTCCGTTGACGGTGGACAAATAATTTACCTGATTGACTGCGGGCGTATTGCGGCGTTGAAATTTCCTCAATTTTGGTTTGAACCGACACCTCAAGGAAAATTCATGCTTTCAATCGCTTTTGGCCAGTCAAAATACTATATCGACAACTTATCCGAAAATGTTAAGCGGGGTATCCGCCAAAAACTCCGAAACGGAGTTTATCCTAATAAAGCACCCATCGGTTATTTCAATGAACCGAGAAAACGATCGATAAAAGTTGATCCAAAAACAGAAAGACTTGTGCAAAAAGCTTTCCAGCTTTTCGCAACTGGAAAATATACTTTTGTGGATATTGATAAATTTTTCTTCGAGCAGGGAGTAAAAAGTACAATCAATAAATATCTACGGATAGATAAAATCCGCAATATGTTAAAAAGTCCGTTTTACTATGGAGTTTTTGAATTTGCCGGAGAAACTTATCAAGGAATCCATAAACCAATAATCTCGAAAGCTCTTTTTGACAAATGCCAAGAAATAATTAAAAGAAAATCAAAAACCCACATCAATCATAAAGACGAATTCTGGTTTTTGGGTTTATCTAAATGCAAAGAGTGCAATTCGGCGATTACCGCCGAAAAACATTTCAAGTTTTACCCAAAAACCAGAGGGAAAGTCAGATACGATTATTATCGTTGTGGTAAAAAACATGGCTATTGTTCGCAAAAATATGTTTCCGGCGGAGAATTCGAAAACCAAATAAGAGAAATTTTGTTCCGTCATTCGCTCCATGAGTCAAATGCAAAACGGATGTTGAACTGGTTACACGCTGATGAGATAAACGAGAGAAAAACTGTAGAAAACAAAATTTCTCTTCTAAAACCTCAACTTTTAAATGTCGAGCAAAAGCTCGACAGATTATTGACAGGATATCTTGACCAAGTTATTGAAACCAACGAATACCAAATAGTAAAGAAGAAATTAATCGAAGAAAAAACAAATCTCGAGGAGCAAATTAGTAGTTTTGAGAAAAACCGTTTTGCGTGGGTCGAACTAGTGAAAGAATTCATAAATAGTGCGCTGGAAGCGCACAAAATCGCGCGCGTAAAAAATAATGGCGAAGAATTATCTTTCTTCGCCAAAAAAGTCGGTTCGAACTACTTCTTATCCGGCCGCCGCCTTGAATTTCTCCCGTTCCGAGGCTTTAATGCGCTCGCCGCGCTCGCCCCCGCGGCGAGCGCACCTCTATCGCTTCACGATCTGCGGTGTTTTTTGATTGATGTTCGAACTTTTTTTGACGAAAATTCGAATTCCGAATTTTAAAATCCAATCGCTCGGGCGGGCAAAAAGGAAGGGGGTTGGGGGGAAGGAATTTTTGCCCGCCCTCGCTTTTCCGCCGCCGCCGAATTTCGTATTTCGCTTTGCGAAATGCGCCGCCAATACAGTTGCGCTTGACCCGCCCTGCCCATTCGCACGCAACATCAAGGAACTCACAATATTTTGTATATTCCAGTTTGGCATATTACACTATGGAATATAACATATAAATATAAGTGAAACAAGTATGGATAAAACAATTTACACAAAAGACCACAAATTTATCATTGAGCAATTGAAAAAAGCCCGCATTGAGGCTGGTTTTGATCAAGAGAAAGCCGCAGAGCTTTTGGGAAAAACACAATCTTTTATATCAAAAATTGAAGCAGGGCAAAGAAGAATAGATGTCGTTCAGTTAAAAGAATTTGCGAAGACTTACAAAAAGTCGCTAGATTATTTTATTAAGAAATAACTATGACCATTACTTTACGAAAATTAAAAGAGCAATTAGAAAAAATTAAAGCGATGGGTTTTGTTAAAACTCATAGAGCGCATGATACGGGCATTGGCAAAACCCTTGAGGATCTTTTAGGAATCAAGGAAAATAATTTGCGCCTTCCTGATGTCGGCGATGTTGAATTGAAAGCCAAAAGGATAGATTCTGGCAGTATGCTTACTGTTGCAACAAAATCACCGGAACCAAAAGGAATAAATAAAGTCTTGTTTGAAAAATATAAATATTTAGACAAAGAGGGAAAGTATAATTTACATTCTACGGTCTGCGGCTCGCGAAAAAATCCACAATCATTCAAAGTTGTTTTTGAGGGTGAAAAACTTGTTTTAAAAAATAAATCTAAAATAGCGGTATATTGGCCTATTTCTATTTTTGATGATGTTTTGAAAGCAAAATCAGATAAAATTCTATTGGCTTTTGCGGAAACAAAGGGTGAGCGAAAAACTAAAAATGAAAAGTTCCATTTTACAGAAGCTTATTTACTCTCAAATCTCAATATCAATAAATTTAAGTCGGCCGTTGAAAGCGATAAATTGAAAATTGATATTAGAATAGGCGTTTATAGGAGTGGGAAAAATAAAGGAAAATATCATGACCACGGCACCGGTTTCAGAATAAATAAAAGAGATTTTTTACACCTTTTCGATAATTTTACTCAAATTATTTAGTCTTTTCTCAAAACAACAATACTCTCCTTATTCATTGTTTCCTCTAATGCTCCGACGATATTCGTGGGCGAGTTTTTAATAGGCATTCTTTTGCCGGGGATATTTCTGACAAAAACATCTTCACAAGTAAAGCCAATTTTCTCGCCTAACTCTGCGATTATAAAATCGGTAGGTATTCGGACCTGTTTTACGAGTCGATTACCGACAACCAAGCAAAAATATTTTTTTGACTTTAATATTTTATGAGCTTGCTTCAGGCAATCATTCAAACCAATATAAAAGCTTAAAACATCTTTAGCTCTTTTCTCGTCTATTTTTGCGATTTTATTTAAGGAATCTTTTAAATATTTTGAATCCAGCGAGTGCTCAAGAGTTTTAGTTGCTTTCCCGCCAAGTAATTCATTATCAACCCCCGAGGCTTTGTTTGGGTCTTCAAAAATATCTATCCATTGAGCGGATAGGCGAGAAAATTGGCCATAAGCAACCGTTGTTCTTGAATCTCCATAGGGCGGAGAAGTAATAATGCAATCAATTGAATTATCTTTTATGCCATTGGCTTTTGAGGAATCGCCATAAATTATTTTAGTCCAAGCTTTTTTATTTACATCTTTGTAAAAATCAGCCATTCCCTTAATGTTTGCTTCCGTTTTCTTTTTGAAAATTCCTAAAACATCGGGGTTATAAGTTTCCAGTTTTTCTTTTTTTATTCTGACGAGCTTAAATTCGCCGTTTTTTGTGTTTGATGATAATCGCACGGTTTCACTAAATGAAACCATAAAATAATTTCGCATATTCTCATCCTTTATTTTTAAAATTGCCCTTTTCATTTTTGCTAATTGAATAATAACTTTTTCTTTAAACCAAAAATCAATGTTATTAAAAATCGGCTTTTTTATTTCCGTTTCTTTTATTTTTTTAATTTCGGAAAGAAGTTTAAAATATTCATTCGTAAGTGTAGAGGGATTGATCGGCGTTGTTTTGGCTTTCGCTAAAAAAATTGCCAAAGGATTTAAGTCAATGCCAAAAGCATTTCTGCCTAAAAGTTTGCTTTCAACCAGTGCGGAACCAGATCCGCAAAAAATATCGCAGATCGTTTCTCCTGCTTGGCTATAATTTTCTAAAAGCCGCCTTGCGACTTGCGGGATAAACATCGCCGGATATGTATGTATTCCGTGGGTATATGTTTTTGTTTTTTCGCCCCTATAATCCCATGAATAATCTATCCTTCTAATATATTTTTCGTCTTTAACCTTTTCTTTTTCGATTTGCGTTTCTAAATTTCTGATGATTTTTACAACGACCCCTCTAATTTCAACTTCTTCTCTATAAATAGGAAAAAGTGTTGGATTTGCCGGCTGTAATCTAATTCGATTTTTTTCTCTGTATAGTTTTTTTAGGGTTGCTTCGTTGTCGTCAATTATGGCAACAACTGTTTGCCCATTGTCGGCAAATTCTTGTTTTCTGATAACAACAATATCCCCGTCAAAAATTCCTTCGTCAATCATGCTATTGCCCTGAACTCTAAGCGCGTAATTTTTCCCGTATTTTCCGACTTCATCTTTTGAGACGGTTATTGTTTCGCCAAGCGTTTCTATTGCTTCAATTGGCTGTCCAGCCGCTATCGTTCCGACTAATGGCACTTCAATTGTCGCTTTCTCGTTTCTTGTTGATACCGCTCGTGGCTGGTTGTATTCTTTTTGCAAATAACCGGCCTCTTGAAGTTTTTTAACATGATGATGAGCCGTAGAAACAGAGGATAGTTTAAGGTGCTTTTTTATTTCCTCAAGAGATGGCGAAAACCCCTTCTTTTTTTGAAAAGAGGTAATAAAATCCATGGCTTGTTTTTGGCGTTTTGTGATCATAAGTTTATGGCTATTGACTTTCTATTTATTTTCGACTACACTTTAATTGTAGGGTATCTTTGAATAGTCGTCAATGGGTAGTCTACTGTTAATAAGTAATCTAACAAAAATTTATGTCAAAACATGATGAAGTCGCTAACAAATTAGCAAAAAAATTCAAAACGGAATATAAATCGGACAAAGGCATTGATCTCGTTTTGCCAACCAAAGTGATCGAGGTGGAAACACAAAAGGCGGGTATTTTACAAGGAATCAAGCAGGTCGAAAAATCACAAAAAGCACGATATTTGGCAGTGAATAAAATCAATATAAGTAATGCCATTCAGGCAACAGAAGGAACGGGAATTGGTATTATGTCTGAGACAGGAAAGATTATTAAAAAAGCGTCTAGGAAAAAATAAAATATGGAAAATAAGCAAAAACATTTGGAATTTATCCAAACTGCAATAAATAGGATGGCGGGAAATTGTTTTTTGTTAAAAGGTTGGGCGATAACATTGGTTGCCGCTTTGTTTGCTCTTTCAGCAAAAGATGCAAATCACAATTATTTTTTAATTGCTTATTTTCCAGTAATTATTTTTTGGATTTTAAACGGATATTTTTTATCACAAGAAAGATTGTTCCGTGCATTATACGACCGCGTTAGAAAACTTGACGAGTCAAAAATCGATTTTTCAATGGACACTAGTGGTTTTGAAACTAGTAAAAATAATTGGCTCTGCTCAATATTTTCTCAAACATTATTAATATTTTACATAACATTAGTCGGTGTTATGTTGATTACTATTTATTTAATAAAATAAAACTATGAGAAAAGTATTTTTTAGTTTCAAATACGAAGATGTATCAAGGGCAATGGTTGTAAGAAATAGTTGGGTCGCTCAAGGGAAAGAAGCCGCCGGTTTTATTGACTCGGCAGATTTCGAGGCGATTAAAAGACAAGGTGATCAAGCCATTAAAAATTGGATAGATAAACAACTTAATGGGACTTCTGTGACAGTTGTTTTAGTTGGAGAAAAAACCTGTGGTAGTAGGTGGGTGAAGTATGAAATTAAAAAGAGTATTGAAGTCGGAAACGGTTTGTTGGGTATAGATATAAGCAAGATAAAAGATCTACAAGGCAATACTTCCGAAAGGTGCGGAAAAATTCCCGAAAGTTATGATTTTTATCTGTGGAATAATGACGACGGATATCATAAAATGGGCGACTGGATTGAAAAAGCGGCAAAAGATGCGGATAGATAATTAGGTGGCGCGCCAGCTTCGCTGGCACGAAATTCGGCGGCGGCGGAAAAGCGAGGGCGGGCAAAAATTCCTTCCCCCCAACCCCCTTCCTTTTTGCCCGCCCGAGCGATTGGATTTTAAAATTCGGAATTCGGATTTTTGTCAAAAAATGTTCGAACATCAATCAGAAAACACCGCCAGTTAGGAAATGCTTCTGTTGGCTCGTCGCCTCTCTCGAGGGCTCGCCAGCCGTTTTTCGGGGAAATTTCAAACCGTTTTGAATTCAGCATAAAGTTCGAGCCGACATTTTTGAGAAATGCGCGGATTTGCGTTTTGTCGCCCTGCGACAAAAGAATTTTGGCTTGGCTACTCAATAAAATGACTTCTCGCATCGGTTCGAGCCAATTATTTCCCTTTTGTTCAAAATCTCTGATTCCTTGGTCTATATCGGCTTTCTCGCCTAATAGTTTTGCTTTTTTGGCCTGATACTCCTCCGGCGATATTCCTTTACCCTCGATGTAGATATCGAGAAGCCGATCTATTTTCTGCTCAACTTCCGCTTTTCTGGTTTTCAGATTTTGAACAAAAGTAACGCCATCGTTTTGAATACTCTCTTTTTCGCGGTCTAACTCGGCTAGCATATTGTCTTTCCAATCGTCGGAAATAGAAACTTTTTGAATGACAGATTTCATTTGTTCAACAAGTGCTTCCTCGCGGATATATTTTTCATTACAAGTTTGCTTTTTCTTGGTGCAACGATAATAAATATGTCCTTTTTGTGTTTCAGCGGTAATGAGACAACCGCACTTTCCGCATTTCATAAATCCCGAAAAAGCAAACTCGTGTTTTCGCTTCCTCTTTTTCTTGCCCCGATTGTTCATCACTTGTTGAACCTCATCAAAAAGTTTCTTGGAAATAATTGGCTCGTGGCTTCCTTCGTATAGCTCGCCGTTGAAGCGGAAAGTTCCATAGTAAAAAGGATTTTTCAACATTCGCTGGACACAGGAAGTTGAGAGAACATTGCCTTTATAACTATCGAGTCCGGTATCCGCCAAAAACTGCTTGATATTTTTAAGGGTGTTGTCGCCTGTAGCGTAAAGTTCAAAACATTTTCGCACCAACACCGATTTTTCTTTATCAAGGTCTATGCTCTTTGTCCGAGAGTTGTTGAGATAGCCAAGCGGCGCAAACCCCGGCAATATTCCTTTTCGCAGTTTTTGGCGGTGGCCTCGCTTGATATTCTCGCTCAAATTGTCCACATAGTATTTGCTCTGGCCAAAGGCAATGTTCAACATAAATTTCCCCTGCGGTGTTGAATCAAACCAAAAGGTAGGTGTCCAGTTTCATAACATTGTTAACAACAAGGGGCAATAAAACAAATATTGCCCAAGCACTTTGACAAACCAAAAGCATACGGTAAAATCCTTTTAAGAAAACAAACGTAAATAAAGAATCCGGCGGAGCAAGCTCTTCGGTATTCTTTGA
>Ga0210024_1003811_pt1 | contig 12195 bp, 12 predicted proteins | sample CryGeymeta201525_FD_183988 | JGI IMG/M metagenome (GOLD analysis project Ga0210024, IMG submission 183988) | Groundwater microbial communities from Crystal Geyser aquifers in Utah, USA - Crystal Geyser metaG 2015-25 (SPAdes) (version 2) | ecosystem: Environmental > Aquatic > Deep subsurface >... | reverse complement strand
TCGCCGGCGGAATTGGTGGTCGCCTCGACCAGCCCGACCACGGTGAAGCGGTTGCGCCCCAGCCGCACCGTGTCGCCGGGCCGCATCCCCGCCTTGCGGTCGGCCACCAGCTCGAAATGGCTGCGCGACAGCGCGCGGCCCTCGGCGATGGTCTGCGGCCCGCCGGGGCGGCCCAGCTCATGGCCGATCACATAAAGGCGCAGCGCCGCGCCGCCGAATTCGGTCTCGACGGTCTGATAGGTCACGCCGCCCGCCGCCGTGACGCCGTGCAGCCGCGACACCGCGTCAGCGGTCTCGCCGGGGATGCGCGAGGCCTCGGCGAACGGGCCCTGCGTGCCCGCCTCCACCACCCACAAATCCGCCTTCGGCGCGCGCACGATGTTGATCGCGTCGGCGATCAGCCCGTTGTAGATGCCGATCATCGCCAGCACCACCGTCATCAGCAGGCTGAGGCCGAGGCAGGTGAGCACGAAGCGGAACAGGTTGTGGCGCACGTCGCGCCAGGCGAGGTTCATGGCGCGGCCTCGTCGATCACCCGCACCGCGCGGCCCTGCGTCAGCCCCGCCACCGGCGCCGCGATGATCCGCGCGCCCTGCGGCAGACCGGCCGCCACGGCGACGCGCGCATCCTCGGTGCGGTGGCCGAAGGTCAGCGCAACCTGCGCCGCCGCGCCGTCCCGCACCGTCCAGACCGTGCCGGTATGGCCGTCGAAGCCGCGCACGGCGGCCTCGGGGACCAGCAGCGCCTCGTCCAGCCGCGCCACGCTGATGCGGGCCTCGGCCTGCTCGCCCAGCGTCGGCAGCGCGGGGCAATCCTCGCAGGTCAGCCAGACGCGGCGCTCCTCGTTCTGGCGGTCGCTCTCGACGCCGATCCGCGCCACGGTTCCGGTGAAGCTGTCGTGCGGCAGAGAGCGCAGCCGGATCTCCGCCTTCTGGCCCAGCGCCAGCGGTCCGGCGCGCGCCTCATCGACATAGACCAGCACCCAGACGGTGTCGGGGTCCATCAGGGTGAAGATCAGGTCGCCCGCCCGCGCCACGGTCCCCGCCTCGGCGTGGCGCGCCACCACCACCGCGTCGAACGGCGCTTTCAGCACATGATGATCGAGGATGGTGGTCTCGTAGGCCAGCGCCGCCGCCGCGTCGGTCGCTTGCGCGCGGGCGACCGCGATCTCGCTTTCGGCCAGCTTGAGTTCCGCCGCCGCGACATCGACATCGCGCTGCGCTTCCTCGGCGGCCTGGGCCGAGACGGCGTTGCGCGCGACAAGCTCCTGCTGGCGCAGGTTGGCGGTCTCGCGCTGGGCCTGCACCGCGCGCGCCTTGGCCACGCCCGCCTCCGCCCGCGCGACGCCCGCCTCGGCCGCCAGCAGCGCCGCCCGCGCGCGCGCGACGCGGGCCTCCTGCTCGCTGGCGTGCAGGCGGGCGAGCACCTGGCCTTCGGTCACCGCGTCATTGGCGTCGGCGGCGAGGTCCACCAGCGCGGCGCCGACCTCGAAGCCGATCTTCGAGACGATGCGCGCCTCCACCGTGCCAAGCCCATAGACCCGCACATCGACGTCGCGCTCCGGCGCGACCACCGCGACGCTGAGCGGGCGCTGCGTCATGAAGACATAGCCGCCCGCGCCAAGCGCGATCAGCGCGGCGGCGGCGAGGACGGCCCGTGTTGCGCCGGTCATGCGCGGTTCTCCCGAAAGCGGGACGGCGGCGCGCGGCGCCGCAATCACATGACTGGAGTTGCATGTTGCGCCGCAGCAATCAACTCCGGCGTCGGGCGCTGCGCCGTTCTGTCGCTGGCCCCCGGCGGGGGTCTGGCCGCGCCCGCCCGCAATGCGCGATGATCGTCGCGGCGACTCAGACGCTGAACTCGCCTGCGGAGGTTTTCAAGCGATGCGCGACGGTTTTCCCGACCTGTATTCTCGCCGCCGCGACCCGGCGGCCCGGCGCGGGGCGGCGGCATGAAAGATCCTTATGAAACCCTCGGCGTGACGAAAACGGCGACCGACAAGGAGATCAGGGACGCCTTCAAGAAGCTGACCCGCAAGCTGCATCCCGACCTGCACCCCGGCGACAAGACGGCGGAGGAAAAATTCAAGGCGATCTCGGTCGCCTACGATCTGCTGGGCGACAAGGAAAAGCGCCGCCGCTTCGACGCGGGCGAGATCGACGCCAGCGGCGCCGAGCGCCCGCCCGAACAGCCGTCCGGGCGGTTCTACCGCGACTACGCCGACGCGCCGGGGGCGGGCTGGGGGCGTGAGGGCGGCCACGCGGCGCAGGACGGCTTCGCCAGCCGCGAGGAGTTCGAGGCGTTTCTCAACCAGATGTTCGGCGGCGCAGGCGGCGGACAGCGGGCGCGGGCGGGCTTCGCCGCGCCCGGCGCGGACATGAGCTACACCCTGTCGGTCAGCTTTCTGGACGCCGCGAACGGCGCCCAGCGCACCATCATGCTGCCCGACGGCAAGGGCCTGAAGGTCACGATCCCGGAAGGCGCCGAGGACGGCCAGACCCTGCGGCTGAAGGGACAGGGCGGCCCCGGCTATGACGGCGGCCCGCCCGGCGACGCCTACATCACCCTGCGCGTCGAGCCGCACGCCTTCTTTCGCCGCCGCGACGACGACATCCACCTCGAACTGCCGGTCACGCTGCGCGAGGCGGTGCTGGGGGCAAAGATCGAAGCGCCGACCATCGCCGGGCCGGTGACGCTGACCGTGCCCAAGGGATCGAACACCGGCGCGACGCTGCGGCTGCGCGGGCGCGGCGTGCGCAACCGCCGCACCGGCCAGCGCGGCCACCAGTTCGTGACGCTCAAGGTTGTCCTGCCCACCACCGATGAGCCGGCGCTTGCGGCCTTCCTGGAAGGCTGGCGGCCCGCCGCGCCGCAGGACCCGCGCCGGGAGATGCTGAAATGACCCGCCTCGAAGACCTTGTCGCCGCCATCGCCGCGCTGCAGCGCGCCGATCTGGAGCGGTGGATCGGCGAGGCGCTGGTCTCGCCGCAACGTGAGGGCGAAGCGGTGGTGTTCTCGGACATGGACTGCGCCCGCGTCCGCCTGCTGTGCACGCTGCGCTATGATCTGGAGATCGACCATGACGCGCTGGCGGTGGTGATGTCGCTGACCGATCAGCTCTACGACGCCCGCCGCAAGCTGCGCGCGCTGAGCGCGGCGGTCGCGCGGCAGGACGCGGCGGTGCGCGACGCGATCCTTGCCGCACTGCCCCCGGTGGAGGACGCGGCGCCCTGATGCGCCGCCGCTGGGCGCGGCGGCGCGCCGGGCGCTCGGGGCGCGGCGCTCAGGCCACGGCGTCAGGCTACGGCGTCAGGCTACGGCGGCCGTCTGCACCGCGGCCATGCGCGCGATGGCGGCGGCGGTCTCGGCCTCGGCCTCGGCGCGGCGTTCGTGCGGCAGCAGGTCGAAGATCATGTGGATGCGGTCCTGATCGCCGTCGTTGAACGCCTCGTGCATCTGGTCGTTGTCGAACCACCAAAGCTCGCCTTCGCCCATCCGCACTTCCTCGTCCGCCGCCTTCAGCCACGACCCCGCCGCCGACTTGAGCACCAGGTGATAGCGCCCGCGCAGCCGGTAATACCGCCCCCGGTCGATGTGCGGATAGACGCGCCGCCCGGCGGGCAGGCAGACGATCTTGCCCCGGCTGAGGTCGCAGCCCAGCGCGGCGGCGGTCTCCTCCAGAAACGCGCGCGCGTGCGGGAACTGCGCCGAGGCGCTGGTCCAGCGGCTCTCGTGCACGTCGCTGCGCTTGCGCCCGTGGATCTGGCTGCGGCGCAGGCCGCGCAGCGGGATCGCCAGCGCCTCGCGCTGCACGGCGATCTTGTCCTGACGCCCGGTCACCATCGCCCAGGCGTCGCCCAGCGCCGCGATCTCGTCCAGGAACGGTCCGGGGTCGATGCCCGCCCTGATGCGCTTGAAGTATTTCATAAAGGTTCTCCTCTGGTGCGGCTCGCGCCTTTCCGGTTGCGGCGGCGTCGCGGGGCGACGGCGCCTGAAGCACAACGCGCGTGTCGCCGCGCTATTCCCTGCGGCGCGCGGCTTCCAGCCGGACCGGGACCGCGCGGCCTTGCGGAGGCCGCATTGATATACAATATTCGTTATGTGTTGCCGGGCGCGGCGCGTCGCGGCGACATGCCAGACAGGAGGGACGACGATCATGGAACGACGGCATTTCATGCGGATGTGCGGCATGGCGGCGGCGGGCGCCGCGCTGGCGGGCGGCGGCGCCGCGCTGGCGCAGGATCGCACCCGCGACCGGCTGCGCGACCCGACCCAGGATCAGCTGCGCGATCCGATCCGCGACCGCGACCGCACCCGGCTGCGCGACCCGATCCGCGACGAGGACATCTACGGCACACAGTTCATGACCCAGCAGGAGCGCGAGCGCTATCGCGAGCAGCGCCGCGCCGCGCGCGACGACGACGAACGCCAGCGCCTTGAGCTCTACCACCGCAACCGCATGAACATGCGCGCCCGCAACAAGGGCGTGACCCTGCCCGACGACCCGCGCGGCATGCGCGGCGGGAACGGCGCGGGCGGCGGCATGGGCGGCGGCGCGGGCCGGCAGGGCGGCTGACGCACGGCGCAGCGTGAGGCCCGGCGCCGGCCGGGCGGCGATGGCGTGGGCCGGGGCGGCGGTTTCGCTCGAAGCGCCTCCGCCCCGGTCGGAGCGGCGCGCTTCAGGTCAGGCTGACCGCCCGGCCTTCGCGCGCGCTGATCTCCGCCGCCTCACCGACGCGGACCGACCACAACCCGTCCTCCAGCGTGACCTCCGGCGCGCCATGGCCGCGCCGGAGCAGATCGACGAAGCGGCGATGCTGGTGGAAGGTCGAGCCGTGGTGGTCGCCCGCGCGCAGGATGGTCTCGTCCACCGCCACCACCTCGCGCCGCTCGCGTTTGGTTGCGCGGTCGGAGACGGCGAATTCGGCGTGACGCTCCCGCCCGTCGGGGTCGAAGCGCGCCGGGCCGGGCACGAAGGCGTCGAGCCGCGCCTTCGCGCCGGTCAGCGAGATCACCTCCTGCCAGCAGGAGCCTTCGGCGAACATGCACAGATCCAGCATCGCGCGGGCGCCGTTGGCGAAGTCGAGCGTGACGAAGGCGTTGTCGATGATGTCGGGCGTCCGGCCAGCGTAGCGTTCGTCGCGGTGGTTCTCGTCCATGGCGCCGGAGGCGTAGACCCGCACCGGGTCGCTTTGCAGCACCAGCCGCATCAAGTCCCAGAAATGGCAGCATTTCTCGACCAGCGTGCCGCCGGTGCGGGCGTTGAAGCGGTTCCAGTCGCCGACCTTCTCCAGAAACGGAAAGCGGTGCTCGCGGATCGCCATCATGCGCGGCGTCCCCGCCGCGCCGGCGCGCGCGGCCTCGATCAGCCGGGCGACCGGCGGCATGTAGCGATATTCCATCGCCACCCAGACCGGCGCGGCGCGGCCTTTCGCCCGGTCGATCAGGTCGCGGCAGTCGGCGGCGGTGGTGGCGAGCGGCTTTTCGCACAGGATCGGCAGGCCGCTGTCGAGCGCGTCCAGCATCAGCGCGTGGTGCAGGTCGTTGGGCGCGGCGATCAGCAGCGCGTCGCACCCCCCGGCCGCCAGCATTTCGCGGTAGTCGGCGAACGCCTGCGCGCCGCCCGCAAGCTGCGCCGAGGCCGCGCGCTCCGCCGCGTCGGGGTCGGTGACCGCGCTCACGCAGGCGTCGCCCAGCAGCGCGATGTTGCGGATATGCTCCCGCCCCATCATCCCCGCGCCGATCAGGCCGTAGCGGATCATCGTCATGCTTGCTCCGTAAGGTTCAGCACCGGCAGATCAAGCGCGGCGGCGAGCGCCTCCAGCGCCGGGGCGTGGTCGCCGTAGGCCAGCGCCATGTGATGCTCCAGGCCTGCGTCCATCACCCGCGCCAGCACCTGCGCCGCAGGCGCGTCGAAGCGCGCGACGCCGGATGTGCCGGTGAAGGCGCCGGGGCGGTCGAGCATCGCGCCGGTCGCGATCACCGCGCGCGGGCGGCCGAACGCCTGGCTGAGCCGGAAGAACGTCACCCGGCCGGGCTTGAGCGCGAACTCACAGAGCAGCGGCATCCGGCGGTTGGTGTGGATCGTGGCGCGCGCCGGGCCTGCGGCCATGCTCAGCGGCGCCTGGCCGCAGTGCCACACGACGCCGCTGTCGTCGCCCGCGTCCATGTCCACCAGATCGGCGAGAAACACCGGCGCGTCGGCGACGCGCTGCAGCGCGAGCTGGGTGGCGGCGCCCCAGACGTCGGCCTCGCAGGCGCAGGGCGCGCGGCCCTCCGCCATCATCGACGCCGGGCCGCAGACCGCGCCGCCGTATTCGGTGAACGCCTCCGGCCAGCAGCGCACCGCGAAAGCGTCGGCGGCGCGCGCTTCCTTCAGCGCGTCCAGCGCCAGCTTCAGCCGCAGCGAGCGGTCGAGCTGGGCCTGGTCCACCGCGTCGAGGCCGCCAAGCGTCGCCGCCACGCGCGCGCGCAGCGCCGCCGCCGCCGCGCCGTCCGCCGCGCGGGCGCGGTCAAACAGCGCGTCGAGCCCGATCTCCTCGACGGTGACGCCAAGGCGCGCGCGCGTGTCGGCGGCGTCGTGGCGGCAGGTGTCGAAGCCCTCGGGCGGCGCGCCGATCCGCACCACGCGCGCGCCCTCCAGCACGTTGGCGCCTGCGGCGGCGCGGGCGGGGCGGCCATCGAGCGGGCGCACATCGCGCCCGCCCGCCAGCAGATCGGCCAGGGCCGCGTCGATCCCCGCCTCGTCCGGGTCGGCCAGCAGCCACCCGAAGCGCCGCCCGGCCAGCCCCAGCGCATGACCGGCGAGATTGAGGCCGCAGAAGGCGTTGAGCCGCAGCCGCCCGCCCGCGCGCGGCTCGCGCGGCGCCCAGATCGCCAGCGGCGCCGCCGTCGCCGCCGCCGCGCGGGCGATGAAGGCGGCGTCGGTGAAGGTGGCCTGCAAAACCAGCACGCGGTTGGGGTTCTGCTCCAGCACCGCGCCGAGCGCCGCGTCGGCCTGCGCGCCGTCGGTCAGCGGCGCGCGCGCGCCGACGATCTCAACCCCGCGTGCCGCCAGAAGCGCCAGCATCGCGTCCAGCTTCTCCTGCGCGAAGGCCATGTCGAAGGTGGGCCGCGCCAGCGGCAGTATCCCCACGCGCATCGTCACATCTCCGCGTAAGCGTGGCGCAGCGAGGCGTCGGCGGGCCGCAGCGCCAGCCCGTCGCCGCCAAAGCGCGGGTGCGCGTGCCAGGGCCGCGCCCCGGCGTCGGTCAGCGCGTTGATCTCGTCCATATAGGCGCAGGCGTCGCCCTCCAGCCCGGCGCGCATCGCCGCCCAGTCGGGAAAGCGCGCGAACGCGTCCAGCCAGATCGCCCGCCCGGCCAGATAGCCCGACGCCCCGGCGCGGTAGGCGTGGCTGAGGATATTGCGGAACGCGGCCTTGTCGGCGCCCGCCGACAGCATCACCCAGGGGCGCCCCGCCAGCCTGCCCATCTCGTCGAACAGCGCCTGCGCGGCTTGCCAGCCCTCGGCCCCGACGCCGGGAACCTGCGCGGCGGCCAGCGGGCTTTCCAGCTTGAACACGTCCACGCCGTAATCGGGCTGCGCGAACTCGGCCACCGAGGCCAGCACATGGTCGGCGCGCTTGCCCGCCATCTCGACATAATCGCGGGTCTGATCGGCGTCGCCGGGCAGCGGATAGACCAGCAACTCGAACAGGAACGGGATGTCATAGCGCGCGCAGGCCGCGCCGATGCGCTTGACGAAGCCGCGCTGCGCGTCGTTCACGCCCGGATCGGCGTCGGGCCGCCACCACGCCAGCACCTTGACCGCGTCGCCGCCCATGCGCTTGATCTTGTTCACCGACCAGTCGTCGATCTCGCTGGAGACGCGCCCGCCGGGCGTGTCGCGGAACACCGAGTCCTCCAGCGTCACGATCAGCCCCTTGGCCGGCGACAGCGCGCCAAGCCCGTGCGGCACGGCGTAATGCGGGTCGAGCAGCATCGCGGTCGAGCGGTCCTGCAGGGTCTCGATCAGCAGCTTCTTGAACCCCGCCACGTCAGCCCACGGCGCCTCCGGCGTTCCGTAGTGCTTCGCGATCGGCCCCTTGATCGGCGGGCGCTGATCGACCGCCGTCATCTTGAAGCGCCCGCCCGCGTCGGCCATCCGGCGCATCCCCCACAGCTTGCCGATGCTCAAGTCCATGCGTCCCTCTCCCTCATGAATCGCTCCAGCCGCGCGCGGTCGGGCAGGGCGGCGCGGCCGCCGAAGGCGCTCGCCTTCAGCGCGGCGACCGCATTGGCGCGGCGCACGGCGCGCGCCTCGTCCAGCCCCTCGGCGAGAAACAGCGCGAAGGCGCCGTGCCACACGTCGCCCGCGCCCAGCGTGTCAACCGCATCCACCCTGAAACCTGCGACCTCGGCGACGGCGCCGCCGTCGCAGACCAGCACCGGCGCCGGGCCGCGCGTCACGCAGACCCACTTGCCCAGCCGCGCGGCGGCCTCGGTCAGCCCGGCGCGCGCGTCGTCCAGCCCGATGAAATCGGCCAGCCCCTGTTCGGAGAACGCCACATGGCTCGCCGCCGCCAGCGCCGCCGCCGCCACGTCGGTCGGCGCCTCGGCGTCCAGAACGCCCGGCCTGCCCGCCGCGCGCGCCGCCGTCAGCAGCGCCGCCGCGCCGGTCGGCCAGCGCGTGTCGGCCAGCGCGCCGTCATAGGGAAACGGGTCGGGGATGACCGGCGTCGCGGCGAACAGCGCCGGGTCGCGGTGGTTGACCAGCATCCGCTCGCCATCCGCCGCCGACAGCACCGCCGAGCGCGCGGTGGGCGCGTCCGCCACAGTCAGCGTGGCGCAATCGACGCCCTCCGCCGCCATCTCCGCCCGGATCATCGCGCCGAAGGCGTCGTCGCCGACCGCGCCCATCAGATGCGCCCGCCCACCCAGCCGCGCCACGGCGGCGGCGGCGTTCACCGCGCAGCCCCCCGCCACCAGCGCCGAGGCGTCGGCGCGGTATTTCAACGGCTTGTCGGGCAGGCGCGGCACCGCGAACACCAGGTCCGCCGCCACCACGCCCGCGCAGGCGATGCTCGCCACCGGCATTTCCCCTGGCCCCGAAGCCCGCGTGCGGCGCGGGCGATTCAACGATTGATTTGCCGCGAATCGACGATACTATAACTTATATAAGAAGCAAGACGCCAGCGGCCGCCAAGCGCCGCGCTCCGGGGAGGAGGACGTTCTTGAGCGACATCATCGCCGTCACCGGCGCCGCAGGCGGCATCGGGCGGGCGCTGTGCGCCACGCTGGCCGCGCGCGGCTGGGGCCTGCACCTGATCGACCGCCCCGGCTGCGACCTGGCGGCCCTCGCCGCCGCCCATGGCGCGACCTTCGCTGAAGCGGAGACGACCGACGCCGCGCAGGCGGCGGAGGCGCTCGGCGCGGCGCCGGGCGCGCCGTTCGGCCTTGTCCATCTGGCCGGCGCCATAGAGGACGATCCCGCGCTGGGCGACGCTCCCGGCGTGTGGGAGCGGATGATGGCCGCCAACCTGCGCAACGGCTACGACTACGCCACCGCGCTGGCGCCCCGCCTGCCGGAGGGGCGGATGGGGCGGCTGGTGTTCGCCTCGTCGCTGGCGTTCCGGCGCGGCGCCATCGACGCGGTGGCCTATTCGGCGGCGAAGGCCGGGCTGGTCGGGCTGACGCGCGCGCTGGCGCGGCGGCTGCGCAAGCGGGCCACGGTCAACGCGGTGGCGCCGGGGATCATCCTGACGAAGATGGCCGCGCCCGTGATCGAAAAGCGCGGCGAGCGGCTGTTGCGCGAAATCCCGCTCGGCCGCTTCGGTCAGCCTGCGGAGGTCGCCACAGTGATCGCTTTCCTGCTCAGCGAGGACGCCAGCTATGTCACCGGCCAGTGCCTGAACGTGGACGGCGGGCAGGTGATGTCATGATCGGCGCGCTGTCCGCCGTGATCGCTTCGCTGCGCAGGCTCAACCGCGCGGTCGAGCGCGCGCTGAACCCGGTGATCGCGATCCTGATCGCGCTGATGCTGGTGATGGTGGTGCTGACCGTCACCGCGCGGCTGACGGCGCTGAACGCGCCGTGGACCGAGAAGATCCAGCTGATCCTGCTGCCGACGCTGGCCTTCGCCGTGGCGCCGGTCGCCTATCGGCGCGGCGCCAACGTCGCGCTCGACCTGCTGAGCGGGCTGCTGACGCCGCGCATGGCGCACATCCATCAGCTTGCGATGCACGCGGGTATCCTGTTGCTGCTGCTGGTGGGGCTCGACCTGACGCTGCGCAAGGTGGGGGTGGACCCGGCGCCGCTGTCGGCGGCGATCAACGCGCTGACCGGGCTGGACCTGTCGGCGATCCGCCCGTTCCGCGCGCCGATCAAGATCCCGATGCTGAACATCGAGTGGCGCAGCGTCTATATGGTGATGCCCGCCAGCGTGGCGCTGATGATCCTCGCCAACGCCGAGCTTTTGCTGCGCCATCTGCTCGGCGTGCTCGACCCCGACGCGCCCTCGGCGCAGCGGGTGCGCAGCTTTGAGGACGTCACGTCGGCGGCGGGGGAGTGACGCCATGAAGGTCGCCTTTCTCTGGCTGTTCCTGCTGTCGCTGGCGCTGTCGGTGCCGGTGGTGTTCGGCCTGCTCAGCGTCACCGGACTGGTGATCGTCAACGACCTCGGCGCAAGTTTCGACGCGCGCGACCTCAATTCGATCATCAGCCAGATGTTCTCCGGCGTCTCGTCGATCCCGCTGCTGGCGTTGCCGATGTTCATCCTTGCGGGCGAGCTGATGAACACCGGCGGCATCACGCGGCGGCTGGTGGAGTTCTCGCAGACGCTGATCGGCCACCTGCGCGGCGGGCTGGCGCATGTGAACATCCTCAGCTCGGTGCTGTTCTCGGGGCTGTCCGGCTCGGCGGTGGCCGACACCTCGGCGCTGGGGTCGATGCTGATCCCGGCGATGGAGAAGCAGGGCTATACGCGGCGCTTTGCGGCGGCGGTGACGGCGGCCTCGTCGGTGATCGGGCCGATCATCCCGCCCTCGGGGATCATGATCATCTACGCCTTCACCATGGGCGTCTCGCCCGCCGCGCTGTTTGCGGGCGGCATCGTGCCGGGGCTGATGATCGGCGGCGGGCTGATGCTGATGACCTGGTGGCTGGCGATCAAGCACGACTTTCCCGTGGCCAGCGAGCGCGCGACGCTGTGCGAGATCTACGCCGTCGGCAAGACCACCTTCTGGCCGCTGCTGACGCCGGTGATCCTGCTTGGCGGGATTCTGACCGGCTATTTCACCCCGACCGAAGCGGCGGGGGTGGCGGCGTTCTATGCGCTGATCGTCTCGGTGTTCGTGCTGCGCGCGCTGGGCTTGCGCGATCTGCCGCAGGTTTTCCTGCGCGCGGCGTTCTCGTCGGGGGTGATCCTGATGCTGATCGCGGCGGCCAAGGCGTTCTCGTGGGTCTCCGATCAGGTCGGCGCCGCGCAGATGCTGGCCGATTTCATGCTCAGCCTGTCGAACGACCGCATGGTGCTGCTGATCCTGCTCAACCTGCTGCTGTTCGTGGTGGGGATGTTTCTCGACGCCGGGCCTGCGGTGCTGATCCTCGGGCCGATCCTGAGCAAGGTGTTCGTCGATCAGATCGGGGTTGACCCGGTGCATTTCGCCATCGTGATGTGCGTGAACGTGACGGTGGGGCTGGCGACGCCGCCCATGGGGCTGGTGCTGTTCGTCGCCGCCGCCGTGGCGAAGGAGCGGGTGGAGGCGATCGCGCTGGCGCTGCTGCCGTTTCTGGCGGTGGAGGCGGCGGTGATCTTCCTGATCACCTTCTTTGAGGACCTGGTGCTGACCGCGCCGCGCCTGCTCGGACTGATGTGACGACACGCAAGAAAAACCTGACAAGGAGGACCACCCGGATGACGACCCGCCTCACCACCCTCGCAGCGGCGACCGCCGCCGCGCTCGCCGCCTTCGCCGCCCCGCTCGCGGCGCAGGAGGCCAAAGTGCTCAAGATCGCCTTCCTCGGCTCGGAGGACGATGAGGATTACGACGGCTCGCAGGTGTTCAAGACCTTCGCCGAAGCCGGATCGAACGGCGCGCTGGCGGTGGAGATCTACCCCAACGGGCGGTTCTGCTCCAACGCCGACGAATGCTCCGAGGCGCTGCTGGACGGGCGGCTCGACATCTACATCACCACCAACGGCGGGCTGGCGGGC
>Ga0210024_1003809_pt1 | contig 12197 bp, 10 predicted proteins | sample CryGeymeta201525_FD_183988 | JGI IMG/M metagenome (GOLD analysis project Ga0210024, IMG submission 183988) | Groundwater microbial communities from Crystal Geyser aquifers in Utah, USA - Crystal Geyser metaG 2015-25 (SPAdes) (version 2) | ecosystem: Environmental > Aquatic > Deep subsurface >... | reverse complement strand
CGGTCTATCCGGTGAAGGGCTATTCGGTGACGCTGCCGGTCACCGACGACGCCTTCGCGCCGCAATCGACCATCATGGACGAAACCCACAAGGTCGCGATCACCCGGCTTGGCGACCGCATCCGCGTCGCGGGCACGGCGGAGATCGCGGGCTACAGCAACCGCCTCGGCCCGCACGCCACCGACACCGTGCGCCATGTGATCGGCGATCTGTTCCCCAAAGGCGGCGACCTCGACCGAGCCGAGGGCTGGACCGGGCTGCGCCCGATGACGCCCGACGGCACGCCGGTCCTCGGCCCCAGCCGCTACGACAACCTCTATCTCAACACCGGCCACGGCACGCTGGGCTGGACCATGGCGGCGGGCTCGGGCCGGGCGGTGGCCGACGTGGTGCTGGGCCGCAAGCCGGAGATCGACTTCGACGGGCTGACGGCGGCGCGCTACGACCGATAGCGCGCGGCGCATTTGCAGCGCGCCGCCGCAGGCGCTAGGACGGCGCATCCTGAATGGAGATCGCCGCCATGCCCGCCACGGTTTGCGCCCTGTGCGCCGACACACAAGACCTTTCCGCCATCGCCGTCGCGCCGCGCGACGAGACGGTGACGCTTTGCGCCGCCTGCCGCGCAGGGGTGGAGGGCGAGATCGCCGACGATCCGCGCTGGCGCTGTCTGGGCGAGGCGATCTGGTCGGAGACGCCGGCGGCGCAGGTGACGGCGTGGCGGCTGCTGACCCGGCTTCAGGGCGCGCCCTGGGCGGCGGACCTGCTGGAGAGCGCCTATCTTGAGCCGGAGGTGCTCGCCTGGGCCGAGGCGGGCGCCGCCGCGCCTGCCGCGCCGGAGCATCGCGACAGCAACGGCGCGCTGCTGGCGGCGGGCGACACCGTGACGCTGATCAAGGATCTGGTGGTCAAGGGCGGCGGCTTCACCGCCAAGCGCGGCACGGCGGTGCGCGGCATCGCGCTCGACCCCGACAATCCCGCGCATATCGAGGGGCGCGTGAACGGCCAGAAGATCGTGCTGCTGACCGAGTTCGTGAAGAAGTCCGGCTGAAGGGCGGGCGCGCGCGCGCCCGCCCGCCGGGGTTTACGCCGCCGCGGCCAGCGGCGCGGTCGCGGCGCGCAGCACCGCCATCGCCGCCGCCGGGTCGCGCAACGCCTCGCGGCTGATCACCCGCAAGCCGGTGGCGGCCTCGGCCTCGGTCAGCGCCAGCGGCGCGCGGCTGATCAGGCCGGTCAGCGCCTGCGGGCGCACTCCGTGCGGCGCCAGCGCTGCGACGCCGCCCACCGCCGACAGCGCGTCCGGGCAGGCGTAGAGAAAGCCGTCGAACGCCGAACGCGCGGTGGGATCGGCCAGCAGCGCCGCCGTCTCGCGCTGCAGCACGCCGTCGGCGATCTCGACCACGGCGACGTCGCAATCGCGCGCGGCGGCCTCCGCCAGCAGCGTGTCGAGCCCGGCGACCACGCGCGGCAGCGGCTCACGATAGGTCGAGGCCATCCCGGCGTCGGTGAAGTCGAGCGTGACATGCGCGCCCGCGTCGGCGTAGGCGTTCACGTCGCCGAACGCGCCGGTGCCGGTGCCCTTGATCGCGGCGACGCGCAGGCCCGCCCGCATCAGACCATGCGCCAGGCTCGCCGCCGCGTCGGTCTTGCCCGAGTTCATCCCCGCGCCGATCAGCCCGATCACCGGCAGGCCGCGCGGCCGCAGCGCGCGCGGCAGGGCGAAGCGGTCGAGGTTAAGGGCGCGCCCGTCGGCGCCGGTCAGCAGGCCCAGCGGGATGATCCGCGTCGGCGCCGCCATGCGTCCGTTCTTCTCGCGCAGCCGCCCAAGCACGCCGCCGCCTGCCAGCATGTCGGCGCCATCGGGGTCGATCTCGGCGACGCCCTCGAACTGGTCGGCGGCGTAGCGCGCGCCGCAGGCCAGCACCACCGCGTCGCCCGGATAGAGCGCCGAGGGCCGGCCGCAGACCAGCTGTATGTTCTTGTGCGAACCGATCCGCTCGACGCGGCCCAGCACCAGATCGCCCGTGCGCGCGGTGTCGAAGGCGACACTGAGGCCGTGCACGGCGGCGTGGTCCACGCGGCGGGTGGTGAAGGCCCACTTCGCGGCGTCGGCGAGCGAGAGGGCGAACGAGGCGGTGAGGGTCGTGCTGGCGTCCATGATGCGTATCCTTAGATGAAGCGGGAGGGGTGTCAGGCGAAACGCCCGAGGGTGAGACCGACCAGACCTGCGCGGGCGCAGGCGGTGAAATCGTGGCCGGCGCCGGGCAGAACCGTGAAGCTGACCTTCGGCGCGGGCAGGCCGCGCGTCGCGGCGGCGGCGATCAGCGCCCCGGTCCAGCGGCGGGCGCGCTCAAGGCGGCTCCGGCCCTGCTGCGCGTCGATGGCGGGCGCGCTGCGCATGGCGGGGTCGGGGCGATCGTCGTCGCCGCCCACCGACACGGCGATGTCGAGGCGCAGGAACTCCGGCAGCGCCGCCGCCATCCGCGCGCCCCAGCCGTCCGCCGCGCCGCCGTGGCCATAGGGGAACGCGGCGGCGTCGGGGAAGGTCCACCAGCCCGCGGCGCAGGCCGAAAGGCGGCGCACCTGCTGCGGATGCAGCATGGCGAAGCGATGGGCGCATTGCGCGCCGCCGGAATAGCCGAACAGGTCCACCCGGCCCGCCCCGATGACCCCGCTCAGCCGCAGGTCTTCGAGCAGCGCCATCAGCGCGAGATCGGCGCGGCGCGGCGCCACCAGCCGCTGATAGCCGCGCCAGTTCTCTTCGGCGAACAGCGGCGCGATCACCGTGCGGCCCTCAGCCGCCGCCTGCGCGGCGAACGCCCCGGCGAGCCCGTCGGCGCCGCGGTTGATGCCGTGGATCGCCAGCAGCGGCGTCGCGCCGGGGCGGGGCGTCTTCGGCTGAACGATCCAGCAGCCAAGCCCCTCGCGCCCGGTCGGCGCGCGCCACGCGATCGCGCAGGGTTCGGCGGCGGCCGACTCGGCGGGGCGGCCTTCTGGCCTGATCAGGGTCATGGTCGTCTCCTTGGGACACAGCGGCGCGGTCGGCTGCGCGCCTGCGAGATTGCGCGCGGGAACGGCGGCGGTCACAGCCGCACCCACGCTTCCTCGACGCCGTTCTTGCGGTGCTTGGCGCGGAACGCGACCGGGCCTTCGCCGGGCGCCCACCAGGTGGTGCGGGTGCGCTTGCCGTCGTCGCAGGCCACCACCCACGCCGGGGTTTTCGCGCCGCTCTCGCGGATCACCGCTTCGGCGCCGGTCACGCGGCAGGCGGTGTCGCGGGTGAAGGTCCTGCCGGTCGCCGACGTCGCGACGCGGGTGAAGCCGCCGCGCGCGCCCTCGGTCAGCGGCCAGAGCGCGGCGGTCTCGCGCACCTCGGCGCGCCCTGCGGCCCACGAGCCGTCGCCGCAGCCCCGCCAGGCCGAGGACGGCGCGAACCAGTCGCCGCGCCGCGTCCACACGCAGCCGTCGCTCTGGCGCACCGTCACCGCGCCGCCCCGCCGCGTCGCGTCGAAGGCGACGATCTGGCCGGTAAGCAGGTCGCGCGCCTTGAAATCCGCCGACAGCGGCGCGGCGGGGCGGGCGGCGGCCTCCAGCGGCGCCGCCAGCGGCGCGGTCCTGGGCGCGACGCGGCCCGGAAGAAGGTTCAGCGCCGCATGGCGCGCGCTATCGACCTGCGCGCAGGCGGAGACCGCGACCAGCGCGAGCGGGGCGAGAAACCGGGCGCGGCGCAGGGCGGTCACGGGCCGGGGGGTGGTTTTCATGAGGTGGACTCCGGATTCGGGAAGGCGGCTATATCGCGCGCAAGCTGACAAACCGCTGATGGTGGCTTTCATGGGATGAACTCCGATCTGCGAAAGGGCTGGCGTGCAGCCGTCGTGCCCAGAAAACGCCCCGGCGCGCGCCCTATTCCCCGGCGCCGCAAAAAACAGGCGCGGGGTGTATCGCCGCGCGGCCCGGTCACAAAGGCGCAGCCCGCTTTATCGGCGGTTAACAGCGCGGGCGCAGGGGAATAGCATCGCGCGCGGGGCGTTATCCGCACGACGCCCCGCGCGGCGCACGCCAACAGACGACGCAGCCTCACGCGGCAGGCCCGGACAGGATCACGCAGGATGACATCAGCCACAAATATCGCCGCCGCAGCGCGCGCCCGCATAATCCGGAGGCGGGCGCGCGGCGCCGCGCGGGGCTGGGCGTCATGAGCGGCCTGCCGAAGCTGACCGCCGACGGGCGGCGCGGGCCGCTGCTGCGCGTCGCGGCGTTCGCCGTGGCGCAGGGCGCCGCCGCCGCGCTGGCCGCCGTGGCGCTGCGCACGGTGTTCGGGGCGCTGCACGCCGCGGCGCCGCCGCCGCTGTGGGCGCTGGCGGCGCTGCCGCTGGCGGGCGTCGCGCTGGCCGGAGCGCGGGTGGCCGAGCGTGCGACGGCGGAGGGCCTGGGCTATGACTACGCCGCCGCCGTCCGCCGCCGCCTGCTGGCGCATCTGTCGCGGCAGTCGGCGCGGTCGCTGGCGCGGCGCAGCACCGGGGCGCTGTCGATCCGGTTCGTCGGCGACCTGAGCGCGGTGCGCAACTGGGTGGCGCGCGGCGTCACCCGGCTGATCGCCGCCGCCATCGTGGCGCCGCTGGCGCTGCTGGCGCTGGGGCTGTTCGACGCGCGGCTGGCGCTGGCGGCGGCGGCGCCGATGGCGCTGGGCGCGCTGGCGATGCTGCTGATGGCGCGCGCGCTGGAGCCTGCGCAGCGCAATCTGCGCAGCCTGCGCGCGCGGCTGGCCTCGGAGATGACCGAGCGCGCGCCGATCGCGCCGGAACTGCGCCTGATCGGGCGCATGAAGCAGGAGACCGCCGCGCTGGAGAAGCGGGCGCGCGCGCTGCGCGAGGCCGCCGTCGCCCATGCGCGCGCCGCCGCCGCCGTGCGCGCGGTGGCCGACGTGGTGTGGGGCGTCTCGGCGGCGGCGATGGTCGGCGTCGCGCTGACCGTCGGCGCGCCCGCCGCCGATCTGGCGATGGCGCTGGCGCTGTCGGGGCTGACGCTGCAACCGCTGCGCGACATCGCCGCCGTCGCCGACCGGCGGCAGGCGTGGCGCGTGGCGCGCAACCGGCTGCGCGAGGTGCTGGCCGAACCGGGCCTTGCCGACGCGCGCAGCACCGCGCCCTTCGCCCGGCGCGGGCCGCTGGCGCTGTGCTTCGAGGCTGTGGAAGGCCCCGGCGTGGCGCGCGCCGACGCCTGCGCCGCGCCGGGCGCCAAGATCGCGCTGACCGGTCCGATGGGCGGCGGCAAGTCGGCGCTGATCGCGCTGGCGGCGGGGCTGGAGGCGCCGACGGCGGGGGCGGTGACGCTGGACGGCGTGGCGCCGCTGGCGCTGTCGGCGCTGCGGCGCGCGCGCGCCGTCGCCTATGTCGGGCCGCGCGCGCCAATCCTGCGCGGCTCGCTGCGCCGGGCGCTGACGCTGGGCGTCAGCCCGGCGCCGAAGGACAAGGCCGTGCTCGCCGCCGCCGGCCGCTTCGGCCTGTCGGCGGCGCTGGCGCGGCTGGGCGGGCTGGACGGGCGGGTGGAGGAAGCCGGACGCAACCTCTCGACCGGCGAGCGGCAGGGCCTGCTGCTGGCGCGCGCGTCGCTGGCGCGGCCCCGGCTGATGCTGCTCGACGCGCCGCTCGCCGGGCTGGACGCGGCGGGCCGCAAGGCGGCGCTGGCGCTGATCGCCGACACGCCCGCGACCGTGCTGGCGGCGGGACTGGATACGCGGGCCGCAGCGCGGATGGGCCGGGTCTGGCGCATGGAGGCGGGAATCCTGTCGGACGAAGGTCCGCCCGCGCGGCGCGGCGGCGCGGCGGCGGCGTGAGACGCGGCGGCGTTCGACAATATTAAGTGTTTTTTATTCGATCACGCCTCCAATTCAGCGCCGACGCTGCGGGCTGCGCAGAGCGCGCGCGCCAATGGAAGGGGGCTTTTCGATGAGCGACCGGCGAACAGGCGGCCAATACGACGCGCCCGAGGTCCTGCGCGCCGCAAAAACAATCGGCTGGCGTTTCGCGGCGCCATTCGACATTGTGAAAAGGATGAGACGGCAACCTGAGCGAGCAGCCATGCGCCCATCGCGGCTACTCTCCGGCGGATTGAGGGCGGGCGCCGCGCGGGCGGGCGGCGCGCGGGGAGGACGGCGGCATGCCTAGCGTCGCGACTGTCGGGCGCGCGCGCGCCTCGGACTGGGCCAACAGCGGCGAGCGCATCTTCTCCCGCCGCCTCGCCGCGAGCCATTTCGCCAGCATCACGCTGCTGATCGCGGTCGTGGTCGCCAGCATCCTGTGGGTGTCGGCGCGGCACAACGCCCTCGCCGAGGAATCCTATGAGCGGATGGTGCGCGGCGGTCTGAGCGCGCTCGAAACCCGGATGGCGGCGGTGGTGCGCGACTATTCGATCTGGGAGGAAGCCTATCAGGCGATCCGCGACGCCGATTATCCATGGGTCTACAGCAGCATCGGCATCGCGGCCGCCTCCGATGAGATCGGCACGGTCGATCTGGTGGTGTTGACCGATCCGTTCCGCGACACCGAATACGGCTGGGTGCGGGGTTCGCCCGAGCGCGGCGAGGCCGGCCTGCTGCCGTCGCCGCTGCGCGAAACCCTGCTGGCGCTGCTGGACGGAACCGACCCGGCGGCGGCGGAGGCGCGCACGACATTCGCGCGGTTCGACGGCGGCGTGTGGATCTTCGCCGTGACGCGGGTGCTGCCGCCCGGCGGCCTGCCCGAGGGCTTGACCGACGCAGAGGCGCCGCGCCAGATCCATGGCGTGCGGCTGGCGGGCGAGGTGCTGTCCGGCCTCGGCTCGCACCTGATCTCGTCGGACCTGCGGCTGCTGGACGCTCCGCGCCCGGACCTTGGCGCTGCGGCGCTGAAGAACGCCGCAGGCGCCGCGATCGGCTATGTGGCGTGGGCGCGGCCCAGGCCCGGCGACCGCATCCTGCGCCAGATGGCGCTGCCGCTGGGCGCGGCGCTGCTGATCGCCGCGATCATCGCCGCGATTTCCTCGCGCTTCGCAGTCAGTTCCGCCGCGCGGCTGGAGCAGGCGCTGGCCGACGCCCGGGCGGCGGACCGCAGCAAGACCGAGTTTCTCTCCAACGTCAGCCATGAGCTGCGCACGCCGATGAACGGCATCCTGGGCGTCGGTCAGCTGCTGGAGCTGACCGAACTGGACGCGGAGCAGCGCCATCTGCTCGACGTGCTGCTGGCGTCGGCGAACACGCAGATGTCGCTGATCTCCGATCTTCTGGACCTCACGCAGATCGAGACCGGCAACCGGCGGCTGGACTCGGCGCCGTTCGAACCGGCGGCGGTGATCCGGGAGGTGGCGGACCTGATCCGCCCTGCGGCGACCGGCAAGGGGCTGACGCTGGAGGTTGACGTGGACAGGGGCGCCGCGCGCCCGGTTCTGGGCGACCGCCGCGCCTTCAAGCAGATCCTCACCAATCTGATCGGCAACGCGGTCAAGTTCACCGACAGCGGCGGGATCGCGATCGGCGCGGCGACGCGGCTCGACGCGACGGCGGCGCATATCGAGCTGAAGGTGACGGACACCGGACGCGGCATCGACCCCGCCGATCAGGCGCGCATCTTCGAGCGCTTCGCGCAGGTGGACGGGTCGCAGACCCGCGAGATATCGGGCACCGGGCTGGGGCTGGCGATCAGCAAGTCGCTCGCCGAGATGATGGGCGGCGACATCGGCCTCGACAGCGCCCCCGGCGCCGGATCGACCTTCACGGTCGCCGTCAGCCTTCCCGTCGCCGCGCAGGACGCCGCTCCGCCCCTGAGCGACCGGGTTTCGGCCTGAAGGGAGCAGCCATGCCGCAAGACCGCATCCTGATCGTCGAGGACAATCCCAGCAACCTGTTCATCCTGCAGGCGATGCTGCGCAAGCACGGCTATGAGCCGCTGGTCGCGCGCGACGGGCTGGAGGGCGTCGCGATGGCCGAGACGCACCTGCCGCGGCTGGTGCTGATGGACCTGTCGATGCCGAAGATGGACGGCGTCACGGCGGCGCTGGAGATTCAGCGCAGGCTGCCCGATCAGCCGATCGCCATCGTCGCCGTCACCGCCAGCGTGACCGATGAGCAGCGCCGACAGTGCGACGCCGCCGGATTTTCAGGGCTGCTGCCGAAGCCGATCAACCTGCCCGATCTCATCAGCACCGTGCATCACCACATGGGCGCCGCGCCGCAGGCGTGACCGGCGCGCGCTCAGGCCGCTTCGCGCCGTTTCTGGATTTCGATCAGGAAGTCATAGTGGCCGGGGCAGAAGTCTTGGTAGAGTTTGGTCAGCCAGTGATCGCGCCCCAGCGTCAGCACCGACCAGAACTGATAGTCCTCGAGCAATTCCTCTCCCGCCGCGATGTCGCGCAGGGCGGTGCAGTTGTCGTCGGTCAGCGCCGTCCATTCGGTGATGCCAATGTTGGCGTGGGGAAAGTCGGCGTGGTTGACGTATTGCATGCCGTCGTCATACCAGACGAACCTTCCGGAAGGATGGTGCAGATAGCCGCCGTGCAGCGCGAAATGAAGCTCCTCGCGCGACAGAGCGACAAGCTCCTGCCGGCCGCCGACCTTCATGCCGCTGTCGAAGGTCCATACCTTGGTTCCCGCCGCGACGTCCTGGCGCGCAAACGCCCCCATGCCGTGCGTGCCGCTCGGCTTGAACTCGACATCAACATTCCAACCCATCACGTTCTCCAGGACAGCGCGCCATGCAATCCGCCAAGGGCAGATCCGATCGGGATCAGCGGGCGCGACTTCCGATGAATTTGCCCCTGGCTACCGATTTAACTTACGCATCAGAAACATTAATCTGTTAAGAATGCGTTATTGAAACGGTGGCGGCCGCGCCGCTTCGACCGGGGGGAAATCCGGCGCGACCGGCGTCAGAAGCGGTTGTCGCGGGGGAAGCCGCGCGGCGCCATCCGGCCCGCCGTGGCGCGCTTGGCGACGTAGTCGCGCAATTCGTCGCCGCCGACGGTGCGGGTGCGTCCGGCGGGGTCTTTCCATGTCAGGCCGTCGACCAGCGTGAACACCCGCGCGTCCGACAGGCCGCCGTCCTTGTATTTCTGCAGCCGCACGCCCTTGCCGCGCGTCATCGCGGGCAGTTCGTCGAGCGCGAACACCAACAGCTTGCGGTTCTCGCCCACCACCGCCACCGCGTCGCCCGCCACCGGCGCGAACAGCATCGCCGTGACGCCCGGGGCGAGGTTGAGCGCCTGCCGCCCGCCGCGGGTCTGCGCCAGCAGATCGGACTCCGCCGCGATGAAGCCGTCACCGGCGGCGGAGGCCAGCAGCCGCTTCGCGCCGGGGCGGTGCGGGACCAGCGCCACCACATGGTCCTCGTTGGCGAGGTCGATCATCAGCCGCAGCGGCTCTCCCATGCCGCGCCCGCCGGGCAGGCTGGCGGCGGGCAGCGTGAACACGCGGCCCGAGGTGGACATGAGCAACAGCTTGTCGGTGGTCTCGGCGTGAAAGGCGAAGCGCGGCCCGTCGCCATCGCGGAACTTCTGCTCCGCATCCAGCGGGACATGCCCCTTGAGCGCGCGGATCCAGCCGTTGCGCGAGCATATCACCGTGACCGGCTCCCGCTCGATCATCGCCTCGGGCGGCATCTCGTCCACCTCCGGCGCCAGCGCCAGCACGGTGCGCCGCGCGCCGCCGGGGGCGTCGGCGCCGAAGCGGCGGTCGATGTCGCGCACCTCGTCGCCGATCCTGGCCCATTGCGCGCTTTCCGATGCCAGCAGCGCCTCCAGCCCCGCCTGCTCGGCGGCGAGCGCGTCGCGCTCCCGCCGCAGCGCCATCTCCTCAAGCCTGCGCAGCGCGCGCAGCCGCATGTTGAGGATCGCTTCGGCCTGCACGTCGCTGAGCGCGAATTCGGCCATCATCACCGGCTTGGGTTCATCCTCGGTGCGGATGATTTCGATCACGCGGTCGAGGTTCAGGAACGCGATGATGTAGCCGTCCAGCACCTCCAGCCGCGCCGCGATCCGCCCCAGCCGCCAGCGCGACCGGCGCAGCAGCACGTCGCGGCGATGGTCGAGAAAGGCGCGCAGCAACTCGCGCAAGGAGCACACCTTCGGCGTGCGCCCGTCGATCAGCGCGTTCATGTTGAGCGGAAAGCGCGTCTCGAGATCCGACAGCCGGAACAGCATCTCCATCAGCACCGCCGGATCGACCGTGCGCGCGCGCGGCTCCAGCACCAGGCGGATGTCGTCGGCGGATTCGTCGCGCACGTCCGCCAGCAGCGGCGCCTTCTTCGTGGTGACCAGTTCGGCCAGCCGCTCGACCAGTTTCGACTTCTGCACCTGATAGGGGATCTGGGTGACGACGATCTGAAAGACGCCGCGCCCCATGTCCTCGATCACCCATTGCGCGCGCAGCCGGAACCCGCCGCGCCCCGTCGCATAGGCCTGCGCCATCGCCTCCGGCGGGTCGATCAGCACGCCGCCGGTGGGAAAATCCGGCCCCGGCACGATGTCGGCGAGCGCCGCATCGCTCACCTCCGGATCGTCGAGCATCTTCAGCAGCGCGCGACACAACTCGCCCGCGTTATGCGGCGGGATCGAGGTCGCCATGCCGACCGCGATCCCGCTGGCGCCGTTGGCCAGCAGATTGGGGAAGGCGCCGGGCAGCACCACCGGCTCCTCTTCGGAGCCGTCGTAGGTGGGGCGCAGATCGACCGCGTCCTCGTCCAGCCCCTCCAGCATCGCCTGCGCGACGGCGGTCATCCGCGCTTCGGTGTAGCGCTGGGCGGCGGCGTTGTCGCCGTCGATATTGCCGAAATTGCCCTGCCCGTCGATCAGCGGATAGCGCAGCGAAAAGTCCTGCGCCGCGCGCACCAGCGCGTCATAGACGCTGAGTTCGCCGTGCGGGTGATACTTGCCGATCACGTCGCCGACCACGCGCGCCGATTTCTTGAACCCCGACGCGGGATCGAGCCTGAGCTGGCGCATGGCGTAGAGCACGCGGCGATGCACCGGCTTCAGCCCGTCGCGCGCGTCGGGCAGCGCGCGGTGCATGATGGTCGAGAGCGCGTATTGCAGATACCGCTCGCCCAGCGCCCGGCGCAGCGGCGCGCGCGTCACGGAGATGTCGTCGTCGTCGGTCATGTCAGCCATATGTCGTGTCTAAAGCCTCATTATCGGGCGCGTCCAGATGACAAAGGATTAACCATGGCGCAGCGCAGCGTTCTCATCACCGGCTGCTCCTCCGGCATCGGCCTCGACGCCGCGCGCACGCTGGCCGCGCGCGGCTGGCGGGTGCTGGCGACCTGCCGGGCGGAGGCCGACTGCGACCGGCTGCGGGCCGAAGGGCTGGAGAGCTTTCGCCTCGACTACGCCGACCCCGACAGCATCGCGCAGGGCGCGGCGCGGGCGCGGGAGCTGGCGGGCGGGCGGCTGGCCGCGCTGTTCAACAACGGCGCCTATGCGATTCCCGGCTTCATCGAGGATCTGCCGACCGACGCCCTGCGCGCGATCTTCGAGGCGAATTTCTTCGGCTGGCATGACCTGACGCGCCGGGTGCTGCCCGCGATGCGCGCGCAAGGGGCGGGGCGGATCGTGCAATGCTCCTCGGTGCTGGGCTTTGCGCCCGCGCGCTGGCGCGGGGCCTATGTCGCCACCAAGCATGCGCTGGAGGGCTATACCGACTGTCTGCGGCTTGAGCTGCGCGGCCTGCCGATCCATGTGAGCCTGATCGAGCCGGGGCCGATCACGACGCGCTTCAACGTCAACGCGCTGAAGGCGTTCGACCGCTGGATCGACCGCGAGGACTCGGCGCGCAGGGAGGAACTCGACGGCATCCGCGCGCGCTATGCGCAGGGCGACGGCCCGCCGAACCGCTTCGAGCTGCCGCCATCGGCGGTGACGGCCAGGCTGATCCATGCGCTGGAGAGCCCGCGCCCGCGCGACCGCTATTACGTCACCACGCCCACCTATCTGGTGGCGGCGCTGCGCAGGGTGGCGCCGCGACGCGCGCTCGACTGGGTGATGGCGCGCAACTGACAGGGCTCCGAATCCAATTCAGCTGACTGGTGATGCGAGGATGCTTTGGAGATAGTCCGTTGACCATCCGGCGCGTTTTCTTCGGGACTTGATCGAGCTTTTGTCGCGTGCGGTGCGCACGAGGTTCAGGGCGAAATGTCTGACGGTGGCCATGTTTCGGGCGCCGTGGCCCTTGCGCA
>Ga0210024_1003790_pt1 | contig 12236 bp, 11 predicted proteins | sample CryGeymeta201525_FD_183988 | JGI IMG/M metagenome (GOLD analysis project Ga0210024, IMG submission 183988) | Groundwater microbial communities from Crystal Geyser aquifers in Utah, USA - Crystal Geyser metaG 2015-25 (SPAdes) (version 2) | ecosystem: Environmental > Aquatic > Deep subsurface >... | reverse complement strand
CGCCACGCCCTGCCGCTGGCCGCCCGACAGCGTCTCGACCGCCTGGTTGATGCTCTGCACCGTCATCAGCCCCAGCTCGGTCAGCTTGGCGCGGGCGAAGTCGCGCATGTGCTTCTTGTCGAGCATCCTCAGCCACTTGCCCGCAAAGCCGGGCTTATAGACCTCACGCCCCAGAAACATGTTGTCCGCTATGGAAAGGGCAGGGGACAGCGCAAGGTTCTGATACACCGTCTCGATGCCGGCGTCGCGCGCCTCGATGGGCGAGGCGAAGCGCGTCGGGACGCCGTCGATCTCGATGGTCCCCTCGTCCAGTTGCACCGCGCCGGCGATGGCCTTGATCAGCGAGGACTTGCCGGCGCCGTTGTCGCCGATCACCGCGAGGATTTCTCCCGGCATCAGGTCGAAGTCGGCGCGGTCGATGGCGGTGACGCGGCCATAGCGCTTGACCAGGCCGCGCGCCTTCACGGCGGGAATGACGGCGTTCATGCGGAGACCCTCCGGATCCACTGGTCAAGCGCGACCGCGACGATGATGAGCAGGCCGACGGCGAAGCTCTGCCACAGCGGCTCGAACCCCGACAGCGACAGGCCGGAGCGGAACACGCCCACGATCAGCGCGCCGAACAGCGTGCCGAAGATCGCGCCGCGCCCGCCGAACAGCGAGGTGCCGCCGATCACCACGGCGGTGATCGCGTCGAGGTTGCCTTCGGCGAAGGACTGCGGCGAGGCCGAGCCGACGCGGCCGATGGCGGCCCATCCCGCCAGCGCGCACAAGCCGCCTGCGACCGCATAGACCGACATCAGCACCCGGTCGGTGCGGATGCCCGACAGCTCGGCGGCCTCCTTGTCGTCGCCCACGGCATAGACCGCGCGGCCCCAGCCGGTCCAGTTCAGCGCATACCACAGCGCCATGAAGATCAGCACCATCAGGAAGCTGCCCAGGGTGAACTGCGCCCCGAACAGCTCGACGCGATGGCCGAACACCTTCAGCAGCGGCGCGATCTGGTCGATGCTCTGGCTGCGCACGGTCTGCCCGCCGGAATACCACAGCGACAGCGCGGCGAAGATCGACCAGGCGCCCAGCGTGGCGATGAACGGCGGGAGGCGGAACTCGATGGACGGGCCTGCGGGCAGCTTGCCCGCCGCCGCCGCGCCGCCCGCCGCCAGCCCCAGCATCACGCCCACCGGCGCCGACCAGATCAGCGACAGGCCCGCCAGCGTCAGCAGCGCCACGGTGGCGAGCGCGGTCACAAGCACCGGAATCACCCGCATCCGCGTCACCAGCGCGCCGTTGAACAGGCCGCAGGCCAGCCCGACGCCCAGGCCGATCAGCACCGCCACGATGTCGGGCGCGCCGCCCTCCACCCCCAGCCGCGCCATGATCATGTAGGACAGCACCATGATCGCCGCGACGCTGAGGTCGATGCCCGCCGTCAGGATGATCAGCGTCTGCGCCGCGCCAAGGATGCCGATCACCGTCACCTGCTGGATGATCAGCGACAGGTTGAACGCGGTCAGAAAGTTGTTCGCCGTGAAGCTGAACACCGCGACGCTGAGGATCAGCACCATGATCGGCGCCGCCGTCGGGTTCGCGTGCAGGAAGTGCTGGAAAAAGTCGAGCGCGCCCTTCCGGCGGCCCTCGAAGGCCGCGACGGCGGTTTCGCGGGCGGCGGCGGCCTCGAAGTCCTGGGCCGGGCGGCCCGGCGGCGCTGCGGGTGCGTCGGACATGGCGTTTCTCCCCGATGATGCTTGTTGGAGAGAGGGCGCGCCGCGCCCTCTCCCGTCTTCAGAGCGGGATCAGCCCCAGCACTTCTTCAGCGCTTCCTCGGAGGTGATCGAGGGGATGCCCGCCACCGGCCGATCGGTCACCAGCTCGACGCCGGTGTTGAAGAAGTCCAGTCCGGGCGTGTTCTGCGGCTTCTCGCCGGTCTGGGCGTATTTCACCACCGCCTCGACGCCCATCGACGCCATCAGCAGCGGAAACTGCATCGAGGTGGCGCCGATCACGCCGTCGCGCACGTTCTGAACGCCGGGGCAGCCGCCATCGACGCTGACGATCAGCACGTCGTCGGCCTTGCCGAACGCCTTCAGCGCCTCATAAGCGCCTGCGGCGGCGGGTTCGTTGATGGTGTGGACCACGTTGATGCCGCTGTCGCGCTGGAACAGCGCCTCCATGGCGGTGCGCCCGCCTTCCTCCGCGCCCAGCGTCGGCTGGCCGCCCACGATGCGCGGGTCGGTCTCGTCATACATCTTCTTCACGTCCACCACATCGACGCCGAAGCCCTGCAGAAAGCCCTGGTTGCGCAGCACGTCCACCGGCACCTGGCGCTCATTGAGGTCCAGCGTCGCGATCTTGGCCGAGGCGGTCGCGTCGCCCATGGTCGCGGCGGCCCATTTGCCGATCAGTTCGCCCGCGAGGAAATTGTCGGTGGCGAAGGTGGCGTCCACCGCGTCCGCCGGGTCGAAGGGCGTGTCGAGCGCGATCACCAGGATGCCCGCTTCCCGCGCGCGGGCGATGCTGTCGGTCAGCGCCTGCGGGTCGGAGGCGACGATCAGGATGCCCTTGGCGCCCGCCGCGATCAGGCTCTCGATGCCCTCGATCTGCGCGCCGCTGTCGCCGTCATAGGCGCCGGCGTAAGAGCGCACCTGCACCCCCAGTTCCTTGCCGCGCGCCTCGGCGCCTTCGCGCATCTTGACGAAGAACGGGTTGGTGAAGGTCTTGGTGACGAGGCCGACGATGACCTCCTGCGCCGCGGCGGGGCCTGCGAACGGGCCTGCGGCCAGCACGGCGGCGGCCATCGCCGAGGCGAGCAGGCGGGACTTGATGGACATGAACGTTCCTCCGGGGGTTGGCGTTTTTCATCGTTCTGCATCCTCGGCGCGTCCTTGCCGACGTGTCCGAGAACCGCGCCACTAAGCATCATGCCTAACGATTCGTCAATAAGTAAATCACTTTGCCTTTTTAATTATTGTGATATATTGTCAGAAAGTTAAGGGTTCTATCCTTGGCGATCGGTGGGGGAGGGCGCCTGTGCGCGGCGGGGACACCAGCAGATTGAGAGCCTATAACGAGCGGCTGATCATCGGCGCCATCCGGCAGGCCGGGGCGCTGTCGAAGGCCGAGATCGCGCGCGCCACCGGGCTTAGCGCGCAGGCCGCGTCGGTGATCGTCAACCGGCTGCTGGCCGAGCATCTTCTGGCCAAGCGGCGCAAGGTGCGCGGTCAGGTGGGGCAGCCGCAGACGCCGATCGCGCTGAACCCCGAGGGCGCCTATGGCTTGGGCGTCAAGATCGGGCGGCGCAGCGTCGAGGCGGTGCTGGTGGATTTTCTCGGCGCGGTGGTCGCCAGCCGCCGCTTCGCCCATGCCGCGCCGCTGCCGGGTCCGGCGCTGGCGCAGGCGGCGGCGGCGGCGCGTGAGCTGGCCGCGCTGGCCAGGCCCGGCAGGCTGGCGGGTCTTGGCGTCGCGATGCCGGGCGATCTGCACGAATGGGCGGTGGAGCTGGGGCAGACGCCGGGCGCGCTCGACGGCTGGCGCGGGCTGGACGTGGCCGGGGCGCTGGCGGCGGCGACCGGGCTTGAGACCACCGTCTCCAACGACGCCACCGCCGCCTGCGCGGCGGAGCTGGCGCTGGGCGACGCCATCGCCTGCCGCAGCGCGCTCTATCTGTATCTCGGCGCGTTCATCGGCGGCGGGCTGGTGCTCGACGGGCGGCTGCACCGCGGCGCGCGGGGCAACGCGGCGGCGCTGGGCTCGATGCCGATGGCGGGCGCCGACGCGCAAGGCCGCGCGCGGCAACTGATCCACGACGCCTCGCCGCTGTTTCTGGAGAGCGCGCTTGACGCCGCCGGGCTGGACGGCGCCGCGCTGATCGCCGGGCGGCAGGCCGCGCCGCAGGCCGAGGCGGAGGCCGAGGCGGCGTTCGCGCGCTGGCTCGACACGGCCGCGCCCGCGCTGGCGCGCGCCTGCGTCGCGGCGGCGAGCGTGGTGGATGTCGAGGTCGTGGTGATCGACGGCATTCTCAACCCCGCGTGGCGGCGCGCCGTGGTCGCCGCCACACGCGCCGCGCTGGATGGGTTCAGCACCGCCGGGCTGTCGCCGTTCATGCTGATGACCGGCTCGATCGGCGAGCCTGCGCGCGTGCTGGGCGCCGCGCTGGCGCCGTTGCAGGCCCGCTTCGCCCCCGATCCCGATCTGGTGCTGCGCGGCCCGGCGCGCGAGGCGGAGCGGCGCGCCGGGCGGGATCAGCCGGTCGCGCCAAGATAGGCGGCCAGCCCCGGCGGCGGATCGGCGAACAGCGCCGCCGACGGGCGCGCGCCGTCGATCCGCCCGGCGCCGTCTTCGCTGGCGCAGAACGCCGCCAGATCCGCCGTCCGCGCGTCGCCGGGGTGGTGCGTCACCATCAGCACCGTGGTCGCGCGCGGCGCTGCGGCGGCGCGGACCAGCGCCAGCATCTCCGCCCGCAGGCCCGGCCCCAGCGCCGCGAACGGCTCATCCAGCAACAGCGCGGGCCGGTCGCGCAGCAGCGCGCGCGCCAGCGCCGCGCGCTGGCGCTGGCCGCCCGAAAGCTGGTCCGGCAGCCGGGCGCCGAGGCCCTCCAGCCCCGTCTCCGCCAGCGCCGCCTCGACGCGCGCGGCCTGCGCCGCTGAAAGCCGCAGGTCGGGGCGCAGGCCCAGGCCGACGTTCTGCGCCACGCTGAGGTGGGGAAACAGGTTGTTGTCCTGAAACAGCAGCGAGACCGGCCGCGCGGCGGGCGCCAGCCCCGCCAGATCGCGCCCCGCCACGACCACGCGCCCCGCCGTCACCGCGACGAACCCGGCGATGGCCAGCAGCAGCGTGGATTTGCCGCCCCCCGACGGCCCGATCAGCGCGCAAAAGGCGCCTTTGGGGATCGCCAGATCAGCGCGCAGGATAAAATCGCCCGATTGCGCGACCATGCCTTCCAGCGCGATCATCCGCGCCCCCAGCGGTCGAACAGCCAGAACAGCCCGAAGCTGAGGCCGATCAGCATCAGCGCCGCGCCCAGCGCCGCGTCGAGCTGGCGCGACGTGGCCAGCAGGTGCATCAGCAGCGGCAGCGTGGGCGCCTCGGGCCGCGAGAACAGCGCGATCACCCCCAGATCGCCCGCCGACAGCGCCGCCGCCAGCCCCAGCGCGAACCCCAGCGGCGCCCGCAGACGCGGCAGATACAGGATGCGCGCCCGCGCCAGACCGCTCAGGCCCAGACTGTCGGCCAGCCGCCCGTGCTCGGCCTGCGCCTGCCGCAGCGGCGGGAGAAGGATGCGCAGCGCGAACGGCGCCGCCATCACCGCGTTGACCAGCGCCGTCAGCGGCAGCGCCAGCGCGGCGGGGTCGGCCCACGGGCGCAGCGCGATGAACAGCGCGATCCCAAGCACGAAGGGCGAGGCCGCGATGGGCAGCAGCCCCGCCGCCTCCGCCCAGAGCGCCGCGCGGCGGGGCAGGGCGGCGGCCAGCGCCGCCAGCGGCAGGGCCAGCGCCAGCGTCAGCGCGGCGGAGACCAGCGCCACCGCCAGCGACCGCCCCGCCGCCGCCCATACCGCGTCGGGCAGGCCGACCACCCCCGGCGCGCCCTTCAGCAGCACCGCCAGCAGCGGCAGGCCGAGAAACAGGCAGCCCAGCGCGATGGCCAGCGCGTCGCCGATCCGCGCCGCAGGGCTGGCGCCGTCCCACCGCTCGGTCAGCCGCGCCAGCCCCGGCGCCGTCGCCAGCGGCGCCGCCAGCGCCAGCGCCGCCAGCGCCGCGACGGCGCAAAGCGCGAATTGCAGCAGCGCCAGCAGCGCGGCGCGCGCCAGATCGAATTCATGGACGGCGGCCTCGAAGATCGCCAGCTCCAGCGTGGTTGCGCGCGGGCCGCCGCCCAGCGCCAGCGCCACCGCGAAACTGGTGGCGCAGACCGCGAAGATCACCGCCAGCGCGCCGGGGATGGCGCCGCGCAGCGCGGGTCCCTCCACCAGCCGAAACAGCGCCCAGCCCTGCACGCCCAGCTGCGCCGCCAGCCGCCAGCGCTCGGGCGGGATCGCCGCATAGGCCTGCAGCAACAGCCGCGCCGCCAGCGGCAGGTTGAAGAACACATGCGCCAGCAGCACGCCGGGCATGCCGTAGATGTCGAGCCGGGGCAGGCCGACGCTGGCCAGCGCGTCGCTGACCCAGCCCGACCGCCCCCACACCGCGCTCACCCCCAGAATCGCCACGATGGACGGCAGCAGAAACGGCGCCCCCATCAGCCGCGCCAGCGCGTCGCGCCCGGCAAACCGCCGCCGCGACAGCGCGCGCGCCAGCGGGATCGCCAGCGCGACCGAAATCAGCGCCGACAGCGCCGCCTGCCGCACGGTGAACCAGCCTGCGCGCCAGTCGGCCGCCGACAGCGCGCCGGGCCCCTCCGCCCGCAGCGCCACCACCGCCACCGCGCCGAGCGTCAGCGCCGCGACCAGCAGCAGGGCGGCGGCGCCGGGCACGGCGACCCCCGCGCGCGGCCAGCGCGCTTGCGCCGTCGCACCGCTCATGGCGCCCCGCCGCTGCGACGCCGCCGTCCCGGCCTCGCGCCGGGACTACGGCGGTTCAGCGCCGCGACGGTAGCGAGGCCCCGGCGCAGGGCCGGGGCGGCGGCTGGGCAGGCGGCGTTGGTTCTCCATCCGTGCGCCTGTTCGGCGCGTCGCGCCGCTGGCGCAGCGCCGACTCGCCCGCATCCGGGTTCAATCCCGCCGCCGCCGCTGCGCTGTCCCAGCCTCGGGCCGGGACTGCTTCGGCGCCGCGCCATGCTCTCCGCGCGGCCCCGGCGCAAGGCCAGCGCCGCGATGGCGCCTGCGCGCCCGCTCACCGGCTCAGCGCGTCGCGCCATTCGTCCAGCGCCGTCGCGCGCAGCGCCGGAACATCCGCAGGCGCGACCATCAGCGAGCGGGCGGGCTTGGGCAGCCCCGCGAAACCCTCGGGCAGCCCGGCGGCGGGCGTCACGGCGGGATACATCCAGTTCGTCGTCGCGATGGCGCCCTGGAACCCCTCCGACAGCATGAAGGCGAGAAACTGGTCGGCCAGTTCGGGGTTGCGGCTGGCGGCCAGCTTCCCGGCGACCTCGACCTGAAGATAATGCCCCTCGTCGAACAGCGCGGCTTTCTTCGTGGCGTCGCCCTCGACCACCAGGTGATAGGCGGGCGAGGTGGTGTAGCTGAGCGCCATCATCGCCTCGCCCTCCAGAAACGCCGAATACGCCTCCCACCAGCCCTTGGTGACGGTGACGATCCGGGGCGCCAGCCGCGCCCAGACGCTTTCCGCCTCGTCGCCGTAGATCTGCTTGACCCACATCAGCAGGCCAAGGCCAGGGGTGGAGGTGCGCGGGTCCTGGATCACGATGGTCACGTCTTCGGGCGCGTCGAGCAGCGCCGCAAAACTGGTCGGCGGATTGGCCAGCCGCGTCTCGTCATAGACGAAGGCGAACCAGCCCCAGTCGTAGGGCAGGAACAGCGGATCGTCCCAGCCGCCGGGCACATCCGTCTGCGCGCTGACGCCGTGCGGCGCGAACAGGCCGGTCGCGGCGGCGGCGGCGACCAGGTTGGCGTCCAGCCCCAGCGCCACGTCGGCCTCGCTGCGCGCGCCCTCCAGCCGCAACCGGCCCAAGAGCGCGGCGCCGTCGCCCGCCGCCACAAGACGCAGGTCGCAGGCGCATTCCGCCTCGAACGCCTTCTCGATCACCGGGCCGGGGCCGTAGTCGGTCACGAAGCTGTCGTAGGTATAGACCGTCAGCATGGGGGTTTCAGCCTGCGCGGCGCCGACGAACAGCGCGGCGGCGAGCACAGGGGCGGCGAACATCGGGGCGGCGAACATCGGGGCGGGGTATCTCATCGGCGTCTCCTCCGCCGGGGCCTGGGGGAGGACGCCGGATCGCGGGATGCGCCGGGCGGTCCGCCTTCCCTCCGCCGGCATGATCCGGTTCAGGTTCGACGGGTCCGCATCGCTGCGTCTCAGCCCTTGTCAGGACTCCCCGAGGCTGAGCAAGCATAACGTCGGGCGGGGGCGGCGCAAGGGCGTGCGTCAGGGCTTCGCCTCGGGCTGCGCCAGCGGCAGCGGCTGTTGCACCGGTTCTCCCCAGCGATGGGCGAGCCAGTCCATCTCGGCGAAGATCGCGTCGGTTCCCGCCTGCGCGCGGATCGCCAGCACAAAGCGCCGCGCCGCGCGCCAGTCCTTGAGAAACGACGTCCTGAACCAGCGTTTGTAGAGGTCCTCGTCGAGGATTCGCTCGCGAATGCCGACCGCGATCAGTTCATAATCGTTCAGCGTGTTGCGGATGGTGTTGGACTGGGGGCTGTTGCGGTGCTCCTCGGTGGCCCAGAGTTCCAGACCGCTCGACGCATCGCGCAGCTTGATGAACTCGGCGCGGGCGTCGATATAGTCCCGGTCCCATTCTTTCTTGGCCAGCATGTCGAGCGTGGCGCGCTTGCGGGCGATCTTGCGCTGTTCGGAGATGGAGTAGAGCGCGATGGTCGCGCCGATGGCCGCAGAAACGAGTATGGCCCCGACTGAAAGCCAAGGGCCATACCATGCGTTCGTCTGGATGATTACCGTGGCGACGTCCGCCGCCTGTGGTTCATCCACCCCAGCCTTCACGAAACATCATCATACTCCTCTGACAGCCTTGCTCAGATGAGAGCGCAATATTGCGCAGTCAAGAGAACGGCGCGTAAACAGTCGATAGAATAGCCACGCGCGCTGCGCCGCGCAACGCCCGTCAGATGATCGCGTGGCGCACCTTCGCCGACACCCACTCCGACAGAACCACGGTGCCGAGGATCACGATCACGATCATCGTCACCTGCGGCCAGGCCAGCACGTTCAGCGACGCCTGAAGCTGCAACCCCAGACCTCCGGCGCCGACCAGGCCCAGAATGGCGCTCTCGCGGATGTTGATGTCCCAGCGGAACACCGAGATGCCGTAGAACGCGGGCGCCACCTGCGGCGCGATCCCGTAGCTCATCACCTGAAGGCGGCTGGCGCCGGTGGCCTCGATGGCCTCGATCTGAGAGGCGTCGGTCTCTTCGATCGCCTCATACAAAAGCTTGCCGATAAAGCCGATCGAGCGGAACGCGATGGCGATGATCCCGGCCAGCAAGCCCGGCCCGATGATCGACACCAGCAGCAGCGCCCAGATCAGCGAGTTGATCGAGCGCGACGCCACGATCACGAACAGCGCCACGGGCCGCACCAGCAGCGCGCTGGGCGTGGTGTTGCGCGCCGCCAGCCACGCCACCGGCACGGCGATCAGGATGCCGAGCAGCGTGCCCAGCGTGGCGATGCTCAGCGTGTCCCACAGCGGCAGCCACAGCTTCTCCATATAGCTCCAGCGCGGCGGAAACGCGCGGGAGGCGAGGTCGGCCGCCTGCGTGGGCGCGTCATGGACGAACATCCAGATCGTGTCGGCGGTCATCACCCGCCAGCACCACACGAACAGCGCAACCAGCGCCAGCCACCCCGCCCACAGCGCAAGCGCCGCTTTCGGCGTGCGCCGCGTCCAGACCGGGCCTTGCGCCGTTTGCGTGATCGCCATCACTGCACCCACTTGCGCACGAAGCCGGAGACGTATTCCGCCGCCATCACGATCACGATGATGATCAGTAGCACCGCGCCCGCGCTGTCGTATTCATAGCGGTCGATGGCGGTGTTCAGCGTCGCGCCGATGCCGCCCGCGCCGACGATGCCGATCACGGCGCTCTCGCGGAAGTTGATGTCGAGCCGATACACCGACAGCCCGATCAGCCGCGGCGCCACCTGCGGCTGGATGGCGTAGTTGATCAGTTGCGGCCATGAGGCGCCGGTGGCGCGCACCGCTTCGGCCTGCGCCTCGTCGATGTCCTCGATGTCCTCGGCCAGCAGCTTGGCCATGAAGCCGATGGTGGCGAAGGCGAGCGTGAGAAACCCCGCGAACGGGCCGAAGCCGAACATCGCCACCAGCAGGATCGCGACGATGATCTCCTGCAACGCGCGGCTGGCGGCGATGATCGCGCGGCAGAGGTAATACACCGCCTTCGGCGCCACGTTGCGCGCGGCGCCGACGCCGATGGGAACCGACAGGATCACGCCGACGACGGTGGCGGTCAGCGTCATGGTCAGGCTCTCGGTCAGCCCCTGGGCGATGTCGCGCCAGCGCGAGGTGAAGTCGGGTTGCAGGAAGCCGCCGACGAAGCGCCCGCCGCGCTCCATGCCTTCCGCGATGCGCGCCCAGTTGACCTCGACCGTGCCGATGGCGATCACCAGATAGACCACCGCGCCGACGATCAGCGCCCAGCGCAGCGTCGCATTCTTCACCAGTTGCGGCGGGCGGCGCCACGTCGAGGGAAACGCCCCGGCGTCGCCGGCCAGATCGCGCGCGCTCACACCAGCCCCGCCATGCGTTCGGCCTGATCGCGGTCGGCGTCGGCGTCGTCCTGCGCGCCCTTGCGCATCGCCTTCCAGTCCTCCGCGCCGTAGATGCGGGTCAGCGCCGCTTCGTCGAGCGTCTCCGGCGCGCCGTCGAACACCACCCGGCCCGCTTGAAGGCCGATGATGCGCTGGGTGAACTGCTGCGCCAGCACCACGTCGTGGATGTTGATGATCGCGGGCAGGCCGCTTTCGGCGCAGATCTCCACGATCAGCCGCATGATCTGGCGCGAGGTTTTCGGGTCGAGCGAGGCGGTCGGCTCATCGACCAGCAGAAGCTCCGGCTCCTGCGCCAGCGCGCGCGCGATGCCGACGCGCTGGCGCTGGCCGCCCGACAGCGCGTCGGCGCGCTTGTCGGCGTGGTCGGTCAGGCCGACGCGGTTCAGCAGGCGAAAGGCGTTGCGCACGTCCTCGCCCGGATAGCGGCGCAGAAAGCTGCGCCAGAACGAGACATAGCCGAGGCGGCCCGACAGCACGTTCTCCATCACCGTCAGCCGCTCGACCAGCGCGTATTCCTGAAAGATCATGCCGATCCGCCGCCGCGCCCGGCGCAGGTCAGCCTTCGACAGCGCGGTGATGTCGAGATCGTTCAGCAGCACGCGGCCCGATGTGGGCTGGACCAGCCGGTTGACGCAGCGGATCAAGGTCGATTTGCCCGCGCCGGACGGGCCGATCAGCCCCACGACTTGTCCCTTGGGCACAGTGAAGCTGACGTCGCTCAGCGCCTTGTCGCCGCCGGGGTAGGTCTTGGTCAGTCGGTCGATGGTCAGCATCGGCGCGTCCTGTCGGCGGGAAATGCGAAAGGACGCAGGCGGCGGGCGCCTGCGTCCGGGTCGTGGAGGACGCGCGCTTACTGGCAGGCGTAGGAGACGTTGTTCGCGTCGTCGATCTTGCGGATCACGGCCCAGTCGTCCTTGAAGGTGATCGGCACGAACTGCGCCTCGCCCGACTTCTCGAACTCCGCCTGCAGCGACGAACCCTCCCACTTGAAGGTGCGGAACGCCTCCTTGATCTTGTCCTGAAGCGCGGGCGTGAGGTTGTGCGCCACGCCATAGCCGGTGGTCGGGAAGGTCTGCGAGGTGTAGATGATCCGCACCTGATCTTCCTTGATCACGTCGCGGGCGATCATGCGCTTGCGCACCGAGTTGGCGATCGAGGCGGCGGCATAGTCCTTGTTGGCGACGCCGAGGATCGAGTTGTCATGCTTGCCCGAGAACGCGGGTTCGAAGTCGCGGCCCGGCTCCATGCCGAAATCGGCCTTCAGGATCGCCGAGGGCGCCTTGAAGCCGGAGTTGGAGGTCTCGGAGGTGAAGGCGAGCTGCTTGCCCTTGATGTCCTCGACCTTCTCGACGCCCGAGCCGGGATAGGTGATGATCTCCATCTCGTAGCCGAAGCTGCCGTCGGCGCGCGCCATCATGGTGAAGGGGCGGAAACCCGCGCAGGCGACCGCCAGCGGGTTGGAGCCGGTGTTGAAGCCCGCGATGTGCAGACGACCGGCGCGCATCGCCTCGATCTGGGCGGCGTTCGACTGCACCGGGAAGAACTGCACCTTCTTGCCGGTCACCGCCGCGAGGTGGTCGAGAAAGTCCTTCCACGCCTCGGCATAGACCGCCGGATCCTCGACCGGGGTATAGGCGAAGATCAGCGTGTCAGGGTCCACCAGCTTCGCCGGATCGGTGGGAATGTCGGCGATCAGGTCGCCGTCGGCGTCGGCATAGCGCGCGTCCAGCGCAAATTCGGCGGAGGCGGCGCCGGCGATCAGGAACGCCGCGACGGTGGCCAGAAGCCTTTTCATGGAGTGTCTCCCTGTTTAAT
>Ga0210024_1003785_pt1 | contig 12243 bp, 12 predicted proteins | sample CryGeymeta201525_FD_183988 | JGI IMG/M metagenome (GOLD analysis project Ga0210024, IMG submission 183988) | Groundwater microbial communities from Crystal Geyser aquifers in Utah, USA - Crystal Geyser metaG 2015-25 (SPAdes) (version 2) | ecosystem: Environmental > Aquatic > Deep subsurface >... | reverse complement strand
CGCCTGCGGCGTCTGGGTGTCGGGCTGGTCGTGGTTACCAACAAAAACAGCGATCGTTCCGGGCGCAAAAAGCGAGCTCAAAAAATGCTTATCCATGAAACTACCTATTGACTTGTTATTGATTGGCGCGAGCTTAACCGTTCCCGCAGCGACGACGCTGATTGTCGCCAGTCCGCGGTCAATTGGATAGCCGTAGAAGTTATCCTTATCGCCCATGCAAACCACAGCACCGCCAGCCGCCGCCAACACCTTGCCCCGCCGGGTGGCGCATCTGGACATGGATGCGTTCTACGCTTCAGTGGAATTGTTGCGTTACCCCCAGCTCAAGGGGCTGCCTGTGGTGATTGGTGGCGCCCGGCGCAGCGTGGACGAAGCGTTGTTGGCCCAGACCGGACACCCCTTGCACAAGATTCCCTTGAGCGACTTTCCCCGCCTGAAAGGGTATGTTGGTCGTGGTGTCATTACAACAGCCACCTACGCGGCACGCCAATTCGGCGTGGGTTCGGCCATGGGCCTGATGAAAGCCGCCAGGCTGTGCCCGCAAGCGATTTTGCTGCCGGTGGACTTTGCGCAGTACCGGCATTACTCGCGCACGTTCAAAGACATCATTCTGGAGATTGCGCCGCTGATGGAGGACCGCGGCATTGACGAGGTTTACATCGACTTCACCCATGTTCCCGGTGGCCAGCGCGAAGGCGGCCGCGTGCTGGCGCGTCTACTGCAGAAAACCATCTTCCAGCAAACCGGCCTGACCTGCTCGGTGGGCGTGGCCCCCAACAAATTGCTGGCAAAAATGGCCAGCGAGTTCAATAAGCCCAACGGCATCGCCATCGTGCACGAGGCCGACCTTGAGACGATGATCTGGCCGCTGGCGTGCCGAAAGATCAACGGCATTGGTCCCAAAGCGGACGCCAAACTGCAAAGCCTGGGTATCAGCACCCTGGGTGAGTTGGCGCAAAAAGACGTGAACTGGCTGATCGACCACTTTGGCCAGAAAACCGGTGCCTGGCTGTTTGACGCCGCGCACGGTCGTGACGACAGCCCGGTGGTTCTGGCGAGTGAGCCCGTGTCGGTCAGCCGTGAAACCACATTTGAGCGTGACCTGCACGCGGTACATGACAAGACCGAGCTGGGTGCGATCTTCACGCAACTGTGCGAACAAGTGGCCCATGACCTGCAACGCAAGGGCTATGTTGGCAAGACGATTGGCATCAAACTGCGCTACGACAACTTCAAAGCAGTCACGCGCGATCAAACGCTGACGCACTACACGGCCGACGCAAAAATCATCCGCCAAACTGCCGGCCAGTGCCTCAAGCGGGTGCCGCTGCAGCAGAAACTGCGTTTGCTCGGCGTGCGGGTGGCCTCTTTGATGACAGCTCAAGACGCTCTGATATATGAAACAAATAAGCCTCTAGCCCTTACAAATAAAGCGCAAGCAGCTATTTCTTTAGAAGCATTTGAGGGGCAACTATTTTGACATTGGCCAGATCAAGGAGCGTTGACTACGGCGCCACCAGCGTCAGCCGCGGGAAATAACTGCGATAGCGCACACTGTCACGCGTGAGCAGCTGGAGATGGCTCACCAGCGCGTGCGCACCAATGTAAAAGTCGGGCATCGGGGAAGTTTTGCTGCCCTGCAATTGGCGGTACACCTTGAATGCCTGACCGGCCATGAAGGCGGCGTCCCAGGGCAGCGCTTCGCGCACCATCGGCAAATGCGCCAGCGCGGCTTCCAGGTCTGCTGCGCAGGCATAGCGCGGACTGATCTCGGCCAGGATGATCGGGTTGATCACCAACGGACCCAATTGGCTGCAGCGCTCCAACTGCCTCAAAGACCAATCCGCCCACTGCGGGTCGTCGGCCAATACGTCGATCAACACGCAACTGTCGACCAAGGTGGCCGCAGGCAGGAATGGGCGCAAATAACGGGCGCTGGGCTCGCGTGACGACAGCGCAGAGGCAGACTCGGTGCTCATCCGCGCAGGAAGGCCATGAATTCGTCGGTACCCATGCCCTTGAACTGCGCCGCATTGGCGCTGCCGCGCACCCGTTCAAACGCGCTACGCACCGAAGCCACGGGTGCCGGGGAGACCAGACGAATCAACACCTCGCCGTTGTCGCGTACCTCAAAATCGACGTCGCAATTGGGGTGCAAACCGGCTTGTTCGCGCACCGCTTGCGGGATGGTGACCTGGCCTTTGCTGGTAATTTTCATGATTCTTACTCCTGTTGGTAAGAATCTTACTGCAAGTTGCAACCGGAGGCCAGACGGCTATTGGCGCGCGTGTCGCACGTTGGCGGGCAGCGCTTGTGGAAAACTGGTGCGAAACGGGTTGATGTCCAGACCGCCGCGGCGGGTATAGCGCGCATAGACGCTGAGCTTGTGCGGCTGGCAACGCTGCGTGATGTCGATGAACATGCGCTCGACGCAGTCTTCGTGAAAACCCTGGTGGTTGCGAAAGCTGACGATGTAGCGCAGCAACCCAGCCTGGTCGATTTGCGGGCCAAAGTAGCTGATCTGCACACTGCCCCAGTCGGGCTGGCCGGTGACCGGGCAGTTACTGCGCAGCAGGTTGCTGGTCAACACCTCGGACACCGGCTCTTCGTCCAGGGCGGCGCTCAACAAGTCGGGCGCGGGGGTGTAGCGGTCACAGTCCAAATCCATGCGGTCCAGGCTCAGACCGTCGAGTTCATAGAGGGGTTCGCGGTCAAACACATCAGCAGCGACCAGTTTCACGCCGACACTGCTTTGCACCGCGCCACCGCGCCAGGCGGCTTCGGACAAATCCGCTTTGAGCCGTGCCAGCACATCCAACGCATCGGCAAAGCGGGTGTTGTTGAAGCTGTTGAGATAAAGCTTGAGCGACTTGCTCTCGATGATGTGGCTGGACTCGCACGGCACGGTGAGGTGCGCCAGCGCCACCTGCGGTTTGCCGCGTGCGTTGAGCCAACTGAGTTCAAAGGCAGTCCATAGGTCGGCCCCAAGAAACGGCAGACTGGTGTGCAAGCCCAGCTTGGCACGCGCTGGCGCACGCGGGATCGGAAACAGCAGTGAAGCGTCATACTGGTCTGGGTAGGTGGTGGGTTGGCCCAACTGGGAGTGGTTTGGTGTGGTCATAAATGCTATCCATTAAAAGGCACAGGACGGTAGGGTTGGCTGTACCAACCATGGCTGACTGTAGGGTTGACTTTAGTCGACCATGGCGGGCTGAAGCCCGCCCTACGAACACCCCCGCCACCCTCATTCATCCTAATCTGCCAGCTTGCGGCGAAACACCAGCTTGTCCAGGCTGGAGGAGGCGGGCGCAAACGCGTAGCCGTCCAGGTCAAAGCCTTTGAGCTGCTCGGGCAAACTCAGGTGGTGGGTGGCGGCATAGCGCGCCATCAGGCCACGGGCGCGCTTGGCATAGAAGCTGATGATTTTGTACTGGCCGCCCTTGAAGTCTTCAAACACACAGTCCACCACGCGGGCCTTGAGGGCTTTTGGGTCGACTGATTTGAAATATTCCTGGCTGGCCAGGTTAACGATCACCGGGGTCATGTCTGCAGCCAAGCGGGTGTTGAGGTAGCCCGCAATCTGCGTGCCCCAGAACGCATAAAGGTTCTTGCCCCGTGCGTTGGCCAGCGCGGTGCCCATCTCCAGCCGGTAGGGCTGCATGTAGTCCAGCGGGCGCAGCACGCCGTAGAGCCCGCTCAAAATGCACACATGGTCTTGCGCCCAGGCCAGGTCAGCCGCGCCAAGGGTTTTGGCATCCAGTCCGTCGTACACATCGCCATTGAAAGCCAGCACCGCTTGCTTGGCATTTTTGGCGGTGAATTTGGGGCGCCAGGCCTGGTAGCGCGCCACGTTCAACCCTGCCAGCGCATCGCTTAGGCTCATCAAACTGGCAATGTCTTGCGGCGACTTTTGTTTCAGGATGTCAATCAGCGCTGCCGCTTGCTTGACGAACAGCGGCTGGGTGTGCGCCACGTGGCCTGCGGGCGTATCAAAGTCGAGCGACTTGGCGGGGGAAAGTAAAAACAGCATGGCGGTTTGATTGATATAAAATTAAGAGCTGCTCGCGCAGAATTCATAAGGGCTAGAGGTCAATTTCTTCTATAACTTCAGGGGTACTGGCGTGCCACGTTCAGCAAGTTCAAGACCGTCACGGTGGTCTCGGTTTGCTGCAACACAGCCACATAGTTGGGGTGCACCACCAGTTCCAGTGTGCCGGGTTTGCGGCCCAGGCGTCGCGGGAAATTGGGGTCGGCCAGGCTGTCAACTTGCTGGTGAATGCGTTGTTCCAGTGCATCGGCTGCGCTGATGTTGTCTTCGGCAATGAACAGCACCACATCTTCAACATCCTGCATGAATCGATTGCTTTTAACAACGCGGTAGCGCATGGTGAATCAGGCAGCGCGGGCAAGGCGCATGGCTTCAAGCTTGGCACGCAACGCTTGGCGACGTACATCCACTTCTTGCGGTGACAGCAGCCGATTCGTACCCTCCTTGATGCCGTCGATCGAGGCCTGCACCTTGGCGTGAAACCAGCGGTCGTATTCGGCGTCGGCCTGCGCCGCAACATGTGCCGCTTTCAAAGCTGCACTGCGATCCGGACGCGCTACTTTTTCCAGCGCACGCTCTTCAGGCCGCCATTGCGCAGCGTCCACCTGGCACTGATGCCAACCCAGGCCACGCAGCACCTGCAGCGCCTTGCGCGGGTCTGCAAAACGGCGCGGCTGCCGCCGGGTGGTGACCATCACAGCCTCCCCACGCTGGGTCTGCACGCTCACCACAAACGCAGCACCATCACCGCGCAGGGTGATGCCTGTCACACCACCGGCTTGGGTGGCGGCTTTGAGTTGTTCAAGGTTCAGGGTTTGCATGATGGGCTCCTGGTGACATTTTTTTAGCTCCCAAGCTTGAGTTTAATTGTTTTCTGATTTTCAATTAATTATTAATTGCTTCGCTCCAACACCGAGGCAAGCCTCCAGGGTTGGTCTTTGCGCCAACCCAACCATAAAGTTTGGCTATGAATAGCTTATAAACAATGCATCATGAAAACGATAGATTGCCCCTATGATTCACCCATCGGCAAACATAACCTGTGACACCGACCATTGTTTTCAACCCAAACCCAAGGAGTTCTTTATGTCATTGATCAACACCCAAGTCCAGCCTTTCAAAGCCCAGGCGTTTCACAACGGCAAGTTCATTGAAGTCACCGAAGCCAGCCTGAAGGGCAAGTGGTCGGTCGTGATCTTCATGCCCGCCGCCTTCACCTTCAACTGCCCGACCGAAGTCGAAGACGCTGCCGACAACTACGCCGAATTCCAGAAGATGGGCGCTGAGGTCTACATCGTCACCACCGACACGCATTTCTCGCATAAGGTCTGGCACGAAACCTCTCCTGCTGTCGGCAAGGCCAAGTTCCCGCTGGTGGGTGACCCCACCCACGCGTTGACCCACGCTTTTGACGTGCACATTGCCGAAGAAGGTCTGGCCCTGCGCGGCACCTTCATCATCAACCCGGACGGCGTGATCAAGACCATGGAAGTGCATTCCAACGAAATCGCCCGTGACGTGTCGGAGACCCTGCGCAAGCTCAAAGCCGCCCAGTACACCGCAGCGCACCCCGGTGAAGTGTGCCCGGCCAAGTGGAAAGAAGGCGCCAAGACCATCGCACCGTCGCTGGAACTGGTTGGCAAGATCTAAACAACCGGCAAGCCCATGACACGTCTGCCCGGGCGTGTCCCAAGCCGGACAGCGTCAAGGTGCACGCGTACCTTGCCGTCCGGCTTTTTTTACAAGCAAAATCAGCCGCTAGCCCTTGTTTTATAAGCGCAAGCAGCTATTTAATCAATAGTATTTAAAGGAACCACCATGCTCGATCAAGACCTTCAAACCCAACTCGCCGCGTACCTGCAGCGCGTCGTGACACCCTTCGAGATGGTGGCCAGCCTGGACGATTCTGACAACTCGCGTGACACGCTCAAGCTGCTGCAAACCATCCAGAGCCTGCGCAGTGACATGATCACCCTGCGCACCGATGGCAGCGATGCGCGCAAGCCATCTTTTAGCCTGCAGCGCCCCGGTACGGCCAACAGCCTGCGCTTTGCCGGCCTGCCGCTGGGCCATGAATTCACCTCGCTGGTGCTGGCGCTGCTGTGGACCGGTGGCCACCCGCCCAAGGTGGAGCCCGATGTGATCGAGAGCATCCGCGCGCTCGACGGCGACTTCAATTTTGAAGTTTATATGTCGCTCACCTGCCACAACTGCCCGGACGTGGTGCAGGCGCTGACCCTGATGGCCATCGTCAACCCCAAGGTCAAAACCGTGGTGGTTGAAGGCGGCGCGTTTCAGGACGAGGTCAACCAGCGCCAGATCATGGCTGTGCCCTCGATTTACCTCAACGGCGCGTTTTTTGAATCAGGCCGCATCACCGTGCAAGACATCTTGCGCAAGCTCGGGCCGGCGAATGCCGCGCATGAAGCCGCCAAGCTCTCCGCGCAAGACCCTTACGACGTGCTGATTGTGGGCGGTGGCCCCGCCGGTGCAGCCGCCGCGGTGTACGCTGCGCGCAAAGGCATTCGCACCGGCATTGCCGCCGAGCGCTTTGGCGGCCAGGTCAACGACACGCTGGCCATTGAGAACTATGTGTCGGTCATGGAAACCGACGGCCCCAAATTTGCCGCAGCCCTTGAAGCCCATGTGCGCGCCTACGACGTGCAGATCATGAACCAGCAGCGTGCCGACAAGCTGGTTTTGCCGACCTCACCCGGCGGACTGATCGAAATTCAGATGGCCAATGGTGGCGCGCTCAAAAGCAAAACGGTGATTTTGAGCACCGGCGCGCGCTGGCGCAATGTCAATGTGCCGGGTGAAGCCGAGTACAAAAACAAGGGCGTGGCCTACTGCCCGCACTGCGACGGGCCGCTGTTCAAAGGCAAGCGCGTGGCGGTGATTGGCGGCGGCAACTCAGGGGTGGAAGCGGCCATTGACCTGGCGGGCATCGTGGCGCAGGTGACGCTGATCGAGTTTGATGCCAAGCTGCGCGCCGACGCGGTGCTGGTCAACAAGCTGCGCAGTTTGCCCAATGTCACGATCCACACCAATGCGCAAACCACCGAGATCACCGGCGACGGGCAAAAGGTCAACGGGCTGACCTACAAAGACCGCGCCAGCGACGAAGTCCACCACGTGGAACTGGAAGGCGTGTTTGTGCAAATCGGCCTGGTGCCCAACACCGAGTGGCTCAAGGGCACGCTGGAATTGAGTAACCGGGGCGAGATTGTGGTCGATGCCAAAGGGGCCACCTCATTGCCCGGCGTGTTTGCCGCGGGCGACGCGACCACCGTGCCGTTCAAGCAAATCATCATTGCCACCGGTGACGGTGCCAAAGCAGCGCTGGGCGCGTTTGACTATTTGATGCGACTGCCAGCAGTGGCTGCACCCGCGCAAGCTGCACCGTTGGAGACGGCCATGGCGTAAACAAATCCGCACGAAGGCTGGCTCGGTAAAATCTTGCCTGCTCCTCTTATTACCTTGAGCGGCACCTGTTGGGTGCCGCTCGTCATTGATTGACACACTCCCATGACCGACACCATCGAGCAACCCGGCTTAAGCAGCCTGTCCAAATCCTTCGAGCCCGCCGCCCTGGAAGCCCACTGGGGGCCAGAGTGGGAAAAGCGTGGCTACGGCGTGGCCGGATTCCGCGGCACCGGCGTGCCCGATGCCGCTGCCGCCGCGCAGGGCAATAACTTCTGCATCCAGCTGCCGCCGCCCAACGTGACCGGTACACTGCACATGGGTCATGCGTTCAACCAGACCATCATGGACAGCCTGACGCGCTACCACCGCATGAAAGGTTTCAACACCGCCTGGATTCCGGGCACCGACCACGCCGGCATTGCCACGCAGATTGTGGTGGAGCGCCAGCTGCAGGCCCAAGGCATCAACCGCCACGACATGGGCCCGACACCGGCTGAGGCGCGTAAAAACTTTGTGAGCAAGGTTTGGGAGTGGAAAGAAAAGAGTGGCAACACCATCACCACCCAGATGCGCCGCATGGGCGACACGGTGGACTGGAGCCGCGAATACTTCACCATGGACCCCAAGCTGTCGAAAACCGTGACCGAAACCTTCGTTCGCCTGTACGAGCAAGGCCTGATCTACCGTGGCAAACGTCTGGTCAACTGGGACCCGGTGCTGATGAGCGCAGTCAGTGACCTGGAAGTGGAGTCTGAGGAAGAAGACGGCAGCCTGTGGCACATCCTCTACCCGTTTGCCGACGGCCCGCAGCTGGTGAAGGGCGAACTGGCCCCCGGCCTGGTCGTGGCCACCACCAGGCCCGAGACCCTGCTGGGCGACGTGGCCGCCATGGTGCACCCCGAGGACGAACGCTACGCCCACCTGATCGGCAAACACGTCACCCTGCCCTTGTCAGGTGATACGCCTGCGGCTTGGCGCAGCATCCCGATCATTGCCGACAACTATGTGGACAAAACCTTCGGCACCGGCGTGGTGAAAGTCACCCCGGCGCATGACCAGAACGACTACGCAGTCGGCCAGCGTCACAAGCTGCCGATGATTTGCGTGCTCACGCTGGATGCCAAAATTGAAAGCAATGCACCCAGCGCCTATGTGGGCTTGGACCGCTTTGCGGCACGTAAACAGATCGTCAAGGACCTGCAGGCCTTGGAGCTGATGGTCGAGATCAAAAAACACAAGCTGATGGTACCGCGCTGCGCCCGCACCGGCCAGGTGATCGAACCGATGCTCACCGACCAATGGTTTGTGGCCATGTCAAAAGTGTCCGAACAAGACCCCACAGGCAAAAGCATCACGCAAAAAGCCATCGACGCGGTGCAGTCCGGCCAGGTGAAGTTTGTGCCGGAAAACTGGGTCAACACCTACAACCAGTGGATGAACAACATCCAGGACTGGTGCATCAGCCGCCAGCTCTGGTGGGGGCATCAAATTCCCGCCTGGTACGCCGAAGACGGTACTGTTTTTGTAGCGCGTAACGAAGACGAGGCAAGGGCTAAAGCCGAGAAAGCCGGATACCAAGGCGCTTTGAAGCGCGACGAAGACGTGCTCGACACCTGGTACTCCAGCGCGCTGGTTCCCTTCAGCACCATGGGCTGGCCAGAAAAAACCGAAGACTTTGACCTTTACCTGCCCAGCAGCGTGCTGGTCACCGGCTACGACATCATCTTTTTCTGGGTCGCACGGATGATCATGATGACCACGCATTTCACCGGCCAAGTGCCTTTCAAACACGTCTACATCCACGGTCTGGTGCGTGATGCACAGGGCCACAAAATGAGCAAGTCTGAGGGCAACGTGCTCGACCCGGTCGACCTGATCGACGGCATTGCCCTGCCCGAGTTGCTGGTCAAACGTTGTGAAGGTCTGCGCAAGCCCGAGACCGCACCGCAAGTGCGCAAAGCCACTGAAAAAGAATTCCCCACCGGTATCCCCGCCTTTGGGGCCGACGCCCTGCGTTTCACCTTCGCGTCCCTGGCCTCCTTGGGTCGGGCCATCAACTTTGATAGCAAACGCTGTGAAGGCTACCGCAACTTCTGCAACAAACTCTGGAACGCCAGCCGCTTTGTACTGATGAACTGCGAGGGGCAGGACTGCGGATTATTGGGGTCAGAGTCCAATAACCCAGATTACCTGGACTTCAGCGCCGCCGACCGCTGGATCGTCTCACTGCTGCAGCAAACTGAAAGCGCAGTGGCGCAAGGCTTTGACGAGTACCGGCTGGACAACGTGGCCAGCACGATTTACGACTTTGTCTGGAACGAGTTCTGCGACTGGTATCTTGAGATCGCCAAGGTGCAAATCCAGCAAGGCAACGATGCACAAAAGCGCGCCACCCGCCGCACCCTGATCCGCACGCTGGAAACCATTTTGCGCCTGGCCCACCCGATCATCCCGTTTGTGACCGAAGCGCTGTGGCAAAAAGTCGCGCCTGTGGCTGGCAGATCAGGTGAATCGGTGGCGGTTGCCGCCTACCCCCAAGCGCAGCCCGAGCGCATTGACCAAGGGGCAATGGCCCATGTTGCCAAGCTCAAAACCCTGGTCGATGCCTGCCGCAATTTGCGCGGCGAAATGAGCGTGTCACCCGCCACCCGGCTGCCGCTGTTTGTGATGACCTCAGCCGCTGAGTCCGCCTTCATGAAAAACGTCGCCCCAGTTCTGCAAGCGCTGGCCAAGCTCAGCGAAGTGCGGGTGTTTGACGATGAGTCAACCTGGGCCGCTGCCGCTCAGGCCGCGCCGGTGGCGGTGGTGGGTGAAGCGCGCATCTGCCTGTTCATGGAAATTGACGTGGCCGCTGAAAAACTGCGTCTGGGCAAGGAACTGGCGCGGCTGGAAGGCGAAATCGTCAAGGCCAACGGCAAGCTGGGTAACGAATCCTTCGTTGCCCGCGCCCCTGCTGCGGTGATCGAGCAGGAGCGCAAACGCTTGGCTGACTTTGCGGCTACCGTGGACAAGGTCAAGGACCAGTTGGAACGCCTAGGCTGAGCGCACGAGCCCGGGAATTAACGGCGGCGCAGGATGTGAATGTAGTTGGTGGCGAACGTCTGCTGCTCCAGCAGTTCGTTGCCCGTCTGCTTGGCAAAAGCCTGAAAATCTTTGACCGAACCGGCGTCGGTGGCAATCACCTTCAGGTTCTGGCCGCTCTGCATTTCGCTCAGCGCTTTTTTGGCTTTGAGAATGGGCAGCGGGCAGTTCAAGCCGCTGGTGTCAATTTCTTTGTCGATTTGCATGGCAATTTCCTGAAAAACGTATCTTAGCGGACATCACGCCGGGAACACCCCGGTGGACAAATAGCGGTCACCGCGATCGCAGACGATAAACACAATGGTCGCGTGGCGAACGGTTTTGGCAATCTCTTGCGCCACCCAGCACGCCCCAGCGGCCGAGATACCGGCAAAAATACCTTCTTCGCGCGCCAGCCGACGGCACATCTCTTCGGCATCTTCCTGGCTCACGTACATCAGTTCGTCAATGTGAGTGGGATCGTAGATCTTGGGCAAATACGCCTGTGGCCATTTTCGAATACCCGGAATGCGAGAACCATCAGTCGGCTGCACGCCAATGATCTTGATCGCCGGTTTCTTCTTCTTTAAATATTGAGACACACCGGTAATGGTGCCTGTGGTCCCCATGGCGCTGACAAAATGCGTCACCTTGCCCTTGGTGTCGGCCCAGATCTCGGGGCCCGTTGTTTCAACGTGAATGCGCGGGTTGTCCGCGTTGGAAAACTGGTCCAAGACCCGGCCTTTGCCTTCGCGCGCCATTTGGTCAGCCAAGTCGCGTGAATACTCCATGCCGCCGCTCTTGGGCGTCAGGATCAGCTCTGCCCCAAACGCCTTCATGGTCTGCGCCCGCTCAATCGACAAGTCCTCGGGCATGATCAGCACCATGCGGTACCCCATCACTGCGGCAGCCATCGCCAGCGCAATGCCGGTATTGCCGGAGGTGGCTTCAATCAGCGTGTCGCCCGGCTTGATGTCACCGCGTTCCTGCGCTCGGCCAATCATTGAATAAGCAGCCCGGTCTTTGACCGAACCAGCAGGATTGTTACCCTCAAGTTTGCCCAAAATGACGTTGCCGCGCGCAGCAACGGTATCGCCACCAATACGCCGCAGGCGCACCAGCGGAGTCTTGCCAATCAAATCTTCAATTGTTGCGTATTTCATATACCCCACACTGTGCCATAATTCCCGCTCTTCGCGTCGCCCGGGTGGTGAAATTGGTAGACGCAGGGGACTCAAAATCCCCCTCCGAAAGGAGTGCCGGTTCGATTCCGGCCCCGGCACCATTTACAAGTCCGTAACGTTCCAAAAACGTCCGGACTTTTTCTTTTTCTATCTGAAAACGCTCCGTTTGCCGTGCAGTAGCGTCTGCTTCAGTGTGCCACATTCCACACAAAAATCCGACAGCCTTCGTTGGGACATTGCAGCAATAGTCAGAGAATTTTGAGGGAAATTTGTCAGAAACTTCAGTCTAGTGTGATTTGAACTTTGACGCTCGAGTCAGCTTTAATCGCTGTGAGGTGTGGGCCTTGATGGTAACGCTAGACTGAGATTTGCCGCATAGCCCGCCGCAGCCCTTCATCCACCGACACCGGCGGCACCCAGCCCAACAGGCTGCGCGCTTTGGAAATATCCACCTGCAAATTGCCGCACAGACGCTGCACCGCATCGCCCTTGCCCAGCAGCCTCGCCCCCGCTTGCAAGGCCCAC
>Ga0210024_1003782_pt1 | contig 12248 bp, 11 predicted proteins | sample CryGeymeta201525_FD_183988 | JGI IMG/M metagenome (GOLD analysis project Ga0210024, IMG submission 183988) | Groundwater microbial communities from Crystal Geyser aquifers in Utah, USA - Crystal Geyser metaG 2015-25 (SPAdes) (version 2) | ecosystem: Environmental > Aquatic > Deep subsurface >... | reverse complement strand
CCAGGACCTTACTGTTACCTTCGTATTCTTTCAACTGGAAGACGTTGTCACGGAAGTCACCAAACTTGTTAATCATAATCAAAGTGTTATGGCCAATACATCGTTACCAGTTTTCGGTAACCGGTCGCTACTTATTATAACCAGATTAACTGGTCAAAACAAGACAATAGATTAAGGTTGCTTATTCTGTCACTTTGAGCTCTAGTAGCGTAATGATTCTACGACTTTAATGAAAAACATTTTCCCAAAGCTGCCTAAGGAAACACAAAGAGAGATGAGGCCATTGGTTCAGTCGCTCATTTTCACTGCCAAGCCTTGAGTCGTCTGAAAGCGTCAAGTTTCTCTCTATCACCGATTCTGGCCTTGTCCAGAGCCTGAGCTAGAAATTGGATGCTGCTATCATAGGTTTTTTTGTCCACAGGGTAAGATAACCATCTTTACCGCCATGGGCAAAACTGTAGCTTGCCGGGTCTCGCAGGCTAACAGGAGTGTCATAAATTAGCTCTGAGATGAGACTCAAAACACGAAGGGTTTTCGGGCCTATGCCTTGAAGAGCTAGTAATGATTCAAAGTTCTGTGGCTTATGCTCATAGGCAGTAAGGAAAATCTTGCTCAGTCTATCAGGATGAATATCTTCAAGGCTGATGTAAGGTCGCCGAGCTTGGCAGCAAACGGCAGCCTCGGGCTCACAGACAAAATCAGTGACCCTTTCCCCCAGCCAGTGATAGCGTCGAGCATACCTATTGATTTCATTCATCCTCTGTTGAACAACCGCCCAGGAGCCATCACTGGTAAAGAAGACAGCACCACACACAGTGGTGGTAACGCCGCTGGAATGCCAGTCATAACCCAGGACACAGCCAAAAGCCTGAAACCAGATATTATACAACAACGTTGCCCTGACGATTTGGTTTAGCGCATCAACTTTGCCTGACAACAAAGCAGATTGTGTCACAGAGCCGAGCTTTTGAAGATCGCAGTAAGCAGACTATAATTGTTGTGTGAATCTCCCACTGCAGTAATCCTGGAGAGATAAGTACACCTGGTTAATTAGAAAGGCATAGATGGAACCCACATATCTTGGGTTATATCTTTCCGGTGAACTTAAGCGCAGGGCCGAGGCACTGGAAATTCGCCTGGCATCGTGTGATATTTGTCCCAGGGAATGCCACGTCAACCGCTTAGAAAATGAGCATGGGTTTTGCCACTCGGGATACTTGCCTATAGTCTCGGCAGTCTGCGACCATCACGGCGAAGAGCCAGCTATTTCGGGTAGCAGAGGCACTGGGGCTATCTTCTTTGGTAATTGCAATATGAGATGTGTCTACTGTCAGAATTATCAGATCAGTCAAGACCCAGGTCACCAAAGTTCTAAAGAGATAGATTTCTACGCTTTGGCTCAGCAAATGATACACCTTCAGAATGAGTTGGGATGTCATAACATTAGCTTCATTTCACCTTCTCATTTCGTGCCTCAGTTAGTCCGGGCAGTCTTGGAGGCTGTGCCTCTGGGGCTCAGAGTGCCAATAGTTTACAACACTAATGCTTATGATTCTATTGCATCCCTTCAAGCGCTGGAAGGGATCGTGGATATTTACCTGCCTGATCTGAGGTATGCTTCTGATACCTACGCAGCAAAGTTTTCCCATACTGCTGATTACGTGACGAGAGCCCGTGAGGCTATCCTTGAAATGTATCGACAAGCGGGGGATCTTATGTTAAATGACTCAGGGCTAGCTCAAAAGGGGTTAATCGTACGCCACCTCATCCTACCTAATGGGCTGGCAGGTAGTCGGGACTCGTTTACTTGGTTGTTTAAGGAAGTTTCTCCGAAGGTAACTGTGAGCATTATGTCTCAATATTACCCAGCCCATCTGGCTCCTCAGATACCACAATTGCAGCGCAAAATCTCCCTTCCAGAGTATCTTGATGTGCTTAAATTGGTTGACGAATTGGGATTAGAGAACGGCTGGATTCAGGACATGGAAGCCGCCGACAACTATCTTCCACATTTCGACCGCGATGGCAACCCTTTCCCAGCACAATAGCCTCAAACTTGATTGGTTGTAATTAATGGCTCCTTCATTTTAGCAGCAACAAAGCCACAGCTCAGCAATAACATGATAATAATCATAAAAGCCACAAAATAGCTGCCCGTCATATCGAAGATGAATCCAGCTATGTAAGGGGCAAAAGCGCCGACAAACTGGGCGATGGCGGAAGTAATCCCAATGAATTCCCCCAATGAACGCATGCCGAAGAAACGACCAAGAATGCCCACCTGGGCAGGAATCCTAATCCCATGACATATCCCGTAGAAAAAAACGAAGCAGTAAAGCATCCATGTAGCTTTCAAAAACAATAACCATACCAAGGATAATGCCATCCCAAAAAATGTCAAGGCCAGCGTCTTTCGCCAACCAATTTTGTCTGATATAAGACCAGATATAATGCGCCCGGGAACTGAGAATCCCCCCATAAGACCAAGGGCTGCTGCCGAGGCTGTTGCAGAAATGCCAACGTCTCCAGCATAGGGTACAAGGTGGACAGACAGAGTCTGGAAGGCCACAACTGCAACACAAAGAATAAGGGTTATACTTATGAAGGAAGGAGTAGCCACTACTTTACTTACCGCCCAGCCTTCGGTACTTACCGATTTCGGCATACTTTCTTCTCCTTCCGAAACTGTTCTTGCATCTATTGGACTTCGCTTGATGGCGAGTGATGATACAGTGATGATGATAAAAAAGATAATACCAACGTATAGAAAGGCATTCCTCCAGCCATAGCTAAGGATCAAATGATTGATCAGCGGCGCGAAGATCAGGGCCCCCACACCAACTCCGCAGGTAACTATTGCCAGTGCCAGACCTGCTCTCTGTCTTTTATAGAACCATCACTGGACGATGGAGGTTGGCACTGACCACGTAGCACCAGCCCCCAGCCCGGCAATCAAGAGAAAAATACGCAGTTCGTTAATGCTGTTAACCCGGCTACATAGAGAAATGCCAAGTCCGGCTGATAATGCACTGGCAAGAAGGATGGGGCGAGGATTGTATCTGTCGGCAAGCTTACCGGTAGAGATAACTGAGATAGCATAGCCAATCAGAAAAGCTGTATAACCTGATGAGGTTAAAGTCCGGCTCCAATCAAATTCACTCTCCAGCGGCTTAAAGAAAACGCCAAACGACCAAAAAGTTTCCCCGAGGGTAAGGGTCACAGCAAAGCAAGCGGCAACCACAAACCAGCCATAGAATATTGTTGTGTGCTTTACTTCTTTAGACAATGCCTTGGAAGCTCAGTACTTGTGAACACATTATTCAGCAATTGAAAATTCCTCTTGTTATTGTATCATAGCTTCATCGTAACAATCTAAAAATAATTCCTTTTACGCTTCGCTTAATTCTAGCGACACTTGCTGAATTAAGTACTCTTCGGTTTCCTAAATTATATATTTTAACTATAATTAGGAAGCTAAAGGAGGTAAGTAATGAGTTTATCTTTATTCAGTTTAGATAGTAGAGTGGCTCTTGTGACCGGGGCTGGCCGTGGAATTGGGAAGGCCATAGCATTAGGTTTAGCTGACGCTGGGGCTGATTTAGTGGTTGCTGCCCGAACCGCCAGTGACGTTAATGCTACTGCCAGTGAGATTGTTGCTAGAGGCCGAAAAGCTCTGGCTGTGCCCACAGATGTGCGTCTCGGCGATCAGGTAAATAAGCTGGTAGAGAAAACAATGGCTCAATTTAGCAGAATTGATATTCTGGTTAACAACGCTGGGGGCACTTTTGCCGTTCCCACAATGGAGTTAAGCGAAGGTGGCTGGGATGCCATTATTCGTGAAAATCTGAAGAGCGTTTTCCTATGCTCCAAGGCAGTAGCCAAGGTGATGATAGGGCAAAACGAAGGGAGCATCATTAATATAGCCTCGGTAGCCGGACTCAGAGGTTACACTATGAGTGCTGCTTACGGAGCAGCTAAGGCAGGAATTATTGAGTTCACTAAAACGTTATCCATAGACCTGGGACTGCATAATATCCGGGTTAATTGCATTGCTCCCGGCTCCATAGCTACTGAAGGATGGCAGCAACTACAAAAGACTGAGCCAGAGCGAATGCAAGGAAGACTTGCCTTTATTCCATTGCGTCGCTTTGGAAATCCGGAAGATATTGTTGGCGCTGCCATTTATTTAGCCTCTGAAGCCTCTTCCTACGTAACTGGTCAGACTCTGGTTATTGACGGCGGCTGGATTACTAACTTAGGATGGAAGCAACAATAATACCATGCCACACTATTTTATTTGGACCATAGGCTGCCAGATGAACAAGGCAGAATCGCAAAGAATAGCCAGCTATTTAACCCGTGCTGGCTACCAGATTGGGATGGCACCTCAAAGTGCGGACCTAATTGTACTTAATACCTGCGTAGTAAGGCAAAGCGCTGAAGACAGGGTCCTGGGCACGCTGGGGCTACTGAAGGGGTTGAAAGAGAAATGCCCGAATCTCTCTATTCTAGTTACGGGGTGTTTCGTTGATTCTGATCTTGAAGTATTAAAGAAGCGATTTCCCCAGGTTGACCTTTTCTTTAAGCCCGGAGCTTACTCTGGGCTGATTGATTGGCTTCATAGAACGGGTATCTCCGTTGCCGAGCCGAGAATATGCCTTCTCACTCCCCTTTCACCTTGTGCCTTCGTCCCCATTATCCAGGGTTGCAATAATTTCTGCTCTTACTGCATCGTCCCACATAGAAGAGGCAGGGAGATAAGCCGCCCTGCGGAAGAAATAGTCTGCGAGGTAGAAGAGCTTGTCAGACGAGGCATCAAAGAAGTGACTTTACTGGGACAAAATGTTGATTCCTACGGGCACGACCCTGAACTTAATTCAGGGCTTAATTTGGCCGATTTGCTTACCAGGCTAAATGATGTTGACGGTTTGGTTAGAATCCGCTTTCTGACAAATCACCCCAGAGATATGACCCTGAACTTGCTTCAGGGGATGGCTTCTCTTTCCAAAGTTTGCCAGCATCTGGAGCTACCGGTCCAGGCAGGAGATGATGATATATTGAAAGCTATGAGGCGAGGGTACACTGGGGAGCAATATCGTGAACTTGTGCGCACTATCCGGAATTATGTCCCTGAAATATCTCTTAGCACTGATGTTATTGTTGGCTTTCCTGGGGAGAGAGAAGAGCAATTTGAACGCACTTTTTCGTTGCTAAAAGAAATCAGGTTTGATATTGTTCATGTGGCTGCTTATTCTCCTCGCCCCGGTACCATTGCCTGGCGGGAATACAAAGATAATATCCCATTAGAGGTTAAGAAAAAAAGACTCAATAAAATCGAGGAACTTCAAGCGAATATAGCTGCCGAGATAAATTCACAACTACAGGACAAAATTGTGGAGGTAATGGTGGAAGGAAAGAAAAGGGGGAAATGGTATGGACGCACCAGAAGCAATAAGTTAGTATTTTTTGAAGATGATGCTGATCGCCTTGGTCAATTAGTTGAAGTTAAGATTGAAAAAACCAGCCCCTGGGCACTACAAGGACAACTAATACCCTGAACTTGATTCAGGGTAAAAAGGAGGAAAAAATGGGAGAAGGATCGAGCACGATTTTTATGATTGTCTTTCTAGTATTAATTTTTGGCTTGATGTATTTCCTCACGATCAGACCCCAACGAAAGAGACAGAAGGAACATGAACAAGTAACAAAGGAATTGAAAAAAGGAGATAGGGTGATTACCAACAGCGGAATCTATGGACAGATCGAAAACATCGGCGAGAATAGTGTCGTTCTGAAGATAGAATCAGGAGCAACAATGAGGGTGGCTAGAAATAGTATACTTGGCAAGCAAGCTGAATAAGCTTGCCTAACTACAATACTGCCTGAGTTACAGGATATTACTGACTCGCTGGCGATTCCTTTATTTATTAAGGTAAGAGCAATAGCCGGCTATCATAGAATACCTGCAGCAGTTTGAAGGAAGACAGAGCCCTGAATTAAGTTCAGGGTAAAATATTTTCAACAAGGATCGAGAGCTATGCCAGAGGATTTCTATAATCTTGACAGACTTTTCCAGCCCAACTCTGTTGCTATTGTGGGAGCATCTTCAAACCCCGGCTCCTTTGGATACATCTTTACTCATTTCCTTATGGGCCACGGCTTTAAGGGCAGGATATATCCTGTGAACCTGACATTGGGCGAGGTTCTTGGTCTTAAGGCCTATCCCAATGTGACAGACATTCCCGAGTCAAACTTGGACTATGTTATCTGCTGTGTACCTGCCGAAGGAATCTTAACTCTTCTTGAAGATTGTAAATACAAAAATGTTAAGCTTATCCACCTCTTTACGGCGAGAATGAGTGAGACAGGAAGGGATAAAGAAACAAGGCTTGAATATGAAATCCTGGAAAAAGCTAGAAATCTCGGCATTAGAATTCTGGGTCCAAATTGTATGGGTATCTACAACCCCAAAATCGGACTCTCCTTTAACCACAACCTGCCAAAGGAAGGTGGACCTGTTGGAGGATTTTTCCAAAGTGGTGGAGGAGCAGGGGAATTTGTTCGCTACGCTGCTTTGAGAGGCGTGCGCTTCAGTAAAGTGATAAGCTATGGCAATGCTTTGGATATTAACGAAACTGAGTTACTATACTATTTTGCTCAGGATCCTGAAACAAAGATAATTGCTGCCTACATTGAGGGTGTTAAAGATGGGAGGAAGTTTATCCAGGCTTTATCATACGCCACAAAAAAGAAACCAGTTATAATCCTTAAGGGAGGAAGGGGAAGAGCCGGGGTAAAATTAGCATTGTCCCATACAGCATCACTGGCGGGCTCCCTTGAAGTTTGGAGAGCGATGTTAAAGCAACACGGTGCTACCCTGGTTTATAACTTTCAGGAGCTGATAGACCAAGTTGTAGCTTTTACCTTCCTACCTCCTGTCAGGGGAAGAAAGGTGGTTATTGCTGGAGGCGGAGGCGGGAAAAGTGTAGTCTCGGCTGATGTGTGGGAAGAGGAAGATTTCGAGGTGCCAGACCTATCCCTGAAGGTGAGAGAGAAACTTAAAGAGAAAGTTCCCCAGGTCTGGGATTGGCTCAGAAATCCCGTAGACGCCTCTATTCTTCAAAATGTACCTCTCTCAGCCATGAATTTGCTGCTGATGATTAGCCATGAAGACAAATTTGATGTTTTAGTTGCCAATATGACTCAAGATGACCCTTATCCCAAGGATATATGGCAGGAAACAAGAGCTAGAGACCTTTTAGATGGTGTTCTGGCAATTAAGAAGGAAGGCAAGCCTGTAGTGTGTGTTATTGAAACGGGTGAAATTGGCTTATCTGACATGGAGAGCTGGAGGTGGAGTGCTATTGCTGAGATGAGAAAACATATTGTCAGTGAAGGTGTACCCGTTTTCCCTTCGCCTGATAGGGCGGCAAGAGCAGTAAGAAGATTGGTAAATTACTGGGTTTGGAAGGAGCGCAAAAATGAGCTATGATTATATTATAGTGGGCAGTGGCATTGCTGGGCTCTACATTGCCTTACTGGCTATAAAACAAGGCAGTGTCCTTGTCCTAACTAAGGGCAGCATAGACGACTGCAATACCAAATACGCTCAAGGTGGCATTGCTGCTGCCGTAGGCAAAGATGACTCCCCTGAGCTTCATTTTAAGGATACTATAGCCGCCGGAGATGGTTTGTGCGATGCTGAGGCAGTGCATATTTTGACCGAAGAGGCTGCTGAGTGTATTGCTGACTTGATCAAATTTGGAGTCCCCTTTGATACCTTAAATGGTCAAATTACTTTGACTAGAGAAGCTGCTCATAGCGTCTCACGCGTTATCCATGCTGGTGGGGATGCCACCGGGGAGCATATTGAGGTTACTTTAAGTCGCCAGGCACGCTCCAACAAGGTCTTGGTCTTAGAGCATTGCTTGACTAGCCAAATCTTAATAGAAAATGGCAAGGTTAAGGGAGTAAGAGCTCTCGACTTAAGAACGGCTTCTATAGAAGAGTATGGTTGCCAATTTCTGATTCTGGCTACTGGTGGTGCCGGGCATTTGTTTAAATATACCACAAATTCCGATGTGGTTACTGGAGACGGCATAGCTTTGGCTTTTGAGGCTGGAGCAGAAATAACTGATATGGAATTTTTCCAGTTTCATCCTACTGTTCTCCGTTTACCCGGGGTAGCTCCCTTTCTTATCAGTGAAGCGGTAAGGGGGGAAGGTGCCATACTAAGGAATGTTGAAGGCTATCGCTTTATGCCCGATTACACCCCTGAGGCAGAGTTAGCAACAAGGGATGTAGTAGCCAGAAGCATCGTCTATGAAATGAAGAAAACAGGCAGCGACAGGGTTTTCCTGGATATGACCCATTTGCCTCCTCGATTAATTACTACTCGCTTCCCCCATATCTATCGTTTTTGTCTTGATCACGGTTTGGATATCACCAGAGGGCTTATTCCTGTAGCTCCAGCAGCTCACTATCTTATGGGCGGGGTTAAGACAAACAGTTGGGGTGAGACAAACATTTTAGGTCTGTTTGCCGCTGGCGAAGTCGCTTGCACCGGAGTGCATGGAGCTAATCGGCTGGCCTCGAATTCATTGCTGGAATCAATTGTTTTTGGCAAGCGGGTAGTGCAGAGAACTACTACCTCACGCCCCTTACCAAATAAGGTGGGAGGAGGGGAGGGCCTCCTCTTTAATCGTCCCTCGCCTCCCTCTCAATTTTATTCCCTTCCTGAGCGTAAATTCCTGCCACATGTGCCGCCACTTAATCTGCCCAATTTACAATCTCTTATGTGGGATAAGGTAGGTATCATTCGCTCTGGTGAAGGGCTTAAGGAGGCAGTAAATATTGTGGCAACGTGGCGTCCCTCGCCAGATAAGGGGAGAGGAGGGGAGGGCCTCCCCTTCCCGCAACCCAGTGACCGTCCTTCTTATGAACTAAAAAATTTAGTATTATGTGCCAGACTAATGATAGAGGCAGCTTTACTTCGCGAGGAAAGCCGCGGCGCCCACTTCCGCACCGATTTCCCCAAAGTAAGGCCTGAGTGGCAAAGGCATATAACTTTCAGGCACAATGTTAAACCAAGTTCATCCTGAATTAAGTTCAGGACAAAAAGTTGTTAACCATGCTTTAGCTGAAGACCTTTCCTGGGGTGATATCACCACTGAGGCTCTTATTCCTCATAATCAACATGGGAGGGCATGTCTCGTAGCCAAAGCTAGCGGTGTTCTGGCGGGTGTGGAGGTAGCTAAAGAAGTTTTTTTACGAGTTGACCCCGAACTTGGAGTAGAAGTCTTAATTCAAGATGGTAGTAAAGTTCAGCCGGAAGACATAATAGCCAGGGTACGCGGTCGAATTTCCAGCATTCTTAAAGCCGAGAGGACAGCTCTGAACTTCCTCCAGAGGCTAAGTGGCATTGCCTCAGAGACAAATCGCTATGTGGAAGCGGTTAAAGGATTGTCGGTGCGCATTATGGATACCAGAAAGACTACACCCGGCTTAAGGTTATTGGAAAAGTATGCCGTCAAAGTTGGTGGCGGCGAAAATCACCGCATGAATTTAGGTAATGGCATTCTTATTAAAGATAACCATCTAGCAGCTCTTCGCAGTCAGGGATTGAATATCAAGGAGATCGTAGCCAGGGCTCGGCAAAATGCGTCACCGCGGCTCAAAGTCGAGGTAGAGGTTGGGACAGTGCAAGAAGCTGTGGAAGCTGCTGAGGCTGGAGCAGACATCATTATGCTCGACAATATGTCTTTAGAAGATATGCGTGAGGCAGTAAAATCTATTCATGGTCGTGCCTTAATTGAAGCCTCCGGAGGCATTACCCTAGATAGAGTTCGAGCTATAGCTGAGACTGGCGTTGATTTCATTTCGATAGGCGCCCTTACTCATTCAGCCAGAGCCTTAGATATCAGCCTGGAGCTTGGATAAACAAGAAAGGAGGAAAAGATGAAAACAGAGGAATTTTACACTTTCTGCCGCTTATGCTTTGACCGATGCAGCCTCAAGGCCACAGTTGAGGATGGAAAACTTCTCCACGTAGCAGCGGATAAGGAGAGTGGCCTTAAAAGCACTCCCTGTGCCAAAGGACTTGCACTTCCAGAAATTCTGAACCATCCTGATCGGCTCCAGTATCCCCAAAAACGGAAAGGAACAAGGGGTGATGGGATATGGGAGCGGATTTCTTGGGATGAAGCCCTGGACACCATTGCGAAAAAGTTGCAGGAAATAAAGAGGAAATTTGGCCCTGAGTCGGTTGCTTTTGGTTTGGGTGATCCTAAAGGGTTGGAGATTGCCTTCGTTCAGAGACTTGCCAGTGCATTCGGGACTCCCAATGTGGCTACACCAGGGCATCTATGTCATATACCCCGACAACTTGCCTCTACCTTTACCTTTGGTTCAGCCTGTATTGCTGATGAGGAATATCTACAGGGCTTGATAGTGATTTGGGGCTGTAACCTTTTCGGTACCCGCGGTAGTTATATGGATCCAAGGAGGTTTAATTCCGTTTTAGAAAATGGTGCCAAGCTAATAGTGATTGATCCCAGAAAAATAGAGATAGCTTCAAAGGCTAATCTTTGGATTAAACCTCGACCGGGAAGCGACGGCGCTCTGGCTATGGGGTTAATGAAAGTAATAATCGAAAAGGGGCTTTATGACCATGACTTTGTCGCCCGCTGGGCCCTTGGTTTTGAGCAATTAAAAGAGCATATTAAGAGCTTTGACCTTCAAGATGTAGAGAGGGCAACCTGGGTGCCTCAGGAGCAAATCGAAGAGGCAGCTAAACTATATGCCAGTATTAAACCTGCTACTATTCAGTGGGGGAATGCCTTGGATCATACCACAAATAGCTTTCAGACCTCCCGAGCGATTTCCATCCTGCGTACCATTACTGGGAATCTAGACATTCCTGGAGGTGAAGTATTCATAGCACCTCCTCCTGTAACCAGTCCTGGACGTTTTATGCTGCTCCGAGAATCCCCCAGAAAAATGGTGAAGCCAATTGGAAGCGAGTTCAAATTGGCAACAAGGTCTGGTTTTATCCCCCGACAATCGCTAGTGAAAGCCATCCTGGAAGAAAAGCCTTATCCTGTAAAGGCAGGATTATTCTTTGCCACCAACCCCCTTCTCACTTACCCTAATGCTACTGAAACCTACCAAGCTTTGATGAAGCTTGATTTCATTGTGGTAACAGACCTTTTCCTGACACCCACGGCGGCTATTGCTGATATGGTCCTTCCTGCTGCTGCTGTTTGTGAATATGATGAGATAGCTCCTTATCCGGCTGTTTATGGAGCTATCCTAGCTTACCCGAAACTCGTTGACCCGCCAGGAGAATGCTGGTCGGACATGCAAGTAGTAAATGAACTAGCTAAAAGGCTAGGGCTGAAACAATACTTCTGGGATACTGAAAGAGAGGCTCTGGATCTGATTCTCCAGCCTAGCGGTCTTTCCTTTGAGGAATTAAAGGAAAAGAGGCTGCTCAGAGGGGAAAAGGAATATCGACGATATGAGAAGAATGGCTTTAGAACCCCTTCCGGCAAGGTAGAGATATATTCTAGGCAGCTGGAGGATCTCGGTTATGATCCGTTGCCGTTTTATCAGGAGTTGTCTCGCTTTGACAAGCCAACGGTTGAATATCCCCTCTTATTAACCAGCGCTAAGGAGCAGCCTTTTGTTCATTCGGCACATCGGAACATTGCTAGCCTGCGAAGGATAAAAACTGAGCCAGTAGTGGAGTTGAACCCCGAGGTTGCCCACAAAGCTGGACTCAAACAAGGTGATTGGATTTATATCGAAACAAGATCGGGCAAGATAAAGCAAAAACTTTTGCTAGACGCTGAGCTTGACCCACGACTGGTGGTCGCTTCCTATGGTTGGTGGTTCCCAGAAGATTCGGGAAGCTTTTATCGTTGGAAAGAATCCAATCTTAATGTGCTTACCAGGAGTGACCCGCCCTATGAGCCTACTTTGGGCTCAGTTCAGTTGCGAGGTATCCCTTGCCGGGTATATGGGGCTTAGAGTGTTCGCAGGAGCTTTTTAACCCTGAAGTGAGTTTAGAACAGCTCTCAGTGGAAAGCTCGGGCTATAACCGAAGCTAGCGTGGGCCTTGTCTTAGTTGGTGTCCTCACCCATTCAGTCAAAGCCCTGGACATTAGCCTGAAGCTTGACGAAATTATTAGCTAGGCTAGCTTGCCTGCAATGTCCTGTGGGAATGGATATACGATTGAGTGAACTCG